>JABLTH010081421.1_pt1 | contig 28072 bp, 21 predicted proteins | sample 7875711 | NCBI WGS metagenome assembly JABLTH01 (sample SAMN14941262, study PRJNA633318) | bioreactor metagenome | isolation source: bioreactor | place: China | collected 2019-03-05 | reverse complement strand
GTGCTCTACGGCCACCTGGACAAGCAGCCGGAGATGACCGGCTGGGCCGACGACCTCGGCCCGTGGAAGCCGGTGATCAAGGGCGACAAGCTGTACGGCCGCGGCGGTGCCGACGACGGCTACGCGATCTTCGGCTCGCTCGCCGCGCTGCTGGCGCTGCGCGAGCAGGGCATCGCGCACAGTCGCTGCGTGATCCTGATCGAGGCCTGCGAGGAGTCCGGCAGCTACGACCTGCCGTTCTATGTGGATCATCTGGCCGAGCGCATCGGCAACCCCTCGCTGGTGGTCTGCCTGGATTCGGGCTGCGGCAATTACGACCAGCTGTGGCTGACCACCTCGCTGCGCGGCATGACCGGTGGCGAGCTCACGGTGCAGGTGCTGGAAGAGGGCGTGCATTCGGGCGACGCTTCCGGTGTGGTGCCGTCGAGCTTCCGCATCCTGCGCGAGCTGCTGTCGCGACTGGAGGACCCGGCCACCGGCCGAATCGTGCCGAAGGAGCTCTACGTCGACATCCCGGCCGAGCGCATCGAGCAGGCGCGCCACTCCACCGAGGTACTTGGCACGGCGGTCTACGACAAGTTTCCGTTCGTCGAGGGCATGCAGCCGGTCACCGACGACCTGGTCGAGCTGGTGCTCAACCGCACCTGGCGCCCGCAACTGGCGGTCACCGGCGTGGACGGCATGCCGCCGCTGGAAAGCGCCGGCAACGTGCTGCGGCCGAAGACCGCGGTGAAGCTCAGCCTGCGCGTGCCGCCGACGCTCAACGGCTCGAAGGCCGGCGACTTCGTCAAGCAGTTGCTGGAGGCCGACCCGCCGTACGGCGCGAGGGTCAGCTTCAAGCTGGAGAAGGACGGCAGTGGCTGGAATGCGCCGCAGCTGTCGCCGTGGCTGGCGCAGGCGGTAAGCGAGGCCTCCGAGCACCACTTCGGTGCGCCGGCCGCGTACATGGGCGAAGGCGGCTCGATCCCGTTCATGGGCATGCTGGGCGAGAAGTTCCCGCAGGCGCAGTTCCTGATCACCGGCGTGCTGGGCCCGCATTCCAACGCCCACGGTCCGAACGAGTTCCTGCATATCCCGACCGGCAAGAAGGTGTCGATGGTGGTGGCCGAGGTGGTGGCCAAGCACTACGCGCAGCAGGGCAGGTAAGCATGTCGGAGACGGTCGATCCGGCCGCGCTGGCCGCCAACCTGGCGGCAGTGCGTGCGCGAGTCGACGCGGCCTGCCTTGCAGCCGGCCGCGATCCAGCCGGGGTGCGCGTGCTGCCGGTCAGCAAGACCTTCGGCGCCGATGCGGTGCGCGCCGCGTTCGCCCTCGGCGAGCGCCGCTTCGGCGAGAACCGCGTGCAGGAGGTGCGCGAGAAGGCGCCGTTGCTGGCCGATTGCGCCATCGAGTGGGTGATCATCGGCCCGTTGCAGACCAACAAGGCGAAGGACGTCGCGCGCCTCGCGCACGAGGTGCAGACACTGGACCGGATCGAGCTGGCCGAGGCACTGGATCACCGCCTGCAGCTCGAGGGGCGCGCCATCGACGCGCTGGTGCAGGTGAAGACCTCGCCGGAGGAGAGCAAGCACGGGCTCGCTCCCGACGCGCTGCCTGGCCTGTTGGCCGAACTGCGTCGATTCGACACGCTGCGCGTGCGTGGCCTGATGACCATCGCCACGCATACCGACGACCAGACCGAGGTGCGCCGCTGCTTCCGCCAACTGCGCGAACTGCGCGATGCGATGGCGGCCGAGGGCCACACACTGCCACGATTGTCGATGGGCATGAGCGGCGACTTTGTCCTGGCCATCGCCGAGGGCGCGACCGAGCTGCGCATCGGCAGTGCGATCTTCGGTACGCGGTCGGGAACCACTGTCGGCTGAGTCACGTTTCGGCGTGCCCGCCTTACGGATCGTGCCGAAATTACTGATCGTCGGGGTTTACTTAACCTCGATCCAACAAACCTTCCGCCCCGCTTTGATAGCTTCCCCGGATTGTCCCCGGTCCGGTGTCGCTGGTCGGGATTCCGACCTTCCGCAAGGGGCCAGTCCCGCATGACGATCAAGCCGTTGACCGCGCTCGCTGCGCTGGCCATCGCCGTGTTCGCCGCTCCGGTGCATGCCGCCGATGCCGCCATGCCGGCGCCGCCGATGACCCCGGTGGTCGCCCCGCTGGCCCAGGTACTGCCGCTGGCCGACCCGGCCTCGAAGCTTGCGCTGGCAGTACTGCCCGCCGACCCGGCGGCGCTGCTTGCTGCCAGCGACGACCACGCCGCGCATGCCGGGGCGGAAGCGACCAGCCTGCGCCAGTCGCTGATCGGCCTGGCCATGGCCCTGCGCCATATCCGCTACGTGCGCGGCGGCCGTACGCCGTCGACCGGCTTCGACTGCAGCGGCTTCGTGCATTACGTGTTTGCCCAGGCCGTCGGCATGAACCTGCCGGCCAATGCCGCCTCGCAGTTCCTCGCCGGGCTGAAGGTAAACCGCAAGGACATGCAGCCGGGCGACCTGGTGTTTTTCCGCACGGCGGGCCGTCGCGGGCGCATTTCGCACGTGGGCATCTATCTGGACAACGGCAAGTTCATCCATTCGCCCTCGCGCGGCCAGACCGTGCGCGTGGACAACCTGGCCGACACCTACTGGGCCCGTCACTTCGCCGGCGCCGCGCTTCCCGAGGGGCTTGCCGACGTCAGCCCGGTTCCCGGCAAGGGTTGAGCTGCGTACCAGGCATCATCCGACAGAGCCGCCGCGAGGCGGCTTCTTTTTTCCTCCGGGTCGCCGCTGACAGGAGCCGGTGTCTGCCGATGTGTTGTGCCGCGGCGCATCATCCCCATGTTCCTGGCTTGTCCCGAGATCCGGAGGAACTCCTGCAATGCCGTTGTCGACCCTGCTGGATCAGCCCGGCGTGACCGCCCAACCGGAAGCCGCTACCCGTGGCTACGTGTTCAACCACACCATGATCCTGGTGAAGGACCTCGCGGCCTCGCTGGACTTCTACACCCGCGTGCTCGGTTTCACGCCGGTACACAGGCAGGTGTTCGCCGAGGCCCAGTTCACCATCTGCTACCTGGTGCTCGGTGCCGATCGCGCGACGATTCCCGACGACGATGCCGAGCGGCTGGCGTGGGCGCTAGGCCAGCCTGGCGTGCTCGAGCTGACCTACAACCACGGTACCGAGGACGATCCGGATTTCCACTACCACAGTGGCAACGGTGAGCCGCGCGGCTTCGGCCACCTGTGCGTCTCGGTGCCGGACGTGCAGGTCGCCTGCGCGCGCTTCGAGACGCTGGGCGTGCCTTTCCAGAAGCGCCTTTCCGACGGCCGCATGAAGCACATCGCCTTCATCAAGGACCCGGACGGCTACTGGATCGAGATCCTGCAGCCGGCGCGCTTCATCGGCTGAGCAGTGAACCGCACGAGCGTGGTGCGGTCCGTGTCACGCTCGCCCTTCGACTGGAAATCCCGACGATGCCCCTCTCGCTTGCCCCGGTGACCCGCAACCTGCTGATTGCCAACGTGGCGATCTTCCTACTGCAGATGGTGATGCCTGGCATCGCCGGCTGGCTGGCGTTGTGGCCGCTGGGCAGCGGGTACTTCGAGCCGTGGCAGATCGTCACCGGCGGCTTCCTGCACGGCGGCTACGCGCACATCGCGTTCAACATGCTGGCGCTGTACATGTTCGGCAGCCAGATCGAGCGGCTGTTCGGCTCGCGCCAGTTCACCGTGTACTACTTCACCTGCCTGGTGGTGTCCTCGCTGCTGCAACTGGTGGTACTTCGCTGGTTCCTGCACGACTTCCAGACGCCGACGGTGGGTGCGTCCGGGGCGATCTTCGGCCTGTTGCTGGCGTTCGGCATGTTCTATCCGCACGAGAAGGTCTACTTCATGCTGCTGCCGATCCCGATGCCGGCATGGCTGTTCGTGATCCTTTATGGCGGGCTGGAACTGCTCTCCGGGGTGTTCGGCTGGATGCCCGGCGTGGCGCACTTCGCCCATCTCGGCGGCATGCTTGGCGGCTGGGTGCTGATCCAGTACTGGCGCGGCAAGCTGCCGATCAAGCCGCGGCGACGACTGATGTGGTGAGGTCTCCCAGGGACACGAAAAAGGCGGCCGAGGGGCCGCCTTTTTTTCGTGGTGCACGGACGGATCGCTCAGCGCAGCGCGAGGAAATCCGCGCTGACGACGAAGCGCACCGAATCCAGTCGCAGGCGTGCCTTGGGCAGGGCGTCGAGCAGGGCATGACGCTCGGCCTGGACCAGCGCGATCTCGGCCGCGCTGACCGACGGGTTGATCGCACGCAGTGCATGCAGGCGGGCCAACTCGGCGTCCAGCACCTCGCGAGCCCGGGCTGTTGCCTCGGTGACATGCTCCTCGGCACGCGTAGCCGCGATCGCCTCGGCCTTCTCCAGCATCGGCGGCACCAGCTTGTTGAGGAACTTGCGGTAGCGCGCCACCTCGATGTTGCGGTCGGCGGCCTTGCGCAGGGCCATTTCGCTGGGCTGGAAATCGGCGCGTTCGGCCAGCCGGGTATCGATGGTCACCAGCAGCGGGAAGACCGGCAGGAAGCGTTCGGCATCCAGCGTGCGGTCGGCCACGCACTCGAGCACGAACACCGCCTGCAGCAGCGCGCTGCGCGGCCCCAGTACGTCGTCCACCATGAAGGCGGCATTGCCCTGTTCGCCGGATACCACCAGGTCCATCGCACCGAGCACCAGCGGGTGGTCCAGTCGCAGCAGCGGCAGCTCCTCGCGGGCCAGCGCGGTGTCACGGTCGAAGGTGACCGAGACCGGCCCATCGGCGAAGCCGGGCAGGGCGTCGGTGGACAGGTACTGCGGGTCGAGCAGCAGCACCTTCGGCCCCAGGTCCTCGGGGTGGATGCCGAACTGCTCGAGCAGGCGCTGGATAAAGGCATCGCGGGCCGGATCGACATCCTCGCGCCGGAACGCCTGGGCCAGTTCCTCCGCGTGCAGGTCGCGGCTGGCAGCCAGCTCCAGCAGGTGGTCGCGGCCCTCGCGGATCAGTGCGGCAAGCTCCTCGTGGGTGGCGCGGGTCTCGGCGACCAGCACGTCCAGTTCCTGGTCGCGCCCGTCGCTGCTGCGCGCATGCTCGTCGGCCAGCCGGGCCAGCGGCTCGCCGTAGCGGCGCAGCAGCTCGCGACCATCGGACGGGCTGACCCGGAACGCGTCCAGTCCTTCGTCGTACCAGCGCGCCAGCACGTGCTGCGCGCTGCCTTCCACGGCGAGCACGTGGATGGTGATGTCGCTGCGCTGGCCGATGCGGTCGAGGCGACCGATGCGCTGCTCGAGCAGGTCCGGGTCCAGCGGCAGGTCCCACAGCACCAGATGGTGGGCGAACTGGAAGTTGCGGCCTTCCGAGCCGATCTCCGAGCACAGCAGCAGGCGCGCGCCGTCCGGCTGGGCGAAGAACGCCGCGTTGCGGTCGCGCTGCACGATGCCCAGGCCTTCGTGGAAGCGGGCGATGCCGGCGCCGGTGCGGGTGCGCAGGGCTTCCTCCAGCGCCAGTACCTTGGCCTGGCTGCGGCAGATCAGCAGGAACTTGGCCTGCGGGTGCGCCTCGAGCAGATCGACCAGGGCCTGCAGGCGCGGGTCGTCGGCGTAGTCCAGGGTCAGTGCGGGTGGCGGCTGCTGGATGTCGGCGTGGAACTCGGCCAGCAGCGCCTGGCGGCGGCTGTCGTCGAGCGCACCGGCATCGAGCAGGTGCCAGGCCGGGACGCGCTGGGGAAAGCCGCCGATGCCGGCGCGCCGGTTGCGGAACATCGCGCGGCCGGTGCCGTGGCGGTCGATCAGTGCGGCGAGGATGGCGCGGGCGTGTTCGGGCGCCACGGTCTCGGCGAGCTTGCCGGTGAGCTCGGCGTCGTCGGCGAGCACGCTGGCCAGCAGGCTGCGGTCCTCCGCGGTGAGCGGCTGCTGGTTGGTCAGGCGGTCGGCCACCTGCGATAGCGCCTGGAAACTGTCCGACTCGGCCAGGTAGGCATCCAGGTTGCTGTAGCGCTGCGGATCGAGCAGGCGCAGGCGGGCGAAGTGGCCGCTGCGGCCGAGTTGTTCCGGGGTGGCGGTGAGCAGGATCACGCCTGGCGTCTTCGCGGCGAGCTGCTCGACCAGGATGTAGCGCGGACTGGCCGCTTCGGGCGTCCACTCCAGATGGTGCGCTTCGTCCACCACCAGCAGGTCCCAGCCGGCGTCGAGCAGTTGCTGCGCACGCTTGGGCGAGGACGCCAGGAAGGCGAAGTCGGCGATCACCAACTGTTCGTCCTCGAACGGGTTGCTGCCCGGCTCGGACTGCTCCAGCGCCTCGCAGCGTTCTTCGTCGTAGATCGCGAAGCTGAGGTTGAAACGGCGCAGCAGTTCGACGAACCACTGGTACACCAGCGTGTCCGGCAGCAGCACCAGGGCGCGCGTGGCGCGGCCGGTGGCGAGCTGGCGTGCCAGGATCATGCCAGCCTCGATCGTCTTGCCCAGGCCCACCTCGTCGGCCAGCAGCACGCGTGGCGGACGACGTGCGGAGGCGATGCCGGCCACGCGCAGCTGATGCGGCACCAGGCCGATGCGTGCGGCGGCCAGACCCCAGCTGGGCGACTGCCGGGCCTCGGCGCGGCGGCGCAGGGCATCCAGGCGCAGCTCGAACTGGGCGACCGGGTCGGTGCGTCCGCCGATCAGGCGGTCGTCGGCCTGGCTGACCGCCTGTTCGTCGTCGAGCTGGCCTTCCTCCATCTCACGGCCTTCGCCGCGGTAGACCAGCAGGCCCTCGCGCACGTCCACGCGCTCGACCAGGAAGGAGATGCCCTTGCCGGCGATGCGCTGACCGGGACGGAACTCGGCGCGGACCAGCGGCGCGGATTCCATCGCGTAAGGCCGCAACACGCCAGCCTTGGCGAACAGCACCTGCACGCTGCGTCCCTGGACGCGCAGCACGGTGCCGAGGCCGAGCTCCGGCTCGGCGGTGGAGATCCAGCGTTGACCGGGTACGAACATTGATGAGCCGCGTATCGATAAAGGGCGTCGATTATCCGCCCCTTGCCGTGCGCAGGGAACAGTGTCGTGCGATCAGGTCTGCGACCACTCGCGCAGCAGGTTGTGGTAGACCCCGGTGAGCTGCAGCACCGCGACTTCGTCGCGGCCGGCCTCGCGCAGGCGCGAAATCGCCTGGTCCAGCTCCAGCAGGGTGCGTCGGTGGGCGACGTCGCGGACCAGGCTCTGCACCCAGAAGAAGGCCGCCAGGCGCGCGCCGCGGGTGACCGGGGTGACCCGGTGCAGGCTGCTGGACGGATACAGGATCGCGTCCCCGGCCGGCAGCTTCACCGCGTGCTCGCCGTAGGTGTCGGAAACCACCAGCTCGCCGCCCTCGTAGTCGTGCGGCTCGTTGAGGAACACCGTGCAGGACACGTCGCTGCGCAACTGGCTGCCGTCGGCCAGGGCCATCACCGCGCCATCGACATGGAAGCCGTACTCGCCGCCGCCCTGGTAGCGGTTGAAGCGGGGCGGCAGCTGGCGGGCGGGCAGGGCTGCGGCATGGAACAGTGGGTGCCGGGCCAGCGCCGAGCGCACCACCTCGCCCAGTTCGCGGCGCAGCGGCGAGGCGTCCGGCAACTGTTCGTTGCGCTTGACCCGGGCGCCCTGGGCGCCGACGGTCTCGCGGCCATCGGTCCAGTCGGCCGCTTCCAGCGCCTGTCGCAGCTGGGTGACCTGGTCTGCGCTCAACACGCCGGGAAGGTGTAGGAGCATGGTGGTGGGCCTCGTGTCGATCAGAAGCGGAAGTTCGCGGTGATCATCGCCGAGCGTGGCGTGCCCGGGGTGTAGCGGTAGCCGCTCTTGTTGATCGCCGCGACGTAGGTCTTGTCGAACAGGTTGTAGAGGTTCAACTGCAGGTCGAGGTGCTTGCTGACCGGATAGCTGGCCATCGCGTCGACCACCCAGTAGGCGTCGGTGTAGGCGGGCGTGCCGATCGCGCCGTCGCTGCCGCGCTTGAGCTTGCCCGAGTAGCGCACGCCGCCGCCGACGGTCAGGCCCAACGGCAGGTGGTAGGTGGTCCAGGCGGTGAATGCGCTCTTCGGGGTATAGGCCAGCGTGTCGGAGCCGTCTTCGGCGACCGCGGTGCCGTTCTCCACCGTTGCATCCATCGTGGTGAGGCCGGCGCTGACCGCCCAGTTCCTGGTGATCTCGCCGACCGCGGTCAGCTCCACGCCCTGCACCCGCTTCTTGCCGATCTGGTAATAGACCGAGGTGTCGACCGGGTCCTGCACCAGTTCGTTGCTCACCGTGGTGCGGTACAGCGCGCCGGTGACCAGCAGGCGGCCATCGAGCAGGTTCCACTTGCTGCCCAGCTCGATCGTGCGCGCCTTCTGCGGATCGAGGTTGGGGTTGTCCAGGCTGTTGGCCGAACCGCTCAGGGTCAGCGTGCTGCCGCCTGGCGGTTCCTGCGACTGGGCGAGGTTGAGGTAGATGCTGCCGTTGGCCGTCGGCTTGTACAGCACGCCCAGCTTGGTATTGGGCAGCGTGCCGGTCTTGCGGGCATCCACGCCGGGCACCACGCTGCCGGTCGGCAGGCTGCCGCAGGCCGGGCCGCGGCGTCCGCCGCAGACGACCATGCTGGAGAAGTCGGTGGTGTAGCGGTCCAGCCGCGCCCCGGCGTTCACCTGCCAGTGCTGGCCGACTTTCAGCGTGTCGAACAGGTAGACGGCCACGGTATTGGTCTTGCCCGAACTGTAGGCGCCATTGCGCGCATACAGCAGGCCGCCGACGCTGGCATCCGGATGGTAGAGGTTGGCCGCCGGCCAGGTGCTGCCGTCGATCGTGGCGATGCCGGTGGTGGTGGCCTTCTCCTGCGACAGCTCCACGCCGGCACTGAGCTCCTGCGCCACGGTATCGCCGTCGAAGTGCGCGGTGACGTTGGCCTGGTTGGCCAGGATGCGGTTGGTCTGGTGCTTGAAGTTCGGATTGCTGCGGGCCACCGTCCAGGTCGAAGGATCGGCCGGGTCGGGCGTGAGCAGGTTGGCGGCCGAGGCCATGAACGAGGTCAGCAGGTAGTCCTGCCGGGTGCGGCCCCAGCGGATGGTGTTGCTCAGCGCCACGTCCGTCGAGACGTCGTGCTGTACGATCGCGGTGAACATGTCCGCGGTGACGTCGTCGTGGTCCTGCGAGGTGCCGTAGAAATTGCCCGGGTCGACCTTTGGCGCGTCGCCGATGAAGGGGCGGGACGGGTCCGGGCTGGTGTAGCCGGGCAGGCCGATGGTGGAGACGCCGCCGTCGGGCACGTTGGTCTGCTTCACATGCAGCGCATCGAGATAGACCCGGGTCGAGGTGCCGATGCCGAAGGCGAGCGAGGGCGCGACGCCCCAGCGGTCGTTCTTCACCCGGTCGCGGCCCGGCACGCCGCTGTTCTGGCCCATCGCGTTGAGGCGGAAGGCCGAATGTTCGCCGGTCTGCTGGTTCCAGTCGGCGGTGCTGCGCCTGTGCTCGCCGCTGCCGTAGGAGACCGAGGCCGTCATGCCCTGACCCAGCTCCGGCTGCTTGCTGGCCAGGTTGACCGCACCGGTGGGGGCGGTACGACCGTATTCGGTGCCATCCGGGCCCTTGGTCACCTCGACCTGCTCGATGTTGAAGATGTCGCGCGAGATCGAGCCGAGGTCGCGCACGCCATCGACGAAGATGCTGCCGGAGGTGTCGAAGCCGCGCATGTAGATCGCATCGCCGGTGCTGGTCGAGCCGTTCTCGCCGACGTAGAACGTGCCCACGCCGGGACTGTTGCGCAGCGCCTCGGTCAGCGTGGTCGCGCCCTGTTCCTGCAGCAGTTCCTTGCTGATCACGGTGATCGTCTGCGGCGTGTCCAGCAGCGGCTGGGTGAACTTTGGCGAGGAGAGCGTATCGACGCGATAGTCCGGCGCGCGGTTGGCCTCGACCTTGAGGCCGGGCAGGGTGCGGGCCTGGGCGATCTGCGCGTCGGTGTCGACGGTACCTGCGGTCTGGGCGGCTGCCATGCCGGCGAGCAGGGCGGCGGCGGAGGGGAGGGCGTGCTTGCGCGCGGTAATGAAAGCCATGCCGATGTTCCTTCAGGTTGCGTCGGGTCGCCGGTCCGAGGGCGGGGCGCGGGCAAGGCGGCACCGTCCGGCGTGCCTGGGGCATCGCCGGAGACCGGGATCGGGTGAGGCGCTGGCTACCGTGGGAAGCGGGCTGGGCGCGGATGGCTTCATGGTATCGAAATGAGAATGATTTGCAACAATGCTGGCGCGACGGGCAACAAAAAGGCCCCGTGCCGGAGCACGGGGCCTTGCGGTTCAACCGGGCCGCAGGGCGGCCAGACGGCGACTTACCAGATCTTCACCTGCTGATCGCCGGAGCGGACCATCGGGTCGGTCGGCTTGCACTGGAACGCGGTGGCGAAGGCCGGCATGTTCGATGGCGCACCGATCGCGCGCAGCGAGGCTGGTGCGTGCGGGTCGACATTGAGGTAAAGCAGTGCCTGCTTCTCGCGGATGTTGCTGCGCCACACGCGCGCCCAGTTGAGGAAGAAACGCTGGTCCTCGGTGTAGCCGTCGACGGTCTTGTTGGCTTCTTCCGGGTGGTTCTTCAGCGCCACCTGCAAGGCGTCGTACGCCACGTTCAGGCCACCAAGGTCGGCGATGTTCTCGCCCAGGGTCAGCTTGCCGTTGACGTGCGCGTCGGGCTTGTCCTTGATCGGCGTGTAGGCGTCGAACTGCTTGACCAGCTTGTCGGTGCGCGCGTCGAACTTGGCCCGATCCTCCTTGGTCCACCAGTTCTCGTTGTTGCCGGCTCCGTCGAACTGGCTGCCCTCGTCGTCGAAACCGTGGCTGGCCTCGTGGCCGATCACCGCACCGATGCCGCCGTAGTTGATCGCGTCGTCGGCATTGGCGTCGAAGAACGGCGGCTGCAGGATCGCCGCCGGGAAGTTGATCGTGTTGTCGGTCGGGTTGTAGTAGGCGTTGACCGTCTGCGGGGTCATGCCCCATTCCTTGCGGTCGGTCGGCTTGCCGATCTTGTCGATGTCGTAGCGGTAGTTGAACTTCCCGGCCGCCATCACGTTGGCGTAGAAGTTGTCAGGGGTGACGCTCAGGCCATCCCAACTGCGCCACTTGTCCGGGTAGCCGATCTTCGGCAGGAAGGTGTTCCACTTGGCGATCGCCTTTTCCTTGGTCTCGGCGCTCATCCAGTCGAGGTTCTCGATGCGCGCCTTCAGCGCATTGCGCACGTTGTCGACCAGCTCCTGCGCGCGGGCCTTGGCCTCGGGGGTGAACTCCTTCTTCACGTACAGCTCGCCCAGGGCCATGCCCATCGAGCCGTTCACGGTCCCCAGCACGCGCTTCCACAGCGGCTTCTGCTCGGGCTGGCCGGATAGCGTCTTGCCGTAGAAGGCGAACCGGTTGTCCTGGAACGCCGTGCTCAGGTACGGCGAGGCATCGTCGATGACGTGGAAGCGCAGGTAGGCCTGCCATTGCGACACCGGGGCCTTGGCCAGCAGATGGTCGAACTCGGCGAAGAACTTCGGCTGCGACAGCGAGAAGCCCTTGTCGATGGTCACGCCCTGGTCCTTGAAGAACTGCTCCCAGTGGAAATGCGGCGTCACCTTGTCCGCCTCGTTCACGCTGACGAAGTGGTACTGGTTCGACGGCTCGCGCAGATCGTCCGGGGCCATCGAGGCCTTGGCCAGGTCGGTCTCGAACTCCATCACCTGATCGGCCTGCTTCTTCGCGTCGGCCTCGGACACGCCGGTCAGCTGCAGCGTCTTGGCGATGTAGTTGAGGTAGGCCTTGCGCTCGTCGGCGTGCTTCGGGTCGAGGTAGTAGTCCCGGGTCGGCAACCCCAGGCCGCTCTGGAAGGTGTAGCCGATCTGCGTTTCGGCGTGCTTGAAGTCGGCGCCGGAGCCGAACGAGAACACCTGCTGGTCGCCATCGGCGAAGCTCTTCATCAGGTAGTCGGCCACGTCCTTGCCGTTCTTCAGGCCGGCGATCGCATCGAGCTTGGGCTTGATCGGATCGAAGCCGGCCTTGTCGCGTGCGGCCTCGTCCATGCCGGACTGGTACAGGTAACCGATCTTCTGCTCGATCGAGCCGGCCGGCGCGCTGGCGACGTTCTTGGCGGCATTCTCGACGATCTCGTGCTGGGTGTTGAGGCTGTCCTCGGCCAGCTTGTCGAACGCACCCCAGCGGGTGCGGTCGGAGGGAATCGGGTTGGCGGCCACCCACTTGGCGTTGACGAAGGTGTTGAAGTCCTGGCAGGCCTCGCTGGCCGGGCCGAGTTCGCTCACGTCGAAGACGCTCTTCTTCGCCGGCGCAGTGGCGGCGGTGGCTGCGCTGGCGGCCTTGGCCGGAGCGGCCGGCGCCGGGGCGGCGGCCTGCTCGTGCTTGCCGCAGGCGGCCAGGGACAGGGTGAGGGCGAGCGCAAGTGCGGTCGGCTTCAGGAAGGTATGGGACATGGATATCTCTCTGACGGAAACGGGACGCGGTAGGAAAAGCGGGGAAGGCAACCGCCCCGTCATCTCGCCGATTGGCGCGATGACGGGGCGGCCAGGGCGACTACCAGATCTTCACCTGCTGCTCGCCCGAGCGGACCATCGGATCGCCCGGCTTGCACTGGAACGCACTGGCGAAGGCCGGCATGTTCGACGGCGCGCCGATCGCGCGGAATTTCTCCGGCGAGTGCGGATCGGCGTTGAGGTACACCATCTGCGCCTGGTCGCGGATGGAACCGCGCCATACGCGTGCCCAGTTGAGGAAGAAGCGCTGGTCCTCGGTGTAGCCGTCGATGGTCTTGGCGGATTCCTCCGGATGGTTCTTCAGCGCGGTCTGCAGCGCGTCGTAGGCGATGTTCAGGCCGCCGAGGTCGGCGATGTTCTCGCCCAGGGTCAGCTTGCCGTTGACGTGCAGGTCCGGGTGGCTGGGGATCGGCGCGTAGGCGTCGAACTGCTTGACCAGCTTGTCGGTGCGCGCGTCGAACTTGGCGCGGTCCGCCTTGGTCCACCAGTTTTCGTTGTTGCCGTCGCCGTCGAACTGGCTGCCCTGGTCGTCGAAGCCGTGGCTCGCCTCGTGGCCGATCACCGCACCGATGCCGCCGTAGTTGATCGCGTCGTCGGCGCTGGCATCGAAGAACGGCGGCTGCAGGATCGCTGCCGGGAAGTTGATCGTGTTGTCGGTCGGGTTGTAATAGGCGTTCACCGTCTGCGGGGTCATTTCCCACTCCAGGCGGTCGGTCGGCTTGCCGATCTTGGCGATGTCGTAGTCGTAGTTGAATTTGCCCGCCGCTTCCATGTTGGCGTAATAGTCGCCCTTGGCGATGGTCAGGCCGTCCCAGCTGCGCCAGTGGTCCGGGTAACCGATCTTCGGCAGGAACTTCGACCACTTGTCCAGCGCCTTGGCCTTGGTCTCGGCGCTCATCCAGTCGAGGTTCTCGATCCGCGTCTTCAGCGCATTGCGCACGTTGTCGACGAGTTTCTCGGCGCGCTCCTTGGCTTCCGGCGGGAAGTACTTGGCCACGTACAGTTCGCCCAATGCCATGCCCATGGCGCCGTTGACCGAGCCCAGCGCGAGCTTCCACTGCGGCTTCTGCTTGGGCTGGCCGCGCAGGGTCTTGCCGTAGAAGTCGAACTGCGCATCGACGAACGGCTGCGACAGCGCCGCGGCCGCGCCGGAGATCGTGCGGGCCTTCAGGTAGGCCTTCCACTCGTCCAACGGAGCCTTGGCCAGCAGTTGTTCGAACTCGGCGAAGAACTTCGGTTGCGACAGCGAGAAGCCCTTGTCGATCGTCACGCCCTGCGACGCGAAGAATTTCGTCCAGTCGAAGTTCGGGGTGACCTTGTCGGCTTCCTTCACGGTCACGAAGTGGTACTGGTTCTTCGGTTCGCGCATCTCCACGCGCGGCACCGAGTGCTTGGCCAGGTCGGTCTCGAACTTCATCGCCAGGTCGGCCTGCCTGGCTGCGTCGGCGGCGTTCGCACCGGTCAGTTCGAACAGCTTGGCCAGGTATTTCACGTAGGCGTCGCGTACGGCCTTCTGCTTGGGATCGCTGTAGTAGTCGGGTGTCGGCAGGCCCAGTCCGCCCTGCTCGGCGTAGCCGATCTGCACCTTGGCATCCTTGAAGTCCGCGCCCGAGCCGAAGCGGAACACCGCGCCGTCGCCCTTGGCGAACGACTGGTTGAGCCAGCCCGGGAGATCCTTGTTGGACTTGAGCGCATCGATGCCGGCCAGGTCGGGCTTGATCGGGTCGAAGCCGGCCTTGTTGCGTGCGTCCATGTCCATTGCGGAGGCGTACAGCCAGCCGATCTTCTGCTCGAGCGAGCCGGCTTCGGCGCCGTCGGCCTTCTTGGCGGCGTCTTCCACCAGCTGGTGCTGGTCGGCCAGGCTCTTTTCGTAGAGCACGTTGAACGAGCCCCAGGAGGTCTGGTCGGCCGGGATCGGGTTGGCGGCGATCCACTTGGCGTTGACGAAGCTGTTGAAGTCCTGGCAGGCCTGGCTGGACGATCCCAGTTCGCCGACGTCGAACACGCTCTTGGGCGCGGCAGGTGCGGCAGGCGCGACCGCAGCCTGGGCGGCGGTGGCTGCCTTGGCCGGGGCGGGGGCAGCGGGTTTGGCTGCCTCGTCGTGCTTGCCGCAGGCCGCGAGCGAAAGCGCCAGGCTGACGCCAAGCGCCAGCGGTTTCAGGTACGGCTTGGTCATGGGATTCCCTCTGTGGATGGCCCGTCCGCGGTGGATCGGGAAATGCCGGGTCCGGGGTCCTGCGACCGCCGGGCATGACTTTTGACGCTAGGTCAAGAGTCATGGGTCAGACAGTGTCAAAGGTCAGGGGTGGGGGCCGGGCTTCCGGGCGCGTCAGGGGGCTTGCCCGCGGAGCGCGCGCAATTGGGTCGCGTCCAGCCGGAGTACCGGGTAGGCACCCACCTCCTGCGCCGCATACCAGGGCGAGCGGCGGTAGAACCAGTCCAGCCGGGCGCGGGGATCGGCGGCAAATGCAGGGTCGGTGGCGAGCCGCTCCCTGAAGGCCGCCTTCAGGGCCGGGTCGCGGGCCAGCATGTCGCGGGCAAGCTGTTCCAGCCCCCGGGGCTCGCCGTACTCCTTGGCCTCGAACACGGCATCCAGATAGCCCCAACGCAGCAGCGAGTCGGGTGCCTGCGGCTCCAGCAGTTCGATCGCGACGTTGGCCGCGCGCTGGTCCATCGGCACGATCGCCGAGCCCGGCGGCAGGGTGACGGTGCGGGTGGCCGGTATCACCTCCACCGAGCGCAGCATGTGGTGGCCCTCGAACGGCGCCTCGGCCCAGTCTGGGTGGTCGAGCCGGTAGCCGCCGGCGGTCAGCGTGACGGCGTGGTCGAGCCGCTGCATGGCGACGCCGTGAGCGACGAGGCGGTCGATCACCACCGACCACTGCGCCGGCACCACGTAGGCGGCCGGCGGCGCGATCGACAGGTCCGGCTGCAGCGCGTTCCAGTTCGGGATGGTCCAGGTGTGCGGCTTGCTCGGGTCATAGTGGATCCAGCCCGCGCCCGAGATGTCGCTGGGCGTGACGGTGAACGCATAGCCCCTGAAGGTGTAGGGCGTGGACTCGGGCGACAGCTTGAAGGTGAGCGGTACCTGCGCGCCGGGCTGGTCGGCGCGGGCGATCACGCGCGCGTCGGCGGCGGCATCGACGGCCAGCAGCGGCTTCGGATCGGCGTCGATCCGCGCCAGCAGCAACTGCACCAGGTCGTAGACGGCATGCACGCGCACGGCATACGGCTTGAGCATGTGCGTCTCGATCAGCAGTGCCGGGCGGTTCTGCAATGCCGCATAGCCAGTGGAAAAGCGCGGGCCGGAGCCGAAGTTGGCGATGCCCCTGGTCGGATCGCGGCCGTCCTTGAATTCCAGGTAGATCGAAGCGAGGTGACCGCGCTTGTCGTAGGCCGGCAGTGTCGTGTCCATCAGCGCCTGCTGCCACGCGGCCACGCCTGGATCGAGCTTGTGCGGGTCTTCGGTGTACCAGGTCAGGTCGTACTGGTAGTCGGCGCCATCGGTGGTGTGCACGTCGATCAGGAAGTCCGGCAGCCAGCGCTGCCAGAGCGCCAGCCACGCGCGCATCTCCGGCGCGTCGGCCTTGATGTAGTCGCGGTTGAGGTTGAGGTACTGCGACTGGCCGCGGAAGCCCTGGCGCTCCGGGCCGTTCTGGTTGATGCGGTGGTACGGCGAGCTGTTCTCGTGGCCGTCCACGCTGAACACGGGGATGAACACCAGCACCACGTGATCGAGCAGGTGCGGCCAGCGGCCGGTGACGGCGATATCGCGCAGCAGCATCAGGCCGGCGTCCTTGCCCTCGATCTCGCCGGGATGGATGCCGGCCTGCAGCAGCACCACGGCCTTGTGCGCGGCGCGCGCCGCGGCCGGGTCGAACGTGCCGTCGCCGCTGGCGATCACCGCGGTCATCGGCCGGCCTTCCGGGGTGGTGCCGAAGGTGACCAGTTTCAGCTTGCCCGGCGCGGCGTGCTGCAGGCGTCCGAGATAGTCGACCGTGTCGGCGTAGCTCGGCGTAGTGCGGAAGTGCGCCGCCTCGGCGGGCGTGGTCCAGTCGGTGGCGTGGGCGCCCAGCGTGGCGAGGCAGAGCAGGCCGGCGAGGATCGGTCGGGGCATGAGGTGTCCTGGAGGAAAGCGATATCGGCTGGACAGTAGGAGCGCACCCTGTGCGCGACCGGTTGGCGTTGGCGCATGGGCGACATTGCATTTCGTGGCGCTGCCACCGCGCGGGCGCACAGGGTGCGCTCCTACAGCGGAAGGGTGCGGCTGGCGGGCAGGGTATCGGGTGCCACCGCACCGCCGGAAATGATGAAGGCCATCGCCTGGTCCATGCTCCAGTCGGTCGGTGTCAGCTCATCCACCGGCACCACCACCAGATAGCCGCCGGTCGGGTTCGGCGTGGTCGGGATGTATACCGCGGCCATCTCGCGCCCGCTGCCTTCCTCGGTCATCACCCGGGTGACGAAGCCGGCCACTTTCATGCCCGGACGGGGAAAGTCGATCAGCACCACGCGCTGGGTGTTGGACGGCTTCTGCTGCAGCACCGCCATCAGCTTCTTGGTGCCGCCGTAGATGGTCTGCACCAGCGGGATGCGGGTGAGCAGGCCGTCGAAGGCATCGATCAGCCGGCGGCCGACCATGCGGCTGGCCAGCCAGCCCACCGTGTAAAGGCCCAGCAGGGTCAGCACCAGCGCCATGATCGCCAGCACCCAGCCATGGTCCAGCGCCGCTGCCGCATCCGGGGCGGCCAGGCCGAGCGCGCGGCGCACCAGCGTGGCCATCGGCGCGCCGACCCCGGCGAGCACGCCGAACACGAACTTGAACACCAGCCAGGTCACCCACAGCGGCAGGAAGGTGAGCAGTCCGGTCAGCACATAGCGTTTGACGCGCAGCGGTCGCATGGAGGGTTCTCCGGAAATGCCAGCCCCGGATTGTAGGGCGGCCGGCGGTTGTGATTTTTTTCGCGCGCTAGCGAATCATCCCTGCGAGTCCCTTGTCGCCCCTTGCCGATGACCCGTCCCGATCCCGACCGATTCCAGCGCCTGCTGCACGAGCATCAGGGCATCGTGCGCAAGGTCGCGGCGATCTATGCCCCGCACGCCGAGGACCGGCGCGACCTGGCGCAGGAGATCGGCCTGCAGGCCTGGCGCTCGTTCGGTCGCTACGACCCGGCCCGTGCGAAGTTCTCTACCTGGCTCTACCGGGTTGCGCTGAACGTGGCGATCTCGCACCTGCGTCGCGGCGAGGCGGCGTGGAGCACGAAGCTGGAGCCGCTCGATGTCCTCCACCTGGACACCCTGGCCGGCGAGCCGGCGCCCGAGCCGGACGAACGGATCGCGGAACTGCATGCCTTCATCGCCCGGCTCGACCCGCTCAACCGGGCACTGATCGTGTTGTACCTGGACGAGCGCCCCTACGCCGAGATCGCCGAGATCCTCGGCATCAGCGAAACCAACGTGGCGACCAAGATCGGTCGCGTCAAGCTGACGCTGCGCGGCCGGATGGTCGCTGCAGCTCCCATCGGAGCATGAGCATGGAACTGGACGAGATGAAGCTGGCCTGGCAGGCGCTGGACCAGCGCCTGGCGCGGCAGCAGACGCTGCACCTGCAGCTGTACCGCGACAGCGGCATGGACCGTGTGCAGCGACGACTGCGGCCGCTGGCCTGGGGCCTGGTGCTGCAGCTTCCGCTGGGCATCGCCTTGATGCTGTGGGGAATCAGCTTCTGGTCCAGTCATCTGGGTGAGGTGGGTTCGGTAATCTGTGGTGTCGCCATGCAGGCGTTCGGCACGCTCGCGGTCATCGTTGCGGCGCGGACGCTGGCGATGGTGCAGGGCATCGACTATGCCGCGCCGGTCCTGGAGATCCAGCGGCGCATCGCCGGTCTCCGCGCCTGGCGCGTCAAGGTGGAAGCACCGCTGTTCGCGCTGCTGGGCAGCGTGATCTGGATTCCCGCCCTGCTGATGCTCGCGCAGTACGCGGGCGATCGTGCTGGCGTGAGCCTGTGGGATCACCTGCGTCCCGGATTCGTCACATGGCTGGTGCTGTCGGCGGTGGTTCCACTGGCTGCGGTCGGCGCGGCCTACCTCGTGCTGCGTCGGCTGGGGCTGCTGCGGTGGCTGGCGAACCTGGCCGTCGGCAAGGCGGTGCGACGGGCGGAGGCCGAGCTGGATGCGGTGATCCGCTTCGGGCGGGATAACGATTGAGCCGGCCGTTCGTCGAATCCGCTACCTCGGTCGTACGCGCTACCTTTCGCCGGAGGCGGAGTGGCGTGCGATCGCCACCTGCCGGCGCGAGGGAAGCCGGTCCGCGGTGGATCTCAGGGGCAGGGCGCCGTCGTCTGCGGCAGGTACGCCGACGCCGGCCGGATCGCCAGCCACACCCCGCGGAAGCGCTGCACATGCAGCGCGGGGCAGGCGCGGGCCTCGGCCTCGGTCCTGGGGTAGGTCACCACCACGCCCTGCGGGTGCGCCGCGGCCCACTGCCGCAGCGCCACGGGACCGGCGGCCTCGTCGATCGGGCGGGTCAGCCGGCCGGCGAAGGTGAACTGGCCGTTGTAGCCCTCGTTGTTGAAGATCGGCCGGTGCTCTGCCTCGGCCTTCGCCAGCACCGCCGAGGCCTCGCGCACGTCGAAGACGTGCCACCAGGTCAGGGTGAACAGGGTATTGATCGCCAGCACGCCGAGCAGGGCCGAGAACGCGATCTTCTCCAGCTCCGCGCCGCGGGTGGCAAGCAGCAGCGCCAGCGAGACAAACAGCACGCCGAAACCGCGGCTGTGGGTGGCGAAGGACTGCAGCATCGGCCAAGGCACCACGCCGTGCGCCACCAGCGTGGGCAGCGCCAGTAGCACGATCCCCAGCAGCAGGGCGAACAGGGCCAGCGGCCAAGGCCCGAGCCGGCGCGGGCTACTCGACGGGGCGGCTGCCAGCGCCGCGGCCAGCAGCAGGGCGAAGCCGGCGTACTCGGGCAGCAGGTAGTAGGCCTGCTTGCCGGACACCAGCGAAAAGCCGAGTAGCACCGGCAGCAGCCAGGCGGCGAGAAAGCGCAGGCCGTCGTCGCGACGCAGCGGCAGGGCAGCGATGCCGAGCCAGGGACGCGGCCACAGCACGAACGGGAACACCAGTGCCGGCAACACCGGCAGGTACCACCAGAACGGTTGCCGGTGCGCGAACGCGTCGACCACCCGCCCGGCGGTCTGGTGGAACAGCAACTGCTGCCGGTAGACCTCGCCACCCAGCGCGCTGGCGCTCAGCGCCCAGGCCAGCAGTACGGCCAGCGCGGCCAGCACCGCCAGCGCACCGGTGGCGTACCAACGTGCACGATGGCGCGATGCCCACGGCTGCCATAGCGGGCCGAGCAGCCAGGGCAGCCCGGCATGCAGCAGCATCACCGGCCCCTTGGCCAGCAGGCCGAACGCCATGGCGGCGGCGAAGCCGGGCAGGTTCGGTGGTGCCTTGCCGGGCCCGGGGCGCAGCGCCAGCAGCGCTGCCAGCACGCAGTCGGCGAGCAGCACCTCGTACATCGACTGCAGGCCGAACTCGAACGCGTAGCCGAAGCTCATCAACAGCAGCGGCGCGGCGTATGCGATGGCCGGCTGTGCCGGGAACAGCCGCCGCGCGAGCCGGATGCACAGCAGCAACTGGACCCCGCCGAGCAGCACCTCGAGCAGGCGTGGCCAGCCGTCGCCCACGCCACCGACAGCCCAGCCGGCGTGGATCAGCCAGAACAGCAATGGCGCCTTGTCGCTGTAGGGCGCGCCGTTGAGGTAGGGCACCAGGAAGCTGTGCCGCTGCCACATCTCCCACGCCACCGCGAGGGTGCGGGTGGAGTACATCGGCACCGGGCCGTGCTGGAAGATCGCCACCAGCGCCACGCCGAACCACAGCACCAGCCATCCGGCGAGGCGGCCGCGCGGTACGTACGACTGGCCCGGCAGCGCCGGCCTTGCGTTCGCCCCCACTTCGATCACGGAGCGGACTGGCGGGCGATGACGAAGCCGGTCGGCAGGCGGCCCAGCTGCACGTATGGCAGGCCGTGTTGCCGCAGCACGGCCATGTCGCGCCCATCGACCAGCGCCACGCCGTGTGCGGAAGCGCGCCAGCGCGCCTCGAAGGCCTCGAGCGTAGGCAGGTAACCGCCAGGACGGGAGTCGATGAAGGGCGTGAGGTCGTCGCGATCCTGCGCCACGATGGTCACCGGGCGCTTGAGGTAGAACGGCAGGCCACGGACGAAGCCGCCTACCATGTAGACCGGCGTGTCGGCGGTCAGGGTCGGGGCCATCAGCCGTGCCACCGGCTCGCCCGAGCGCGGCTCGACCCAGGCCTGCGAGGCCAGCAGGGTAATCGTCCAGCCGACCGCGCCGGCCAATGCCAGCGCGTGGATCGCCGCGTCGTGGTGGCCATGCCGCGAGAGTCGACGGGCGGCATAGGCCGCAGCGATCGCGATCAGCGCAAGACCGCCAGCGAGGCCGCCCAGCGCGACCGGCATGCCGGTGTGCGCCGGAGCGTGGCGCTGCGCGAGTGCGGCAGCCAGTGCGGTGGCTGCACCGATCGCAGCCATCCAGGCCGTCACGCGCATGCGCCGCGCCAGCGCGTCGTGGGAGAGCCGGGCCGCGACACGGCCGAGCAGCAGGGCGGCTGCGGGGAACAGCGGGAGGATGTAGAACGGCAACTGCGAGTGCGAGATCGAGAAGAACACGAACACCACGCCGACCCAGGCCAGCAGCAGCCGGTCCACCGGTGCGCCGCTCCACATCGCCCGCCAGCCGCTGCGGCTGAACGGCACCAGCGCGGTCCACGGACACAGCCCCAGCAGCACCACCGGCAGGAAGAAGCCGGGCGGCTTGCCGCGGTTGTCGGCCGAGGTGAGGAAGCGCGTGAAGTGTTCGCGGATGAAGAAATAGTCGAAGAACTCCGGGTGCCGCCGCGTCACCTCGATGAACCACGGTGCCGACACCGCCAGCAGCAGGGCCAGGCCCGGCAGCAGCGAGACGCGCCCGAGCACGCGCCAGTCGCGCTGCCACAGCATGTACACCGCCAGCACCATGCCCGGCAGCACCACGCCGATCAGTCCCTTGGACAGCACCGCCAGCGCCAGTGCCGCCCACATGCCGAGGTTGATCGCCGTGCGGTGCGATGCCGATGCCGGGTCGAACTGCGCCACCGCGAAGCAGGCCATGCCCAGCGCCAGGAAAGCGGCGACGCCAAGATCCAGCGTGCCCACGTGCGCGCTTACCGCGAACAGCATGCTGCTGCCGAGGATTGCCGCGGCGTAGAAGCCGGCCGCACGCCCCCAGATGCGCCATCCCGCCCAGGCCACGGCGGTCATTGCCAGCAGGCCGGCAAGCGCACCCCACAGCCGCGCGACCCACGGCTCGGTGCCGAGCAGCGCGTAGGCGGCCGCCGTACCCCAGTAATGCAGGGGCGGCTTGTCGAAGAACAGGAAGCCGTCGAGCCGTGGCGTGATCCAGTCGCCGCTGGCGAGCATCTCGCGGGCGACCTCGGCATAACGGCCCTCGTCCGGCTCGCCCAGGCCACTGCGCATCAGTGCGGCAATCCAGGCGACACCCCACAACAGGGTGACGAACAATGAAAGCAGGCCTGCACGTTCGGGGTGCCCCGGAACGGCACGGTGTGCAGGAATGCTGGAGTCGGCACTCAGCATGTCGGATGGGACCGCGTGGATGGGGGCGTCCTGCCGGAGATGCCCCACTGTGGTCGCCCACTCTTTCAGGACGTTTTCAGCTGGCCTGCATTTCGCGTCGCTGCACCGCCGCCCTGTGTCGCCGTGTCGCAGCGCCCCCGCGCGGAGGGCTTGAGGCGGACGTACAACTGCTTGCGCACCCTCGCCACCACTTCGCCGCCGGCCGTGACGATCTCGGTTTCGAACCAGCGCAGCACCTTGTCGCCGCCGGCTGCCGCGGTGCGCAGCTGATCGACCACCTCAGCCGGCATGGCGAAACGCGCAAACACGTCCTCGCGTCCCGGAGCGACGAAATCGATCGCGCCGGCCTTGTCCCACACCAGGTAGTCGTTGCCGAGGCGGTGGATGGCCAGCAGCATGAAGAACGGGTCGCTCATCGCGAACAGGTTGCCGCCGAACTGGGTCCGGAGGTAGTTCCGGTTCCACGGCCGCAACCGCAGCGTCACCTGCGCTTCGCTCCAGTCCTCGTCGATCGACAGCACGCGGATGCTGTTGAACAGGAACGGTGGCCAGAGGTTGACGAGGCGGCGAAAGGTGCGCGGTTGCATAGGACGTGCGGCAGGCGGTGTCCCGACAGCTTAGCGCAAACATACGCCGCCGTACGTTTGGTCGGGCCCTCGCCGGTCAGAACAGCAGCGAGGCCATGCGCCGGCGGTAGCGGCCGACCAGCTCGGCGTCGTCGAGGGTGGCGAAAGCAGCGATCAGGCGCTTTTTCGCGGCGCCGTCGTTCCAGTCGCGGGCCTTTTCCAGCACGGCGAGGAACTGGTCCAGGCCAGCGGCCGGTTCGTCCTCGATCAGCAGGCGTACGCCGAGCAGGTCGCGCGCTTCCCAGTCGGCCGGATCGGCGGCCACCCGTTGGCGCAGGACCTCCATCGTCGGTGCGCCGGCGAGGGCGCCGGCCAGCTCGAGCTGATGGCGCAGGCGCACGGCTCGGGCGTCGGTGGCCAGGTTGGCCGGCAGCGCATCGAGCTCGGCCTGCGCGGCGTCCACGTGGCCCAGGCGCATCAGCGCCACCGCCAGGTCGAGCTTCAGCTCCGGCTGGTCGGGTGCGGCGGCGATCGCCTGCTGCAGGCGGTTGACCGCCTCGGTCGGCGACTCGGCGGGGAGGGCGGCTTCTTCGGCTGCATCGACGGCTTCGCCGTCGAGCGGCTGCACGTGGCGGGCAAGGAACTCGCGCAGCTGGCCTTCCGGCAGTGCGCCGGCGAAGCCGTCGAGGATCTGCCCGTCCTTGACCAGCATCACCGTGGGGATCGAGCGGATGCCGAACATCGCCGCGAGCTGCTGGTTGGCGTCCACGTCGACCTTGCCGAGTCGGAACGCGCCATTGAACTCGCCGGCCAGCTTTTCCAGCATCGGGCCCAGGGTGCGACACGGGCCGCACCAGGTCGCCCAGAAATCCACCAGCACCGGGGTGTCGAGCGAGGCCTGCAGCACGTCGCTCTCGAAGTTGCTCTCGGTAACGTCGAAGACGTGCGGATGGGCGGTGTCGGTCACGGTGTCGCTCCGGTGGTCAATGGCGCCCCAGATCTGGGCCGGGCGGCAGCATATCAAGGGTGCGGCTCCCGGCCGGTGCGGTCGCGCCCGGTTCAGCGCCACGCGTCGAGATTTGCGAGAATCCTGCGATGACCAGCCCGGGACCCGGCACCACACGCATGGGCGCGAACACGCCATCCACCACGGCAGGGCTGCTGATCTGCGAGCACTGCGACACGGTATACCGCCGACGCCCGCTGTCGCGTGGCGAGGTGGCCTGCTGCAAGTGCTGCCACAACATCCTCGAACGACATGCGCGGCTGGGGCCGGACCAGTTGCTGGCGCTCACCTTCACCGCGATGGTGGTGTTCGTGCAGGCCAACATCTGGCCGATCGTCACGCTCGAGCTCAACGGCCGGCCGAGCAGCGCCACGCTGTGGGGCACGATCGTCACGATGTGGCAGCAGCACGCCGAGGTGGTGGCGGTGCTCGCCGCACTGACGCTGTTCTTCTTCCCGATGGCAAAGATGCTGCTGTTCGGCTGGGTGTTCTGGTTCGCCCGGCGTGGCGAACGGGGACCGGGCTTCCGCAGCGCGATGATCGCGCTGCACTACCTCGGGCCGTGGACGATGAGCGAGGTGTTCGTGCTCGGCGCGATGGTCGCCATCGTCAAGGCGCGCGTGTATTTCCAGGTGGTGCCCGACCCGGGCATCTTTGCCTACGGCGCGCTGATGTTGCTGATCACCGTATTCGGCACGGTGGATCTGCGCCAGTTGTGGGACGTCACGCGGGAGCGGCCGCGGTGAGCGCGCTGCCGCGGGCCGGCGAGCTGGGCCTGATCGGCTGCCATGTGTGCGGACAGGTCTGCCGCGACGGGCGCGTGCACGACCAGGCCTGTCCGCGCTGCGGCGCGCGGCTGCACCGGCGCAAGTCGGCCAGCGCCAGCCGCACCTGGGCCTGGCTGATCACCGCCTTCATCCTCTACCTGCCGGCCAACCTGCTGCCGATCATGCGCACGGTGAGCCTGGGCGACGTGGACGACAACACCATCCTCAGCGGCGTGGTGGAACTGTGGGTGAAGGGGTCGCCGGACCTGGCGATCATCGTCTTCACGGCGAGCATCGTGGTGCCCATGCTGAAATTCCTCGTGCTGGGGACGCTGCTGGTATCCGCCCAGCGCCGCAGCGAATGGGCGCAGCGGCAGCGCACCATGCTGTACCGGCTGGTGGAGTTCATCGGCTACTGGTCGATGCTCGACGTGTTCGTGGTGGCGCTGCTGACCGCACTGGTGCGCTTCAACGTGCTCAGCCAGGTGGAGCCGCTGCCGGGGGTGGTGTATTTCGGTTTGACCGTGGTGGCGACGATGTTCGCCTCGATGAGTTTCGACCCGCGGCTGATCTGGGACAACAGGGACAACGATGACTGAAGAAACCAATCCCGCGGGCAGCGAACTGCCGCAGCCGGTGGTGCACCGGCGCCGGCTGGGGGCGTCGCTGATCTGGCTGGTGCCGATCCTCGCTGCCGTGGTGGGCCTGTCGCTGGTGGTGCACAGCTGGCTGCAGGCCGGGCCGTCGATCACCATCAGCTTCCAGTCGGCCGAAGGCCTGGACGCCGGCAAGACCCCGGTGAAGTACAAGAACGTGGTGATCGGCAAGGTCACCCACATCCGTCTCAGCGCGGATCGCAGCAAGGTGCTGGTGAGCGTGGCGCTGGACAAGAGCGCCGAGGGCTTCGCTCGCGCCGATACCCGTTTCTGGGTAGTGCGGCCGCGGATCGGCCTGGGTGGCGTGTCGGGTGTCGATACCCTGCTGTCCGGCGCCTTCATCGGCGCCGACGTCGGCACCTCGGACGACTCGCGCTATGACTTCAAGGGGCTGGAGAACCCCCCGGCGGTGACCTACGGCGCACCGGGCAAGAGCTTCGTCCTGCATGCCGAGGACCTCGGCTCGCTGGACATCGGCTCGCCGTTGTACTTCCGTCGCGTGCAGGTGGGCCGCGTGGCGTCCTACGAGCTGGACAAGGACGGCAAGGGGGTCACCTTCACCATCTTCATCGACGGTCCCTACGACCAGTTCGTTACCCGTTCTTCGCGCTTCTGGAACGCCAGCGGCCTGGACGTCTCGCTGGGCGCGAACGGCCTCAAGGTGAACACGCAGTCGCTGGCGACCGTGCTGGCCGGCGGCGTGGCGTTCCAGGACCCGGCCGGCCCCCACGACGCCACCCCGGCGCAGGAGGGGGCCTCTTATCGCCTGTTCGACGACAAGGCCACCGCGATGGCGCCGCCGGATGGTCCGCCGCAGTACATCCGCATGCGCTTCGACCAGTCGCTGCGCGGTCTGGCGGTGGACGCGCCGGTGGAATTCCTCGGCATCAACATCGGCCGAGTGGTATCGATCACCATGGACTACGACGCCAAGCGCGAACGCTTCCCGGTGACCGTGGGCGCGGTGATCTACCCGCAGCGGCTCGGTCGCGCCTACGACAAGCTGGTGGCCCAGGCGCAGGAGCAGAACGGCAACCCCGATCTTTCGCCGATCATGGGCGAGCTGGTGGCGCACGGCCTGCGCGCGCAGGCACGCACCGGCAACCTGCTGACCGGGCAGCTCTATATCGCCATGGATTTCCTGCCGAAGGCGCCGAAGGTCGCGTTCGATCCGAAGGTCCGGCCGCTGGAGATCCCCACCGCACCGGGCAGCTTCGACAAGCTGCAGGAGCAATTGGCGGAGATCGTCGACAAGGTGCAGAAGATCCCGTTCGACAGCATAGGCAAGCATCTGGACCAGACCCTGGCGGACCTGGACGGGACGCTCAAGCAGGTCAATGGCCAGGTGCTGCCCGAGTTCAAGGGCACGCTGAAGGATGCACGCCGGACGCTCGGCACGACCGACAACGCACTCTCGCCGGACTCGCCGCTGCAGCAGAACCTGCAGGGCACATTGCAGGAGCTGCAGCGCATGGCGCGCTCGCTGCGCGTGTTCAGCGACTACCTCGGCACGCACCCGGAGGCCCTGATCCGCGGGCGCAAGAACGACCCGGCTCCCCCGAAGCCGCCGACCGAAGCCCAACCACCCAAGCAAGGGAGCAAGCCATGACGCGCCTGCGCAACCTGTCCGGCCGCCTCGTGGCGCTCGGCGCCGTGCTGGCGCTCGGGGCCTGCGCCTCCGCGCCGACGCATTACTACACGCTGGTGCCGCCGGCGTCCGCCGCGCCGGAGCAGGGCGGCTCCGGCCCGGCGTTCGAGCTGTTGCCGGTGAGCATCCCCGCCCAGGACGACCAGCCGCAGCTGGTGGTGCGCCAGGGCGGCCAGGGCGTGGCGCTGCTGCAGGGCGAGCGCTGGATCGCACCGCTGGCTGACGAGATCCGCGGTGCGCTGTCGGCCGACCTCGCCGGTGCATTGGGACATCCTGACGTGTCCGGGCTGGCCCATCAGGGACAGCCCGTGGTCCGCATCAAGATCGACGTGCGCCGTTTCGATTCGCAGCCGGGCGGCTACGCCCTGCTGGAAGCCGGCTGGAGTCTGCGCCTGCTAGACGGCGATGGCGCCCCACGCAGCCTGGCTTGCGCCAGCCGCTTCAACCAGCCGGTGGGGGCGGGCTACGACGCACTGGTGCAGGGACACCAGCAGGCTCTCGGCCGGCTGGCCGACCAGATCGCCCGGGCGGCGCGTGACCTGGCAGCCGGGGACGCCCGCTGCCCGGGCGACTGAGCGCAGCGGCACCGTTTCCGGCTTGGCGAGCCCTTGGCGCTTGGGCTAGGCTGGCCGGCTATCGCGACGGCGGCGCGGATCGGCCGCATCCGCCGCAGCACCACGTACCCACGGCACCGGACACATGCAGAACAACGACGAACAGGGTTCCCCTTCCGCTGGCACCGAGGCGGGCGAACACGCCTACCGGCCGCAGGCGGTGGAGGCGGCGGCGCAGCAGTACTGGGCCGCCGAGCGCGCCTATGAGGTGACCGAGGACGCCAGCCGGCCGAAGTTCTACTGCCTCTCGATGCTGCCGTACCCGTCCGGCGCGCTGCACATGGGCCACGTGCGCAACTACACCATCGGCGACGTGATCAGCCGCTTCCAGCGCATGCAGGGCAGGAACGTGCTGCAGCCGATGGGCTGGGACGCGTTCGGCCTGCCGGCCGAGAACGCCGCGATCAAGAACAAGACCGCGCCGGCAAAGTGGACCTACGCCAACATCGATCACATGCGCGGCCAGCTCAAGTCGCTGGGCTACGCGATCGACTGGTCGCGCGAGTTCGCCACCTGCCGCCCCGACTACTACGTGCACGAACAGCGGATGTTCGTGCGCTTGATGAAGAAGGGCATCGCCTACCGCAAGAACAGCGTGGTGAACTGGGACCCGGTCGACCAGACCGTGCTGGCCAACGAGCAGGTGATCGACGGCCGCGGCTGG
>JABLTH010015359.1_pt1 | contig 28127 bp, 19 predicted proteins | sample 7875711 | NCBI WGS metagenome assembly JABLTH01 (sample SAMN14941262, study PRJNA633318) | bioreactor metagenome | isolation source: bioreactor | place: China | collected 2019-03-05 | reverse complement strand
TCGGCGGCGACGGCACGCTGCTCGCCACCGCCCGCGCGATCGGCCGGCGCGAGATCCCGATCCTCGGCGTCAACCTCGGCTCGCTCGGGTTCCTGACCGAGACGCGCTGCGAGGAGGTCGGCGAGGTCCTCGGCGCCGCGCTCGAGGGCCGCGCGCTGATCGAGCGCCGCCGCGTCCTGCAGGTCACGCACGACGGCGAGGACCCGCGTCCGGACAGCGTCGCGCTCAACGACGTCGTGTTTTCGAACCAGCACATGGCGCGCCTGTTCTGGCTCTCGCTGTTCGTCGACGGCGAATGGGTCGCCGACTACCGCGCCGACGGCCTGATCCTCGCGACGCCGACCGGCTCGACCGCCTACAACCTCGCGGCCGGCGGCCCGCTGCTCGTGCCGGGCGTGGACGCGCTGACCGTGACGCCGATCTGCCCGCACTCGCTCTCGCAGCGCCCGCTCGTGGTGCCGGGCGACGCGCGCCTGTCGGTGCGGCTCGCCGAGGGCTCGGGCGCGGACGGCGTGTACGTGACGATCGACGGCCAGGTCGGGTTCCCGCTCGAGGCCGGCGAGCAGGTCGACGTGTGCTTCGCCGCGCACGCGGTGCACCTCGTGCGGCCGGGAGGACGGACGTTCTTCTCGACGCTGCGCGGCAAGCTCGGGTGGGGCCATCCGTGACCTGCCGCGGTGACCGACTTGATTCCGACGGTGTGGCCCTTCGGGCGAGGCGCCCTCTATCCCCATGATTTGGTGACGATCTTCGATCGTCACCAAATCATGGGGGTCAATGAGGCCGCGCTTGCGAGACACGCCGCGTGTTCATGCGCTACGCCCGGTCGCTCATTCTGACGGCGTGAAGAACAGCGCCCCCAGCGGCGGCAGCGTCAGCGACAGCGAGAACGGCCGCCCGTGGTGCGGCACCGGCCCCGCCTCGACCCCGCCGAGGTTCCCCATCCCGCTGCCGCCGTACAGCGGCGCGTCGCTGTTGAGCCGTTCCTGCCACGGGCCGCCGACCGGCACCCCGACGCGGTAGTTCGGCCGCGGCACCGGCGTGAAGTTGAAGATCGCGAGCACCGGGCGCCCGTCGTTCGCGCGCCGGAGCAGCGAGATCACGCTCGCGTCCGCGTCGTTGCAGTCGATCCACTCGAACCCGTCGGGAGAGAAGTCGCGCTCGTGCATCGCGCGCTCCCCGCGGTAGAAGCGGTTGAGGTCGGAGACCCACTGCGCCATGCCCGCGTGCGGCGCGTACTGCAGGAGGTGCCACTCGACGCTGCCGTCGTGGTTCCACTCCGCGCGCTGCGCGATCTCGCCGCCCATGAAGATCAGCTTCTTCGCCGCCTGCGCGTACATGTAGCCGAACAGGAGCCTGAGGTTGCCGAACTTCTGCCAGTCGTCGCCGGGCATCTTGCCGAGCAGCGAGCCCTTCCCGTGCACGACCTCGTCGTGCGAGAGCGGCAGCACGAAGTTCTCGTTGAACGCGTAGAGCATGCGGAAGGTGAGCTGGTTCTGGTGGAAGCGGCGGAACACCGGGTCCTTCTGCATGTACGACAGCGTGTCGTGCATCCAGCCCATGTCCCACTTCATCCCGAAACCGAGCCCGCCCACGTAGACCGGGCGGCTCACCATCGGCCACGCGGTCGACTCCTCGGCGACGGTCTGCACGTCGGGGTGGACGCCGAAGACCTCCTTGTTCATGTCGCGCAGGAACGCGATCGCGCCGAGGTTCTCGCGCCCGCCGTGCACGTTGGGGATCCACTCCCCCGCGCGCCGGCTGTAGTCGAGGTACAGCATCGACGCGACGCCGTCGACGCGCAGGCCGTCGGCGTGATAGCGGTCGAGCCAGAACATCGCCGACGACAGCAGGAAGCAGCGCACCTCGTTGCGGTCGTAGTTGAAGATGTTGCTCTGCCAGTCGGGGTGGAAGCCCTGGCGCGGGTCGGCGTGCTCGTAGAGGTGCGTCCCGTCGAAGTAGCCGAGCCCGTGCTGGTCGGTCGGGAAGTGCGAGGGGACCCAGTCGAGGATCACGCCGATGCCGCGCTGGTGCAGGTAGTCGACGAGGGACATGAAGTCCTGCGGGGTGCCGAAGCGCGAGGACGGCGCGAAGTACCCGGTGACCTGGTAGCCCCACGAGCCGAAGAACGGGTGCTCCATCACCGGCATCATTTCGACGTGCGTGAAGCCCATGCGCTCGACGTGGTCGGCGAGGCGCGGCGCGAGTTCGCGGTAGGTGAGCCAGCGGTTCCCTTCCTCCGGAACGCGCGCGAACGAGCCGAGGTGCACCTCGTAGATCGACATCGGCGCTTCGAACGAATTCCGTCCGCCGCGCGTGCGCATCCACTCGCCGTCGCCCCACTCGTACGCGAGGTCCCAGATGCGCGAGGCGGTGCGCGGCGGCGTCTCGTAGCTGTAGGCGAGCGGATCGGGCTTGTCGACCGTGTACCCGTTGAACTGCGAGGCGACGTGGTACTTGTACAGCGTGCCCGGCCCGAGCCCCGGCACGAAGCCTTCCCAGATCCCCGTGCCGCCGCGCCGCAGGAGCGGGTTCGGCGCGGGGTCCCAGCCGTTGAAGTCCCCGACCACGGCGACGTAGTCGGCATTGGGCGCCCACACGGCGAAGTACGTGCCGGCGACACCGTCGACGGTCGCGGGGTGCGACCCGAGCTTGTCGTGGAGGCGGTAGTGCGTTCCCTGGTTGAACAGGTAGACGTCGTCGTCCGTGAGCCGCGTCGGCAACGTGCTGCCCCGAGGATTCATTCTCGCCTCCCGAACACTCCGTAACGGGCCCGGACATTATAGGCGGCGACGCGGTGGTGTCCCGGACCGGTCTGCCCTAGGATCCCGGCCCATGTCCCGCCGCGCGACGAGCCTGCTCGTGTTCTTCACCGCGATCAACATGGTGAACTACATCGACCGCTACGTCCTCGCCGCGGTGCTGGTTCCGCTCAAGGCCGAACTCGCGCTCACGGACCGCGAACTCGGCTGGCTGCCGTGGGTCTTCCTCGTCGTCTACATGCTGACCGCGCCGCTGTTCGGCGTGCTGGCGGAGCGGTATTCCCGCACGCGGCTCGTCGCGGCGGGGATCGCGATCTGGAGCCTCGCCACCGCCGCGGGGGCCTTCGCGACCGGCTTCTGGTCGATGGTGCTCGCGCGCTCGCTCGTGGGCGTCGGGGAGGCCGCGTACGCGACGCTGGGCCCGGCGATCCTCTCCGACATCTTCCCCGAGGAGGAGCGCGCGGCGCGATTCACGTGGTTCTACCTCGCGATCCCGGTCGGCTCGGCCCTCGGCTTCGTGCTGGGCGGCGTCGTCGGCGGCGCGTGGGGCTGGCGCGCGAGCTTCCTGGTGGCCGGGCTCCCCGGCCTGCTCCTCGCCGTGCGCATGGCCGCACAGGCCGACCCGCCGCGCGGCGCGATGGACCGCGACCCGGACGCCGGCGCGGGGCTGCCGCTCGGCCGGCGCACGCTCGCGATCTTCCGGAACCGCGTCTGGCTGGCCTGCACGGCCAGCTACGTCGCCTACACGTTCGCGATGGGCGCGCTGTCGTTCTGGGCGCCGACGCTCCTGCACCGCCGCTTCGACGTCTCGCTCGGCGAGGCCGGCACGGTGTTCGGCGGCATGGTCGTGATCGCCGGGCTCCTCGGCACCTTCGCGGGCGGCATCGCGACCGACCGGCTGCAGCACCGGTTCCCCGACGCGGGCGTGTTCCTCTCCGGGGTCACGCTCCTCGTCGCCGCGCCGCTCGTCGCGGCCGGCCTGCGCATCGGCGACAAGGGCGCGGCGTACGGCGCGTTCTTCGTCGCGATGGTGTTCCTGTTCGTGAACACGAGCCCGGTCAACGCGCTGACCGTGAGCGCGCTGCCGGCCAGCCAGCGCGCGACCGGAACCTCCCTCAACGTGCTCCTGATCCACCTCCTCGGCGACGCGATCAGCCCGCTGCTCGTCGGCGCGAAGAGCGACGCGCTCGGCAACGACGGCGCCGCGCTGGCCACCGCGATGGCGATCACGGTGCCGGCGCTGGCGGTGTCCGGCGTGGCCCTGTGGTGGGCGCGGGGCCGGCGGCGCGCCGCGGTATAGACTGGTCCGATGCGCGTCCCGTCCCGCCGCGGCCTCGTCGTCCTCGCCGTCGTCCACCTGCTCGCGGTGCTCAGCGGTCTCGCGACCGGCGTGCTCTTCGGCCGCGACCTCCCGTCGATCGGGACCCTCGACCTGCAGCGCCTGCCGCAGATGACCGTGCTCCTCGACCGCCACGGCGAGCGCCTGTCGACCTTCGCCGAGCAGCGCCGCACGCCGGTCACGCTCGACCGGATCAGCCCGCTGTTCCTGAAGGCGCTCCTCGCGACCGAGGATCCGCGCTTCTACCGGCACATCGGCGTCGACCTGCAGGCCGTCGCGCGCGCCGCGCTCGCCACCCTGACGACGTTCCGCTTCGGGCAGGGCGGCAGCACGATCACGCAGCAGCTCGCGCGCGACGCCTTCCTCTACCCGAGCAAGACCGTCACGCGCAAGCTGAAGGAAGCGCTGCTCGCGCTCACGATCGAGAAGAACTACACCAAGCGCGAGATCCTCGAGCTCTACTGCAACCGGATCTACCTCGGCCACGGGCGGTACGGCATCGAGGCCGCGGCGCAGTACTACTTCGGCAAGAGCTCGAAGGACCTCACCCTGCCCGAGGCCGCGCTCCTCGCCGGCCTGCCGCAGCGGCCGGAGGGCTACTCGCCGATCCGCGAGCCGCAGAAGGCCGTGTCGCGCCGCAACCACGTGCTCGCGCGCATGATCGAGGAGGGGGCGATCGACGCGCCGACCGCGCGCAAGGCGATGCAGGCCAAGCTCGTGATCGCCAAGTCCGCGACGAGCCGGCCCAAGGCGCCGTACTTCAGCGAGGAGGTGCGGCGCTTCCTCCTCAAGCAGTTCGGCGAGGACGCGCTGTACCGCTCGGGCCTCATCGCGCACACGACGCTCGACCCGCAGCTGCAGGAGGCGGCGGAACGGGGCGTGCGCGCGGGGCTCGACGAGTACGGCCGCCGGCACCAGCTCGTCCCCGCGGGCCGCGCGCTGCCCGAGGGCGCGACCCGCGACGACTACGTCGATCCCGAGTGGGACGAGCCGCACCGCGCGGGCGACATCCTCGACGCGGTCGCGCTGTCCGTCGCGATCGACCGGGCCGTCGTGCGTGTCGGCCCGACGGAGTTCACGCTCGGCGCGGACGAGGTGAAGTGGACCGGGCGCCGCGTCTTCACCGGCCTCTTCCAGCCCGGGAAGCTGTACCCCGTGAAGGTGCTCGAGGTCGAGACGGACGGCCGTCCGCGCGCGATCGAGCTCGCCGCCGATCCGCCGGTGCAGGCCGCGTTCCTCGCGCTCGACACGCAGACCGGCGACGTGCTCGCGCTCGTCGGCGGCAAGGACTTCGACCGCAGCGAGTTCGACCGCGCGACGCAGGCCGCGCGCCAGGCCGGTTCGGCGATCAAGCCCTTCATCTACGCCGCCGCGGTCGAGCACGGCATGTCCCCCGGCCAGCTGATCTGGGACGTGCCGACGGTCTGGACGATGCCGGGCAGTCCGACGCCGTACCAGCCCGAGAACTACGACGTGAAGTACGAGGGGCTGATCACGCTGCAGCACGCCCTCGACCACTCGCGCAACATCCCGACGATCCGGCTCCTCGACGCGCTCGGCTACCAGCCGGCGATCGAGATGGCCGAGCGGCTCGGCATCCGCTCGTCGCTCAAGCCGTACCCGTCGCTCGCGCTGGGCGCGTTCGAGGTGCGGCTCGTCGAGCTCGTGGCGGCGTACGGCGCGTTCGCCCACGGCGGGGTGCTGGTGACCCCGAACATGGTCCGCAGCGTCACCGACCCGCAGGGCCAGGAGCTGTGGTCGTCGAAGCCCGAAACGCGCGAGGTGCTGCGCCCCGAGATCTCCGCCGCGATGACGAGCCTCCTCTCGGGGCCGACCACGCGCGGCACGGCCGCGGACGCGCTCCGGCTCGGCCGGCCGACGATCGGCAAGACCGGCACCACCGACGACTACACCGACGCGTGGTTCATCGGCTGCACGCCCTCGATCGCCGCGGGCGCGTGGATCGGGTTCGACCAGCGCCAGACGCTCGGCCGCGGCGAGACGGGCGGGCGCACGGCGCTGCCGATGTGGATGAAGTTCATGGAGGAGGGCCTGCGCGGCCGTCCCGCCGAGCCCTTCCCCGTGCCCGCGGGCATGGAGTACGCGACGCTCGACCTCGCCACCGGCTACCGCGCGACGCCCGAGGCCGGCTGCCAGAAGACGTTCAGCGCGCCCGACTACGACACGCGGGCGAGCGCCCGCCCGTGCACGGTGCGCGACCACCAGCGCGCCGCGCTGCCCTACCCGCTGCAGCGCTACCCGCTGCGCGGCGACGGCGGCCTCCTGATCCCCGTCGCGGACGCGGCGCGGCTCGTCTCGATGGCGCCCGACCGCTTCCAGATGGTCGGGTCGGGCAAGGCGCTGCACTACGACTGGGGCGCGAACCAGGGCTCGGTGCTGCTCGCGTGGACCGACGCGGACTGGTCGGGCTACCTCGCGGCGCTCGCCCACGGCGCGCCGGCCCCGGACGAGGTGCCGTGGCGCGGCAAGGACGGCTGGCCGGCCGAGGTCGTCGGCGTCAACACGAGCGGGACCGTACGGCCGCCCGAGACCCCCGCCGACCCGCAGTAGCCGCTCGGGCCGCGTTTGGCGCGGCGGCCCGTTTCGTGGGATATCTCGGGCCTCGATGGCCGACGACCTCGTCACCTCCGCGCTCCTGCGCCTCGCGGCACTCGGCGGGCTCGCCGGGCGCGTGGGCGTGTCGATGGTCGCCTCGCGCCTGGGCGACATCGGCCGCACGAAGGACGCCCGCGCCGCGCGCCGCGCCGCACTCCTGGTCGAGCACGCGACCCGCGCGGCCGAGACGCTCGGCCGCATGAAGGGCGCGGCGATGAAGGTCGGCCAGATGCTGAGCCTGCACGGCGACCTCATGCCGCCCGAGGTCTCCGCGGTGCTGCACTCCCTGCAGCGCGACGCGCCCAAGGTGCCGGCCGAGGTCATGCAGGAGGAGGCGCGCAGCGCGCTGCCCCGCTTCGACGAGCTCTTCGAGCGCCTCGACGACGAGCCGCTCGCCGCGGCCTCGATCGGGCAGGTGCACCGCGGCCTGCTGCGCGACGGGCGCGAGGTCGCGGTCAAGATCCAGTACCCCCTGATCCGGCAGATGATCGAGGCCGACCTGCGCAACATGAAGGTCGTCCTGCACGGGCTCTTCGCGCTCCTCTCCGAGGTCGAGTTCGAGCCGATCTGGAGCGAGGTGAAGGAGCGCCTGTTCGAGGAGCTCGACTACGAGCGCGAGGCGCGGACGATGGAGCGTGCGGCGGCGCTGGGCCTTCCGAACGTCGTCGTCCCCGGCGTCGTGCGCGAGGCCTCCTCGGCGCGCCTCCTCACGATGGAGTACGTGCCCGGGATCGCGCCCGAGGACGCCGCCTCCGACCGCTTCCCGCAGGAGCTGCGCGACCGCTGGGGCGCGGCGCTGTTCGAGTGGGTGCTGCGCGGCCTCTTCGCCCACCGCTGGCTGCACGCCGATCCCAACTTCTCGAACTTCGCCTTCAAGGACGACGGCCGGCTGGTCGTGTACGACTTCGGCTGCATCAAGGAGCTGCCGGAGGCGTTCGCCCGCGGCTACGCGCGCCTCGCGCTCGCCGTCACCGCCGGGCACAAGGACGCCTTGCCCGCGATCCTCCAGGAGATGGGCGTCCACCGCGAGAACGGCGCGCCGGTGTCGCTCGCGCTCACCGGCCCCTACGCGGACCTCTTCGCCGAGATCGTGCGCGAGGACCCGCCCTACGCGTTCGGCGAGAACCGGGAGATGTACCAGCGCCTGTGGGGCCTCGGCGTGTCGAACTTCGGCGAGGCCACCGACATGCTCTTCCCGCGCGACGTCGTGTTCGTCAACCGCACGCTCCTCGGCCACTACGGCAACCTCGCGCGGCTGCACGCGCGCGGCCCGTGGCGTGCGATGGTCGTGCGCTTCGCGGGGGCCGCGGCCGCGGGTCCGGAGGCCCCGGAGGACCGCTCGTGATCCAGCCCGTGGAGACCGTGTACGCGACCGCGCGCCTGGCCGTGCGGCGCCTCGTGCCGGGTGCCGACGACGCGTTCATCCTGCGGCTCCTGAACGAGCCCTCGTTCATCGCGAACATCGCCGACCGCGGCGTGCGCACGCTCGAGGCCGCACGCGCCTACATCGAGAACGGTCCCGTGGCGATGTACGCGAAGCACGGCTTCGGGCTGTGGTGCGTGACGCTGCCCGACGGCACGCCGCTCGGCATGTGCGGGCTCATCAAGCGCGACCACATGGACGACGTCGACGTGGGCTACGCGTTCCTCCCCGAGCACTGGGGCCGCGGCTACGCCCTCGAGGCGGTCGCCGGCTCCCTCGCGTGGGGCCGCGCCCACCGGGGGCTCGGTCGGATCGTCGCGATCGTGAACCCGGACAACGCGCGCTCCATCCGCGTGCTCCAGAAGCTCGACTTCCGCTACGAGGGGCCGATCCGGATGCCGGGCGAGGAGACGGACATCGCGCTCTACGCGAGTTCCGCCCCCGGGACCGCGCCGTGAGCCGGCCGCTCCTCTGCGTTGCGGTCGCCGCGCTCCTCCTGGCGGTTTCCCCGTCGGCCCGCGCCCTCGACACCGGCGCGGCGGTCGACGCCGGCCGCAAGACCGTGGAAACGTTCTTCGGCGCACCGTTCCCGCGCCCGTTCGAGACCCACGTGTTCGTGAGCCGCGCCGAACTCGACCTCTTCGCCGCCAACCGCTGGAAGATGCCGCACACGCAGTGCTGGATGGTCGCGATGGGCGTAGGGCCGGCATTCGTCCTCCTGGACCCCGACGATTGGAAGGCCGAGGCCTGCGAGCACGACGCCGGCGACGCCGCACACGTGCGCGCCCTCGTCGCGCACGAGCTCGTGCACGTCTACCACGGGCAGAACAACCCGCGTCCCGAGTTCGACGGGCTCGACGACATGGCGTGGCTGATCGAGGGGCTCGCCGTGCACGCCTCCGGCCAGCTCGACGCCGCGCGCCTCGCGCAGGCGCGCGCGGCGCTCGCCAAGGACGGTCCGCCGAAGTCCCTCGCGAGCGCGTGGACCGGTAACGCCGCCTACGGCACCTGCGGCACGATGGCCGCCTTCGTCGAGAAACGCTGGGGCCGCGCGATGCTGAAGAAGCTCATGCGCGCGACGAGCAACGCCGAGGCGCTGAAGCTGCTCGGGATGACCGAGGCGCAGTTCCTCGACGCGTGGGCGCGGTCCCTCGGCTAGCCGATCTCCACCAGCTTCAGCCGGTCCCCGTAGCGCCGCAGCGCCTCGTCGACCAGCGCGCGGTCCACGCCGCCCGCGCCCGCGCGCTCGACGAGCGCGAACGCGTCCTCGCGCGCGGCGAGGAGCTGCTCCTGGTGCCGCACGAGGTCGGCGACGTGGAAGCCGGGCAGCCCCGACTGCGCGGTGCCCGCGAACTCGCCCGGGCCGCGCAGCTCGAGGTCCTTCTCCGCCACGCGGAAGCCGTCGCCGGTCTGTTCGAGGACGTGCAGGCGCGCGAGCGCCTCGCCCTCCGCGCCGTCGGACGCCACGAGCACGCAGTACGAGCGCACCCCGCCCCGCCCCACGCGCCCGCGCAGCTGGTGCAGCTGGGCGAGCCCGAAGCGGTCGGCGTCCTCGACGACGATCACCGACGCGCCGGCGACGTCGATGCCGACCTCGATCACGGTCGTCGCGACGAGGATCTGCACCGTCCCCGCGGCGAAGGCCTCGAGGTTCGCCTGCCGCTCGGCGGCCGGCATCTTCCCGTGCACCAGCGCGACCGCCGTACCCGGGAAGCGCGCGCGGTACTCGGCGAGGCCGGCCTCGGCGGCCTTGAGGCCCGCGCTGCCCTCCTCGACCGCGGGCCGCACGACGTACACCTGGCGCTTCTCGGCCAGGGCGCGCGCGAGCCCCTCCATCACGCGCTCGCGCTGGTCGTGCCCGCGCACGACCGTGCGGATCGGCGGCCGGCCGGGCGGCTTCTCGTCGACGATCGACACGTCGAGGTCGCCGTACATGACCATCGCCAGCGTGCGCGGGATCGGCGTCGCCGACATCACGAGCACGTCGGGGCTCTGGCCCTTGCCGACGAGGTCGGCGCGCTGCACGACGCCGAAGCGGTGCTGCTCGTCGATCACGACGAGGCCGAGCCTGGCGAAGGCGACCTTCTCGGAGATCAGCGAGTGCGTGCCGACGACGACCTTCGCCTGGCCGGTCGCGGTGCGCTCGCGCACCTCGCGCTGCTTCGCGGCGGGGAGGCCCGCGGTGAGGAGGTCGACCTTGAGCCCGGCCGGCAGGAGGATGCGCTGCAGGTTCTTCGCGTGCTGGTGCGCGAGGATCTCGGTCGGCGCCATCAGCGCGGCCTGCCGCCCGTTGTGCACGGCGACGAGAATCGCGCGGAGCGCGACGATCGTCTTGCCCGAGCCGACATCGCCCAGGAGCAGCCGGTTCATCGGCCACTCCGTGACGAGGTCGGCGAGGATCTCCTCGAGGACGCGCGTCTGCGCGTTCGTGAGCGTGAACGGCAGCACCGCGGCGAGCTTCGCGCGCAGCGCGTCGTCGATGACGTAGTGCGTCCCGCGGCGCTCGCGCTGGCGCCTTTGGCGGCGGATCGCGAGGCCGAGCTCCAGGAAGAAGAACTCCTCGTAGGCGAGGCGGCGGTGCGCGGGCGTGCGGCGCGACTCGAGCTCGCGGTCGTCGGCGTCGTGCGCGGGCCGGTGCAGGGCGAGGAGCGCCTCGCGGCGCGGCGGGAAACCGCGCGCGGCGACGAGCGCGGCCGGCAGCGGATCGGGGAGTTCGCCCACGCCCTGGGTCACCTCGCGCAGCGCCGCGCGCATGCGGCGCGGCGAAAGCGGGCCGAGCTTCTCGTACACCGGCATCCACCCCGTCACGAGCGCCGGGTCGTCGCCCTCCTTGAGGATGTCGAACTCGGGGTTGTGCAGCTCGACCCCGCGCTTGCCCCAGCGCGGCACGCCGTGCACGAGGAGGCGCACGCCGGGCGCCATGAAGTCGCCGAGGTACGAGCGGTTGAAGAACACGACCGGGATCGCGGCCGTGCCGTCGTCGACGAGCGCGGTGAGCATCTCCATCCCGCGGCGCCGCGTGCGCACGCGGTTCAGGGACGTGACGAGCCCCATCGCGGTGGCGAGCTCGCCGGGCCGCAGCTCGGCGAGCGGACGCGGGCGGCGGCGGTCCTCGTAGCGGAACGGCAGGTGGTCGAGCAGGTCGGCGACGGTCTGGACGCCCTTCTCCGCGAGTTCGGCGGCCCACGACGGACCGATGCCGCGCACGCGCACGACCGCGTCCGCGGGCAGGTACGGCGGTCCCTTGCGCACGAACGATGGAGGGCCGGCGGGGCTCACGCCCGGGATTATGCGTCAGCCCGCGGGCCGCGCGTCAGCCGGCCGGGGCGAGCGCGCCCTTCTCGATCAGCCGCGCGACGGCGCGCGCGATGTCGAGGTCGGTCGCGTCGCCGGCCTCGAGCATGTCGCGCAGGGTCGCGCGTTCGGACGCCGCGCGCAGCACCTCGCGCTCGGTCATCGTGAGCTCGGTCGCGACCGAGAACAGCGACGTCGCGCCCTCGGCGAGCCCCAGCGGGACGTCCTCCGGCGGCAGCGTCGAACGCAGCCGCTCGAGGTCGTCGATCGCGACGAGGCCGTCCATCAGGAGCCGCTGGCTCGGCATCTCGAGCTCGTCGACGACGCCGCGGTCGTCGCTCGGGTCGAACTCGAACTCGGCGTCGGTCCAGCCGAGCATGCGGAACAGCGCCTTCTTGCCGCGCGTGCGCGCGGTCGAGGCGGCGACGATGCGGCCGTCGCGGAAGTGCACGCGGCCGGTCTCGCGCGCCTTGAGCCGCAGGCAGCCCGTCTTGCGGTTGATCGCCAGGAGCTGGACGAGGTCGGGCGTCGGCATGTGGCTCGTGTGGCCCGACAGGACCGCGCGCGAGACCGCGCCCGGACCGCTGCCCGCGCGCCCGGCACGCTCGAGGATGAGCTTCACGCGGACGAGGAGCTCCTCGGTCGAGAACGGCTTGCACAGGTAGTCGTGCGCGCCGAGCCGCAGGCCGCGCAGCCGGTCCGGCACCTCGCGCTGGGCGGCGAGGAACACGAGCGGGATGTCGCGCGTGTCCGGGTCGGACTTCAGCGCCTCGCACAGGCCCCAGCCGTCGAGCTCGGGCATGTTCACGTCGGTCACGACGAGGTCGGGGCGCGCGGACGCGATGCGCTCGACGGCCTCGCGTCCGTTCGCGGCGTCGATCACGTCGAAACCGGCCTCGAGGAACGTGTCGCGCACCAGTTCGCGCACGAGCCGGTTGTCGTCGACGACGAGGATCTTGGGCGGGCCGTCCGACATGTCCTCTCGCGGGGCCCGTGCTGATGCGGCCCCCCGCGGAATCGTAGGGACCGGCGCGCCCAAACACAACTCCCCGTTTCGGCGGCGGGATCGCCACGCTGGACACGCCGGGCGCCGCGCGCCAGACTCCCCGCCCGGAGACGAGCATGGGCACCCGGGTGACACTCGACGCGGCGCGGGACCTGGTCCGGAACGGCGACTGGTTCGTCGTGACCGGGGCCGGCATGTCCGTGGACAGCGGCGTGCCGCCGTTCCGCGGTCCGGGCGGCCTGTGGGAGCGCATGGACCCCGAACGCTACGCGCACGTGGAGACGCTCGAGGCCGCCCCGGAGCGCGCCTGGGAGCTGTTCCGGCTGCTCGGCCGGGCGCTGGCCGGGGCCGCCCCCCACGCGGGCCACCGCGCCCTCGCGGCCGCCGAGGCCCGCGGGCGGGTGCGCGGGCTCGCGACCCAGAACATCGACGGCCTGCACCAGCTCGGCGGCTCGCGCACCGTGATCGAGCTCCACGGCTCGATGCGCACGTTCTCCTGCCACGCCTGCCGCCGGGCGGCCGCCCCGCCCCCGCTCGACGACGGGCCGGTCCCGCGCTGTCCCGGCTGCCGCGGCGTGCTGCGCCCCGACATCACGCTGTTCGGCGAGATGCTGCCCGACGGCGCGTTCGAGCACGCGGAACGGCTGCTGCGGCTCGCGCACGGGCTCCTGGTCGTGGGCACCTCGAGCGAGGTGTACCCTGCGGCGCTCCTGCCGCGCCTCGCGCTGGAGCGGCGCATGCCGCTGCTCGTGGTCGGTCCCGACCCGAGCGTCCTGACCGGGCTTCCCGGCGTGGCGTGGTGCGCCGGCGGGGCGTGCGAGACGCTGCCGGCGCTGTTGCGCCCGGCCGAAGAGGAGACCGCGTGAGCCCGCCGCGCCGCCGCTGGGAGGCCCTCGCCCTCGACGTGAACGTGTTCGTCGACGCGCGCGCCGGCCTCGACGCGGGCCTCGCGCGGGCCGGCGTCGGGCACGCCGGGCAGCGCGAACGCCTGCTCGACGAGCAGCGCGACGCGCTGTTCGAGGTGCTCGACGCCCTCGAGGACTACCGGCCCTGGCCGGAGATCGTCGCCGAGAGCCTCGTGCGCGCCGCGTCGCGCACCGGCACGCTGCTCGCGCCGAGCGCCGCCGCGGCCGCCTGCGCCGCGCCGGCCGAGTGGCCGCTCCACGCGGACGCGCCACCCGCGCTCGCGCGCCTCGCCCCGGCGTTCCCGGGCGTCCTCCTCGGCAAGTTCGAACGGGCCGAGCTCGCCGCGCTCGCGGCACGGGCCGGCCTGCGCCCGTCGCGCACGATCGCGGGTCCCGAACTCGAGTCCTACACCTCCGACCCCGACCTCCTCCTCGCCGCGCTGCACGAGACCGAGATCGACGAGGACCGGCTGCTCTACGTCGGCGCGGTGCCCGAGCTGGGGCTCTACACCGCGGAGGACCTCGGCGTGCCCGCGGCGTTCGTCGACCGCGCGGGCGAGGGCCCCGGCGAGGACCTCACGGTGGCGTTCACCGTGCCGGACGCGGCGGGTCTCGCCGCGCGGCTCCTCGACGCCCCGGTGCGCCGCGGCCCGCGTCCGCCCTCGCGGCCGGGCGATCGGCGATAATCGGGGCTCCATCCGGCGCCCCCCAGGCAGCGTTCGACCAGCGGAGGAATCTCGTGAACGAGTCCGTGCGCAAGGTGACCATCATCGGTTCGGGACCCGCGGGCCTCACCGCCGCGATCTACGCCTCGCGGGCCAACCTGGCGCCGCTCGTCCTCGAGGGCGTGCAGCCGGGCGGACAGCTGACGATCACGACCGACGTCGAGAACTTCCCCGGCTTCCCGGACGGCGTGATGGGGCCGGAGATGATGGACCTGTTCCGGAAACAGGCCGCGCGCTTCGGGGCGGCGATCGAGCAGCGCGCGGTGACGAAGGCCGACCTCTCGACCCACCCGTTCACGCTCGAGATCGACGGGACGGAGACGCTGCGCACGCTGTCGGTGATCATCGCGACCGGCGCGTCGGCGCGGCACCTCGGGCTCCCGTCCGAGAAGAAGCTCCTCGGGCACGGCGTGTCGATGTGCGCGACGTGCGACGGCTTCTTCTTCCGCGACCAGGAGATCTTCGTGGTCGGCGGCGGGGACACCGCGCTCGAGGAGGCGACGTTCCTCACCCGCTTCGGCCGCACGGTCACGCTGGTGCACCGCCGCGACAGGCTGCGCGGTTCGGCCGTGATGCAGAAGCGCGCGCTCGAGAACCCCAAGATGCGCTTCGCCTGGAACTCGGTCGTCGAGGAGGTCCTCGGCGACCACAAGGTGACCGGCGTGCGGCTCAAGAACGTCGAGACCGGCGAGGTCACCGAGTACCCCGCGGCAGCGGTGTTCGTCGCCATCGGGCACAAGCCCAACACCGACCTGTTCGTGGGCCAGCTGCCGATGAACGACGCCGGCTACCTGATCACCGATCCGCGCAGCTCGCGCACGCCGATCGAGGGCGTGTTCGCGTGCGGCGACGTGCAGGACTGGGTCTACCGCCAGGCGATCACCGCGGCGGGCTCGGGCTGCATGGCCGCGATCGACGCCGAGCGGTGGCTCGAGGCCAAGGGGTTGTGATCACGGGATCCTGACCCACGCGGCCGGATCCTCGGCCTTGCCGCCGGCGCGGATCTCGAGGTACAGGCCGGTCCCTTCGAGGGACCCCGTGTCCCCCACGGTGCCGAGGAGCTGACCCTTCGTCACCTCGGCCCCCTTCGCGACCGTGATCGTCGACAGGTGCGCGTACACCGAGTGCACGCCGTTGCCGTGGTCGAGCACCACCATCAGCCCGTAGCCGCGGAACCACGCCGCCCACGCCACGCGCCCGTCGAAGACCGCGTGCACCGGCGCGTTCGCGGGCGCGTCGATGTCCCACCCGCGGTGCGGGAGCACGGTCCCGAAGCGCGGGTCGCGCCGGTCGCCGTAGCCGCGCCGCACGGTGCCCGCGACCGGCATCGGCAGGACGCCGCGGAAGCGGCGCACGTCGAGCGCGACGATTCCCGCCGCCGAGCCGCCGAGGACCGCGGCCTGCAGCTCGTGGTCGGCGCGCTCGAGTTCGCCGATCGCCGCGAAGCGCGCCGACTGCTGATCGCGCACGCTGGCGAGTACGGTGCGGCGCTCCGCGATGGCGCCGGCGAGCTGCGCCCGCGCCGCCGCGGCCGCGTCGCGCAGCGCTTCCGCCGCCGCGTGCCGCTGTTCGGCCGCGGTACGCAGCGCGTCCAGCTCGTGCCCGAGGCGGCGCACCGACTCGGTCCGCTCGCGCTGGCGCGCGGTGAGCTCGTGGGCGAGCCGCCACGCGGCCGCCATCTCGCCGGTCTTCCCGGCCTCGAGGACGAGGCGCGCGCCGCCGAGCGGACCCGCCTGGTAGAGCAGCACCACGGTCCGCCGCAGCGCCGCGCGCGCCTCGGCCAGCCGCGCGTCGGCGTCCGCGCGGCGCCGGTCGACGTCGGCGACCTCGCGGTCGGCGGCGGCCAGTTCGAAGTCGAGCTGCGCGATGCGCGCGTCGAGCAGCCGCGCGTCGGCGGACAGCGCGTCGAGACGCCCCAGGATGCCCTGCTCCTGGCCCGCCAGGCGCTGCCGCTCGGACGCGAGCTGCTCGACCTCGCGCCGCAGCTGCGCGAGGCGGTCGGGCGCCGCGGCGTCCTGCGCCCGCGCAACCGGAGCGGGCGCGAGCGCGACGAGGCCGGCGAGGATCAGTGCGCGGCGGGTTCCCAGATCGCCCTCCCGTCGAGCGTCGCGTCGGGCTTGAGCCCGAGCTCGCGCAGGATCGAAGGCGCCATGTCGAGGATCGCGGGATCCTGCACGTTGAGCTTGCGGTTCACGAGCAGGATGCCGCGGACGAACTTCGGCTCGACCGAGCAGTGGTCGCCCGACCACACGCGGTCGTTGTCCTGGAACACCTCCGTCGCGATCCCGCCGAGCGTGTCCTGCCACGACACGCGGTAGTTCTCGGCGTTGGCGGTGCGGAGGTCGGGGATCTTGCCCGGGTCGTAGCCGTGGTAGATGTCGTCGCGGCGGTAGACCTTGTACACGGGGTGCTCGCCGGTGACCGGGTCGACCTCGCCCTCGAGCCCTTGCTGGATCTCGCGCACGACGTTGTCGTACTCGGGGCCGGGCATGACGATGCCGTTGGGCTCGCGCCCGACCACGTTGACGTAGATCGAGCCGAGGCCCATCGCCCAGGCCTTCGTCGCCGACCAGTCGATGCCGCCGAAGACGTTCACGCCCGTGACGTCCTTGTCGAACAGCTGCTCGAGGTTGCGCGCCTGGGTCTGCCCCTTCAGCACGAGCAGGCCGTGCTTCGCGAGCCACGTGTTGTAGTTGATCTGGCGGCGGAACGACGTGAAGCCGTGGTCGGACAGCACGAGGAACAGCGCGTCGGGGCCCGCGAGGTCGTGCGCGCGCCCGATCACCTGGTCCATCTTGGCGTAGACCTTCTCCATCGCCTGCCGGTACTTCTGCGCGAGTTCGGGCTTGAACAGCGGATTCCTGTCGTCGATCTCGTGCCACAGCATGTGCCCGGCACGATCGGTGAAGTCGTAGATCTGCACGACGACGTCGGCGCCGGGCTCGGTCAGCGAACGCTCCATGATCCTGTCGGACGCCGCGACCGTGAACCACATGTCGTCGAGGAACAGGTCGATGCCGCCGACGTTCGACGGATACGACCAGGTGTCGATCGTCCAGCCGATCGTCTTGAACAGGCCGACGTCGCCGGAGAGCTTCTGGGCCCAGTTCTCCGGCCACGAGAAGGCGACCGGGTGGCACGACGGGTGGAAGTTGATCGGCGAGAGGTACAGCTCGACCTCGGGCTCGAGCGCGATCAGCTTGAAGCGCGCCATGCCGCGCAGGGGCTGCAGCCTGTCGACGAGCCAGTTGACCGGGAAGTCGAGGATCACCCAGTCCGACCACTCGCCGGGCTTGAGCGTTCCCTTCTGCCCCGAGACCTGCCACGTGAGCGACGTGTCGGACACGTCGAGCTTGAGCGGCAGCTCGAAGCGGTCGACGGTGCCGCGGCTCTTGAGGCTCTCGCCGAGCTCGCGCTCCTTCTGCTCGCGCTCGCCCTTGGGCAGCCCCTCGGCCTTCCACGTGTCGCGCGCACGCTCGAGCACGTACTGGTAGAAGGGATAGTTGTACGGACCGATGACGCGCGACTCGATCGGGCCGCGCTTGGCCGGCAGCCGCGCGAGCTCGAGCGAGAACTCGTTGTTGCCCGCCGAGAACGCGGGATCGGAGGTGAAGTAGGTCGGCACGCCCACGCGTCCGCGCATGTCGGGCACGCCGAGCCCCGAGATCATCGTCGAACCTTCCGGCAGCTTCTCGGCCGGGAACGTGACCGGCACGTGCGTGACGCGCACCTTCGCGCCGCCGTTCGCGGCGAGGGTCCAGAACGGCGTGCCCTTGCGGTTGTTGGCCGCCGCGGGCAGCTCGACCGGCAGGAGCTTTCCGATCGGCCCGGAGAGCCCGATCGTGAGCGCCACCACGGTCGCGAGCGCCGCGGCACCGGCGACGCCCCGGTTCAGCCGGAACGCGCGCAGGAGCAGGAACTCGACCAGCGCGAGCAGGAGTCCGAGCCCCGCGGCGATGTACCAGCCGTTCCTCTCGCCGAACAGGAACGTGCGCTTGCCCGGCGCGGCGAGCGCGAAGTCGGGCACGTACTGTCCGCCGCGGCGCTGCAGGAAGTCGAAGATCTCGGTGCGGCCCGGGTTGAGACCGGTCGCGAAGGCCGACCACGACACCGGCGTCTGGGCCGGGTTGGTGGGCATCAGCGGCGAGAACGTGCCCCCTTCCTTCGCGATGCGGTCGAGGTTCGGCATCAGCCCCTGCGCGCGGTACTGCTCCACGAGCTTGGGGTCCGCGCCGTCGAAGCCGATCACGACGACCTTCGGCTTCCGCGCGCCGGAGGCGAGCGCGGGGACCGCGGCGAGGAGGACGAGGGCGGCAGCGAGGAACGAGCGGCGGGAGGCGGTGAGCCCGGGCATGCGCGGTCTCCGGCGGTTACGGCTGCGGGGTACGGATCACGTCGGCGCGAGCGCGGTGCGGATCGCACGCTCGTCGATCGCGCCGGCACGCACGAGGCGCGGTGCGCTGCCGCGCACGTCCACGAGCGTGGACGGGAGCCCGCCGATCGTCGGGCCGCCGTCGAGCACGAACACGTCGCTGGGATAGCGGAGCGAGGCCAGCGCCTCGGCGGCGTAGCGGCGCGCCTTCGAGCCGGTCCGGTTGGCGGAGGTCGCCACGACCGGGAAGCCGGTCGCGAGCGCGAGCGCAGCGGCGACCGGTTCGGGGGTCCAGCGCACGGCGACGCTGCCGTCCTCGCCGATCAGTTCGGGCGCGAGGTCGGGCCCGGCGTCGAGGACCAGCGAGAGCGGGCCGGGCCAGAACACCTCGGCGAGCAGCCGCGCGGGCACGAGTTCGGACCACCCCGGCGCGGCGAGCGCGACCTGCTCGAGGCTGCCCGCGACGAGCGGCAGCGCGCGCGCGGCGGGGCGCTTCTTCGTTTCGAAAAGCGCGTGGACCGCGTCGGCGCGACGCGGATCGCAGCCGATGCCGTAGTAGGTCTCGGTCGGAAAGATCACGAGCCCGCCGCCGGCGAGGTGGCGCGCCGCGGCCTCGATCTCTTCCGGCGTCGTGCCGTGCAGGTGCGTGCTCAACGCGTCCCTCGCGTCCGTTCCCCGCGCGCGGCCACCCGGCCGCGGGGGTCCCCCGTACGAAACAGCAAACGACACCATACAATGGCCGCTCGTGCCACCCCTCGGACGGCCCCATGCCCCTGCCCGCTCCGCTCACCTCGGCGTCCCATCCCCTGGCCCGGCAGCTGCGCGCCCTCGGCCGCGGCGTCCGCGAGAGGCGCGAGGAAGGGCTGTTCCTCGTGGAGGGTCCGCGCGGCCTCGAGGAGGCCCTCGACGCGGGGGCGCCCCTGGCCTGGGCCCTGTTCGCGGCCGGCAGGACCGGCCGGCCGCCGCTCGACGGGCTGATCGCGCGCTGCCTGTCCGCGGGCGTTCCGGTGCAGCCGGTCCAGGACGCGCTCCTCGAGCGCCTCGCACCGGCCGAGCACGGCCCCGGCGCGGCGGCCGCGTGCGCCCTGCCCGCCATGGCGGACGCGCCCGGGCCGCTGCTCGCGGCGCGCCGGCTCGTGGTGGTGGCGTGGGAGATCCAGAACCCGGGGAGCGTCGGCGCGCTCGTGCGCAGCGCCGCGGCGTTCGGGGCGGCGGGGCTGGTCGCCGCGGGCGGGGCCGATCCCTGGGGACCGAAGGCCGTGCGGGCCAGCGCGGGGGCGATCCACCGCCTGCCCTGCGCGCGCACGGAGCACGGCGCCGCGCTCCTCGAACCCCTCGCCGCGGCGGGCCGCCGGCTCGTGGCCGCCGTGGCGCGCGGCGGCGCCGCCCCCGCGGCGGTCGACTGGAGCGGGCCGGTGACGCTCCTGCTCGGCTCGGAAGTGGCGGGGCTGCCGCCGGAGCTCGAGGCGCGCGCGCAGCGCGTCACGATCCCCACGACCGGCACCGTCGAGTCGCTGTCGGTGCCGATCGCGGGGTCGATTCTCCTGCACGCCGCGTTCGCGGCGCCCGATCAGTAACCCGAGCGGTTCGGGTACGCGGGACGCGCGGGCTTCTTCGGCGGGTTCTTCGCGAGCGCGGCCTTCACCTCGTCGATCGCGCGGTCGAGCTGCGGGTCGCCACCGTTCTGCATGAGCGCGGGGTCGTCGACGACCTCGATGTCCGGGTCGACACCGTGGCTCTCGATGATCCACTCGCCGTCCTTGCTGTAGATGCCGAACGTCGGCACGGTGACCGAGCCGCCGTCGACGAGGCCGGGGCACCCGCTGATGCCGATCAGGCCGCCCCACGTCCGGGTGCCGATCAGCGGCCCGAGGCCGGCCTGCTTGAAATAGAACGGGAACGCGTCGCCGCCGGAGCCGCTCCAGCCGTTGATCAGCATCGCCTTCGGCCCCGAGTGGCCGATGTACGGCCAGACCCAGTCCGCGCCGTCGCGCACGCCCCAGTAGTTGCGCAGCGGCCGGTTGAGCAGCTCGACGAAGCGGTCCGGGATCTGGCCGCCGCTGTTGAAGCGCTCGTCGACGACGAGCCCGTCCTTGTCGTACTGCGCGCGGAACTGGCGCACGAGCTCGTTCTGACCGTTGATGCCGGTGTCGGGCACGTAGATGTAGCCGATGCGGCCGCCGCTCGCGGCGTCGACCTTGCGCCGGTTGGACTCGATCCACGCCAGGTTGCGCAGCCGGCCCTCGTCGCCGAGGGCGTTGACGAGCACCTCGCGCGAACCGTCGAGCGTCGGCTTCGAGTTCACCGTGAGCAGGATCGTCTTGCCGGCGAGGCCGCCGAACGCGGCCCACGGGTCCTGCGTCGTGTCGACGGGCACGCGGTTCACCGCGAGGAGGTACTCGCCCTCCTTCACGTCCACGCCCGGCTCGCGCAGCGGCGAGCGCACCTCGGTGTCCCACGGCGCGGTCTCGACGATCCGCTTGAAGCGGTAGGCGCCGTTCTCGAGCGCCCAGTCGACGCCGAGGAGGCCCGTCCCGCGCTCGATCGGCGGCTCGACGTCGCCGCCGTTGCGGTACGTGTGCGACGCGTTCAGCTCGGCGATCAGCTCGCCGATGACGAAGCTCACGTCCCAGCGTGTGACCGCGTCGTCGAGGAGCTTCCCGTAGCGCACGCGCATCGCCTTCCAGTCGACGCCGTGCATGCCGGGGTCGTAGAAGTAGTCGCGCTCGAGGCGCCAGACGTCGGCGAAGATCTGCTTCCACTCGGCGCGCGGGTCGACGACGGTCTCGAGGTCGGAGAGGTTCAGCGCCTTGTCCGCCTTCTGGTCCGGCCGGGCGTCGACGATCGCGAAGGTCTGCTTCACGCGGACGAGGAGCTTCTCGCCGCCGGCCGCGACCTCGAAGCCGTCCGCGTCGCCGAGGACGGTCTTCTCCTCGCGCTCGGCGAGGTCCCAGGCGAGGAGCGGGCTCTTGTCGTCGGACGAGCCGCTGCGCGGCGTGCGGCGGTACAGGACCTTCCCCTTCACCGCGCCGAGCTCGCCGTAGTTGCCCGCCGGCACGGGGAGCACGACGACGCGCGCCTCGAAGCCCTCGAGGTCGATCTCGACCGGCTTCGGAGCGTCCTTCTCCTTGTCCTTCGCCTCGTCCTTCTTCGACTCGTCCTTCGCCTTGGCCTCGTCCTTCTTCCCGTCGCCCTTCTTCGCGTCGGCCTTCTCGTCCTTCCTGTCGGCCTTCTCGTCCTTCTTCTCGTCCTTCTTCTCCTCGACGTCGTTGCGCGGGGCGAGCGGCGAGGCCACGTCGCGGCGCAGCGCGATCGCCGCGACGCCGGTCGTGTTCGGGTAGACCCAGGTGTTGTCGAGGTCGCTGTACACGGGCCGGAACGTGCGGTTGACGAGCACGTAGAGGTACTTCCCCTCGGGGTCGAACACCGGGCCCGCGTAGGCGTAGAAACTGCTGGTCGCCTGCGTCAGCTTGCCGTTCTTCGTGTCGAACAGGAACACGGGCGCGCTGCGGTTCGACACGTCGCGCGTGTAGGCCAGCCAGCGGCTGTCCGGGGACCACGACGGGCGGAAGCCCTGCAGGTCGCCCTCGAACATGAACAGGCCCTTGTCGACCGCGGTGACCTTGCCGTCCGCGACGTCGACGATGCTGATCCGCATCGCCTGGTCGACGAACGCGACCTTCCTGCCGTCCGGAGACCAGAAGATCCGGTAGCGGAAGCCGGGGCCGAGCTTGGTGACCGTGCGCTCCTCGCCCGTGCCGTCGGCCGGCCGCACGGTCAGCTCGTACTCGCCGGTGCGGTCGCTGAAGTAGGCGATCGTCTTCCCGTCGGGCGACCAGGCCGCGAAGCGCTCGGCCACGCCGGAGGTCCGGGTGAGGTTCAGGACCGGTCCGTGCTCGGCGGGGACGGAGAACACGTCGCCGCGCGCCTCGACGACCGCGCGCTTGCCGGTCGGCGACACGCCGACGCCGTACACCAGCTTCGAGACGTTCGTCGCGCGCGGCTTGAGGGTCGCGAGGTCGGTGACGACCGTCACCGCGACCGGTTTCACCGCCGCGCTCGCGAGGTCGAGGAGGAACAGCGCGTCGCCGTTCTCGAACACGATGTCGTTCGGCCCGGCCGACGGGAAGCGCACGTCGTACTCCTTGAAGAACGTGAGCTGCTTGACCGCCTTGGTCGCCGTGTCGTAGCTCCACAGGTTGGCGCGCTTGTTGGCGTCGCGGTCGGACAGGAAGTACAGCGTCCGGCCGTGCCACATCGGCTGGCCGTCGTTGCTGCCGGCCTGCTGCGGCAGCCGGTAGGACGCCTTCGTCGCGAGGTCGAAGATCCAGATCTGCGAGGCCATGCCGCCGCGGTAGCGCTTCCAGGTGCGGAAGTCGGTCGAGATCGGCATGTAGGCGAGCAGCTTCCCGTCGCTCGAGAGCGTGCCGAACTCGCCGTACGGGACCGGCAGCTGCTCGGGCAGCCCACCCTTCTTCGCGACCCTGTAGATCTTCGAGAAGCGGTCCTTCTCGCTCGCCATGTTGCTGGCGATCAGGATCGACGCGCCGTCCGGCGTCCAGCCCAGCACGCGGTCGGCCTCGGGGTGGTGCGTGACCCGCTGCGGCACGCCTCCCGTGACGGGCATCACGTAGACGTCGAGGTTGCCGTCGTAGTTCGCGGTGAAGGCGATCTCCGTCCCGTCGGGCGAAAAGCGCGGGAACATCTCCTGGCCGCGCGGCGTCGACAGCCGCTGCGCGGTGCCGCCCTCCTTGGGAACGATCCAGATGTCCCCCGCGTACGAGAACGCGATGCGCGTCGCCGAGACGTCGGGCGTGCGCAGCATGCGGGCGTCGATCTGGGCGAGAGCGGGAAGCGACACGGCAAAGAGCAGCAGGCAGAGCGCAATCCGGCGGGCCATCGGGGACCTCCTCGGGACGATGCGTCGCGTGGGAACGGCGCAGAGTACCCGCAGCGGGCCGCGTCGCGCGACCGGCGGGACGGACCGTTCGGAGGCCGAAACGCGACCGCTCGTCGACGCGGTCGCAGGACGCGCGGTCAGACCGCGGCGGTGCTCGGCGAGGCCGGCTGGCCGGAGGCGGCGGCGCTGCGCGGCCAGAGGATCCGGACCAGCGTCCCCTGCCCGATCGAGCTCTGCAGTTCGAGCGCCCCGCCGTGGCGCTGGACGATGTTCTTCACGGTCGCGAGGCCGATCCCGGAGCCCTGCGTCCCGGCCGCGCCGCGCCCGCGGTAGAAGCGCTCGAAGATGCGCTGGTGCTCTTCCTGCGGGATCCCGATGCCCGTGTCGGACACCTCGAGCTTCACGTAGCCCGACGGCCCCGGCTGCACGCCGACGAGGACGCGGCCTCCGGCGCGGTTGAACTTGATGCCGTTGCCGATCAGGTTGTCGAGCACCTGCACCAGGCCCTCGCGCTCGGCCATCATGCGCGCGCCCGGATCGACGTTGTCGACCTCGATCGACACGCCCTTGCGCTGCGCCGCCTCCTGCTGGCGCTCGACGACCTCGGCGATGACCTCGCCCGGGTCGACCGGCTGCGCCGCGAGCGGCGTGTCGCGCTCGGAGCGCGCGAGCGAGAGGAGGTTGTTGATCAGCTCGACCATGCGGTCGACGTTGCGCAGCGCGACCTCGAGGCCGCGGCGCTGCTCGTCGTTGATCTTGCCGAGCCGGCCCTCGAGGATCATCTGGCAGTAGCCGCGGATCGAGACGAGCGGCGTCTGCAGTTCGTGCGAGACGTCGCCCAGGAGCTGCGCCCGCGCGCGGTCGAGTTCGACGAGCTCGCGGTTCAGGCGGTCGAGTTCGCCGGTCTTCTTCTCGAGGTCGCGGTTGACGAGCGTCAGCTGCTCGTACGCGCGCTGCAGCGACTCGCGCGAGCGGCCGAGCGCGGCCGCGTCGGCCACGAGCTGGCGCTCGACCTCGGCGTGCCGCGTGATGTCCCGCAACACGAGCAGCCGGCCCAGGAGCTCGCCCTCGAGCCCCAGCACGGGCCGCAGCACGAGCTCGATCGTCGGCGCCCCGGGGCCCGCGAGGTCGAGCGTGCCCTCGTGCACGCGCTCCGGGTCGCCGGCGGCGGCCTCGAGCAGCGCCGCGAAGGCGGCCGGGTCGCGGAAGCGGTGCGCGACCAGCGCGCGGAACTCCTCTTCGGGCGCGCCGCGCGTCGCGCTCCCGTCGAGCGCGAAGAGGTCGAGCGTGCGCCGGTTCACGAGCCCGACGCGCCACGGCGAGCCGGTGACGGGCGGCACCGTGAACATCACGAGCCCGTCCTCGACCGCGTCGATCACCGACAAGAGGCGCGCCTCGTGGATCCGCGCGCGGCGGTCCGCGCGGCGCTCGGGGCCGAGGTCGCGCAGCACGATCGCGGCGGCGGCCGGCACGCCGGAGAGGCCCGACGCGAACAGCTCGACGTCGCGCGGCGCGAGCCCGGGGAGCGGCGGCACGAGGCGGCACGCGACCGACTCGACGCGCTCGCCGGCCGCCGCGCGGCCGACGCGGTCGAGCACGAGCAGCAGGTCCTCGGCCTGCACGAGGTCCTTGAGCGCCGCCCCGACGACCGCCTCGCCGAGCCAGCGGCGCGCCTCGCCGTTGGCCACCGTGATGCGGCCCTCGGTGACGACGAGCACGCCTTCCGGCAGCGCGGCGAGGATCTCCGCCAGCCGTGCGGCCGCGAGCCCGGCCCACCCGACCGGGACCGGCGCCGACGCCGCCGGCGCGGGCGCGGGTTCCACGACGGGCTCGAACGCGATCGCGAGCAGCTCGACCGGTCCGGCGAGCCACGTGCCGCGCAGGCGCGCGGCCCCGCCGTGCGGGAGCTCGACGTCGGCCTCGAACGGACGGCGTGCGGCGGCCAGCTCGCGCAGCGCGTCGAGCGACCCGCCCGTGACGAGCTCGCCCAGCGGGCGGCCCTCGATCTCCGCGACCTCGCGGCCGCGCAGCTGCGCGAGCCCGCGCGTCACGGCGACCACGGTGAGCTCCTTGTCGGTCACCGCGAACGCCGCGAGCCCGAGCTGCTCGCCGGCCTCCGACAGCAGCACGCCGCGCCGCTCGGCGCGGCCGTTGCGCTCGCGCAGCCGCCGCGTCAGGTCGCGGAAGTGGGCCGCCGCGCGCGCCGCGGGGTCTTCCGCGGCCACCTCGACGTACGCGTTCTCGTCGCCCGCCACGAGGTCGCGCAGGCCGCGTTCGAGCGCCCGCAGTCCCGCGCCGCGCCAGCGCCGCCCGACGGCCCACCCGACCGCGAACGCGAGCACGGCGAGCACGACGCTGAGGAACGCCGCGGCGATCGGGAACGGGATGCCGAACACGTCGGGTCCGAAGGGGCTCGTCATGACGACAGACCTTCCCGGCCGGCGGCGCCGGACACCGCGCCGCGCGGGCTCTCGACCGCGAACAGGTACCCCTGGCCCCATTCCGCGCCGCACTCCAGCAGCGTTTCGCGCTCGAGGCGCGTCTCGACGCGCTCGACGACGAGCCGCGCGCCGGCACGCTGCGCGAGCGCGACCAGCGAGCGCACCAACTCGCGGCGCAGCTGGTCGCGGTCGATGCCGCGCACCAGCGTGAGGTCGAACTTCATGAACTCCGGCCGCAGCTTCTCGATCAGCGTCACGGAGCGCGGCCCGGAGCCGACGTCGTCGAGCGAGAGCATGTAGCCGAGGGCGCGCAGCGGGACGAGCGCCTGGCGGTACGCGTCGGGGTCCGCGACGAGCTGGTTTTCCGGCACCTCGAGCACGACGCGCGACGGGTCGAGCCCCGCCCGCGCCTGCGCCTCGAGCATCTCGCGCGAGGACCACTCGGGATCGAGCAGGTTCTCCACCGTCGTGTTGAGGAACAGGAGCGGCGGCGGATCGGACCCCGCGAGCGCCTCGAGCGCGAGGCGGTGGCACATGCGGTCGAGCTCCACGCCGAAGCCCGCCTCCTGGCTCACCGAGAACATCACCCGCGGCAGGCGGAACACCGACCCGACCGGGCCGCGCGCGTAGGCCTCGAGCGCGACCGTCGTGCCCGACAGCAGGTCGACGACCGGCTGGAACACCGGCTGCACGTCGCGCTCGCGGAGCACGCGCTGGATCTCGCCCAGCCAGGCGATCTCCTGCGCGTCGCGCGGCTGGTCCGAGTGCGCGCGGGCCTCGTCGAGCGCGAGGTAGACCCGGCGCTCGAAGCGGTGGAACGGGTTGTCGGTCAGGAGCGCCCCGCCGACGCGCACGCCGCCGGGAGCCGGCGAGCTGCCCACGGGCGTCCGCGCGAGCTTGTCCTCGAGCCGGTCCTCGAGCGCCGCGGCGAGGTTCGCGAGCATGCCGCCGTCGAGCTCGCGCCCGCCGTGCTCGGCGGGCACGAACAGCACGAACGTGTCCGCATGGACGCCCGACGTGGCCACGATCGACTGGGCGTGCAGGAGCTCGCCGCGCAAGGTCGACAGGAACGCGGCGGACGAGGCGACGAGCTGGTCGTAGGCCTCCCAGCCGTACACGGTCTCGACGAGCCGCCGCGCGCCGAGGCTCACCCACAGCACGCCGATGCGGTTGCGGTCGGCGAGCAGCGCCCGCACCTCGTCGATGTAGATCGGGTACGCGAACAGCCCGGTCACGGGATCGCGCAGCGCGGAGCGCAGCCGCAGGTACCCCGTGCGGAGGCGGTGGAACTCGTCGCGCCGGCTCGGTGTCGTCACCGCGGTTCTCCCGCCGCGGCGACCACCTCGCCGATGCGGCGCAGGAGCTCTTCCGTGTCGAACGGCTTGGTGACGTAGTCGTGCGCGCCGAGCTGCAGCGCGTGCAGCTTCTCGCGCACTTCGAAGTTCACCGAGAACATGATGACCGGCAGCGCGCGCGTGCCGTCGTCCTCGCGCAGGACGCGCAGCACCTCCCAGCCGTCGAGGCCGGGCATGTTGATGTCGAGCAGGATGACGTCGGGACGCGCTTCCTGGATCGCGTACAGCGCTTCCTCGCCCGAGCCCGCCGTCGCGACGTCGTAGCCCGCGCCGCGCAGGAGGAGCGCGGTCATGTCGACGATCTCGACGTCGTCGTCCACGACGAGGATGCGTACGGCTGCGGTCACGGATCCCGCCGTGGCGCGTCGCCGGGGAACGGGCCGCCCGCGTCGGAGGCGCCGGCCGGGATCGTCCGCACGTACCGCGAGAGGAACGCACCGGTGTCGGCGTCGAGGCCGAGGAACGCGACGCCCACGCCCTCGAGCCCGCACGCACCACGCCCGCGCCGCACGACGTGCACCGCGAGCTGGAAGCGGCGCGAGCCGACCTCGAAGCGCAGCGTGCCCCGCTCGCCCGGCTGCAGCTCGCGGTCGAGCGTCATGAACGCGCCGGAGAGCGACAGGTCGCGGCACGTGCCGCGCGAGACGTCCTCGCCGGTGGACAGTTCCACGTCGAATGAAACCTGCCGGCGCACGGCGATGCGGTCGCGCAGGCGCAGGACGCGCTGGAACGCCTCGCGCAGCTCGAGCCGCGTGAACGGGCGCGGGATGAACACGTCGGCCCCCGCGAGGCGCGCGCGCTCGCGGTTGAGGCCCATGCCGATGTAGATGATCGACACCGCGCGCGTCGCCGGGTCGGTGCGGATGCGGCGGCACATTTCGAGCGCGTCCGGGCAGGCCTCGCCCTCGCCGAGCACGACCACGGCGGGCTGGCACTCGCGCGCCGCGCGGGCGATGTCGCCCGTCCCGCCGGTCACGCGGATCTCGACG
>JABLTH010022748.1_pt1 | contig 28132 bp, 22 predicted proteins | sample 7875711 | NCBI WGS metagenome assembly JABLTH01 (sample SAMN14941262, study PRJNA633318) | bioreactor metagenome | isolation source: bioreactor | place: China | collected 2019-03-05 | reverse complement strand
TCGCTCAGCGGCCCCGGCAGCTGGTGGTGGGGCTCCGGCGTCCCCCAGCCGTCGATCGTGTTCGCCGGCGGGATCATCGCCTTCACCACGGCGCTCGCACTCCTCACCCACCACCTCCTCACCACACAGCGAGGACAGCAGGCTCAGCTGGTCGATGAGGCTGAGGAGAGAGGCACGCAGGCCCGCGTCGCGCAGGCCGGCGCCTCCTGATCGTCCACCCCGCACGACTCCGGCGGGGCGGACGATCGGAGGTCAGTGGAACGGCTCGTACTCGGGCCGGGACGGGCTGGCCTGGATGTCGAGCTGGAGGGCGCTGATCAGCATCTGTATGCCGATCATGAGCGGGAACGCGGCCAGCATCACCGTGGCGGCCGTGGCCACGACCGAGCTGGCGATCTGGAAGCAGACCCAGATCGAGATGACCACGCCCACCAGAGAGAGCAGGATGCCCACGAACAGCAGCAGCGCCACGGGCGAGAACGACCACAGCACGTAGCGGTACCAGATCCGCCGCCAGAATCCGCGGACGAGCAGGTTCATCAGCTCGGGGATGACCTTCGACAGCCGGATGCTCGACACCTCCTCGCCGTACACCGCGGGGATCGGAACGTCGACCGCGCCGACCTGGAGGATGTTGAGGTGGATCAGCAGATCGTTCTCGAAGCTGTACCGGGGCGACACACGGTCGAGGGGAACCCGCTTGAGGACCTCGGTGCGGACAGCCGTGTAGCCGTTCTGCGGGTCGAAGAGGTTCCAGTACCCGGAGGCGAGCTTGGTCATGAACGACAGCACGATGTTGCCGAAGATCCGGTAGCCCGGCATCCCCTCGAAGGACTCCGGGGAGAAGAACCGGTTCGCCTTCGCGAAGCCGTAACCGTCCTTGGTCACGCGATCCAGAAGGTCCGGCAGATACACCGGATCCATCTGCGCGTCTCCTGCCATGATCACGTTGACGTCGGCGCCGAGGTCCATCGCGGCCTTGTGGCCCGTCACGATCGCGCCTCCGACGCCCTGGTTGACCTCATGCCGGATCAGAGTCACGCGCGGGTCTGCGATCTCTGTCACGACCTCGCTCGTGCGGTCGGGGCTGTGGTCATCGACGATGACGATGTGATCGACGAACTCCGGCATGGTCGAGATGACCGTCGAGATCATCTTCTCTTCCTTGTACGCCGGGACGACGGCAGCGATGCGTGCTCCCTGATACACGTTGACTCTCTTTCAGCGGCTGCGGTCGGCGAAGACCCAGTACCGGTACGCGAAGTAGTTCCAGATGGTGGTTGCAGCTGTCGCGACGACCTTGCCCACGGCCCAGCCGGCCGGGGTCATGTCGATCAACGCGACGATCGCCGCCGTGGCGAGCGTGTTGAACACGACGAGCGCGGTGTACTTCAGGAGCGTGCGCCCATGCGGGGCGTTCGACTCGAATGTGAAGTAGCGCTGGATCGTGTAGGTGAACGCGAAGCTCAGGACGAAGGCGCTCCCTGCTGCGAGCCAGGTCGGCCATCCGAAGACCTGATGGAACAGGGCCAGCAGGCCGAGGTCGACGAGGAAGGCGAGACCGCCGGCGACGAGGTATCGGATCGCGCTGCGACGGCTGGACGAGATCCACGCACCTGTCCGCGGAGGCGGGGCGGCCGTCATGCCGATGCCCGCTCCGCGATGACGTGGTCGATCACCTGGTGCGAGGGCAGGATGCTGCGCCGTTCGGCGGCGGCATCCACGCGCCCGTCGATCACCTCGAGGAAACGCGCGAACTGCGCGGTCAGCGGCTCCGGTGCCGGTGGGATCTCCGGGATCTCGATGATCGTCTGCTGACGGTAGCTCGGACCATCGTCGACGGACGCCTCGGAGACGTGGCGGTAGATCGTGAGGTTGCGGCGCAGGAGGTCGACCTCGATGAGGCGGTCGAGCTCGTGGACCGTGAGCGTCCGCACCTTGTGCTGACCGATGCGGCTGGCGGAGATCTGCGCCACGGCGCCTCCGTCGAAGCCGAGGATGGTCGCAGCCACATCCTCCGCGCCCGTCGCGGACTCCGGGTGGAAGAACCCCAGCCGGGACGAGATCGTCTCCGGCTGGCCGCCGATGAGGTTGATCGCCAGATCGACGTCGTGCACGAGGAGGTCCCACGCAACACCGGTCCTGATGCGCGGGGCATACGGCGAATGACGGGTCGCAGTGACGTGGAGGGGCTCGCTGATCGCAGCGCGCGCCGCGATCACGGCCGGGTTGTAGCGCTCCAGAAGACCGCACATGATCGGCAGATCGCGCTGCTCCGCGACATCGAGGATCTCCTCGGTGCGCAGCAGGCTGTCCGCGACCGGCTTCTCGATGAGAAGCGGGCGATCCTGCGCCAGCACCTGCATCGCGAGTTCATGGTGCGCCTCGGTTGCGGCGGCGATGACCACCGCGTCGTAGTCGCCCAGGTCGGGGAGCTCGGGGCTCCACGTCGCGCCGAAGCGCTCGGCGACGGCGCGCCCCACCTCTTCGCGCGGATCCACGAGCACGGCGAGTTCCGCGCCTTCGGACTGGCTGATCACGCGGGCATGGTGAGAGCCCATGCTCCCCGCGCCGACGAGCACCGCCTTCTTCGCGACGCTCATGCGCGCTCCGCCACGATCGCCGCCACAGTCTCTGCGACCTGGTCGAGCTCGTCGTCCGTCAGAGCTGCGTGCACCGGCAGCGACAGCGCCTGCTCGGCGAGCCGCGCCGCCACGGGGACGTCACTGATCCGCACCTGCGGGTTGTTCCGGTAGGCGTCGTAGTCGAAGGTGAGCTTCGGGTAGTAGATGCCGTTGCCGATACCGCGCTCGGTGAGCTCGGCCGCGAGCGCGTCCCGTGTGATGCCGGCTTCCTCGGTGACGCGGATCGTGTACTGGTGCCACACGTGACCCCGGCCCTCGGCCTCTCGGGGCGCTTCGATGCCGGCGACCGAGTCGAGGATCGAGGACAGCCGTGCAGCGTTGTGACGGCGTCGTGCCACCGTGTCCTCGTAGCGGGCGATCTGAGGGAGCGCCAGCGCGGCCTGGAGATCCGTCAGGCGGTAGTTGTTGCCTGCCATCTCGTACTGGTAGCGCGCGCGCATGCCCTGATTGCGGAGCAGACGGAGACGGTCGGCGAGTGCGTCGTCATCGGTCGTGATCATGCCGCCCTCGCCGGTCGTCATGTTCTTCGTCGCGTAGAACGAGAACGTTCCCAGGCCGTAGGAGCCGGCGTAACGACCCCGATACGTCGCGCCCTGCGCCTGCGCCGAGTCCTCGAGGATGCGCAGACCGCGCGAGTCCGCGAGCGCCTGGATCGGGTCCATGTCCGCCATCTGGCCATACAGATGGACCGGGGCGACGACACGGGTGCGATCGGTGACCGCCGCGGCGAGAGCGTCCGGATCGATGTTGAAGTCGTCCTCGCGGGCGTCGGCGAAGACCGCCGTGGCACCGGACTGAAGGATCGCGTTCAGCGTCGCGACGAACGTGAAAGGCGTCGTGATCACCTCATCGCCGGGCTCGAGGTCGAGGACCTGCAGAGCTGCGATGAGAGCCGTCGTGCCGTTGTTCACCGCGACCGCATGCTTGGATCCGTAGCGCTCGGAGAACTCCTTCTCGAGGAGGGCGACCTTCGGACCTTGTGCGATCAGACCGGACCGGAGCACCTCGAGGACGAGCGTTTCTTCTTCGGCTCCGAATCGGACGTGCGTGATGGGTATCATGTGCTCTCGAACTGCTAGAACGGCGCATCGCTGACGCAGCAGATGCATAACGGACGCTCCGAGCTTACCGCCCGGCGCGAGCAACGACAGCGAGGCGCAGATGAACACGATCCATCCCACCGCAGTGATCTCGGCCGATGTCGAGCTCGGCACAGGGAACACGATCGGCCCCTTCGCGGTCATCGAAGGGCCCGTCACGATGGGCGACGGCAACTGGATCGGCGCGGGCGTCGTGATCGGCTGCCCGCCCGAGGTCCGATCCTTCCCGCACCCCCGTGAGGCGGGTGATCCGCGGGGAGGAGGCGTCGTGATCGGCGATCGCAACACCATCCGCGAGTACGCCCAGATCCATCAGGGCTGGAAGTCGCAGACGCGGGTGGGGGACGACGCGTTCATCATGAACCAGGTGTACGTCGCGCACGACTGCACTCTCGAGGACGGAGTGACGCTCGCGTCGAGCGTCCTGCTCGCCGGGCATGTGCGAGTCGGTGCCGGCGCGAACCTGGGCCTGGGCGCCTCCGTCCATCAGTTCCGCACGATCGGACGGGGGAGCATGATCGGGATGGGTGCGGTCGTCACCCGCGACCTTCCCCCCTACGCCAAGGCGTTCGGTTCGCCGGCGGCGGTGCGCGGGGCGAACGTGATCGGCATGGAGCGCTCGGGTGTCGCCGAGGACGTCATCCGCGCGCTGACCGGCCTCTACGCCGCCGGCCCGCAGGCATCTGCGTCGGCCGGGGCGACGCTCGAAGCACTCGGCGACCCCGCGCTGGCCGAGGCGGTGGACCTCTGGGTCCGGGGACGCAGCGCGACCGCAGGCTGATCGGATCGATCCCCGCGGATCGGTTTGTCAGATCCGCGGGCGTGCATGACACTGGACAGATGCGTGGCATCATCCTGGCCGGCGGCACCGGCTCGCGGCTCCATCCGATCACCCTGGGCATCTCCAAGCAGCTCATGCCCGTGTACGACAAGCCGATGATCTACTACCCGCTGTCCACGCTGATGCTCGCCGGGATCCGCGACATCCTGATCATCACGACTCCGCACGACGCGGAGCAGTTCCAGCGACTGCTGGGCGACGGCTCGCGGTTCGGCGTGTCCCTGACGTACGTCCAGCAGCATTCCCCTGACGGCCTCGCGCAGGCGTTCACCCTCGGCGCCGACCACATCGGGAACGACACCGCGGCGCTGGTGCTCGGAGACAACATCTTCTACGGCCCCGGAATGGGATCGCATCTGCGCGAGTACGCGGATCTCAGCGGCGCGGCGGTCTTCGGATACTGGGTGGCGGACCCCACCGCGTACGGCGTCGTCGAGTTCGATGCTCAGGGGCGTGCGCTGTCCATCGAGGAGAAGCCGGCGCAGCCCAAGAGCAACTACGCGATCCCCGGGCTCTACTTCTACGACAACGACGTCGTCGAGATCGCCAGAGACCTGAAGCCGTCGGCGCGTGGCGAGCTGGAGATCACCGACCTGAATCGCGTGTACCTGGACCGTGGCGACCTGCAGGTCCAGATCCTTCCTCGCGGCACGGCGTGGCTCGACACCGGCACCTTCGACTCCCTGGGCGAAGCCACGGAGTTCATCCGCACCGTCCAGAAGCGGCAGGGTCTCTCGATCGGCTGCCCGGAGGAGGTCGCGTGGCGGATGGGGTTCCTCGACGACGACGAACTGCGTGAGCGCGCGGAGCCGCTGGTGAAGAGCGGTTACGGCCAGTACCTGCTCGACATCGTCGCGCGCGGCCGAGGCCGCTGAGCGGATCGCCCCGGGCGGCTCAGCCCCGGGCCATCACCTCGCGGATCACGGTGGCGTCGCCCCACACACCGGGGGAGTCGTAGGGCCGATCCGGGAAGGCGCCGTACTCCAGCGAGATCCCGAGACGGTTCTCCGCGATGAACTGCTCCACCTTCTCCGCGAGGGAGATCGGCTCGCCGGTGCAGCAGTTGACCGTGCCGGTGACGTCGACGGCTTCGGTCAGTGCGGCGAGCTGGCGCCCGAGCTCTTCGACGCGGATGAAGTCGTAGCGGTTCTTCCCGGAGGTGAAGGGGAAGCTCGTCCTTCCCGCGTCGGACGCCTCGAGCAGCTTGCGGAAGATCGAGTTGCTGCGACGGTCGTCGCCGTAGATGTAGTAGGCCCGTGCCCAGGCCAGGCTCGTCTCGGCGGGCAGCGCGAGAGGAAGGGCGCGGCGGAGGGCGTCCTTCGCCACCCCGTACTGGGAGAGCGGGTTCGTCGGAGTGTCTGCGGTGATCGCACCCTCCCAGTACCCGACTTCGTGCATCGTGCCGAGGGCGGTGATCCGGGGGCACCCGGCGTCAGCGGCCGCGGTGAGCAGCCGGTAGTGCGCGGAGAGCTGTCCGAGGTGAGCAGGGGAGTTGTGGGTGAATCCGTCCTGCCAGGCGAGGTGGACGATGCCCTGCGGCTCCCCCCAGGTGCGGACATCGAAGTCGGAGGCGAGAATGTCCGCCTCGACCCTGGTCGCGCGCGGATCGGTCGGCGCGGAGGATCCAGGCCGGACCACGGCGAGGACCTCGTGACCGCGGTCTGCGAGGGCCGAGACCACATGGGGCCCCAGGTAGCCGCCGGCACCGGTGACCACGAAGCGCGAGCGAGAGTCGGTCATGTAGGCGCCACCGTTCCCAATCCACGTCCATCGAGCTGCGGACGTCGTCACGAGAGTACCGGATCCGCGGGACGGGGCCGCCTCCGGGATTCTGACAGCCGCCTGCAGTAAGGTGAGGAGGTTATGTCGGACGACGTGGGAGCACGGTGGAAACGGAACTTCGATACGCACGGCTGGCGGAAGCGCCGTTCACGCGCACGGATTCGTCCGGTCTGAAGCTGAACGTCCGCGGAGGCAAGATCCGCGAGCTCTTCCAGCGCCGTGAGCTGTTGCGGCTTCTGGTGCGCCGAGACCTTCAGGCGAGGTATCGGGACAGCGTCCTCGGATTCCTCTGGACCGTGATCCGCCCGGTCATCGTCTTCCTGATGTACTTCGTGGTGCTGGGCAAGTTCCTGCGCGCGGCGGAGGGAGTGCCCGACTTCGCGGTCTATCTCTTCGCGGGGCTGACCCTCTACGGCTTCTTCAACGAGATGGTGGTGAGCTCGACGGGATCGATCCTGGCGAACTCGGGCCTCGTCAAGAAGATCTACCTCCCTCGCGAGATCTTCCCTCTCGCGAGCATGGGCGGTGCGGGCTTCATGTTCCTGGTGCAGTGCCTCGTCCTGCTCCTGGCGGCCGCGATCTTCGGGGCTCTTCCGGAGAACCCCGTCCAGATGCTGTGGTTCTTTCCCTCCGTCGCGCTGATCCTCGTCTACGGGCTTGCGCTCGGCCTGTGCCTCTCGGCGGTCAACGTGTACCTGCGCGACGTGCAGTACCTCCTGGACCTGGTCGTGATGCTCGCGATGTGGGCGTCTCCGATCGTCTACTCCTGGAAGATGGTGACCAGCGCGTTCGAGAGCTTCCACCTGCCGACGTGGCTGTTCGAGATCTATCAGAACAATCCGATCACCCTCGGCGTCCTCGGATTCCATCGCGCCTTCTGGGGCGGCGGCACTCCGGCGGACTATCCCACCCACCTCGGACTGCGCATGCTCATCGCCTTCCTCATCGGCGTCGTGCTGGTCTTTCTCGCCCACCGAGTGTTCAAGCGCTTGCAGGGCAACTTCGCACAGGAGCTGTGATGGTCGTCGCCAATCGCCCCGGTCCCGTCGTCGTTCGCGTCGAGGACGTCTCCAAGACCTTCCAGGTCCGCAAGGACAACTCCCTCAAGGATCGTGTCGTCCATTTCGGCTCCCTGGGCAAGGAGCACCGAGAGCGCTTCACCGCGGTGGACAGCATCACGCTCGAGATCCAGGCGGGCACCACGGTGGGCCTGCTGGGTGCGAACGGATCCGGCAAGAGCACACTGCTGAAGCTCATCGGGGGCATCGTGGCGCCGACGAGCGGCTCGATCTACAGCCGCGGCCGGATGGCGGCGCTACTGGAGCTGGGAGCGGGCTTCCATCCGGATCTCAGCGGGCGCGAGAACGTCTACCTGAACGCAGCCATCCTGGGGTTGAGCCGCGAGCAGGTCGACGCACAGTTCGAGGCGATCCATGAGTTCAGCGGCATCGGCGAGTTCATCGACACCCAGGTGAAGTTCTATTCCTCCGGGATGTTCGTCCGCCTCGCCTTCGCGGTCGCCATTCACACGGATCCTGATGTGCTGCTCGTCGACGAGGTGCTGGCCGTCGGAGACGAGGCCTTCCAGCGCAAGTGCATGGAGCGCATCGCTCAGTTCCGCTCCGAGGGACGCACCATCATCCTCGTGTCTCATTCCGCCTCCCAGGTCCAGGAACTGTGCGATCGCGCGGTGGTCCTGAAGGACGGCTCCGTCGTGTTCGACGGCGACGTGAACCAGGGCGTGGCGGCCCTGCGCAACGTCCTCGAAGGACGTCGGCTGGGTGAGCTGCACGAAGACGAGCAGGACGAGAATCCTCTCGAGATCACGGGGATCACGCTGCACGACGAGCTCGGCGAGGAGATCGACAGCGTCGCGGTCGGGGAGCCTCTCACGCTGCGCATCCATGTTCGCGCGCGTCGCGATCTGCCGCAGTGGGCGGCCGGCTTCAGCATCGACAACACTCTCGGGCAGATGACGATCGCGTCGAACACCGAACGACTCGGCATCACTCTGCCGGCCGTCGCCGCGGGGGACTCGCACGTCGACTTCCGTATCGAGAAGCTCTATCTGGGCGCGGGCCAGTACTACGTGAACGCGAACGTCTCCGAGGTCATCGACATCGACTCCGCGATCCTGATGCAGGGACGCATGTTCACCGTGCGCGACGAGACGACAAACCTCGGGCTGGTCACCGCGCGGATCTCGGTCGGCTCCTGAGCGGAGCAGACCGGCGGTCGCCGGCGTCAGAGGCCGTTCTGTCTCCGTGCCGATGAGAGCTGTTCCCGGGTCTGGTTCAGCTCGTCGTCCAGCTGCAGGATCTTGGCCTCCAGCACCTCGATGTGGCGCAGGTGGTGCGCATCGGGCGGCAGGCCGAGCGCTGCAGAGAAGTCGGCGGCGTGCCGCGGGCTCCGGCAGAATTCGATGAGCGGCCGCAGCGACCTGTCCCACGACATGGTCCGCCCGAAGGCGCGGGCGTTCTCCCTGAGCGCTGCGCCGTCTGCCTCGAAGAGCACCTCCTCGAGCGCGGCGACGAGTGCGCCGACGTCCTGCGCGGGGACGACCCGGCCCAGCCCGTTGTCCCGGATCATCGGGGCGAAGGCGTCGCCGTCGGTCGCGATGATCGGCAGTCCCGCCCAGAGATAGTCGAGGATCCGCGTGCGGAAGCTGAACGCCGTCTCGATGTGATCGAAGTGCGTGCTGACGCCGACGTCGGCGTCGAGCAGGAAGTTGATGCGATCGTCGTAGTCGGTCCAGCCGGTGTTGAAGAAGACCTGCGTGCCGGTGAGGCCGAGCTCGTCGGCGAGTCGCACCGCCTCGACAGCCATCCGTGATTCCCGCACGGCGGGATTGGGGTAGGTCATGCCCAGGAAATAGAGCTTCACCTCGGGGCGCCGCCGTGTCAGCTGATGCACGGCGCGGATGAGGGTCAGCGGGTCGAACCAGTTGTACACCCCGCCACCCCAGAGGACGACCTTGTCGTCCGGGCCGATCCCGTCCTCCGCGTCGCGGATGCCGTGCCGTATCTGGGAGGGATGGTCGCCCGAGACGCCGAACGGCACGACATCGATCAGATTGCGGAGGCTGTGATCGTCGTCGTAGCCGTCGGGGGAGATCCTGCCCAGAGCTCCGAGGTGGCCGAGCCAGAAGTCGCGCTGCTTCTCCGAGGCGCAGATCACGAAGTCCGCGCGACGCAGCTGTGTCGAGAGCATGTCGACGCAGTAGCCGACGAGGAACCGGCGGCCCTCGGGGCCCTCGTCCCTCGCGGACTCGAGTGCTTCGAGGTGCAGAGGGTCGTAGACGTCCGCGACGATCACCACATCGGTCTCGTTCAGCCACGGATGCAGCGTGAAGACCTCGCCCTGCGCGATGACGACATCCGCCCACGCGACCTGACGTCGCAGCTCGTCGTCGTCCGCGCTGAGGACCTCGAACGCCTCATGCGCGAGCGTCGCCTCCTTGACGGAGACGAGACGCACGGGAGCGAAGGCGGCCAGCCGCTTCGCCATCTCCCAGGCGCGGATCGCGGGGCCCCCCATCTTCCGGCCGAGCGTGTCAGGGCTGACGATCAGGACGTGCTGTGCGCCGAGCGGGTCGGCAGGGGAGTCTGGCATGGGTGAGCTCTCGGCTTCGGGGAAGACGTCGTGGTCTCCGGATGATCGGAGGACCACGCGGTGCGGCGCGAGCCATGAGTCGAATCATCCTACTCGGTGCCCGGTGCCCGGTGCCCGGTGCCCGGTGCCGGTCCCGGGGAATCCGCAGGACCGGCGGGTATACTCGACCGGAATGTCCAGTTCGTGAGGAGCCCCGTGAAGCGCATCGCCTTCTACCTGTTCTGGGAAAAAGAAGGGATCGTCGATCGCTACATCCCGTACTGCCTGGAGAAGCTCCACGAGCACGTGGAGAAGGTCATCGTCATCTCGAACGGACCGGTCTCGCAGAGCGGTCGCGCCGAACTCGAGCGCGTCGCGGACGAGGTCTGGGAGCGCGAGAACGTCGGATTCGACGTCTGGGGCTACAAGGAGGCGATGGAGCGTTTCGGGTTCGACCGTCTCGCCGAGTACGACGAGCTCATCCTCCTGAACTACACGTTCTTCGGTCCGGTCTATCCGTTCTCCGAGATGTTCGAGAAGACGGACGCGTGGGACGTCGACTTCTGGGGAATCACCGAGCACGGCGAGGTGGACCCGCATCACTTCGCCAGTGGCGGCGTGCTCCCGCGGCACATCCAGTCTCACTGGCTGGCTGTGCGCAAATCTCTGCTGGCGTCGGAGGCGTTCCGCCAGTACTGGGAGACGATGCCGATGATCACGAGCTACGAGCAGTCGATCGACCGGCACGAGGCCCGCTTCGCGAAGCATTTCGAAGAGCAGGGATTCACCTGGGATGTGGTGTATCGCTACACGGATTTCCCGAGCCGCAATCCGGTCCTCGAGGATGTCGTGCAGCTCACCGCCGAGCGGTGCCCCATTCTGAAGCGACGCACGTTCTTCCACGACCCGCTCTACCTCTCGGATCACGCGATCATCGGGCGCGACGTCATCGACATCCTGGAACGGACGTCTGACTATCCGCTCGAGCTCATCTGGGAGAACGTCGCCCGCACGGTCGAGCCGCGTGTCCTCGCGACGAACTTCTCCTTGCACCGGATCTACTCCGATGCGCTGGAGATCGACTCCGAGCAGCAGGAACGCACCCGCGCGATGCGCGCCCTGGTGGTGATCCACTGCTACTACGAGGACATGATCGACGAACTCGTGGACTACGCCGACCGCCTTCCGTGCGAGCGCCACCTCGTCGTGACGACCGACACGGAGCAGAAGCGTGGCTTCCTCGAGGCTGCTCTCGCGGCCCGCGGCGTGCCCTCCTACGAAGTCCGCGTCACGGAATCCAACGCCGGTCGAGACATCTCGGCCTTCCTGCTCACGTGCGCGGATGTCCTGCGGGAGGACTACGACATCGTCGTGAAGCTGCACTCGAAGCGCTCGCCGCAGGACGGAGCCGTGGCAGGGGGCTGGTTCAAGCGCCACCTGGTCGGAAACCTGCTGCATTCGCCGAACTATGCCGCGAACATCGTGAGCCTCTTCGACCGGCATCCGGAGATCGGCATGGTCATCCCGCCGGTCATCCAGATCGGCTTCCCCACGATGGGGCAGGCCTGGTACCTCAACAAGCGCCCCGCAGCCCGGCTGTGCCAGCAGCTCGGGATCAAGACGCCGCTGGACGCATCGACGCCGCTCTCCGCGTACGGCTCCATGTTCATCGCGCGTCCGCGCGCGCTGCGCACGCTCGTCGACGCAGGTCTGACCTGGTCGGATTTCGAGGACCAGCCGTACAGCGACGGCTCACTCGCGCACGTGATCGAACGCCTGTTCACCTATTCCTCGCTCGGCGCCGGCATGCCCGTCTACACGGTGCAGAGCACGGAACTCGCCTCGATCAACTACCCGTTCCTCGAGTACAAGCTCCAGAACTTCAGCGAGGGGTTGCCGGGGGCCGCGGTGCAGCAGGGCGCCTACCTGGAGCGCCTCAAGGCGCACAGTGTGCTGGGATTCAGCAAGCGCATCGTGCACATGCGCTTCCCCGCGCTCGCACGCATGCTCTTCCCGGTGTATGACGCGAGCCGCAAGGCGTATCGACGTATGCGCCCGGCCGTGCGCACCCCGAAGCGGAACCGCGCATGAGCCTCGCCCGCAGCGGGCCGCTGAGCGTCGCGCAGGCGTTCGATCCCCGTGCGAACTCGCTCGACTTCCTGCGTTGGCTCATGGCGTTCCTGGTGATCTTCTCGCACGCCGGCCCGATCGCCGGGTTCTACGGCGGCGAGGACCTCGGCGTGCAGATCTCCCACGAGCAGTCCCTGGGCGGCGTCGCGGTAGCGGGGTTCTTCTTCTTCTCCGGGTTCCTCATCACCAAGTCGCGCATGGGGCGGTCGACGATCTGGCGGTATCTGTGGAGGCGGTGCCTGCGCATCTTCCCCGCGTTCTGGGCCTCCCTGATCCTCACCGTCCTCGTCTTCGCGCCGATCGCCTGGCGGACCGTTCACGGAACATTCGACGGCTATTGGAACGCCGTCATCGAATCGCCGAAGACCTACTTCTTCGACAACATGTTCCTGGTGCTCAACCAGCGCAACATCGCCGGACTCGGCGAGACCGTGCCCTACTTCCAGATCCATGGCGTGCGGGACTGGAACGGCTCCGCGTGGACGCTCTCCTACGAGTTCCTCTGCTACATCGTCGTGGGCCTCCTCGGCCTCTTCGGCGCTCTGGCGTCCAAGCGCTTCGCCACCGCCTTCGCGGTCATCGTGATCGGTCTCAACGCGCTGCAGTGGCTGGGGGCGGGCAACATCGCCGGTCTGAACCGCGTGTTCGCCGACCCGTTCATCCTGATGTTCTTCGCGCCGTACGCCTTCGGTATGCTCTTCGCCCTGCACGGCGACAAGATCCCGATCGACGATCGTGCCGCGTTCGGCATGCTCGGGCTGGGGCTCTTCACGTACGCCTTCGGCGGGTGGAATGTCGTCGGCCAGTACGGATTCCTCTATTTCCTGATGTGGTGCGGCGTCCGGTTGCGCCTGACCCGCTGGGCCCGGTTCGGCGACTTCTCGTACGGCATCTACATCTATGCCTGGCCGCTCATGACGCTCGCGACCTATTTCGGGCTGCAGAAGCACGGCTGGATCGTCTATCACCTCACGATCGTCGTGGTCGTGCACGTCCTCGCGATCCTCTCGTGGCATCTGATCGAGAAACCGGCCATGTCGTTGAAGGACTGGACGCCGCGCTGGCTCGCCCGTCTCTTCCAGCGGCTGTCGCCGCTGACGTCGCGAGTGAAACGGCTGATCGTCAACCCGGACTACTCGTCCACCCGGTTCGCCGAGACGCTGCGCGCAGAGAGGGGAGCGGAGTCGTGAGCAGTGGCACTCCGCTGCACAGTGTGCACGCCGTCGAGCAGGACAAGCCGCGATCCAGGGCTCGCCGGATCTGGCACTTCGTTCCTCTGGCGCTGCTGATGGTCGTCGTGCTGATCCTGGCCGTGATCGGTGCCGGCACGCGGTTCGCGCGGCATGAGGCGGCACTTCAGCAGCAGAGGAGCGTCCTGGCTCAGGCTTCCCAGCAGGCCTCGCTCCCGGCGAGCTGCACATCCACGCAGTTCCCCGACCATCCCTCGGATATCTGGCTCGGACCGCGCACCGCCGCCTCGGAAGCGGCGTTCGCCGCGCACCCGGACGTGCAGGGAATGCGGGTCGAGGGGCGGGACGGCTTCAACTTCTGGGGGGACGGCCAGTCGCAGAACTTCTCCCAGGCACTCGGAAGGGCGCCGTGGCTCGATCCGCAGCTCGCCCAGTGGGTGACCTATTTCGACGGTCTCGACAAGCAGCTGCGCGAGGACGGGCGGAACCTCGTGATCGTGGTGGCGCCCGCAAAGTGGGAGCTCTACCGCGAGGAGCTCCCCGAGTGGACTCAGGACCTGCAGGGACGCACCCACCTGGAGCAGTTCCTGCAGCACACCGGTGACCTGCCCGTGGTCGATGTGAGAGATGCGCTGCAGCAGGCGAAGCAGACCGCCCCCGTCTACTCCGCCGTCAATTCGCATTGGACGCCGTACGGGGCGTACTCCGCGTGGCGTCAGACCGTCGCGTGCGCTGCGGACCTGTACCCGGGTTCGGTGTGGTCGAAGATCCAGGTTCCGGCTGTGACAGGTGTGCAGCGCGTCGCCGCGGCGAACGAGTTCACCCCGTATGGGGATTCGTCGACGCCGAACGACTGGACGATCCCGGTGACAGCCGGCGAGCACGGATCGGTGAAGTCCGTCATCACCGGGGCCGACGGGAAGAAGAAGGCCGGACCCGCGGACGGAGCGGTGGGGATGCTCGATCTTCCTGCCCAGACCGAGAGCGAGTCCGGTGCCGGGCGCGCGCTGATCGTGCGCGACTCGACGGGTGAGGCCCTCGCGCCGACCTGGGCGCAGGCGTTCCAGAGCACGTGCCAGATCCGTCACAACCTCGACTACGGAGACAAGAGCAGCAGCCAGCGTCCCGACGTCGCCGCTGCGGCGAAGAAGTGCGGGGCCGACACGGTCCTCTACGTCTTCACCGAGCGCTACTTCTCGCAGGCCCCGCCGACTCTCCCGGCGGGCTAGCGTGGCGTGCGCTCAGCGGTCCGCAGCGCTCAGCTCGGGTCGCGTGGAGCGGATCCAGTCCTCGTTGCAGTAGTCGTCCTTGTAGACGGCGAGGCGGGTGAATCCGACGAACGAGCGCCATGCGTCACCGAGGCGGAATCGGCTCGCGCCGGTCTCATGCCGAGGGGCAAGGGCGACGGGGACCTCGGCGACGATGTTGCGCTGCTGCTCTGCGGCGAGCACCAGCTCCGTGGTCCACATGAGCCCGCTCTCCCGCGAGACGCGGGCGAAGGAGCGCCCCCATTCGCCGTCCACCCAAAGGGTGCCCTGGCTGTCGCCGACGCGTGACTGCAAGAGGGCGGAGCGAAGGAACCGGAAGATGCGCGACTGGATCGTGCGCGTCCTGCTGCGGACGACGTCGGACTCGGGATGCGCCTTGGACCCGATGGCGACGATCGTCGAGGGATCGAGCCGCCGGAAACCGTCGAGATCCGTGAACCCGAAGGGCAGATCGTCTGCGGTGAGCAGCAGCCGCTCCCCACGGGTCGCGAGCGTTCCCACACGCAGGGCTTCGCCGAGCCCGGGCGGGGAATGACGCAGTATCAGCTCTGCGCTGTACGGCCAGCGGGACTGGATGTCGCGCACCATGTCGGTCGTGCCGTCCGTGGAGCCGTTCTCCACGACGATGACCTCGTCGTCGGCGCTCAGCGCCCGTCCGAGCGCATCGAGAGTCTCTTCGAGCACGTCGGTCCCGTTGCGCGTGGGGACCACGACGCTCAGCCCGACGGGCGGCCGCATCGAGGCGGTCGAGAGGTCGTGCGGACCTCGGCCGCTGACCCGCGAGCGCTCGATCGCGCGGACGTGCGCAGGCATGGACGTGATCGACCAGGCGAGGGCGCCGAGGGCGATCAGGACCAGGTAGCCGAGAGCCGCCGACAGCAGCGTGAACGTGTAGAGGTTGGGCGCCGTGACGGCGGGGTAGACCAGCCCGGCGATGACGGCCGGGCTGGCGATCAGCACGCCGGCGACCAGTGAGCGGCGCTGCGGCGCGCGGCGGGTGAACGCCAGGAGCAGCCCGACGATCACGAAGATCAGCATCGCCCCGAACTGCTTCAGGGTCGCGAGCAGTCCGCGCAGGACATCGCCGGAGGGGTGGACGACGGCGGGGGTGCTCGGATCAGCGGCGACCGCGGCGTGGGCGGCGACCGCGAGCGCCGCGAGGAGGACCGCGGCGAGCAGCCCGAACGGTGCGCGCACGCGCAGCCGGCGAGGCGTGCTGCGTGCGAGGACGACACCGAGCGCGGTCGCCGAGACGACGCCGTTCAGCCAGCCGAACATCCCGGTCAGCAGCGTCGCGGCGACCAGCAGCAGCACGGCGGCGGTCAGCCGCCAGCCGCTCATCCGGTAGGTGCTGAAGAGCAGGCCGAGAGAAAGGGTCAGGAAGACGAGCGAGCCGGCGATGCCGTGTGACGCCGGGACGCGGAGCGGACTCGCGTCGTCCACGAGACCGAACTGCGTTCCGATCAGGATCGTGCCGTTGTTGAGAAGCCACAGCAGCGGCGGTGCGAGGATCAGCGCATACCCCGCTCTGGCACGCCGGAACACCCTTGCCACGGCGACCGGCAGCCACAGCAACGGCAGGGCGAGGACGAGCGCCTGCGCGAGGGCGAGCCCGTCCGCGACGGCCGCCGTTCCCGCGATCGAGGTGAGGAAGCGCTCCAGGAGGTCGATGCCGCCGAGACCCCCGGTCGCGGCGGTGGCCTCCGACCACGGGGCGGCGTCTGCCCCCGGCAGCGGAAGGCGCGGCATCGCGAGCACGACGACGAAGGACAGTGCTGCGAGCGCCGCTCCCACGGCGATCAGAAGTGCGGAGGTCGAGCGGGGCCAGGGGAGCATGTCATCTGCCCGGATCAGAGGATGACGGCCACCATGTCGCACACTACTCACCCCAATACAGTACTGTGCGGCGGCGCCGGGAGCCGCACGGCCAAGGGCAGGGACGCATCGCTGCGGCGCGATCGCGGCGGTGCGGCTCGGAACACGTCCTCGACGGTCCGACGGGGGAGGGACGTTAGGATGAGGACCGGCTGTGTCACGCGCGCCGCCATCCCCTGCTCAGGCGGGGCGTCCGCGCGAGCGGTCGTCATTCTGCGGAGTCCACCTGCACAGCGAGGGATCAACATGCCTGGAGAACAGCTTTCGGTGCCGTCGCGCGCTCTCATCAGCCCCCGCGTCAGCCGGATCCTGCTTCCACTGGTGCTCGCGGCGCTCATGGGCATCCTGGGGGTCTGGAGCACAGCGGGGGGCGGCTACGTCGCAGGAACCGGCGACCACTTCGTGTTGTCGCCCGAGGGCTTGAGCTGGGTGCACCCGGACGCCTTCAAGAACGACTGGTTCATGCAGGCCGCACCGCAGCCGCACTGGTTCTTCGATCTGATCACGATGATGGGCGAATCCCTCGGTGCGCTCTCCGCCGTGTACGCCCTGCTGTGGATGGCGGGCCTCCTTGCGGCGGGCGCGGCGACCTCGCTCCTGGCCCACCGTTTCGTCCCCGGTGCTCCCTGGGCCATGGGCATCGCCGTCACGCTCGTCATGGCTGTGATGCCCTGGATGATGGGCGGGACGGGGTCACCGCTCATCGCGATGGCGCTTCCGGCGGTGCAGTCCGCGAACCTGATCTATCTCGTTCTCGCGGCCATGCTCTGCGAGCGCCGGCTCATCGTGATCGTCGTCGCTCCGCTCATCGCGATCCTGCACGTGCAGCAGGGATCCATCGTGCTGGTGCTGCTCGTCGCCATGCTGATCTCGACGGCGATCCGCGAGCGCAGGCTCGACCGGGCCATGTCCGTCGCACTGGTGCTCACGGGAGCGTTCGTCGCGTTCGGGCTCATCATCCGGCCGGTCGCCTCGAACCTGCAGGACTTCGTGCAGATCTGCGACAAGATCATCCCCTATCACTGCGCCGCCCATCTGTGGACGGGGAAGGAGATCGCTTCGTCGATCGGGATGATCGTGCTCTGCGCGCTCAGCGTCTTCCTGGTGCCCGCCGCGAAGCGCTGGCTGTGGCTGACGACCGTGGGGCTCGCGCTGCTGGGGTACTCCGGCGGATTCCTCGTCGATCTGCTGCGCATCCCGTTGCTCGGCACCCTCGCGCAGGGGGTGAACGTGTACCGCCTCGCCGCCGTGCTCCTCCCGTTCGCCATCTGGGGAGCGTTCGCTCCCCTCCTCACGCGCGCGCGAGGATGGCGCCTGCTGATCATCGGAGGCATCTGGGGCGTCGCCTGGATCGCGGTGCTGTACACGCCGTACCTGCCTGCTCCGTCGAGGACGAGGGCGATCCTGCTGGGGTTGGCGCTGCTCGTCCCGTTCGCCTGGTATCTCGTCGCGCGTCACCGGCGTCAGGTCGACGACGCCGACCTGAGGCTCGTCACGATCTCCAGCGGGCTCCTCGTCGTGCTGCTCAGCGCGGTGAACGGAGGCATGGTTCTCCGCGCCCCGAACTTCACCTTCATCGGGAGCACGGAGCTGCAGGAATGGGGCAAGGAGGTGCGGGACGTGGTCCCGTCCGGAGACGTGATCGTCGCGTCCCCCCGGGACGAATGGGTGAAGCTCGTCACGCAACGGGCCGTGGTCGTGGACTGCAAGGACGTTCCGTACGGCGGCGCGCCGTGGCGGGAGTGGCAGAAGCGGATCGAGGACCTCGGCGGCTTCCAGCAGTGCGTCGCACCGGGACCGCTGCTCTACAACACCCTCTCCGCGGACCAGTTGATCGGGATCGCCGACACCTACTCCTCGGACTTCATCCTGGTCAATCCCGGCGTCCCCCACACGATGGACGACCTCGAGGCCAAGGGATGGACGCACGTCGTCTCGCCCGTCGGCTCGACCGGCGCGGACCTGATGCGCCGCCCTCGCTGACCGAGCGTCACCGGCGGGCGAGGACCGCGTCGAGCAGGGTTCGCGCGCGAGCGTCGAACGAGTGCTCGCGGCGGATCCGCTCCGAGATCTCGACGAGCTCCGATCCCGGCGGGAAATGCCGGTCCAGCGGCGGCGCGGTCAGGGCGACGAGCTCCTCGTCGTCCCGGAACGTGCGCACGGCCCTCCCGAAGATCGCCTCGATGCCGTCGACGTGGTCGCTGATCGCGCGACCGCCCGCAGCGACGACGTCGTAGAGACGGTTCGAGATGAACCCCTCGCGGCGCATCGCGGGCCAGTGGTCGTTGAGAACGGCCCCGGCCGACTCGTACAGCGCAGGGAGCTCTCCGTTCGGCACGTGCGTCGCGACGATCGCCGAACCCGGGATGTAGCCCCGCCAGTCCGGCCCGTACACGCGGACATGCCGACCGGCCTGCAGCGGCACGACGACCGCGGGACGCGCGATCCCGCGCGCGGTGCCGACGAAGACCAGGTCGTCGCCTCGGGCGGTTCCCGAGGGCCGGAACCGGAGCGCGTCTGTGCACTGCAGGAGCGGCTCGATCGGCACATCGAACCGCGCGGCGGCCTCCTGCGCCCACGCCGCCGAACCGGCGAAGACGCGGTCGTATCCGGCGACCTCCTCGCCGGTGACCTCGTCCGGGTGGCTGATGATCCAGAGCAGCCGGTGCGGAACGTCCGGCGCAGGCAGGGGATGGGGGCCGCGCAGGCACAGCACGACATCGTCGTACTCGGACGACGCGCGGTCGAGCGCAGGGCGGGAGTCGACGGCGACGTATTGGCCGAGTCGTTCGAGCGCGGCGGCGAGCGAACGGGCGAAATGCGTCTCCCCCCAGGACTCGCCCTGCGGCCCCGCGGGGGCTGCGGTCTTGATCGCCCAGCGCAGACGCGGGGCGGCACTGCCATCGGGAAGCGAGACGGTCGCGCGATCCTTGACGTACCGCGGCCGGGCGGTGCCGCCGCCTGCGGTCCAGCCCGCGTGGCGCAGACCACGGGGGGAGAGCGTCGGAGGCGGAGATTCCGGGAGATCCTCCGTGGTCGGCGCTCGGTCCGCTCGCGGCCCGATGACGCTCTCGCCGAGCAGCGTGCGCGGCGGACGACGGTCGCCGGCGATCGCGGCGACGACGGGGGAGTCCAGCGCGGCCACGAGGAGCTCATCGCCCGTGGCCACGGCGTCCTCGCGAGGGAAGTCCTGCAGCGCCCGGTAGACCCGGCCGTCCAGGGAGAGGAGGCCCGCCGAGGCCACCGCGCCCGCGGGGGAGATCCACACCGGCGCGACAGGACCTCGGCGTGCGGCGGTCACGAGGCGGCGGATCGTCTCTGCGGTGACGGCGGCGCCCGGCGTTCGGCGGACGATCACCGCGTCCGCGGGGGACTCGGCGGGCTCTGCATCGGCCGGCGGGTACCGCAAGACGCGGATGCGCGGGTCGCCCAGAGGCAGCGGGCCGGTGAGCATGCCGACGTCGTGCGGTGCGTTCGTCAGCTCCAGGATCACGCGCAGGCCGTCGCTCGCGACCTCGTCGTCCCGGAGGACGCCGAGAGCGCCGCGCAGGCCCTCGCCGTCCGCGTCGTCCCCGTCGAGCTGCCAGTGCAGCACCGTGTGCGGCACGGCGTCCGCCGCGGGGCGCGCGGGGCTCGCCGTCCCGAGCGCCGCGGCATGCAGCGCGCCGAGGTCGGCGGAGCCTCCGCCGCGCAGGACGATCGTCCCGCCTGACCGCAGCACGCGCCAGGCGCTCCCGAGCACTCCGCCCGGGGTTCCGGGACGGAACCGGTCGGATCGTGCATACGACGGCGCATCCCAGGCCAGGGATGTCTCGAGGTCGCGCTGATCCGCGATCAGATAGGCGTACATCGCGGGCACCCGATCCGCGTCCGGCAGCTGTCGCGATACGAGACGCTCCGCGAACAGGGGATTGAGCGTCAGACCCGACCGGAAGCCTCCCCGCACGTAGGCGCGGACGGCTTGCCGGTCCGTGACCGGCCGCCCGAGCTGGCCCGCCGCGAACCGGGTGTCGACGATGTCCGCACGGCGGATCGTGCGCGCCCACCAGAGCCGGTCTGCGACGCCCAGCAGGGGGCGGAGAACGGGGAGAGAGCGCGCGGCGCGCCAGAGTCCTCGGAGGCGGGTCAGCATCCTTCGGAGTCTAGGCGCTCCCGGGGCCGCGACAACGGGAGATGGTAGCCTTCGAGCATCGAAGCCCCGGTTCCCACAGGAGATCTCTTGCCTGAAACGTCCGCTCGTGTCGGTGTCGTCGTCAGGACCAAGGACCGGCCGGTCTTCCTGGAGCGGGCGCTGCACGACATCGCCCGGCAGAGCTTCGCCGACTGGTCCGTGGTCGTGGTGAACGACGGGGGAGACCCCGCGCCGGTGGACCGGATCGTGGCGGCGCTGTCTTCGGAGCTCGGCCCCCGGGCGTCGGTGATCCACCGCACCACCGGGCTGGGCCGCTCGGCGGCGGCGAACGTGGGTGTGCAGGCGCTGTCCACCGAGTTCGTCGTGCTCCACGACGACGACGATCTCTGGGCGCCGCATTTCCTGGCCGACGCGGTCTCATGGCTCGACCGCACTCCCGAGGACGCGGGGGTCGTGACCCGGACCGAGATCGTCTACGAGCGCATCGACGGAGAGCGGCTGATCGAGACCGGACGCGAGCCGTTCTGGGGCGAGATGACTCGCGTCACATACGCCGACATGCTCCAGGTCAACCGATTCGTCCCGATCGCCTACGTCTACCGTCGTGCGCTGCACGACGAGGTCGGGCTCTATCGGGAGGATGTGCACGCGGCCGAGGACTGGGAGTTCAACCTCCGTGTGCTGCGGCTGCACCCGATCGGATACCTGCGAGACCGGGTCGGTGCGTACTGGATGCAGCGTCGCGGGGTCGAGGGGATCCTCGGTAACAGCATGTTCGCGCTGGCGGACGAGCACGACAAGTACGACCGCATGATCCGCGACGAGGCGCTGCGGGCCTTCGCCGCGACACACGGCGACGGCCTGATGCTGTACCTCGCGCGCTACATCCAGGACGAGGTCGATCGCCAGCTGTCTGAGCGCACCTCGCTCGGCCAGAGGGCGACAGAGGTCGCCCGGCGAGGATGGCGCCGGTTCCGTGGCCGCTGAGACCGGGGTCGTCGCCCAGCGCCTGGTGTTCCCCGTCGACGGCATCGCCGCCGATGCCGGCCCGCTGTACGTGCGTGGCCCCGTCGTCGTGGAGGGCCGACGCGCGGTCCGCATTCCTCCGGGCGTGAGCGCCTCGTTCGCTACCTATTTCAACGCGTTCCCTGCAGGGATCTGGGCCTCTGCGACGGGCATCGACCGCGTCGCACTGCACCTGAGCGCGGAGGGCGCCGGGGTGCACCGTCTTCGCGGCGTCACCGCCGACGGTGCGCCGTACACGCTCGCCGAGTCTCGGGGTTCAGGAGTGCTCGTGCTCGACGCGGTCCTTCCGCAGGGCCTGACCTGGATCTGGCTGGAGGTCGAGACGGGGCGGGAGACGGTCCGGGTGTTCGACGCCGAGTGGCGGATCGACGCTCCGGCGCGTCCGGTGCGGATGGACGTGGCGATCACGACGATGAACCGCGTCGACGACTGCGCGCTGCTCCTTCACGCCCTGGGGGACGCGGAGCTGACGGACGTCCTGGCGCATGTCGTCGTCGTGGACCAGGGGACGGATCCGATCGGCCCGCACGCGCCGGACGGGCCTCTTCGCAACGGCGTGCCGCTGCGGGTGATCGTCCAGGAGAATCTCGGAGGCTCCGGCGGCTTCAGCCGCGGCATGCTCGAGGCCCTGGGGACCGGAGCGACCCACGTGCTGCTGCTGGACGACGATGTGCGGATCGAGCCGGAGTCGATTCGGCGCCTGCACGCGCTCGCATCGACGGCGGTCGGCGACCCGCTGCTCGGGGCCCAGATGCTGAGCATGCTCGAACCCACCGTGCTGCACTCGATGGGGGAGCAGATGGATCGGTCGCGGATGTGGTGGCATTCGACCGAACCCGAGCTGTCGGCCGCCGACCTCGCGGCGCATCCTCTGGAGAGCACGCCCGGTCTGCGGCGTTTCCGCCCCGTCGACTTCAACGGATGGTGGATGTGCCTCGTGCCCACGCAGGTGGTGCGAGCGGTCGGTGCCTCGTTGCCGCTCTTCATCAAGTGGGACGACGCGGAATTCGGTCTGCGCGCAGCCGCCGCCGGCCACCGCACGCTCACGATTCCGGGGGTCGCCCTGTGGCACGTCCCGTGGACCTCGAAGGACGACGGGCTGGATTGGCAGGCGTACTTCCAGCTGCGCAACAGACTGGTCACGGCCCTCGTGCACGAGCGGCGCCCCCGGCGGGTGCTCTGGGCGACCTGGACGCAGGACGTCAACCATGTGCTCTGCCTGCAGTACGGATCGGGCCGGTTGCGCAACGTCGCCCTGGAGGACGTCCTGTCCGGGCCGGAGCACCTGTCCGCGACTCTGCGAGGCGGGCGGGCGCGCGCGCAGCGGATCCTCGCCGATGCGGGTCAAGCGGTCCGTCCCGACGATCCTGCGCAGGAAACGCCTGCGCCGCACCGCGAGCAGTCCGCTCCGCGGGGTGCGATCGCTCAGGCGCGACGGCTGACGCGAGTGCTGCTGCATCAGCTTGCGCCCGTCAGACCGCTCAGCCGTCCGGCCGAGACGGTGCAGAGAGCATCGGGCAAATGGTGGCGGCTGGGACTCCTCGACGACGCGCGGCTGCGCAGCGCGTCAGGATCCGGCTCCTTCCTGCTGCATCGCTCGCGGTCCGAGGCGCTGGCACTGCTCCGTCGCTCTGCCGGGCTCCGGCTCCGGCTGTGGTGGTCCTGGCGGGCGCTCTCCCGCCGCTATCGCGAAGCCGCACGGGAACTCGCCGGGGAGCCGTTCTGGCGAGGGATCTACTCCGAAGCGGAATGAGGCGCGGGCGCAGCCCGAGCAGCGACCGTCATTTGAGCAGCTTGCGCTCGGCCATCTCCTTGAGGGAGCGCTCGTATCCGTCGGCTTCGACCGGCTCGGTCAGCACCCACTCGGCGAACCGCTTCACGCCGTCCTCGAACGCGACCGCCGGGGTGAATCCGAGGATCTCACGCAGCGCGCTCGTGTCCGCGACGTTGTGACGGATGTCGCCGAGGCGGTAGTTGCCGGAGATCCGCGTCGGCACCTCCGTGCCGTAGGCGGCGAACAGCGCGGCGACGACGTCGTTGACGGACGTGGCGACGCCGGAACCCACATTAAAGATCCCGCCCGCGGCCGCAGGCGCCGTGGCGGCGAGATAGGTCGCTTCGACGACGTCGTCGATGTAGACGAAGTCCCGGCTCTCCTCGCCGTCCTCGAAGATGTTGATGTCCTTGCCCTGCCGGATCAGCGTGGAGAAGATCGACAGGATGCCCGTGTACGGATTCTTGAGCGACTGCCCGGGGCCGTAGACGTTCTGGTAGCGCACCGAGACCGGCTCGACGCCGATCGTCGGCGCCACCGTCATGATGAGCGACTCCTGCATCTGCTTCGTGATCCCGTAGACGGACGACGGGTGGACGAGCGCGGTCTCGTCGGTCGGGATGAGCCGAAGCTCCCCCTCGCCCGGAACATGGACCTCGAAGTCGCCCGCCGCCATGTCGGCGTCGGAACGGTGCTCGGGGTAGACCCGCCGGCCGTCGGTGGTCTCGTAGGCTCCTTCGCCGTAGATCGAGCGCGACGACGCGATCACGACGCGGCGGACGGAGTGCTCCTCGTTGGTGAGGATGTCGAGCAGCTTCGCCGTTCCGCCGACGTTGGCGTCCACGTAGCGATCGATCTCGTACATCGACTGGCCCGTACCGGTCTCCGCCGCCAGGTGGATGACGATGGTGGCGTCCCGAAGCGCGCGGCGCAGATCCTCCTTCGACGTCACGGTGCCCACGATCACCTCGGCGACGCCGTCGAGCGAGCGCAGCAGCGGGGAGGTCGTCTCGGGGTCTTCGCCGTGGACCTGCGGGATGAGCGCGTCGAGGACGGTGACGGCGTGGCCGTCGCTCGCGAATCGCGCGGACAGGCGGGTTCCGATGAAGCCGGCTCCGCCGGTGATCAGGACGTGTTCCGACATGGATGCTCTCCTCGGGCGCTCGGACGGGGCTCGGCGGCGTTCGAAACGTCGACGCGGCAGCGGGCCCGCGAAGAAGTGTGCCTCCGTCGACTGTATCGCAGCGCGTTCCGGCGACCCGCCTTGCCCAGCCCACGCGGGAGGGATCCAGGGTTCATCGAGCGACAGGCCGTAAGATCGAGGTGTTTTGCGATCGATCCCGATGATCGCGGAGCGCACGGGGCAGGGAACGCATCGTGCAGAAGGGCCTCTCACATGGATCTCCTCATCGTCGGGTCGGGTTTCTTCGGCCTCACCATCGCCGAGCGCGCCGCAGCAGCGGGCCGCAAGGTGACGGTCATCGACCGTCGTCACCACATCGGCGGCAACGCGTACAGCGAGGACGAGCCGACGACCGGCATCGAGGTGCACCGCTACGGCGCTCACCTCTTCCACACGTCGAACGCGACCGTGTGGGAGTACGTGAACCGCTTCACGACGTTCACGGGCTATGTGCACCGGGTGTACTCGACGCACAAGGGCGAGGTCTACCCGCTTCCGATCAACCTGGGCACGATCAACCAGTTCTTCCGCGCCGCCTACACGCCCGATGAGGCGAGGGCGCTCATCGCGGGCCAGGCAGGCGAGTTCGACGCGCATGAGGCGAAGAACCTCGAGGAGCGCGGGATCGCCCTGATCGGCCGTCCGCTGTTCGAGGCGTTCATCCGCGACTACACCGCCAAGCAGTGGCAGACCGACGCGCGCGAGCTCCCTGCGTCGATCATCAGCAGGCTGCCGGTGCGGTACAACTACGACAACCGCTACTTCAACGACACCTGGGAGGGCCTGCCGACCGACGGCTACACCGCGTGGCTGGAGCGCATGGCCGATCACCCCAACATCGACGTGAAGCTCAACGTCGACTTCTTCGACGACGCGCAGCCGCTGAACAAGCGCTCGACCGTCGGTCAGGTGCCGATCGTGTACACCGGTCCCGTGGACCGCTACTTCGACTATGCGGAGGGCGAGCTCGGCTGGCGGACGATCGACCTGGAGCAGGAGGTGCTCGACACGGGAGACTTCCAGGGCACCAGCGTCATGAACTACCCCGACGCGGATGTGCCCTACACCCGGATCCACGAGTTCCGCCATTTCCACCCCGAGCGCGCCGATCGCTATCCGACCGACAAGACCGTGATCATGCGGGAGTTCTCGCGGTTCGCGGAGCGGGGCGACGAGCCGTACTACCCGGTGAACACCGCGGCCGACCGAGACGGCCTGCTCGCCTACCGCGAGCTCGCGAAGGGGGAGCAGGACGTGCTCTTCGGCGGTCGCCTGGGGACCTACCAGTACCTGGACATGCACATGGCCATCGGATCCGCCCTGTCGATGTGGAACAACCAGCTGGCATGACGGTCGACACGCACTCCCGCCGGGCGCATCGCGCTGCGGTGGCGCGGACGAGCGCCCTGCAGCGACAGCGCCAGGGCCACCGCAGCGACATCGACGGGCTGAGGGCCGTGGCGATCCTCCTGGTCGTCGTCTACCACGTCTGGATCGGGCGGGTCTCGGGCGGAGTCGACGTCTTCCTGATGATCTCCGCCTTCTTCCTCACCGGCTCCTTCGTGCGCCGGATGGAGGCAGGCAAGCCGCTCGCGATCGGCGCCTTCCTGCTGAGCCGGTTCCGCCGGCTCATGCCGGCGGCGGCTGTGGTGCTGGCCGCGACGCTCGGCGCGTGCTGGCTGCTCCTGCCGCAGACCTCCTGGCCGCAGCTCTGGAAGGAGGGCTGGGCCTCCCTCGGGTACGTGCAGAACTGGGTGCTCGCGAACGACGGCGTGGACTACTACGCGCACGACTCGGCGCTCGCCTCACCACTGCAGCACTTCTGGTCGCTCTCCGTGCAGGGCCAGGTCTTCGTGCTGTGGCCCCTGCTCTTCCTCGTCGGGGCGCTGATCGTCCGCACGACCGGGCGGTCGGCCGGGGGCGTCATGGCCGTCCTGTTCGGCGTGGTGTTCGCCGGCTCGCTGGCCTTCTCCGTCTGGGAGACCGCGGGGCAGCAGACGTTCGCCTATTTCGACACCCGTGCGCGGCTCTGGGAGTTCGCCGCGGGCTCGCTGCTCGCGCTCGCCCTCCCGCACGTCCGCCTTCCCCGGGTGCTGCGCGCCGCACTCGGATGGCTCGGCCTGTTCGGGCTCGTCGTCTGCGGCATGGTCATCGACGTGCGCGGCGGCTTCCCCGGATACCTTGCACTGTGGCCGATCGTGTCGGCCGCTTTGGTGATCGTCTCCGGGACCCGACCCGACGACGAGGGATCCACCTCGGCGGATCTCGGCCCGGGCAGGATCCTGGCGACCCGCCCTGTGCTGGCCGTCGGCCGCGACGCGTACGCGCTCTACCTGGTGCACTGGCCGATTCTGATCCTCTGGCTCAGCTGGCGCGGCCAGACCCAGGCGTCCGCGCTCGACGGCGCGCTGATCATCGCGTCCTCGCTCGTGCTGGCCCGCGTCATCACCCTCTGGGTCGAGAGGCCGCTGCGGCTTCGCGCCGGCGATGGCGGCGTCCCCTGGCGCAACGCGGCGGTCATCGTCTGCTGCATCGCGCTCGTGACGGCCGTCCTCGCCCCGTGGCAGTGGAACGTGACGAGCCAGGCTGCGGCGTTGCAGCAGGCGTACAAGAAGGCCTATACGGGTGCTCAGGGAGCACCGGGGACGACCGAGGACGACGGCATTCCCATCATCCCCTCCGTGAGCGGTCCGGAGGCGGAGAACTGGACGGAGCTGGACCGGGCGTGCTCCGGGAGGTTCGCTTCCGACGTCGACATCGTGCAGGAGAACTGCCAGCAGACGTCGAATGCCGATAGCGCGTCGCGCGTCGTGGTGGTCATGGGCAATTCGCATGCACAGCAGATGACCTCCGCGGTCCGGGCTGTCGCGGATCGGCGCGGGTGGGGGGTCGTGATGATCTTCCGGCCGTGGTGCTCCCTCGCCGCCGATCATCCGATGGCCGTCCCCGAACATCTCTGCGATGAGTGGCAGGCCGCCGCGCTGGACCATGTGCTGACGATCCATCCCGACGCGTTCTTCACGATCGTGACGGCGGCGTCCGCGGACAGTCCGGACGAGGAGGCGATCGCCGGGCTGGGGGACCTGCTCGACACCTTCGATGCGGCCGCGATCCCGGTCGTGGGCGTACGCGACAACCCGCGCTCGGGAGAGACCAATTACTACACGTGCGCGATCGAGCGGCAGTTCTGCGACTTCCCCGCGGAGTCCGCGCTGGCGCCGGAGAATCCGGCCGCCGAGTACGCCGACCGGATGACGCTCATCGACTTCACGCCCTGGCTCTGTCCTGACGGGACCTGCCATGTCGTGATCGGGCACATCGCGGTGTATCTCGACATGAACCACCTCAGCGCGCAGTTCGCCCGAACCCTCGGTCCCGCGCTCGAGCAGCAGCTCGGCGACGACTTCCTGAAGCCGTGACACAGGGACGAGCAGCGACCCCGAATAGACTCGGATCCGTGAGTCACACGACGGCCGGCGCCCCCGGGTCGCCCCGGCGCTATTTCCATTCGCTGTGGCTGCTGTCGGCGCGCGACCTCCGCGTCCGCTACGCGACGAGCGTGCTGGGCTACCTCTGGTCCGTGCTGGATCCGCTG
>JABLTH010030834.1_pt1 | contig 28149 bp, 21 predicted proteins | sample 7875711 | NCBI WGS metagenome assembly JABLTH01 (sample SAMN14941262, study PRJNA633318) | bioreactor metagenome | isolation source: bioreactor | place: China | collected 2019-03-05 | reverse complement strand
CCGGCGTTGCTCACGACGATCGGCGCTTCGAACGTGCCTCGATCGGTCGCGACGCCCGTCACGGCGCCGCCCGTGATCTCGATGCGCTCCGCGCGCGTGCGCAGCAGCACGCGCCCGCCCGCCTGCTCGACCGCCCGACAGAACACCTCGGCCATCCGCCCGAAGCCGCCGGCGTGGTAGCGGCCCGCCCCGCCGCGCGCGAAATCCTGGAGCGTTCGCACGGCCTCGCTCGCCGCGACGCGGTCGAGCGCCACGACGAAGACGATGTTGACCCACATGCCCCAGTAGCTGATCACGCTCTGCGGCAGCCGGTAGCGCGCGAGCAGGTCCGCGAACGAACGGTCGTCGAGCGCGTCGATCTCGTGCGGCGGCATCGCGACGAGGTCCGTCATCAGCCGCGCCGCCTCGGCCGCGTCGTCTGCGCCGAGCGCGAGCAGCTCGAGGAGCGCCAGCGGGTTCGCATCCTCGGGGCGCGCCGAGCCGACGCTCCGTGCCCACTCGCCACTCGCGCGGCGGTAGAGCAGGACGCTCTTCTCCTTCGGCGCGAGGATGCCGACCTCGCGCTCGAGCCCCAGCTCGGCGAGGACGCGCTCGAACTGCGAGCCGATTGCCGGTCCGCCGACGATCGGCCACAGCTCGTAGCGGAAGCCGCGCTTCGAGAGCGTCATGGCCTTGCCGCCCGGGATCGAGTTCTTCTCGATCACCAGCACGCGCAGCCCGCGGCGCGCGAGCAGCGCCGCGCAGGCCGACCCGCCCATTCCGGCGCCGATCACGATCGCGTCGTAGCGCTCCGGCATCTTCGCCCTCCTCGCCGTCTCCCCCGGCCCGGAACGGGCCCGGGCCCCTGCGAGACCGGCTCGCCGCGGACCGCAGCCGCACCCCCCGGCCCGTCGCCCGGTCCTTGCGAGCCCTCCGGGAGCGCCGGGCCGGCCTTTGCTCATCATAAAGAAATTATTTACGGTCCGCGATGGCGGCGGCGCCTCCACCGCGGTCGCCCCGGCCAGAGGAGACGGCGATGGGCGGCGGCGGGCGGCGCGGGACGATTCGGGTGGCGGGCTGCGACCTCGGCAAGGCAGCGGCCAAGCTGGTGCTCCTGTCGGTCGGGGACGGCGGCGTCCGCATCGAGCGGCGCGACTGCATCTCGCACGACGGAAAGCCCGCGCAGGCGCTCGCCGCGTGGTACCGCGAGGCCGGCGTCGCGGCGTGCGACGCGCTCGGCGCCACGGGGCTGCACGCCGACGAGCTGCGTCCCCCGGTGATCAGTGGCCTGCCCGAGGATGCCTGCCTCACCGCGGCGATCGAAGCGCTTCGCGAGCTCCGCGGCCCGGTCAATCTCGTGAGCGTCGGCGCGCGCGGCTACAGCGTGCTGACGCGCGACCACACCGGCCGCGTGCAGGCCGTCGGAAACGACAAGTGCTCGTCGGGAACGGGCGAAACGATGGTGCGGATCGCCGGCCGCTTCGGCCTTGCGATCGAAGAGGCCGACGCGCTCGCGCGCGGCGCCACCGCCACCATTCCGATCACCGCGCGCTGCTCGGTCTTCGCCAAGAGCGAGATGACGCACTTCGGGAACCAGGGGCGGCCGGCCGACGCCCTCTTCCGCGGCTACTTCGGCTCGGTCGCGCGCTACGTGGCAGCGCTCCTCGCCCGCGCGCGCGTCGACGGCCCGGTCTACGCGATCGGCGGCTGCGCGCGGCTCGACACCCTCGTCGCGGCGCTCGGTGAGGCGGTCGGCGCCGAGGTGCGCGTTCCCGACTCGTTCCTGTACCTCGAGGCGATCGGCGCCGCGCTGCTCGCGGCCGAGCAGTGCCGCAGCGCCGCGCTCCCGCCGCTGCCGGACGACCCGGACACGCTGTTCTCGCACACGCCGGCGCGATTCACCGTCCTCCGCCCCGCGAGCGGGTGGAAGGACCGCGTGCGACGCCTCGCCGCGCCTGCGGTCGCTGAGGGCGCGGAGCGCGCGCCGAGCGTCCTCGGCCTCGATCTCGGCTCGACCGGGAGCAAGGCCGTGCTCACCTCGCTCGAGACCGGCGAGCTCGTCCTCGACCTCTACGATCGCACGCAGGGCAACCCGGTCGATGCCGTGCAGCGCCTCGTCCGGGCCGTTCTCGCGCAGACGGCACCCGACGTTCGCGCGGTCGCGCTCACGGGATCCGGCCGCGAGGCGGCGGCGACCGTGATGCGCGCGGCGTTTCCCGAAGCGGCGGACCGCATCGTGACGCTCAACGAGATCGTCGCGCACGCGACGGCCGCAATCCGCTGCGACGAGCGCGGAGGCGAGAGCATGTCGGTCGTCGAGATCGGCGGGCAGGACGCGAAGTTCATCCAGATCGAGGGCGGACGGATCGTCGAGAGCGACATGAACAAGGCCTGCTCCGCCGGGACCGGCTCGTTCCTCGAGGAACAGGCGCACTTCTACGGCGTCGACGACATCGCCGAATTCACGCGGCTCGCGATGACCGCGACCCGCCCGCCCGACCTCGGGCAGATGTGCACCGTGTTCGTCGCGGACGCCGCCGCCGAGGCCCACAACGAGGGCTTCGAGGTGGCCGAGCTCTTCGCCGGGTTCCAGTACTCGGTGATCCACAACTACATCAACCGCGTGATGGGCCAGCGCACCTTCGGGCAGAGGATTTTCTTCCAGGGCAAGCCCGCGTCGGGCGAGTCGCTCGCCTGGACGCTCGCCGCGGTGACGGGCCGCGAGGTCGTGGTTCCGCCGAACCCGGGCGCAATGGGCGCGTGGGGAATCGGCCTGTGCGCGCGCGACGAGCTCGGCGAGTCTGCGCTCGCGGCGGCGCCCGGACTCGATCTCTCGCGCGTGCTCGGCGCCGAGGTGGTCGACAAGAGCGAGTTTCAGTGCCGCGACCGCCAGTGCGCGACGCTGTGCACCATCGCCCGAACACGCGTCGCCGTCTCGGGGGGCGAGGAGACGGTGCTCTCGGGCGGCGCGTGTCCGAAGTACGAGGTCGCGTCCGGCGTTCGCGCGAAGCTCCCCAGGGAGGCGCCGTCGGCCTTCGACGAGCGCGACGCGCTGCTCGCGCCCTACCTCGCCGGCCGCCCCGGCGAGCCCGTCGTCGCCGTCCCGGTCGCCGGCGCGACGGCAGGCTACGTGCCGTGGCTCGTCGAGTTCGTCGCAGGCCTCGGCTTCGGCGTTCGCGTTCTCGCACCGGACGCGAAGTCGCTCTCGCGCGGCGAAGAGCGCTGCTACTCGTACGACGCGTGCGCCCCGGTGAAGGCGGCGCACGGCATCCTCGACGGCGGCGTCGAACGCGTCTTCTTCCCGACGATCCTCTCGACCGACGGCGACGTTGGAAGCCGCGGGCGCACCTGCGCGATGGAGCAGGCGCAGCCCGCCATGGCCGGTGCGGCGCTTCGCGCCCGCGGCGTCGCGATCGACGTCGTCTCTCCGGTGCTCTCGTTCGCCGAGGGAATGAGCAGCAAGGCGTTCGCGAAGGAGCTGCTCGCCGCGGCGCGCGTGCTCGTCGGCTCGGAGCCGGACCGCGAGCGGGTCACGGCCGCGGGCCGCACCGCGGCGCAGGCGCAGACTCGTTACGAAGCGGCGCTGCTCGACATCGGGCGCCGAACGCTCGACTTCGGGCGCGCGGCGGGCCTGGCCGTCGTTCCCGTCTGCGGGCCGCTGCACGTGATCCACGATCCAGTGATCAACGCGGGCATCCCGCGCCTGCTTCGCGAGAATGGCGTGCTCGCGCTGCCGATGGACTGCTATCCGCTGCCGGCGGACGTCCATCCGCTGCCCCGCATGCCGTGGTCGGACACGCGCGCGGCGCTCCGCACGGCGCTCGCCGCCCGCGAGCGTGGAGACGCTTATCCGCTCCTGCTCTCGTCGTTCGGCTGCAACCCGGCCTCGTTCGGCGAGCAGCTCTTCACGGCGCTGCTCGAGGGGCACCCGCACACCACGCTCGAGAGCGACGGACACGGGGGGACGGCGGGCTACACCACACGGGTACAGGCGTTCCTGCACACGGTCCGGCGCCACGACGGGCACCCGAGCAGCGCTCCGGTGTCTCGCCTGCGCATGCTCGAGCCGCTTCCGAACCCGCCGATTCCCCGCGACGACGATCGGGAGTTCGTCGTGCTGAGCATCGGCGAGCCCTACTCGCGCGTGATGGCCGCCAACTTCCGCGCCTTCGGCCTCGACGCCGTGACACCGGGCCCGTCCGACGCCGAACGGCTGCGCGCCGGGCGCCGCGACTGCTCGGGCAAGGAGTGCATCCCCTACCAGCTCATCTGGGGCGCCTTCCGCCACCATCTCGACCGCAGCGAAGACGAACGCGAGCGTGTGCTGGTGCAGGTGACGGGGCAGGGAATTTGCCGGAACTGCATGTTCTCGGTGAAGGACCAGCTCTCGCTCGAGCGGCTCGGCCTCGACGAGCGCGTGACGATGCGCGACATCCAGCCCGAGCGCTCGCTGGGGCCCTCGTTCCTCGCGCGAACGGGCATCTCGTCGACCGCGAGCGACATCCTCTCGCAGCTCGCCGCCTACCACCGTGCGCTCGAGACGGAGCAGGGCGAGGTCGATCGCCTGCACGCCGGCTTGTGCGCCGAATTCGAGAATCTCGCCGAGGCGCCGGCCTTCGATGGCCTGTTCGCCGGCTTCCGCGATACGTCGCGCTACGGACGGGCAGTCGGCGAACTCGTCGAGCGCGCGTCCGCCGCGTACGCCGCGCTGGCGCAGCGCGCCGCCCCCGACCCGCAGCGCCGAACCGTCCTTCTCGCGGGCGACATCGCCGTCAAGACCGACGAGTTCGCGAACGACGGCATCGCACGGCGCCTCGCCGAGCGAGGCCTGCTGGTGGCGATCGAGCCGTCGCAGACCCTGCTCGAGTATGCGTCGACCGAAGCGCCCGGAGAAATCGCGCGAACGGGCGAGGGCCGCGCACGCCCGCTCGTCGCGATGGGCCTGCGGCGAATGCGACGAAAGCTCTACGACCGCGTCCGGCGCCTCCACCCGTGGATCCCGGACGGCGCGGTGCCGCCGCTCCTCGCCGAGAGCGATCGCGTGCTCGGGAGGCATCCGCGCGGCGAGGCGCCCGTCACGATCGGCAGCGTCCTCCACTACTGGAAGGAGCGCCTGTGCGATGGGGCGGTGCTCGTGAGCCCGTGGGGGTGCGGGCCCGCGCTCGTCAGCGAGAGCATCCTGCGGCACCAGGCCGAGATCCCGATGCTCTTCGTCTACCACGACGGTTCGCCCGTCGACGAGCGGCGCCTCAACGCCTTCGCGTTCCGCCTGCGCCGCGAGCCGGCGCGCGCCGCATGAGGCCGCGCAAGGCGCGGCGCGCGCCCGAGGCGACTCGCGACCGGCTGCTCGACGCGGCGGCGCGCGTCTTTCTCGAGTCGGGCTACGACGGCGCCCGCGTCGCCGACATCGCGCGCGAGGCGGGCGTCACGACGGGTGCGATCTACGCGCACTTCCGCGACAAGGCCGACCTGCTCGTCAAGGCCCTCGCGGCACGCGGCGTCGAGCGGGTCGGCGAGGTGCTGCTCAACGACGCGTCGGTTCCCGTCGCGACGATGCTGCGCACCCTCGGCCAGATCGCCGTCGCCGAAGAGGTGCACCCGAGCGAGGTGCTGCTCCTCGACGCGGCGACGGCGGCGCGTCGAGAGCGCGAGCTTCGCGATCGGCTCGAGTCCGTGATCGGAGGCCATGCGGCCGAGCTCGCCGGGATGGTCGAGCGAGCGCGCGCGCAGCGCGTCGTCGCGCGCGGCATTTCGACGCCGGCCATCGTCCGCTTCCTGCTGATGCTCGAGTTCGGGTCGATCGTGACGCGAACGCTCGGCCTCGACCCGCCCGACCCGAAGGAGTGGACGCACCTCATCGGCCGGCTGCTCGGCGGCGTCGCACCGCCCGCGCCTACCGCTTCGCGGCGGCCTCGCGGTCCCAGGTCCGCGACGAAACGCCTTCGCGTTTGAGAACGGCCTTCTGGATGCGGTGCGTCTCGGTCTTGGGAAGCGCGTCGCGGATCTCGACGTAGCGCGGCACCATGAAGCCCGCCATCCGCCCCTCGCAGTGACGGACGACTTCCGGCGGCGCGATCGCGTGGCCTTCCTTCGGAACGACGATCGCCATCACTTCGTCCTCACCGAGCTCGGACGGAACGCCGAACACGGCCGACTCCAGCACCGCCGGGTGCGCGTTGATCTCGCGCTCGACCTCCCACGACGAGATGTTCTCTCCGCGCCGGCGCATCGAGTCGGTCTTGCGGTCGACGAAGTAGAGGTTCCCCTGCTCGTCGGCGGTGACGAGATCGCCGGTGTGCAGCCAGCCGCCGTGGATCTTCTCCTCGCTCGCCGCATCGTTCTTGTAGTACTCCACCCGTCGGCGCTTCGGATCGTCGATGCGGAACCACAGCTCGCCCGGCGTCCCCGGCGGCGCGTCGCTCCCGTCGTCGGCGACGATGCGGTGCGCCATCGCGGGCTTTCCGATCGAGCCCTTCGGCGACTGGCCGAAGTTGAAGACCGCGAAGCCCGCGCCGTCGACCGCCGCGTAGCCCTCGATGATGCGGACGCCGAAGCGGTCTTCGAAAGCGGCCCACACGGAGGCCGGACACGCGGCGCTGAAGACGACGCGCACCGGGTTGTCGGCGTCGTCCGGCCGCTCGGGCTGCTTCATGAGGATCGGGATCATCGCGCCGAGGGCGTTGAACGTCGTGACGCCGTAGCGCCGCAGCTCGTCCCAGAAGCGGCTCGCCGAGAAGCGGCGCGAGAGCACCATCGGCCGGCCGCAGACCAGCGAGCGGATCGACGTGAGGCTGAGCGCGTTGGCGTGGAACAGCGGCAGGCACGTGTAGAGCACGTCGTCCGGCGCGAGCGCTGCGCCGAACAGGCGAATGCCTGCGATCGTCGCCGGGTCGTAGCGGGAGACGACACCCTTGGGCGCGCCAGTGGTTCCCGACGTGTAGAGCAGCGACGAAATGCCGCCCATCGGGATCTCGGCACCGGGGCGGGCGCCGGAACCGGACGAGAGCTCGGCGAACGTCCTCCAGCCCGCCGGCGGCGTGTAGCCCGCCGGCGCACCGGTCGTGTCGACGACGATCTCGCGCAGCTTCGGAAGCGCCGGCCGCAGCGGCTCCACCGCGACCGCGTAGTCGGGGTGCGTCACGAGGATCGCCGCGTCCGAGTGATCGAGCACGTGACGCAGTCCCTCGCCCTTGAGCGCGACGTTCACCGGCACCGCGTACGCGCCGAGCTTCTGCGTCGCGAAGTACGTGAAGAGCCACTCGGGTGAGTTCGGCATCATGATCGCGACGCCCACTCCGGGCGCGACGCCGAGCCCGGCGAGGCCGTTCGCGACGCGGTTCACGCTGCGATCGAGCTCGGCGAACGAGATCGTTCGATCCTCGAAGCGGAGAAACGGCCTCTCGCCCAGGGCCTCGGCCTGCGCCTCGAGAACGCCCGCGAGAGTCGTGGGATCGGTGCTCACCGCTTCCTCCCGGCCGCGCCCGGCGGCCCCTCGAGCACGTGAATCGCGACGGCCGCCTCGCCCGTCCCGAGAAAACCGCCGCCGTTCTCGGCAAGGCCGATCCGGGCGCCTTCGACCTGCCGCTCTCCCGCCTCACCGCGGAGCTGCGTCACGATCTCGGCGATCTGCGCGAGGCCCGTCGCGCCGATCGGGTGGCCGCGGCACTCGAGGCCGCCGCTGGGGTTGACCGGCCGCGCGCCGCCGAGCTCCGTCGCGCCCGACGCGGCGTACGGCCCGCCCTCGCCTTCCTTGCAGAAGCCGAGCGCCTCGGTCTGCGCCAGCTCGCCGAACGCCGTGGCGTCGTGAACCTCCGCGGTGTCGACGTCCTCGGGACCGAGGCCCGCCATCGCGTACGCGCGCTCGGCGGCGCGCCGGCTCTGCCCGCCCTTCTGGCTCGCCGACACCAGGATCGACGCCCGCACGCGAACCGGTCGCGCGTTCGAGAGCCGTGCGAGCGCGTCGCCCGAGACGAGCATCGCGGCCGCGGCGCCGTCTCCCATCGGCGAGCACATCGCGCGCGTCAGCGGAAACGCGACGATCCGGTCGGCGAGGACGTCTGCGGTCGTCATCGGGAACCGGTACTGCGCCAGCGGGTTCTTCGCGCCGTGCCGGTGGTTCTTCGCGGCGATCACCGCGAGCTGCTCCTGCGTCGTTCCGTAGCGCTCCATGTGCGCACGCGCGCCGCGCGCGTAGATGTCCATGAACGGGCTGTGCCCGCCGCCGCCGGGCGGGGCCTTCCCGGCCGCGTCCAGCTCTCTGCGTTTCGCCTCGGCGTCGGCGCGGAGCTGCGCGATGAGGCGCTGCGTCACCTCGACGTCGGTTCCGGCGAGAAAGCTCTCGAAGCCCTTCTTGCGCGCCTCGGCGTCCGCTCCCGCCGCGACGAACGACTTCTCGGCGCCGACCGCGAGGGCGACGTCGTACGCCCCGGACGCGACGCCGAGAAACGCGCCATGAAAGGCCGACGCGCCGCCCGCGCAGGCGTTCTCGACGTTCATCACCGGGATGTCGGTGATTCCGAGCGGTGCGAGCGCCACCTGCCCGCGAATGCAGTGCTGGCCCGCCTGCATCCCCCAGCCCGCGTTGCTCATCCACGCCGCCTCGATCCGCTCCTTCGGCACGGGGCTGTCGCGCAGCAGGTCTTCGATCACGCCGGCGACCAGCGCCTTCATCCCCTTCTCGGGGTGCTTTCCGAACGGAATCATCCCGACGGCGACGACGAACACGTCTCGCATCTCGCGCTCCCTTCCGGCCGGCTCGCGCCGGAGCCTACAGCCGCTCGGCGCCGACGAGGCTCAGCAGGTCGTTGCAGCCGTCCTCGATCATCGAGGCGCGAGCGTCGCGCAGCAGCTTCTCGACCGGATATTCGCGCGCGAGGCCGTTGCCGCCGTAGATCTGCACGGCGCCGCTCGCGACCTCGAACGCCGTGTTCGTCGACGTGACCTTCGACGCGATCGCGTACTGGATCTGCGGGTTCGGGCTCACGGTGTTGTGGACGACGACGCGGCGGTTGAGCGACCGCGCCGCCTCGACCTTGCGGAACATCTCGAACAGCCGCGCCTTCACGCTCTGGTGCCGGACGATCGGCAGCCCGCCCTGGACGCGCTCCTTCGCGTACGCGATCGCGTGCTCGAGCGCCGCGCGCGCGAGGCCGACGAAGCAGCTTCCCATGCCGCCGTTCGCCATGCACAGGACGCGGTCGGCGGCGACGGCGTAGAGCTCGGGGCCGAGCACCATGTAGCTCGCGGGGATGCGCAGCCCGTCGAAGAAGATCTCGCCCTGGTTGAGCGCGCGCTGGCCGATCTTGTCGAGCGGCCGCCCGCGCGAGACGCCCTTCTCGTCGAGCGGCGCGAGGAAGACGCCGCTTCCCGTCTTCCCGCCGCCCATGTCGACCGCGCAGAAGAGGGCCGCCGCCGTTGCGATGGTGCCGTTCGAGACCCACGCGGCCTTCTGCCCGGTGATGACGAACGAGTCGCCGTCCTTGCGGGCGATGCAGTTGGGCCTGGCGGCGGTGCCCGAACCCAGCTTGTTCTCGAAGTCGATCATGTCGCTGCCGTGATCGGGCTCGGTGATCGCCCAGCAGCCGACCACGTCCGCACCCCCGAAGCGCTCGAGGAGCGCAGGATTGCCGGTGAACGACGCCATCATGCGCGGGAAGCCCGCGACGCCGAAGCTGATCGCGAGGCCGGCGTCGCCCCAGCCGAGCTCCTCGCTGATCATCGCGCCGAGCCGCGCGCGACGAGCGGGCTCGAGCGCGCTGTCCGGACCGCGCACCTCGTCGATGCCGAGCTCGCGGTAGCGCCGGTACGCCTCCCAGAGCGGCGAGGCGGGCGCGATCACGTCGGCCGGGTCCGCCATCCGGTCGAGCCGCGCGCCGATCGGACGCATCACTTCGCTCGCGAACTTGCGAACGGCGTCGAGGATTCCGCGCTCCTCCTCGCCGAGATCGAGATCGAGCTCCACCAGACCCATGGCGTCTCCTCCGGGGACCGAACGAGGGATGATCGCGGGGCGGCCCCCATGATCGGGCCACCGAGGGGGCTTCGGCAAGTCGGGGGCCGGCAGCTACGGTTGCCGGCGATGAATCCCGCCTCTGCGCACCTGGCCGCCGCCTGGCGCATCACGCTCCTCGCTCTCGTGGCCGCCGCCGTCGCCGCCTGCGCGACGCCGGTCGGAGTCGCGCGCATCGACCCGAAGCGGGTCCACCGCGAGCTCACGAAGAGCGTTCTCTCGGCGAGCGACGTCAGCCAGTTCACCCGCAACGTCCTCTATCAGCAAGACCTCACGCGGCGCTTCGAAGACGACCCCGCAGGAGCGATCGCCGCGCTGCACGAGGTCGTGATCGACGCGCACGGCGGACAGGACGAGCTCTTCGCGCTCGCCGAGCTCTCGTTCCGGCATGCCGAGGACAGCGGCGACCGCTCGCACTACCTCGCGGCGATGGCGTACGCCTCGGCGTTTCTGCTGCCGCCCTATCCCGAGCGGCGGCCGCCGGCCCTCGACCCGCGGCGCCGCATCGCGGCCGATCTCTACAACCGCGGCCTCACCGAGGGCTTCGCGTCCGAGGACGGCAAGACGGTCGAGCTGAGGGCGGGATCGTATCCGCTCCCGTTCGGAAGCCTCGACGTCACGTTCGACGAATCGAAGCTGCGCTGGGGGAGCCGGAAGCTCGTCGGCTTCGTCCCCGTCGCCGATCTCGAGGTGAGTGGCCTCGCGACGCGCTACCGCTGGCCGGGCCTCGGTGCGCCGCTCGCCGCGAGCACGGAGCCGCTCGATCCCGCGAAGGGCTTCGACGACTTCGTGCAGCCGTGGGCGAAGGTTCCCGTGACGGCGCTGCTGCGGATCGACCGGCCCGGCGCACGCATCGAGGAGGGGCGCGTCGAGGGCGAGCTCGACCTCATCGCCGCGACCGGCCCCACGTGGGTGACGGTCAATCAGCAGAGCGTTCCGCTCGAAGTCGAATCGTCGGCGACGCTCGCGTACACGCTCGCCGAGTCTCCGGTGTGGAAGCAGGAGATCGAAGGATTCCTGCGCGGCGCGGGAGTGATCGACGAGAAGACGCGCCTCGCCGCGCTCACGCCCTACCAGCCGGGGAAGATCCCCGTGGTGCTCGTCCACGGCACGGCGTCGAGCGCAGGGCGCTGGGCGCAGATGCTGAACGAGCTCGCGAACGACCGGCGGCTTCAGGAGCACTACCAGTTCTGGCTCTTCACGTACGACACCGGCAACCCCATCCTCTACTCCGGCATGCTGCTTCGCGAGGCGCTCTCCGGCGCCGTCGAGAAGCTCGACCCGGACGGAAAGGACCCTGCGCTGCGAAAGATGGTCGTGATCGGCCACAGCCAGGGCGGCCTGCTGACGCGGCTCACGGCGACGGATTCGGGGAGCCGGTTCTGGGAGAACGTCAGCCGGCGGCCGTTCGACGAGGCCAATCTCGACGCGAAGAGCCGCGACCTGCTGCGCCGCGCGTTCTTCGTCGAGCCCGTTCCGGAGGTGAAGCGGGTGGTGTTCGTCGCGACGCCGCAGCGCGGGAGCTACGTCGCCGGCAACCCGATCGCGTACTGGGTCGCGCGCCTCGTCACTTTTCCGCTCGACGTGGTTCATGTGTTCGGCGATCTCGTGCGGCAGAACACGGACGCGCTCACGATGACGACGAACGTCCAGCTCCCGACCGCGGTCGACAACATGACGCCGGGAAGCCCCTTCATCCGCGCGCTCGCCGACCTCCCGCTGGCGAAGGGCGTCGCGTCGCACTCGATCATCGCCGTCGACGGCGACGGCCCGGTCGAGGAGGGAAACGACGGCGTGGTCGAGTACCGCAGCGCGCACGTCGACTTCACCGAGTCGGAGCTGGTAGTGCGCTCGCCGCACTCCTGCCAGGACAACCCGCACACGATCGGCGAGGTCCGCCGAATCCTGCTCGAGCACCTCGCGAGCCAGTGAGGCGGTCGCCCGGCCTCAAGCCGCCCTCGACCCCCTTCGCGCCAAGACGTGCTCATAGGAGCGCATCACCGTCACGATCGGGACGCCCACGACGAGAATGGTCAGCGAGAGAAAGGCGAGGACCACGCGCGCCCCCGGCGCGCGGCCCTCTGCACTGACGCGGCGGCGCGTGCGAGCCCACGCGCGCGCCCGAGCTGCGCCGCGCGCGGGCGGCTTCTCGGCATTCCCGCCGTCGTGACTCCTGCTCTCTGGCTCCGCCGTCTCGATTCGCGTCATCCCCGCTCCCTCGTCGCTCGGACCGGCGCGCGCGCCCCCGGTGCACGGGTCGCGCCGCGCCTCGTGCGTCACGACCGCTCCCTTCTATCACGCGGTCCCGCGCCGGACGCTGACGGGTTCCTGAGTACTTCCTGATCAGGTCCCCGCTACGCGGCGAGGGTCTCGAGGTCGCGGGCGATGCGGTGCATGCCGAGGAACTTCGTGATGGCACGGGCTTCGCCCGCCGCGGCCTTCGCCTGCGCGCGGTCTCCGCGCGCGCCGGCCGCGCCACGCGAGCGCGGCGCCGGCTCTTCGGCGCTCGCGTCCTACGGGCGAAGCGCGATCGCGATCGCGATGAGCGACCGCAGGACTCGCAGGATCGCTGCAGCGAGGCGCTCGGCGTCGGCCTTGCCGAGAGTGGATCCGCTCGCAGGCGCCGCGGAGGCCCTCGGCGCCGCGGTCTCGGCCCCGGCGCGGGAAGCTCGCGCCTGCCGTGCGCGGCGCGGCCGCGCGCGCGCGGTATACCGCGGCGCCCGGTCGCCAGCGCGAGGAGCGCAGGAGCAAACGCGCGGCGTGCCGCCGGCGTCCGCGGGGCGGGTCTCGGAGGCAGGGGCCTCCTTGCGCGCCTTGCCGCGCCGTGGACGAAGAGCAGGTGCCGGAACGGTCGGGTCCATCGTCTCTCCAGGGTCGTCGTGGGCGCGGCGCCTCCATTCGTGCGCCTGGCTCGCTTTCGGCTCTGCGTGGCCGCTTCGCGGCGCCGCGGACCGCACGGCTCGCTCGCAGCGGCCTTGCTACCTCCGGCGAGAGAGCGCGCCGAGCGCCGCGAGACCGCCCGCGAGCAAGAGCGCCGTTCCCGGCTCCGGGACCGCCTGCAGCGATTCGCCGCGCAGGTTCGCGTGGAACGTCGCGGTGATCGTCGAATGGATCGTAACGAGCCCGCCGCCGGCCGGGAAGCTCGAGCTCGACGTGAGCGTCCCGTGGAGGTTCTGGAACAGGAACTCGGGCCGGCTGTCGGCGTCGGTGTCGCCGAGCTCGACGAGTGTTCCTGCCACACTGATCGGCGTCGGAGGAACGCTGATCGTCCCGACGGTCGCGTTGTCGGTCGTGCCGACCACCCCCATGCTCATCCCCGCGAACGCGAGGGTGTAGCTCCCGAGCAAGCCCTGCGGCGGCGTCGAGAGGTTCATCGACGGGACGCTCGCCGCGGGAGCGTTCGCCGCGTCGACGGTGATGCTCGTGGTGTTCACCGGCGGGAGCGTGGGAATGCCGGTGTAGGTGACGTTCGATCCCGTGAAGTGGAGCAGGTTCGCCGTGCCGCCGGCGTCCGACGAGAGCCTCACCGTGTTGCTGGCGTCATCGAGGTATGCCGATCCCGTGCCCGTGAGCGTCGAGACCTGCGTCTGGTCGTAGGGCGACCCGAAGCCCGCGAACCCGCACGCGAAGCCCTCGCACGTGAGCTGCACGCGCAGCGTGAGCGTGTTGGTGAGCTCCGGCGCGGTCGAGAGCGGGACGACGAGCGGCGCGCCGGGCGAGGGCAGCGCGGCAGCGATGCGCGGCAGCGCGAGCACGAGCGCCGCGACGAGCGAGCGCCGCAGCGCCCGGGAGCGGGTCAACACGAGATTCCCCTCTCGGAGTTGAAGCGGGTGCGCACGATGCGCGGCCCGCGGGCCGGCGGCTGGAGTGCGCGCCGGCCGGGATGGAGCGCGGCCTCGAGCAGGCCGGCCGCGACCTGCGCGCCGTCGCACGAGAGCCGAACGGGATCGGCGAACAGGTCGCCGGGGCCGCCGCAGTGCGGCGGAAGGCCCGGCGCTGCGCCCTCGAGCAGCGAGCCCGCGCCGAGCTGCGCGTCGTACACCCGCGAGAGGTCGGCGAAGAGCGCGCCGTGCTGCGCCGCGATGCGCGCGAGCGCGGCGTTCCAGCGCGCGGCCACACGCTCCATGCCGCGCAGCACGGCGTCGAAGTCGCGCGCCGTATTCGACGGCCGGTGGCGGCCGAAGCGCAGCCACGCCGCGGGCGATCGGTCGAGAGACGGCGGCCGCACCAGCAGCACGTCGCAGTCCGCGGCGCGCAGCCGCACGACGATCTCCTCGCACTCGGCGAGGAGGGGCGAGAGAAAGGCGCCGTCGCCCGTCGCGGCCGCGCCGAGCGCGAGCAGAGCCTCCTGCGTCCCCACCGAGACGACCGCGAAGGTCGGCCGCAGCGCGAGCGCGAGCGGACGCTGCTCGCGCAGCGTCACGCGCGAGCTCGCGCCCTCTTCGGCGAGATTCCACGCCTGCACGCCCAGCCGCGCCGCGAGCAGGTCCGCGGCGCCGGGCCCCTCGTCGACCGACGCGGCGAGCGCGTCGTCGCCGAGCGCCACGAAGCGGTCGAGGCGGAGCGTTCGGATCTCGAGGCGGCGGCGCGTGACCGGCCGCGCCTCGATCCAGACCGGAGCTGCGATCGCGCTAGACACGGCGCCTTCCTCCCAGCCAGCCGAGTCCTGCGAGGCCCCCGGCCAGCAGCACGAGGCTTGCGGGCTCGGGAACGGCCACCGCGACGACCGTCACGTTTCCCGACACCGATCCGCGTACGGTCTGGTTCGCCGCGAGCAGCGCCTTGATGTCCTGCCCGGCCGCGGAGAGCGTCGCACTGAAGTCCCAGCCCGCTCCCTGCGCGAGCGCGTCGTACGCGGCGTGCGAGCCGGGGGCGAGGTTGGTGACACCGAGCAGGCCGTCGGCGTCCGACGGCGAGAGCACCGCCGTGCTGAGGATCACGAGGAAGTCGCCCGGGTCGTAGATGGCGTCGATCTCGGGGCCGCCGCCCGTTCCGTGCAGGCGCAGGTGGTACGTGACCGAGGTGTTGACGGCGTACGCGCGGATGTAGGGCCCGTAGTCGGTGTAGGTACCCGTCAGCAACACGGGGTCGAGGCTCGCCCGCAGGCCGATCACCGTCGGATCGGGAGCGCCGGCGTTGTTGGTCGCGCTCGTGATCGTGAGGTCGGAGCCGAAATCGAGCGAGCTCTGCGTGAGCGCGAACTGCCCGCTGTGCGTCGCGAAGTCGATGCTGCCGAGCGCCGATGCCGCAGGAACGGCGCCGAGCGACATCAGCGCCGCGAGGCAGAGCGCGTACCGGCGCAAGTGGAGGCTCTGCCGGATTCCCTCGGCGAGGAGCCAGACGACGCCGCCGGCGAAGAGGGCGGCCGCGACGAGAAGGCGGGCCGCGCGCACGCCCTGCGCGCGGCCCGTGACGATGGCGCCCTCCTCCGCGGCGCGAGCTCTCGCCCTCCCGGACGAAGCTCGAACGGCCGGTTCCCGGACCGCTGCGCCCTGGTTGCTGAGCCGTTCCCGAAGCCGCGAAGAAGTGCTGGCCGCCATCGCCGTCCCCGCTCGTTGGGCCTCGTACGGGTCCCGGACGGTCGGATCCGGCTCGCGGATTCCTTCCACGCTTCCCAGGACCGCGCCGCGAGGCCGCTGCGCGATGGGGTCTTTTTATCGCGGCGGCCGAGTGGCGGAGCTGACCTCTGCCTGATCGTTGCCTGACCGAGGACCGCCGGCTCCTGCCGGGGCGTTCGTCGCGGAGCGATCTGCCGGGTGTGGCGGCCGCACGCCGGCGCGCGAGCGCTACCAGGCGTCGGGAGGCGGACCCGGCGGGGGGCCGCCCGGAGGCGGCGGGCCTTCGCCCTCGGCGCCCGGCGGTGGCGCTCCACCTGCGCCACCACCCGGTGTCAGTGGTCCGGGCGGTCCGCCCGGGCCGCGCGCGCGGCGCCGCTCCTCGTGGATGCGAACGAGCTCCTCGCGCTGCGCAGGAGTGAGGAGCGCGCGGATCTTCAGCATGCTCTCGAGGCGCAGCTTGTGCAGCTCCGTCTCGGCGGCGCCGATGCGCTCCGCCTGCCGGAGCGCGGCGTCGAGGTCGGGAGTCGCCTGGTCGAGAATGCCGCGCATCTCCTCGTGGAGCCCGCGCAGGCCCTCCTCGAGCCCGCGACCCTTCTCGCGCGCCGCGCCGGCAATGGTCCGGATCTCGGCGCGCGTCTTCGCGTCGAGGCCGAGGCGATCGGCGTTTCGCTCGAGGACGTCCTCGAACGGCGGCGGACCGTGCCGCGGACCGCGCCCCTCGCCCGCAGGCGGCCCCTGCCGGCGGCCGCCTGCGTCGCCCGGGGGCGGCCCGCCGGCATCCGCCGCGCCCGGCGCCTGCGCGCCGGCGGAGGGCTCGGCCAGGACGACACTCGAAAGCGTCGACGCGGCGAGGATCGTCGCGAGGCAAACGGCCCTCTTCGAGCTTCGAGACGCACGCGGCATCCGCATCACGATCTCCCGCTAGCCGCCGAGCAGAACGCCCGCGATGGCCTCGTAGTCCTCGGGAAGCGCCGCGTCCGAGGCGGGCTCCTGCGCGATCGCGAGCGCGAGGATCGCCTCGGCCTGCGCGCTGCCCGCGCCCGGCGCGGCGGCGCGCTGCGCGGGCGGCGCCTGCGACGGGGCGTGCAGCAACGCGAACGCGGCCAGCGCCGCAGCGGCGGCCGCAACGAGCGCGCCGCCCTGCCGGCGCCGGCGGCTGCGTTCGAAACGCGCATCGAGCCTCGCCATGAAGGCGGCACGCTGCGGCGCGCTCGGCCGCGGCGGCGCGTACGCGCTCGCAATGCGGCGGACGAACGCCTCGTCAGCGGGCGAGAGCCGCGGGTCGCGATCGCCGTCGTCGGTCGTCATGCACCCGCCTCCTGGCCCGGATCGAGATCGGCGAGATTCGCACGCAACGTGCGCAAGGCGCGGTGAAGGTGGCTCTTCACGGTACCCGTGGCACGCCCCGTGATCGCGGCCGCCTCGGTCACCGTCATCCCCTCGAGATGCACCAGGAGGAACGCCTCGCGCTGGCCGTTCGACAGGCGGCCCAGCGCGCGAGCGATTCGCAGCCGCAGCGCAGGATCGCCCGGCGGAGCGCCGCGAGGGTCCGCCGCCGCCTCCGTCGCCTCGGTCGCGAAGCGCTCCCGCACCCAGCGCCAGCGCCGGTGGCGCCGCGCCTCGTTCACGAGGATGCGGTAGAACCAGGTCGACATGCTCGCCTCTTCGCGGAAGCGCCCGAGCGCGCGATAGGCACGGATGAACGCCTCCTGAGCGACGTCTTCGGCAGCTCCGCCGTCACCTCCGACGAGCCGCCACGCGAGGCCGACCGCGCGCTCGCGGTGGGAGGCGACGAAGGCCTCGAATTCCAGCGCTCGCGCGCTCGGCATCGCGGCCCTCTCCTGCGCGAGACGGACGGCACCTACAGACACGGCAGCCGGCTCCCGGACGAAAGCGCCCGGGGGTTGGAACCCGGGAGCGCCCGATTGGGTTACACGGGGTTTACACCGGCTTCCCGCGTCGCGTCAGCGTCACCGCGGCGGCCGGGGTGCCGGCCGCCGCGGCCGGTCGCGACGGGGGGGAGCCCGCTACGACCGGGGTGCGCTCGACTCGGCCGGCGGCGGGCCGCGCCGCTTCGGCACGAGGGAGTCCCACTGCTCGGGCGTGAGCAGCGCGCGGACCTGCAGCATCGTTCGCAGGCCGAGCTTGTGCATCTGCGTCTCGAGCGCGCCGATGGCGTCGGCCTGCGCGAGCACGGCGTCCGCGCTCGGCGCGTCCTGATCGAGCAGCGTCCGCATCTGCTCGTGCGCGGCCGCGAGCGAAGCCTCGATCGAGCGCTGCTCGGCGCGCGCCTGATCGATTCGCTGGTAGACCGCCTGCGCGGTCTCCGGCGGCAGCCCGGCGCGCGCCACGCCGTGCTCGAGGTGCTCGAGCCCGCCCGGTCCGCCGGGCCCGCCCGCGCCGCAGCCTCCGCCCGGCGGCGCCGCAGCGACGCCGCCCGCGCTCACCATCGCCGCCACGACCAGCGCCGCCAGCGCCGCGCGACCACTCCACGATTCCGTCATGTCGTCCTCCTCGCCGGGGTTTCGCGGAGTTCGACCCGGAAGGGCGGCGCGCGGGTTACGCGCTGGGCGGCGCCTTCGCTGCGCGCTCGCGCTGCCACGCAGAGCGCGCGTGGCGCGCCGACCGGCCCCGCCGCCCTGACACCCCGCCGAGAACGCGCCGCCGCTACGACTGGATGACGAGCTTCGAGAGGCTGGTCTTGCGCAGGTTGGTGCGCTGGATCGTCCGCACCAGCTCGGCGACCTTCTCGGTGTCGGTCTCGAACGGGTTGTTGCAGATCACGCGCACGTTGAGCAGGTTGCCGAGCCGGATGTTCGACCAGTCGAGGTCGTACTGGATCCCGTTCTGCCGGGCGAGCTTGATGAACTCGCCGCGCATCCTGGCGCGCGTGTCCGGCGGCGGCTCGGTCTTCGCCTTGATGACCTCGTCGTCCTCGAGCACGCGTTCCACCGCGCCCTTTCGCTCGAGCAGCGAATAGAGCCCGCGCGAGAGGCGGATGTCGTGATACTGCAGGTCGAGCATGAACACGCGCGGGTCGTTCCACGACGCGCCGCGGCGGTCGAGCCAGCTCTCGATCATGCTGCGCTTGATCACCCAGTCGATCTCGCGCGAGAGCCGGTTCGGGTCGTCGTCGAGGCAGTCGAGGACGTACTGCCACTTGCCGACCACGTCCTTGAGCTGATCGCTCACCGGGTACTGCTCGATGTACTTCTGCGCCATCTCGCAGTACTCGCGCTGGATCTCGATCGGCGAGTACTCGCGGCCATTGTCGAGCCGCAGCCGGCGCTTGCAGGTGACGTCGTAGCTGATGTCCTTGATCGCCTTCACGGGATTGCGGAGCGTGAAGTCCTTGTTGACGTAGTTGTCCTCGATCATCTGGAGGACGACCGCGCAGGTTCCGACCTTCAGGAAGTTCGTGTACTCGCTCATGTTCGAGTCGCCCACGATCACGTGCAGCCGCCGGTACTTCTCGCGGTCGGCGTGGGGCTCGTCGCGCGTGTTGATGATCGAGCGGTCGTTCGTCGTCGTGCCCGAGATCTTCTGGTAGATGTGCTGCGCGCGCTGGCTCACGCAGTAGTGAACGCCGTCCTGCGTCTGGAACACCTTGCCCGCGCCGGTGTAGATCTGCCGCGTCACCAGGAACGGAATGAGCTGCTCGGCGAGGTAGTAGAAGTCGACGTCGCGGTCGACGAGGTAGTTCTCGTGGCAGCCGTAGCTGTTGCCGACGAAGTCGGTGTTGTTCTTGAAGATCGAGAGCTTCCCGGCGATGCGCTCCTCGCGGATCTTCTCCTCGGCGTAGTCCTGCAGGTCTTCGAGGATCCGCTCGCCGGCCTTGTCGTAGACGATGAGCTGGCGCGGCGACGCGCACTCGGGCGTCGCGTACTCGGGGTGGCACCCCGTGTCCTGGTAGAAGCGCGCGCCGTTCTCGAGGAAGACGTTGAGGAAGTGCTCGGTGGTGATCAGCTTCTCGAACAGGAAGCGGATCGCCTTCTCGACGGGGAGCGTTTTTCGGCCTTCGGGAGTGAAGATGATCCCGTATTCGCTCTCGAGGCCGAAGATCCGCTTCTGCATGACCGTCCGGTTCGGCCGGGCGGCGCCCGGCCTATGCGTCGAGGATACCTCTCAGCTCATCGGCGGACAGCCGGCGGAACTTGCGTCCGGGCCGCTGGCGCTCGAGCACGCAGACCTCGAGGTTGTTGAGCGGAATCTTCGCCTCTCCGTTCGTCGCACGCGCGAGCGCGTGGCGCCCGAGGCGCGTGCAATCCCCAAGGGGCATGTCCGGCCGGTAGCTCGACTGGAGGTGTGCCTGAAGGCTCTCGGATGCGCCTCCGATCACGCAATAGCCCTGGTGGTCGGAGATGCTGCCGTCGAATTGCACGCGGTAGATCGCGTTCTTCTCGTGGCCCGCGAGGCGCGGGTCGCCGACCTCGGCGACGATGATCTCGACCTCGAGGGGCTTGAGCTCGCGCGTGAACGCGTCGCCGATCGCCTGCGAGTAGGCGTTGGCGAGCGCCTTGCCGCGAACGTCCTCTCGCGAGTACGAGTAGCCCTTCACGTCGGCGTAGCGGACGCCGAGCTTCCGGAGCTGGTCGAACTCGCTGAACTTGCCGACGCCCGCGAACGCGATGCGGTCGTAGATCTCGCCGATCTTCGACAGGCTCGCCGACGGGTTCTCGGCCATCAGCAGGATGCCGCCGTCGTACTCGAGCGTGACGATCGACTTGCCCCGGCCGATGCCCTTGCGGGCGTACTCGGCCTTGTCCTGCATCACCTGTTCGGGAGAGACGTAGAACGGGAGCGACATCGGCTACCTCCGCTGGCGCGCCGCGACGAGCTCGCGGTGGAGCTCGGCGACGCGCTCGGCGGGCGTCTCCTCGATGCCGCCGGCGTCGCAGACGAAGATGTTCGGATAGATGCCGCGCAGGGTGTCGACTCCGCCCGTGCCTCGGTCTTCGTCCGCGGCGTCCATCAGCGCCTGGAGGGCGAAACGCATCGCGTCCTCCTTCGGCGCGTCGGGCCGCCAGCTCTTCTTGAGCGACTCCTTCGCGTAGAGGCCGCCCGAGCCCGTCGTCTCGAACTCGGTCTCCTCGTAGCGGCCGCCCGTGACGTCGAACTTCCAGACCCGGCCCACCATGCGGCGCTTGTCGTAGCCCGCGAAGATCGGCACCACGACGAGGCCCTGCATCGCCGCGGGGAGGTTCTGCCGGATCATCTGCGAGAGCTTGTTGGCCTTGCCCTCGACCTCGAGGGGCTCGCCCTCGATCTTCTCGTAGTGCTCGAGCTCGACGCGGAGCAGCCTCGCCATCTCGATCGCGGGCCCGGCGGCGCCGGCGATCGCCATCAGCGAATGGTCGTCCGTCGCGAAGACCTTCTGGATGTCGCGCGACGCGACGCGGTAGCCCTCGGTCGCCAGTCGGTCGCCCGCCATCACGACGCCGCCGGCGAACTTGATCCCGAGCACCGTCGTTCCGTGCGGGATCGAGAGCCGCACGTCCGCAGCCATCGGCGGCGCGCCCGCCGCCGGCTGCGGAGCGAACGGCGACGCGTGCGGTCGCGCGGTCGCGAGCAGCTCCGTGAAGCTCGACCCCTGGTACCGATCCAAAAAACGCAACGAGCCCCTCCCCCCGGCGGGACGCGGCGTCACTCCCCGCCGCGTTGCACGTAGTTCTTGACGAACTCCTCGGCGTTCTCTTCGAGCACCTCGTCGATCTCGTCGACGAGCGAGTCCATCTCTTCCTTGAGCGCCTCGCCCTTCTTCGCGAGCTTCTGGCCGCCCTCACCCGTTCCCGAGCCCTCGCCGTCGCCGCCCTTGCGGGGCTTCTGCGTCTGCTTCGTGTCGGCCATGGCGTCGTCTCCCGGTCGGCTTCGAGTGCGCGGGCGCTAGGCCCGCAGGTTCTTCACCAGATCGCGCGCCGTCGGCGAGCTGGCGAGAAGGCCCTCGACGTGCGCCTTCGATCCCTTGAGCGGCTCTCCCATGAGCACCCGCTTGATCGGCTCGCTCCCGATCCCGAAGGAGATCGAATCCCAGTTCACGCCGAAGACTTCGGCAGGATAGCGCTTCAGGCACTGGCCTCGAAAGTACGCCCGCGTATCGGCCGGCGGCTCGGTGATCGCGGCGTCGATCTCGGCGTCGGTCACGATCCGCTCGACGCGGCCCTGGCGCTCGAGCAGGTGGTAGAGCCCCTTGTCCGGGCGCAGGTCGTGGTACTGGAGGTCGAGCATCGAGACCTGCGCCGACTCCCAGTCGAGCCCCTTGCGCTCCATGAAGCTCTCGATGAGCGCCTTCTTGATCACCCAATCGATTTCGCGGCACAGCTCCATCGGGTCGCGCTCGAGGCACTCGAGCACGTGCTCCCACTTCGCGAGCACGTCCTTCGTGACGGCGTCGACGCTCTTCCCGCCGGCGTACTTCTGCGCCATCTCGAGATACTCGCGCTGGATCTGGACGGCCGTCAGCTTCTTGCCGTTCTCGAGCTGCAGCTCGCGCCGGCACGCCGGGTCGTGCGAAACTTCCTTGATCGCGCGTACCGGGTCGCGAAGCGCGAGATCGCGCCGCAGCGCGCCGTCCTCGATCATCGAGAGCAGCAGCGCGGTGGCGCCGTTGCGCAGGTAGATCGTGTATTCGCTCATGTTCGAGTCGCCCACGATCACGTGCAGCCGGCGGTACTTCTCGCGGTCGGCGTGCGGCTCGTCGCGCGTGTTGATGATCGGGCGCTTCACCATCGTATCGAGCGCGACCTCGGTCTCGAAGAAGTCGGCCCGCTGCGTGAGCTGATAGCGGCAGGGGTGCGCGCGGTTCTCGCTGCCGACCTTTCCGGCGCCGGTGTAGACCTGCCGCGTCACGAGGAACGTCATCAGGTGCTCGACGATCTGCTTGAAGGACGTGCGGCGGTCCATCAGGTAGTTCTCGTGCGAGCCGTAGCTGTTGCCCTTGCGGTCGCTGTTGTTCTTGTAGAGCAGGACCTCGGTGCCGGGCGGCAGGAGCCCCGTCGCCTCGCGGCGCGAGAGCTCGACGATGCGCTCGCCCGCCTTCTCGTGGACGACGAGGTCCCGGACGTTCGTCACCTCGGGGCACGAATACTCGGGGTGCGCGTGGTCGACGTAGTAGCGCGCGCCGTTCACCAGCGTCTTGTTGCGGGCGATGTTCTCCTGCTGGTTCGGCGTGTACTTCTCGCCGTCGACCTGGAACCCGCGCGCGTCGGCGAGCGGGTTCTCCTGGTCGTAGTCCCAGAGGATCCTCCCGGGATGGTCTTCCCGGTACGCGTTCACCAGCAGGACGCAGCTCGAGATGGGATCGAAGTCGCGATCGTTCTTGACCGTGATCCCGTACTCGATCTCCGTTCCCATCACCTTGGGAATCGCCATCCACACCCCGCCCTAGCGTCCGCTGCGGCGCCTCACAGGTACTGGCCCGACGAGATGTTCTCGATCGAGCGCTCGGTCCGGCTGATCCCCGTCATGAGCGTGCGCACGTTGATGATGCGCTCGCCCTTGCGGCCGGAGATCCGCGCCCAGTCGTCGGGGTTGGTGGTGTTCGGGAGGTCCTCGTTCTCCTTGAACTCCTCGCGAACGGCTTCGAGCAGGTCGGCGAGCATGAGGCCGCGCTCGCCGTGGTCGATGAGGCGCTTCACCGCCTTCTTCTTGGCGCGCGCGACGATGTTCTCGATCATCGCGCCGCTCGAGAAGTCCTTGAAGTAGAAGATCTCGCGCTCGCCCTTGGCGTAGGTCACCTCGAGGAACTTGTTCTCCTCGTTCGTGGCGTACATCTCGGAGATCGTGTCCTCGATCATTCCGGCCGCGATCGCGGCCGGCTCGGTTCCGTACTTCACCATCGCCTCGCCGTGGAACGGGAGGTCGGTCGTGAGGTACTTCGAGAAGATCTCCTTCGCCGCGGCCGCATCGGGGCGGTGCACCTTCACCTTGAGGTCGAGGCGCCCGGGCCGCAGCACCGCCGGGTCGATCAGGTCCTGGCGGTTGCTGGCGCCGATCACGATCACGTTCTTGAGCGACTCGACGCCGTCGATCTCCGACAGGAACTGCGCAACGACGGTGGCCTCCATGTCGGAGCTGATTCCCGAGCCGCGCATTCGGAACAGCGAGTCCATCTCGTCGAAGAAGATCACGACGGGAACGTCCTCGTTCGCCTTCTCGCGCGCCTTCTTGAAGACCTCGCGGATCTTGTGCTCCGTCTCGCCGACGTACTTGTTGAGCAGCTCCGGGCCCTTCACGTTGAGGAAGTACGCCGGAGTCGCGCGGCCGGTCCGCTTCTCGATGCTCTTGGCGAGGCTGTTCGCGACGGCCTTCGCGATCAGCGTCTTGCCGCAGCCCGGCGGGCCGTAGAGCAGGATGCCCTTCGGCGGCGAGAGCTTGTGCTCGAGGAAGATCTCCGGGTGGATGTACGGCAGCTCGATCGAGTCGCGCAGGATCTGGATCTGCTCGCCGAGGCCGCCGATCTTGTCGTAGGTGACGTCCGGGATCTCCTCGAGGACGACCTCCTCGACGGCCGACTTGGGCAGCTTCTCGAACGCGAAGTTCGTCCGCGGGTCGAGCAGCACGCTGTCGCCGGCCTTGAGCTTCTCGCGCCGCACGGGCGTCGCGAGCGTGATCACCTTCTCCTCGTCGGTGTGGCCGAGGACGATCGCCCGGTTGTCGCCGAGGAAGTCGACGATGTGCCCGATCTCGCCGCGCGACGTGTAGCCCGCCGGCTCGACGACGTTGAACGCCTCGTTCAGCACCACGAGCTGGCCTTCCTCGAGCTGGAAGACGTCGAGGTTCGGATGCGCGTTGACGCGCATCGGCTTGCCGTCGACGAGGATTTCGACGGTGCCGTCCTTGTTGCCGCGCGTGAAGACCCCGTACGTGTTCGGCGGCGCGCAGAGCTTGTCGACCTCCTCCTTGAGGAGCTCGATCTGCTGCTTCGCTTCCTGGAGCACGTGGACGAGCTTCTCGTTCTGGCGCTCCGCATCGCCGAGCTGCTGGCGCGAAACCTCGTGGCGCCGGCGCAGCGCGTCGAACTCGGCGAGCACGCGGTCGAGCCGGCGGCGGAATTCCGCCGAGTCGCCGCCGAAGAAGCGGATGGCGTCCTGCAGGTCTTCGAGCTCGTCGCGGTACGGTGTCTGCGGCTCGCGTTCGGGATCGCCTTCTCCGCCCGGCCGCGAGCCGGGCGACGAGATGCGTCGCATGACGTCCCGCACGAAGCCACGCCTGCCCTGTCCGGAACCGGAATCGAACTCGCTCATCCAGCTCTCTCCTCGACCCCCGGCGCGTCGCCGAGCCTGAAGCGAACCCTGCTGGAGGCTACTGCAAGGCGTGTGCCGCGCCGTCGCCAGCACGGCCGGCGGCGCTGCGCAGGCGGCTGCGCGCACCGCCCGCGCGCACGATCCAAGGCTGCGTCGCCCGCCGCAGCGACCGCGACCGCCATCCCGCGGCAGCTCCACGGCGCGGCGCACGCGCGGCCGCGAAAGCACGCCCTCGTCCCGGAAGGCGCGCCCCTGCGGCCGGTCCCGGATCCGCTCCGACCGCGCACAGCGCTCCTCGCGCGAGCCTCGCTCATCGGTCTGCGGAAGACGTCGAACCCTTCGGATTTCCGGGCATTTTCACCCTTCGAAGCTATCCGAATCCACGACCGTGTCAAGCAGCGCGCCGGCCCGTGGGTTTCGGCCCACGGGCGCGCAGCCCGCCGGCAACGGCAGGCGCCGAACGGCACCGGTACGAGGCTTTCGCGCCGCGCCGCTCGCCGCGATGACCGCGGCGTTCGCAGGTCGCCGCCGGCGCACGGCCGCTGCGCACGCGCTGCCGCCCGCCTGCCGGCAGGGTGCCGCCTCGAGTTGCGATGCTGCCCGCGAGGCGCAGCCATTTTGACGCCTCCGTCACGGCGCCACCGCTCCCCGCGGGCGCGCCCTACGCCGTCGTTTGCGTGGCTCGCGCCGAGCGGGAAGGCGTCTTCTCGCTTTGGGAAGCACCGGCGCCTCGTTCCGTGAGTGCTCATTGCCCGGCGGCCGGCACCTCGACGACGCGAACGCCGTCGGGCGGCGAGAACCGGAACAGATCTTCGGTGAGCCCGGTGTTCGTTCGCACCTGCTCGAACGAGACGCGCGTCACGTTGCCGACGAGGTCGAAGACCGCGGTCTCCGTGATCTCTCCCGTCGCGGGATCGACGCGGATCTCGATCCGCTCGTACGCCGCGCTCTTGCGCGGAACGAGCGAGAGCCGCGCCTGCTCCGCGCCGCACGCGAGCGCCTTCACCCGAAAGTCGCGCTCCATCGCGCCCTGCCCGAGCAGAAACTGGAGCGCAGCGCCCGAGAGGAAGCCCTGCCCGGCGCGCATGCGCTGCGCCTCCTTTCCGGCAGGATCGTAGATCCACAGCTCGTCGCCGTCGGTCACGACGAGGCTCTGCTCCGGCTGCTCGTACGACCAGCGCATCCTTCCCGGCTTCGCGAAGCTCACCTCGCCGCTCGACGTCGCCGGCGGCGATGCGGCCGCCTGTGCGCCGAGCGAGACCACCTCCGTGATCTGCGTGAAGCGCGCCGTGAGGTCACGAACACCGTCGTAGTGGCCCTGCACCTTGCGCGCCATCGCGGCCGCACAGTCCTTCGCCGCCTCCGCGGGCGGCTTCGCGGCGGGCTGCCCCTCGGGCGCCGGCTGCGACGCCGACTCTTCCGGCCCGCCGGCAGCCGGCGCTTCGGCAGCCGCAGTCCCGGCCTTCGGCGCAGCGCGCCGCTTGGGCGCCGCGGGCGCCGGAAGCGCGAGCAGCGCGCCTGCCGCGAGCGCGACTCCCGCAACGAGCATTCGCCTCACCGCCGCTGGAACGCGCGGCGCGCAGCGCCTATTCGTCGTCGTCGAGGGCTCGCGCGTACACCTCACGGGGCTTCGTTCCTTCCTGGGGTCCGATGATCCCGTCGTTCTCCATCTGCTCGATCATTCGGGCCGCCCGGTTGTAGCCCACTTTGAGGCGGCGCTGGATGTACGAGATCGAGGCATTCCGCGTCTCGGCCACGATCGCGATCGCCCGATCGTACATCTCGTCGACGTCGTCGCCCCGCTCTTCCTTCGCCTCGCTCTCCTCCTTCATCCGCACGAGGGTGTCGTCGAAGACCGGCGCGCCCTGCTTCCGGAGCTCGGCGACGAGCGCAGCGACCTCCTTCTCCGAGACGAACGCGCCGTGGACGCGCCTCAGCTTCGACGTCCCCGGCGGAAGGAACAGCATGTCGCCCTGGCCGAGCAGCAGGTCCGCGCCGTTCTGGTCGAGGATCGTCCGCGAGTCGGTCCGCGACGAGACCTGGAAGGAGACGCGCGCCGGGAAGTTCGCCTTGATGACGCCCGTCAGCACGTCGACGCTCGGCCGCTGCGTCGCGAGGACGAGATGGATGCCGGCCGCGCGCGCCATCTGCGCGAGCCGCTGCAGCGCCTCTTCGACGTCGCGCGCCGAGACGACCATCAGGTCGGCGAGCTCGTCGATCACGACGACGATGTACGGGATGCGGCGGAACTCGACTTCGCGGCCCTCGGTCTCGCCCGGCTTCGGCTTCAGGCGGAACGTCTTCTTTCCGGCCGCTCGCTCCTCGTCGACGCGCGTGTTGAACTGGTCGATGCTGCGAACGCCGAGCGCCGACATCATCTGGTAGCGCTCTTCCATCTTGTGGACGATCCCGGCGAGCGCGGCAGCCGCGCGCTTCGGGTTCGTGACGACGTCGGCGATGAGGTGAGGGATCCCTTCGTAGACCGAGAGCTCGAGCAGCTTGGGGTCGACGAGCAGGAGCTTGAGCTCGTTCGGAGACGCGCGGAACAGCACCGAGCACAGCAGCGAGTTGAGGAACACGCTCTTGCCGGTGCCCGTCGCTCCCGCGACGAGCAGATGCGGCATTCGCGCGAGATCGGCCTCGACGGGATTTCCGAAGATGTCCTTGCCGAGGACCATCGTGAGCTTCGACGGGCTCGCCCGGTAGCTCTCCGACTCGAGCAGGTCGCGGATGTAGACCACCTCGCGTTCGCCGTTCGGGATCTCGATCCCGACCACGGACTTCCCGGGAAGCGGCGCGATGATGCGGACGGACAGCGCGCGCAGCGCGAGCGCGAGGTCGTCGGCGAGGTTGACGATGCGGTTCACCTTGACGCCCGACGCCGGCTCGAACTCGTACATCGTGATCACCGGGCCCGGATGAACGGTGACGACGCGGCCGTTGACGCCGAAATCGCGGAGCTTCTTCTCGAGGATCCGCGAGTTCATGATGAGGCTCTCGCGGTCGATCGTTCGCGCTCCGGCCGGCGGCTTCTGGAACAGGTCGAGGTCCGGGGGCGTCCAGGGCATGTCGCCGTGGTCTTCGGGGAATGGGAACGACTCCTGCCGCGGCTTGTGCGCCGCGCCGCGCGCCGCGCGGTGATCGACGATCGCAGGCTCGGCGCCGCGTACGCAGCGGCCCGGCGCCGCCGCCCGGGCCGGCGCCGGAGCGGCCTCGGCGCCCTCCTCGCCCTCGGCCTCGTCCTCCTCGCCGCCGTCGTCCGCCTCTGCGTCGTACGGCTCGCCGGCCTGCGGCGCTTCGCCGTCGCCGAAGAGCGCCGGGATTTCGGGAGCGCCGGTGTCCTGCGGCTCGGGAGGGGGCT
>JABLTH010062352.1_pt1 | contig 28154 bp, 27 predicted proteins | sample 7875711 | NCBI WGS metagenome assembly JABLTH01 (sample SAMN14941262, study PRJNA633318) | bioreactor metagenome | isolation source: bioreactor | place: China | collected 2019-03-05 | reverse complement strand
GGCCCTCGCCGAACGGCAGCGGCTCGGCCGCACGTCCGAGATCGGCGGGGCGCTGCCGGGTCAGCCCGATCCGGCGACCCTGTTCGACGCGGGCTTCGACGCGTCGTGGGAGCTGGACCTCTTCGGCGGCCGGCGGCGCGCGGTCGAGGCCGCCACGGCCGATCTTGCCGCCGCGGGCGAGGACGCGCGCGCGGTCCGCGCGACGGTCGCGGCGGAGGTCGCGCGCAACTACATCGAGTGGCGCGCGGCGGCGGCGCGCCGCGCCCTCGCCGAGCGCAACGCGGCCGCGCTGGCCGACACGCTCGCGCTGGTCGAGACGCGCCGCGCGGCCGGGCTCGCCGGCGACTTCGACGTCGCGCGGGCGCGCGCTGCGCTCGAGACGACGCGCGCCGCGGCGCCGGCGCTGGCCGCACGGGAGGCCGCCGCGGCGCACCGCCTGGCCGTGTTGCTGGGAGACGCGCCGGCGGAGGCGGAGCGGCGGCTCGGCCCCGCGGACGCCGAAGACGTGGCGCTCCCGCGCGGTCCCGCGGCGCTCGACGACGAGCTGCAGGCCGACGTGCTGCGGCGCCGGCCCGACGTGCGCGCGGCCGAGCGGCGCGTCGCCGCGGCGGTCGCGCGCGTCGGCGTCGCGACCGCGGACCTCTACCCGCGCGTCACGCTGCTCGCCGCGCTCGGCGGGCGGAGCAGCCGGCCCGGTTCGCTGTTCGAAGCGGGCAGCCGGCGCGGGCTCCTCGGGGGGCTCGTGTCGTGGCCGCTCTTCGCCGGCGGCCGCATCCGCGCCAACATCGCCGCGCAGGGCGCGCGTGCGGACGCTGCGGCGGCCGCATGGGAGGCGGCCGTGCTCGTCGCGCTCGAGGACGTCGCGAACGCGCGGGCGCGACACGCGCACGAGGAACAACGCCGCGCGCGCCTCGCCGAGGCGGTCGTCGCGGGCGAGCGCGCCGTCGCGCTGGCCGGCGATCTCTACCGGCACGGGGTCCTGGACTTCCTCGCGGTGCTCGACGCTCGGCGCGAGCTGTTCGCGCGCCAGGACGTGCTCGCGGCGAGCGACGCCGCGGCCGCGCTGCAGCTCGTCGCGCTCTACAAGGCCGTCGGCGGGGGCGCGTAGGACACGCGACGCGTCCCGGCGCGGCGCGCGCGCCTCAGTGCTTGACGAACCCGCCGCCCTTCTTCCCCGACAGCGAGTTCACGAGCGACTCGAGGTACGCGTCGACCGAGACGAAATCGCCCGCGAAACGGCTCCACGGCTCGAGCACCTTCTCCTTCCGGAGCTGCTCGAGCGTCTTGCCCGCGGCGAGCCCCTTGGCGACGGCCGCACGCGTGTCCTTGAGCAGCTTCACGAACGCGCGCACGTCGTCGAGCGTGGCCGGCGCGCCGTGACCGGGGATCACCTTCACGTCGGCGGGCAGCTGCGGGATCACGCCCTCGAGCCCGGCGATCATCCCGTCGATGCTGCCGCCCGCGTCGACGTCGATGAACGGCAGCCCGTAGCGCACGAAGTCGTCGCCCAGGTGCACGACGTTGGCCTTCGGAAAGAAGATCACCGCGTCGCCGTCGGTGTGGCCCGCCGGCACGAACAGCGCGCGCACGTCCTCGCCGTTCAGGTGCACGGTGACGTCGCGCTCGAAGGTGATGATCGGCAGCGCGGCCTTCTCGGCCGGCTTCATGTCCCAGCCCATCGAGCCGCCGTTGCCGCCGCGCCCGCCGGCCGCGAGGCGCTTCCGGACGTTGTCCTGCGCGATCAGCGTCGCGCCGCCCTGCGCGAGCGGCACGTTCCCGCCGACGTGGTCGCCGTGGTAGTGCGTGTTGATCACGAAGCGCACCGGCTTGTCGGTGATCCCGAGACCCTTGAGCGCCGCGCGGATCTTCTCCGCGAGCGGGGCGAACTCGTCGTCCACGAGGACGATCCCGTCCTCGCCGACGGAGGCCGCGATGTTCCCGCCGGCCCCCTCGAGCATGTAGACGCTGCCGCCCAGGCGGGTGGCCTTGATCTCGACCTTGCTGAAATCCTGCTCCTGGGCGAGGACCGCGCAGGGGAGGAGGACGGAAAGCACGAACGGCGGGACGCGCATCGGCCGGGCTCCTTTCGCGACGGGAGCATAACCCGATTCTCTCGTGCGGTTAGGGCGCGCGAATCGCGCTATGGTCGGCGTCCCCACGGAGGGTTACGACATGCCGACGATCCACGAGCCGACCGCCGTCACCGCGGAGATGAAGGACGCCAAGAAGGACTACCTCGACCGTCACACCCCGCGCGTCATCGCGCCCGCGCGCGTGGCGAAGGGCGAGAGCTTCGACGTGACCGTGCGCATGGGCTCGGAGTACGTGCACCCGGACCTCCCGGAGCACTACATCCAGTCGCTGCAGCTCTACCGTGGCGAGAAGCTGCTCGGCGGCGCGACCTACGCGCCCGGCGCCAACTCCGCCGGCCGCGAGACCCCCAGCGGGTTCCAGCAGGCGACGTTCCGCATCGCGCTCGACGCCAACGCGACGCTCTCGGCGATGAGCTACTGCACGATGCACGGAATCTGGACCAGCGCGGCCGTCGTCGTCGAGGTCGAGTAGAGCGGGGCGGGCCGGGCGGAGTATCCTCCGCCCGTGCTTGGCCCGACCGCCGAAATCGTCCCGGCCGCCTCGCAGGTGCTGGGCGCGATGATCACGCCCGCGCTCCTGATCTCCGCCGCGGGCACTCTGGTCCTGTCCACGTCCAACCGGCTCAGCCGCGTCGTCGACCGGGTCCGCGTGCTCGCCCAGGAGGCCGAGAGGCTCGCCGCTCCCGGCGTCCCGCGGTCGCCCGCGTCCCGCGCGCGGGAGCAGATGATCGTCGATCAGCTCGCGCGCCTGTCCACGCGTGCGCTGATTCTGCGCTCCGCGATGACCGCGCTGTATGCCGCGATCGGTCTGCTCGTGGCGACCAGCATCGCCGTCGGGCTGGCCGTCGCGCTCGCACTCCCCTACGGGTGGCCGGCAGTCGTCCTCGGGCTGGGCGGCGCCGCGGCACTCCTGTGGGGCAGCGCGCTGCTGATCCGCGAGGCGCGACTCGCGGTGACCTCGACACTCGGTGAAATGGCGTACGTGCGCGGGCTCGTCCAGCCGCCCGGCGGTGCGCCCGGGTAACGGGCCCGGCGACGGTGTGGCGGGCGGCGCGACACGGCGCGGTCCGTCCGCCCGGCCACACGGGCTAGACTGGACCCATTCGTGGGGGACCCGACCCCCGCAGGCGCCGCTCCGCTGAAGGGGCGTCGATGGACCGGACGACACGACGTGCCGCGTTCGCCGCGGCTCCGGCGGGTGGACGGCGTGAGCGACGCTGGTGGGAGCACGTGCGGTCGCGCCCGGCCGTCGTGCGCTACGGGATGGCGCTCGCGATCGTCGGCCTCGGCGTGGGCCTGCGCACCCTTCTCGGCACCTTCGCGGTCACGCGCGCGCCATTCAGCCTGTTCCACATCTTCGTGCTCGCCGCCGCGGTGCTGTGCGGACGCGGCGCCGGCGTGCTCGTGTCGCTGCTGTTCGAAGCCTGGGCCTTCGGCGCCGGCATGGAACTGGACAGCTATCCCGAGCCCGCCGTCGCGGACGGTGTGATGTTCCTCCTGAGCGCGATCCCGGTCGCACTCATCGGCGACGGGCTGCTGCGCGTCCACGCGGAGGTGCAGCGCCGAGCACGCAGCGAACTGGCCGTGCAGGAGCGCCTGCGCGCGACGCGCCAGGTGCTCGAACTGCACCTCAACAACTCGCCGCTCGCCGTGGTCGAGTGGGACGAGAAGGGCCGCATCACGCGCTGGAGCGGTGCCGCGGAGGCGCTCTTCGGCTGGACCGAGCCGGAGGTCCTCGGACGCGCGTACCGCGACTTCCGCTTCGTGTACGAGGACGACGCGGACGGCGTCAACGCCGTGGTCACCGACCTGTACGCGGGCCGGCTGTCGGAGAGCGTGCGTCGCAACCGGAACTACGCGCGGGACGGCCGCGTGCTGTGGTGCGAGTGGTACAACTCCGTGCTGCGCGACACGGACGGCGGCGTGACGTCGGTGCTCTCGTTCGTGCTCGACGTCACCGCGCGCCACGTGGCCGAGCTCGCGCTCCGCGAGAGCGAAATGCGCTTCCGTACGCTCGCCGACAGTTCGCCGACCATGAAGTGGGTCACCGACGCGACCGGGGCGGTCGACTTCGTCAACGAGGCCTACCGCGAGTTCTTCGGGCTGGACGTCCAGGAGGTCAACCTCCGCGGCTGGGACTCGTTCGTGCACCCCGAGGACCGGGAGGCCTACCGCCGGGCGTTCGAGGAGGCGCGGCGGCGCCAGGTCGCGTTCCGCGCGCGGGCGCGCCTGCGCCGCGCGGACGGGGCATGGCGCTGGATCGACACGCAGGCGCTGCCGCGTTTCGACGCGCACGGCGCGTACGCGGGCCACGTCGGCAGCAGCCCCGACGTGACCGAACTCGAGGAGGCGCGCGCGGCCGCCGAGCGCGCGGCCGTGCAGCGCGACGAGTTCCTCGCCAACCTCTCGCACGAGCTGCGGACGCCGCTCAACGGGATGCTCGGCTGGGCGCAGGTGCTGCTGCGCACGCCGGGTCTCGACGCCGGCGTCACGCGCGCGGTGGCGGCGATCGAGCGCAGCGCGCGCGCGCAGGCCCAGCTCATCGGCGATCTCCTCGACCTCAACCGGATCCTCGGCGGACGCCTCCGGCTGGACTTCGAAACGCTCGACCTCGCCCCGGTGATCGACGCGGCACTCGAGACCGTGCGCCCCGCGGCCGCGGTCAAGGCCGTCGCGATCGCGGCGGATCTCGAGCCGGGCTGCGCGGTGTGGGGCGACGCGGCGCGGCTCCAGCAGGTGGTGTGGAACCTGCTCTCGAACGCGCTCAAGTTCACGCCGGAGGGCGGGGACGTCCACACCGCGCTGCGCCGGGTCCCGGGCGGGGTGGAGATCACCGTGCGCGACACGGGGCGCGGCATCGGCCCGGAGTTCCTCCCGCACGTCTTCGACCGCTTCCGGCAGGAGGACGCGACGTCGACGCGCCGCTTCGGCGGACTCGGGCTCGGGCTCGCGATCGTGCGGCACCTCGTCGAGCAGCACGGCGGGCGCGTCGCGGCGGAGAGCGCGGGCGAGGGCCGCGGCTCGCTGTTCCGGGTGCTCTTGCCCGCGGCGCCGCCGGACCGGGCGCCGGTGGCCGCAGGGGTGCGACCGGAGAGCGTGCCGGCCGAGGCGCTGCACGGCCTGGCGGTCCTCGTCGTCGACGACGAGGAGGACGCGTGCGAGGTCGCGGGCGCGATCCTGCGCGGCGCCGGGGCCCGCGTGCGCTGCGCGACATCGGCGGCGGTGGCCCTGGCGGGTTTCGCGGACGGACGGCCCGACGTGCTCGTGAGCGACATCGCGATGCCGGACATGGACGGCTACGGGCTGGTGCGCACGCTGCGCGAGCGTGGGGTGCGCGTCCCCGCGGTCGCGCTCACCGCGTTCGCGCGCGACGAGGACCGCGCGCGCGCTCTCGCCGAGGGGTTCACCGGCTTCCTGCCGAAGCCGGTCGACGCGGCGCTCCTGGTGGCCACGGTGGCCGAGGCCGCGCGGATCGGGCGCCGCACCGCCGCCGATTGAGGGCCGGCCGGGCGCGGCGCACAATGGCCGGCCCATGCCACGCAAGCGCAGACCGCCGCCGGGGGGCGGTTCGGGGGGCGGGGCGCCCGCGGGCGGCCGCGCGCGCGCGTTCACGCTCGACGACTACCTCGACCACCTCATCGCCGAGAGCAACCTGCGCGACGCGCTGGAGGGCCGGCTGCGCGGCGGGGCGCAGCGCCCCGACGGCCGCGGCGGCCCCGGCGGTCCCGGCACACCCGACACACCCGACACACCCGACACGGACGGGGAGGACTGAGTGCGTACCCTGCGCCTGCGCTACCTCGCCGCGGTGCTGCTGATCCTGCCGCACCTCTCGTGCGGCCCGGGCCTGGTCGTCGACACGTCGACCGAGGTCCTGCTCGACGGATCGGTGACGCGGCGCGTCGCCGTCGCCGGCTTCCCCGCGCCCGAGGGCTCGAAGGACGGCTCACGCGTCGAGGAGTTCGCGCACCCCTTCGCGCCCGAGCGGTGGGGCCGCGTCGAGGAGGCCGGCGGCGCGCAGCGCAGCGAACTGCGCCTCGAGGGCACGTTCCGTTCGGCGGCGGAGGTGCCGCCCGCGCTGGTCTACGACACCGCGCTCGGACCGCGCCCCGGCCGCGACGCGCTGACGCTCGAGAGCAAGGACCTCGGGGTGCTCACGCTGTGGCGCTACCGCGAGGCGGCCGCCGATCCGCTCCAGCCGCACGACACCGAGGTGGCGATCGACGCGCTGCTCGACGCGCTGTGGCGCGAGCTCGAGCGCGCGATCACCACGGAGTTCGGCGGCGCCGTCGACGCCGCGCGCGCGCACGCGCTGGTGCACGAACAGCTCCGCGCGTACCTCGTGCGCGACGGCCGCACGCTCGTCCGCGCGGTCATGCTGGCGGAAAAGCCGGAGACGGAGCGCGAGTCCGCGGCGCTGTTCGCGAAGGCCGGGATCGTCGTGCCGCCCGCTGCCCCGTCCGCGGCCGCGCCCGCGGCCCCGCCCGCATCCGGCGCCGCCGCCACGACCAGCTTCTCCGACCGCGCGATGGACGCGGCCGCGGCCGCCGCGGGCGTCCGTCTCGCCGCGGTCCTGTCGACCCCCGAGCGCGCCGTGCGCGCCGGCGAATTCTCGTTCCTCCCCGGCCCGGCGCCCGACGGCTCGCACCGCGCGGGGCTGTTCGACCTCGAGCGCCCCGGCGCCGAGGCGCTGAAGCAGGCCGTGAACGCGTTCGCGGAGGTCGGCATGGGCTACTTCGGCGGCGACATGCGGCGCTTCCGCTTCCGCTGGCGGGCCGAACTGCCGGGACAGCTCCTCACGACCAACGGCGCCAGCGACGGCCGCGTCGCGACGTGGTTCTTTCGGAACGACGACGTGGCCGCCGACCGCGCCGTGATGCTGGCGACCTCGGTCGTGCTCGACACCGGCCGCCTCGGCACGCTGCGCGCGCGGAAGTCGTTCGACAACCCGGCGCTGCTCGAACTGGTCGACATCCTCGAGGTCCCCGACGACCAGGGCGGCGTGCGCAAGGGGCTCGAGGAGGCCGTGCGCGCGCGCGACCTCGACGTCCTGCGCGACCGGAAGAAGTACGGCGAGCTCGGGACCGAGCTCGCCGACCTCCTCTCCGGACGTGGAGCGAAGTAGCGCCTCAGGGGCCGATGGCGACGCTGCCCGTCTCGCCGGTCCGCACGCGGAACACCTCGTCGAGCTGCAGCACGAACACCTTGCCGTCGCCGACGCGGCCGCCGGGACCCGAGCGCGCGGCCGCGAGGATCGCGTCCACGGTCGGCTGCACGTAGGCCTCGTTGACGGCGATCTCGAGCTTCACCTTGGGCAGGAGCCGCACCATCCCCACGGTGTTGCCGCGGAAGTGGTCGGCCTCGGCCTTCTGCGTGCCGCAGCCGCGCACGTCCGACACCGTCATGAGGTGCACGTCGCGCGCGAACAGGGCGGCCTGCACCGCCTCGAACCGCTCGGGCCGGATGATCGCGACGATGTACTTCATCGGCTGCTCCTTTCGAGTTCCGCCGCGGGAATCGCGTGGTGCGCGCGGATCTCGGTCCACTTGCCGGCCGGCGCGGAGAGCGCGGAGATGACGTACTCGGGGTAGGCGGAGATGCCGTGCTCGTGGTGGTCGAGCCCGTCGAGCTCGCCCTCCTCCGACACGCGCAGGAGGCCGAACGCGTTGACGCCGTACATCACCGCGAGCGACACGCCGAGCGTCGCGCCGGTGACGATGAAGCTGCCGACCGCCTGCGCGCCCAACACCTTGAAGCCGCCGCCGTAGAACAGCCCCGTGAGGAGCGACGAGGTGTCCGGGCTCACCGGCGCGCTGCCGACCGCCGAGTACTCGCCCGACGCGAACAGCCCGAGCGAGAGCGTGCCCCAGATGCCGTTCGCCATGTGCACCGGCACCGCGCCGATCGGGTCGTCGATGCGCAGGTGCTCGAGCAGGTCGACGACGTAGATCACGATCACGCCGGCGACGAAGCCGATCATCACCGACCCGAACGGACTGACCCAGTAGCACGGCGCCGTGATCGCGACGAGCCCGGCGAGGAAGCCGTTGGTGATCGAGCCCGCGTCCCACACCTTCGTGCGCGCGTAGACGAAGAACACCGCGGACAGGCCCGCGGCGCACGCGGCGAGCGTCGTGTTGGCGGCGACGCGGCCGATGCCCTGGAAGTCCATCGCCGACAGCGTGCTGCCGGGGTTGAAGCCGTACCAGCCGAACCACAGCAGGAGCCCGCCGCAGACCGCGATCGTGAGGTCGTGCGGGTTCATCGGGCCGCCGCCGTCGCGCTTGAAGCGCCGCCCGAGCCGCGGCCCGAGCACCAGCGCACCGGCGAGCGCGACCGTGCCGCCGATCGTGTGGACGACCGTCGAGCCGGCGAAGTCGTGGAAGTTCATGCCGAGCGAGGAGAGGAAGTTCCCGTCGCTGCCCATCGTCGCGAGGAAGCCGTCCGGGCCCCAGCACCAGTGGCCGACGATCGGGTAGATGAAGCCCGACACCGCGCAGCTGTAGAGGATGTCGCCGACGAAACTGGTGCGGCCGATCATCGCGCCCGAGGTGATCGTCGAGCACGTGTCGGCGAACGCGAACTGGAAGATCCAGTGCGCGAGGAAGGCGACGCCGGTCGCCTCGTACGTCGCGGGCGCGTCCTTCAAGAAGAACCAGTGCGTCCCGATGAAGCCGTTGCCGTGGCTGAACATGAACGCGTAGCCGAAGGCCCAGAACAGGAGCCCGCACAGGCACGTGTCGAAGACGCACTCGACGAGCACGTTCACGGTCTCGCGCGAGCGGCAGAACCCGGCTTCCAGCATCACGAAGCCGACCTGCATGCCGAACACGAGGAACGCCGCGAGCAGCACCCACACCGTGTTGAGCGGGTTCACGATGTCGGAGCCGGTGAGGGGCGGGGGAGTCGCGGGCGCGGGACTCGCCGCGGGGGCGGGCGTCGCCGCGGGAGCGGGCGTCGCCGTGGCCGCGGGCGTCGCCGTGGCCGCGGGCGCGGCCGTGCCGGCCGTCGGCTGGTCGGCGAGTGCGTTGCCGCCGTTCAGGAGCATCGGCCCGCCGATCATCAGCGCGACGACGGCCACGAGCCCGGCCACCTTCCCGGCCGCGAGCAGCAGGCCGTAGCGCCGCCACTCCGGGTCGCGCACCCGTTTCGCGAGCCGCTCGAGCTTGGCCCTCCAGGTCAACCGTTCCTCGAACCGCCGAATCCGCGCCATCTACACGTCCTCCGTCGACTGCCCCGTTGGGCTGCCGGTCGGGAAAGCACGGAGCGTGCCGGACATGCCGCAGGGCGGCATGAAAATCAGAAGTGGCCGCAAAATCAGTCGTTTACTGTTAGGGCGTCGTTGGCGCGGCACGGTCAGGCGGGCTACGTGGTTGGCGTAGTGAGGCCAGAACCTAACGAAAATGTCGGAATCGCGAGAGAAGGACGGCGCGTCCCACGTCCCGCTGCGCCCGCGCGGCCACCGGGCCGAGGGGTCCAGGGTCGCGATGCCGGCGCGGCGGGCCTGGCTCGTCGACAGAAATGTCTGATCAGCTCCCGGTTCCGACGCTTGTGTTGGATACCTCGATCCAGTCAGGGTCTCTCATAACCAGCCGAGCCCCAGGTGGCCCCCCACCAGCACCAACACGATCCCGACCAGGAACGGGGAGACCATGCCGCGATCGACGCCGGGCCACACGACGGCCCACCCCGGGTGCCGCGGGCACACGCGCACGACCAGCCCGGCACCCAACCGGAACTGCGCCATGAAGCGCTCCGCCTCCGCACGGTCGCGGGTCGAGAGGGGGACGTACGCCAGTCGCTCGCCCTCGAACACCGCGCCGCCGGCTTCGTAGCGGTAGCGCACACGGGGCGTGTAGGTGCGGCCGGGGCTGTGGCCGCCGCCCTTCGATTCCTTCAACTCGAGCCCGACGACGTGCGCCGTGACCTGCGGCCACCGCACGCTCGCCCGGCCGCGCAGCGCGTTCAACGCCGCGCTCGCGAGAAGGGTCAGGCCCGCCGCGCCGAAGGCGAGACCGAGGACCTGATCGAGGACCTGCCCGAAGACGCTGCCGGGTACGTGGGCCAACTCACGGACCCTCCTGTGGCGGTAGTCCGCACTTTCGGCGGGAATCCACGCGTATCCTCCGGCGCTGGCCGGGGGCGCGAATTGAACTACGATCGACCACGCGTGTCGAGGCGTGCCCGGCCCCGCCACCGCCGCGCGAAGCCCCGAGGGAAGCCGCCGATGCCCCGCATGACCATCGAGGTTCGAATCGCGCGTCCCGCCGCCGAGGTGCTCGCCTGGTGGACCGGCTTTCCCGACGACTACCGCGCCACCGACCCGCGCGAGCAGCCGCACCGCATCCGCGTCGTCGCGCGCGCGCCGTCGCGTCTCGAGCTGCTCACGTACTGGCGCGTGCCGCTCCTCGGCGAACTGGTCATCCCGGAGACGATGCACCTCGTCTCCGCCGAGCGCTTCGAGGTCGACGTGCACTTTCCGCTCGGGCTCGCGCAGCACGACACGTTCACGCTGCACGACGAGGGCGGGGGCGAGGGCGGGGGCACGCGCGTCACGATCGAGCTCGTGATGTGGCCGCGCAACCTCGTCGGCCGGCTGATGGCTCCGCTGTACTGGCACCTCTACGGCCGCCGCATGTACCCGCGCACGTTCCGCGAGGCGGGCCGGCTGTGCGAGCGCGACGCGGCCTCTTCCCGCGCGGCGTCTTAGCGAGAGGACTTCTCGTTTCGGACCCGCGCCGCGACAAGCCACCCTAAGCGAGAACCGTTCCTCGCAATATACAATTCACTCTCCGTCGAACCGCCTATACTCCCGTACATTCGGAGGCGTGCCGCCGCCGGACCGCCCGTCCCGCGCCGCACCGCCCGTCCCGCGCCGCACCGCGGAGGCCGTCGACATGTCCGCCCACATCATGGTCAACGACGACGTCCGGCTGGCGATCCGCGACATGAAGGAGCGGGCCCGCGCGATGGTCTCGCGGGGCATGGCGTGGCGCGATTACCGGCATCCCCTCGGCCGCATGCACGCTCCCGGGATCCCGCCACTGCCCGGCGCGCCGTGGTTCATCTCCCGCGGCCTCGACGGCATCCAGCGGGCCGCCAACGGGTTCGGCGTGGCCCTGTCCCAGAACGGGAGCGCGGGCCGCGCCCTCGAAAAGGCCGCCCACGCCCACCACCTCGCCTCCGTGGTCCAGAACCGGATCACGAGCCTCGCGGCCACGTTCGGGTCCGACACGCGCAGCAGCGTCAATCTCTTCTACCTGAAGCACATCGCCGACGCGACGATCCTCGCCGCGCAGGCTTGCTGCCAGCTGCAGCACGGAAACAGCCCCCACGACGCGGAGCGGACCAAGCTGGCGGTCGCCTGGGTCGTGATCCTCGCCTGCGCGGCGACCGACGCCCCCGCGCACAACAACGCCCACTACGTGCCGGTCCTCCTCGACGCGCGCGTCAAGGACGCCGCCATCCTCGCGTACCCGCTGTTCTCCGCGGGCAAGGAACTCAACACGACCCTCGATCCGGCCGACGCCATCCACGCGGCGTTCGAGGCGCTCGTCCTGATCTAGAAATGAAAATGAAGCTATGATCCGCTCATCCGGGGGGGGGGAGTTCATGAGCGAGTCCACGGCTTCGACGCACGCCATCGAGTCCCACGTCCGCGGCCTCTGCGACGCCGACCTGCGGCGCCTGTACGCGACCGGGCAGGACACGCTCGTCGAAGCGGCCATCGCGATCGCGCGCGACGAACTCGCGCGCCGCGGCATCCCGCCGCGCTCCGCCGCGGAGTACTGGCGCGATTGCCGCGACGAGTGGTTCGAGACGATCGGGTTCTGCCTCGAGTGCTGGTCGACGACGACGGAAGGCGAGCCCGATCCGCGCTCGTTCCAGACGGCGTTCGATCCCGACGGCGATCCGTGTCCCGACTGCGATTCGGTGCCGGTCGTCCAGACGCTCCGGGTCCTCTTCATCCCGCTGCGCGTGATGGGCCGCTTCCGCGTGGCGCGCCTCGACCGCGGAGTTCTCGTGTGGCGGAAGCGCAGGGAGTAGGGGCGCGAAATGCGGCGCGTCGGCGAGCGATTTCGCGTGCCGATTCGGACGGCAATTCGACTTCATCCCCTGTCGATCCGGGGAGCCGAATAACGGAAAAACTCCGACGTGTTTGTCGTATAAATCGTGTGTCCTTCCTTCTCCCGGAGGCCGGCAACATGCGGATCGCCCATGTCTCCACTGCGAGCATCGCGCTGCTCCTGGTCCTCTGCGGACCGGCGGCGCGCGGCGGCGTCGGAATCGAATCCGTCACACCGGGGCAGGGTGTACCGGACCGCGAGACCACGTTGACGGTCGACGGCTCGTCCTTCGCGCCCGGAAGCCGTGTCTCCCTGCTCGACGGGGGACCGCTCCTCGCCGCGACGATTCCCATTGCCGACTCCCAGGCGATGGCGCTCCGCGGCACGCTGCTCTACGTCGCCGCCGGCACCAGCCTGTCGGTCGTGGACGTCGCATCGCCCGCGACGCCCGTCACGCTCGGCACCGTGGACCTGGGCCTCTACCCGACCTTCCTCGTCGCGGATGGCGATCGCCTGTATCTCGGACGGGGCTACGACGGGGTCGTCGTGTTCGACCTCGCGGACCCGCTTCACCCGTTGCGGCGCGGCTCCGCGCCTGTGAACGGGTATCTCCTGGCGGGCGCGATCTCCGGCCCATGGCTCCACGTCGCGGCCAACGACAGCGGCTTCGCGACGCTCGACGTGTCCGATCCCGACCATCCGTTCGTGGCCGGCACGCTGGCGCTCCCCACGGGCTACGCCGAGGCCGTGGCGCGGCTCGATGCCACGCACGTGCTCGTGGCCTTCGCGGGGTACGGCCTCGTGGTCCTCGACGTGTCGGCCCCGGGCGGCCCGCGGTCGAAGCGGCGGTGCCCGGCACCGGCATCGCCGACGTGATCGTGCTCGACCCGGGGGTGGCGGCCTCCGCGCAGGAGCGTGCGGTCGCGATCGATCAATCGCTGCACCGGCTGGTGTTCTACGACCTGCGAAACCCCGCCGCTCCGGTCGTCACGCGAACGATTCCGCTCACGGACTACTGGAGCCTGTCCGGCGTGGCGGTCGCCGGGTCGCGTCTCGTCGTGTCGGCGCCGGGCGGGGGAGCGGTCGTCGTCGACGCGCGCGACGGCGGCCCCGCCGTCGTCTCCAACCTGCAGACATTCGGATCGGCGTCACGGATCGCGGGTCGCGGAGGGTACGCGTTCCTCGCCGACGGCCGGCCCGGGGTGCGCGTCGTCGATCTGAGATCGCCCGCCCGCCCGCCGCACGAGGCGCAGCTCGACGTTCACGGCGACGCGTGGGACGTGTACCTCACCGGGCCGCTCGTGCACGTCGCCGCGGCCGTGAACCTCGCGATCGTGGACGTGACGAACCCGTTCGCGCCGACGATCGTCGGTGAGACGCCGGCGCAACCGCTCACGCACTCGATCGTGTCCACGGGCGCGTACGACTTCACACTCCGCAACGGCATGTCCGCGCTCTTCGCGTTCGATGTCGGCAACCCCGGTGCGCCGCAGCTGACGAACTGGGTCTATTCGGGCTACCTCCCGCAGGGAATGGACACGGACGGGTCGTACCTCTATCTGCCCGACCTCTATCGGTTCCGGATCTACACCGCGACGCCCTCGCTCTATCCCCTGGGCACGAGCCCGACCGTCGGCCAGGGGCGCGCCACGGCGTGCGCATTCGGCACGTGCTACTTCGCGGGTGATCTCGATCCGCGCGGCACGATCGAGATCATCGACGTCTCGAACCCGTTCCGTCCCGTGCACCGGGGCGGGCTCTACATGCCGGGACCGGCGCTCGGAACCGCGATTGCCGACAACCTGGTTCTTGTCGTCGGCGGGTACTCGACCTGGGGCGGCGACAGGGGATATCTGCGGATCTGCGATCTCTCCCGGCCGTCCGCGCCGCGCGTGGTGGGGGCGCTCGATTTCGTGGGTATGGGCACCGATGTCCAGTACTGGGGTTCGGCCTTCGTGACGAATTCGGAGGGGGTGCTCGAGATCGACATCTCGAACCCCGCGCAGCCGGTCCTCGTCGGGCGCCATCCGTTGCCCGGCTTCAACCGCCGGCTCGCGATCACGAACGGGAGTGCGATCGTCGCGTCGGGTGCCGCCGGCCTCCAGATCGTGGGACCACGTCCGGCCGTTCCCGTACCGGCCTTCGTCTCCACGTCGCGTATCGTCGCCAGTGTGCCGCAAGGCCTCCCGGAAGGACCCTACGACGTCCTGGTCACCGCTCCCGACGGGTCGACGGCCCGCCTGACCAACGCCTACCGGGTGTGCCCCGCGCGCGGGTTGACCCTCGCGCTCGATCCCGTGCTGAAGGGCACGGGACCGGAGATTCGACCGCCCGTCCCGTGGCGCGCACGTTTGGACGGCGACACGACGCTCCTCGGCCGCAACGACGGCCAGGACGTCTTCCTCGAACTCCCCGCGTTGCCGCCGGTCGTCGAGGAGCAGCAACTCGTGACCGGCGGGCCGGACACGATCGAGCTGACGCTCCTCCCGGACCGCGCCACCGTGCTGCTCTCCGGACGCGACCCCTCCGCGCTAGCCACGCGGTGGTCGTCCCTGCGAGCGGCGGGCCGCGTCTCGCTGCCCTCCCGCGGGGGCAACGAATACGGCGACCTCACGATCGCGAGCGCCGGCCTCGTTCGCCCCGCGTCCGCGCGGCGCTACGTCTACACGTTCGACGGCGCCGCGCTGTCCGCGGTGCGGTACGGCGGCGTCGACGCCGATCTCCTGTTCGGCGCGTCCATCCGCAACGGGTACGGGTGCGTCTACGACACGAGCGTCGACTTCGCGCAGCGGCTCGTCGAACTGTGCGGAGGGTCGCTGGGCGATGGAGGCGGGGTGCTCTGCCCAGGACGCTAGGCTGGGCGGCGTGGTCGCAGAGGTACCAGTGTCCCTCGACGCGCCGGACGAACTCGCCCTTCTCGTGAGACGAAACGAACCTCGAGGTGTGAACTGACTACCGCAGGCTCTTGGAAACGATCGGCCTGGTTTGCAGCATGGGCCGGAAGGGCAATTTCTAGGACAACGCCGGGAGCGAGAGCTTCTTCTCGACAATCAAGCACGAACTGATCTACCGGTACGACTGGGCAACACGTGCCGCGGCGACCCTGTCGATCGCCGAGTACATCGAGTGCTTCTACAACGCGCGGCACAACGTGCGGCGACGCTGTTCCTATCTCGGGTTCATATCACCGGCAGAGCATGAGAGGATCCACGCTACCTGTCTGACGGCGGCATGAACCGGATTCTGAAATCGGGCATCGGTGGACGCCGCGCAAGGGTCGTGTCGGCGACGGTTGCCGCTATCGCAACCAGTGGGTCCATTATCGTCCTTTCCGATGGCACCACGTATTCCGCCCCGCTCCCTGATATTGGAACGTGTCTTCGGGGGCGAGGTACCCAGGTACTCGTCATCGATGACTCCTTCATTATCGACAGCCTTGGCGGAACAGGCGTATCCGTGTGGCGGCAATAGTAGGCACTTCGCGGGGTCGCGATTTGTCGAAGCCGCTGCCGTTCCTCGGTCCAATCAGGAAGGGGCTGTGCTGTACTCCCAAGGCAACGTCAAAGCAGCGCGTCGCGTAGCGCGGGCAGCCAGCGCGACGCGCCGCCGGCGAGCCACGCGGCGGCGAGCGTCCGCACCGGCTCGGGCCTGAACGGCAGCGGCAGGCACGCCACTTTCGATCCGAAGGCGGAGGCGGCAATCGACGGCAGGATCGCGCCGTACCGGCCCGTGCGTACCGCGGCGGCGGCGAGCGAGAAGGACGCGCACTCGAGTGCGACGTTGATCGTCAGGCCTGCACGCCGCGCCGCGTCCTCCAGGTCCTCGCGGAAGCGGCCGCCGGTCGCGATGGCCATCGGGCACTCAAGCAGGATGTCTTCCGCACTTCGACCGCGGACGAGCGAAGCCCGCAGGAACAGCTGGTAGCCGAAGCGTGTCACCTTGCGGCGCTTCAGCGTCGCCGGGATCGCGTCCTCGCGCAGGATGCCGAGATCGGCCTGCCGCTGGAGCAGGGCGTCGGCGACCTCCCGCGTGCGCAGTTCGAGAAGCACGAGCCTGGTTCCCACGGGGAGCGCGCGTTCGAGGGCCTCCGCCCGCGGCGCGACCCACCACTCGAGCACGCTGTGCGCGGCGGCGACGGTCAGGCGCGGGGGGACGTTCTTCACCGCGGCCTCGAACTCGCGCAGGGAACCGAGGGCCGCGCGCGCCAGGACGGCGAGCTCGCGCGCCTCCGCCGTCGGCACGGCGATCCGGCCCTGCTTCCGCGTGAGCGGCACGCCGAAGAACTCCTGGAGGTCCTGCACCTGCCGGCTGTAGAGGCTCAGCCGTGATGGGTTCCCCTCGGCGGCGCGCGTCAGGGTTCCCGCGTCGGCGAACGCACACAAAGTGGCCAGCCGTTCGAGAGACAGGCCGGGGCGGCCCAGGAACTCTGCAATCTCATTCATGGAGTGGAGTGTAGTGTCAAACTCTTGCATTATTCAAGACCGCGCCCGGTTCTAGATTAGCGATGGAAGGAGAGACGAGATGTTCGAAGACACCTCGAAACTGGACGTGATCGGAGACGTCCACGGCGATGCCGCCGGCCTGCGCGCGCTCCTCGGACGGCTCGGGTATGCCGAGTTCAGCGGCACGTGGCGCCACCCGGAGCGGCGCGCGCTGTTCGTGGGCGACCTGGTCGACCGCGGCGCGGACGTCGGCGGCGTGCTCGAGATCGTGCAGCGCATGGAGCGCCGCGGGTCGGCGCTCGTGGTGATGGGGAACCACGAGTACAACCTCCTGCGCTGGTACACGGCCGACCACGTCGGCCGGCCGCAGATGGACCACACGGACGAGAAGCGGCACCAGCTGCGCGACACGCTCCGCGTGCTCGAGGCGGACGACGCCCTCGCGCGCCGCGTGCTCGACTGGCTCCGCGGGCTGCCGCTGTGGGTGGAAACCGGCGGGCTCCGCTGCTGTCACGCGTACTGGGGTGACGCCGGCACGGCGCCGCTCGGCGGCCGGCGGACCTTGGACGAGTTCGCGTGGACGCGGCGGCGCTTCCGCAAGACGCCGGAGGGCAGGGCGCTCGACCTGCTTCTGAAGGCGCCCGAGACGAAGCTCCCCGACGGCGCGTGGTTCCTGGACCCGCACGGCAAAGAGCGCAACGACACCCGGATCGCGTGGTGGCGCCCACTCGGGCCCCAAAGCACCTGGTCCGAGCTGGCCGCCGCCACGATCCACGACCTGCCGGATGGCCCGGTGCCGCCCAAGGCCCTCGCCGGCTGGGCGCCGTACCCCGCGGACGCGCCACCGCTCTTCGTCGGACACTACAAGTTCGAGCGCTTCCCGGGCCGCCTCGCCCCGAACGTTGCGTGCGTGGACTTCGGCGCCGGGATCGGCGCCTACCGCTACGACGGCGAGCAGGTTCTCGACGACGCGAAGTTCGTCACGGAGGAGGAGCGATGAGTGCCCTTCGCCTGCGGGTCCAGGCGGCCCCGACGGAACACCTCGTCCACCTGCGGCTCGGCCGCGTCGTCCACGAGGGTCTCGGCCGCGGAACCGTCTGGCTGCCCCTGGTCGACCGCTGCTCCTCGGGCCGTGCTCCGCGAACAGCCTTCCGTTCGAGGCCGACCAGGTCACGCGCGAGAACCAGGGCGTGGAGATCAGCGGCTTCGCGGTCTGGCGCATCGCCGCACCGCGCACGACCATCGGCCGCTACTCGTTCGCCGCGGGCGCCGAACCGCTCGCCGCGATCGGCGGCGCGCTGCGGGACGTCGTCGAGTCCGCGATCCGGCACTGCGTCGCCAAGATGACCATCGAGGAAGTCCTGCGCCGGCGCGCGACGATCATCCTCGAGCTGAAGCGCGAGCTGCAGTTCATCACGGAGCAGTGGGGCCTCGAGATCGACACGATCGAGATCAAGGCCGTGAAGATCCTATCGACGCAGGTCTTCAACCACCTGCAGGCGCACTACCGCGAGGAGCTGCGCCTCGCGAGCGAGACGTGCGCGCTCGAGACGGAGCGCGAACTGGCGCGCCGCCGCCTCGCGCAGAAGGACGAGCAGGCCGCGCGGGAGCTCGAAGTTCGCCTGCACGACGCCGAGCACGCCCAGGAGCTGCGCCTGCGCCAGCTCGAGATCCAGGTCGCGACCGACCGCGCGGAGCAGGAGTCGCTCGCCGCGCGCGCCGACCTCGAGTCCGCGCGCCGCCCGCTCGACGCGGACGCGAAGCGCCACGAGGCGGACATGACGCGCATCGAGGCGGAGTCGACGCGCGTGACCGGGGAGGCGCGCAACGTGCGGCGCGCGGAGCTGGAGCTGATCGAGACGCTGCCGCGCGCGCTCGGCGCGCTCAAGGTCGATCAGCTGACGATCACGCCGGAAATGGTTGCGGTACTGGGCCAGGTGGTGCGAGCGATGGCGCCGGGGGGCGCAGGGGAGGCGGGTTCGTCGCCCAGCTGATCGATCTCACCGACACGCATAGAATCGAAACGGACGTTGGAGGCGACGAATGAGCGCATACATGAATTGAGTTCGCACCGCGCGCGGCAGCGTCGAGTACGCGAGCGCGGTCGCGAAGTACACGTTCACCGCCGAGGTCGCGCAGGCCATGGTGCGGCAGAACGTCAGTCGACTGGAGCTTGCGAGACGCCTCTCGGTCAAAGCACCGTACGTCACGAGGCTGCTGCGGGGTGAGGTCGATATCACGTTCAACCTCGCCCCTCGCGTCGCGCACGCTCTCGGGACGAAGTGGAATCCCAGCCTCACCGATGCCGCGCAATCTGTTCCGCACGGAGAGAGCGCACCGTAGCTGCGCCCATGTCGATTTGAGCCCAACGTCGCCGGCGTGCACAAGCTGCTGCTCGAGATCGCGATAACCGTCAATCCGGATCGGCGGCAGGACGCTGGTCGTTTGGGGTTTCCTTGTTCCGTGAAAGGGAACGGAGCGATAGACTTCGTTCATGCCCAAGCCTGAATGCAAAGAGGCGAAGACGACGCAGTACCCGAGCACCGATCTGACTTATCGGATCGCCCTCGACTCGTACGAGCAGGCGGAGCGCCGCTTCGAGTCAACAGAGGCGCGACTCGACAAGCTCCTCGCCGTTGCAATGACGACGAACATCGCCGTTGTCACCTATCTGGTCACGACGAAGGTCGCGTTCTGGAACGCCATGAAGGTCCCGGCGGTGTTCTTGTTCTTGGTCGGCGTCTGCATCTGCGTGGGGGGCCGCCTTTTCGGCGGGCTCCAGCTACTGACACCTGTAACCCTCCGGACCTGGATGCACAAGCCGGAAGAGCAGTTCAAGCACGACGTGATCTACAGAGCCGCAGAAGCGTCGGACGCCAATCGAAGGACGATCAACATCCGGGGCTACTGCTTCGCGCTAGCCGCTATCGCCTTTCTCCTCGAGGCCCTTCTGGTCTGCGCGGGATTGTTTCACCCTTGAAGAACTGGTTCGGGTCGCCGTCCGCCGGGGGTGGTGGGGGCGGAGGAGGCGGAGGAGCGGGCTTCTCATCAGCCATTGTTGTCTCCGGATGTGGTTCGTGAATCGGCGACTATTTCTCTGTACAATATCGGGTTCTTCTTCAGCAGCAACCGAAGCGCTCGACCGTCGCGCAGGGTGCGTAGCAACTCTAGTGCATCTCCCCGGGAGCTGGGGGACGACTTCAGGGGATGCACGCCGTCTCCCACGAGGTCTATGAACTCCTGCATCACCTCGTCGTAGAACTCGCGCGCCTGCTGCGGGAAGAACTTCCGCACCTCTGACTTTCCCAGCGTGACGTGGAGATCGGCGTGCACGCAGACGTTGTCGCGCCACTCTTTGGCGACGTCGGCGAGTTGTTCGAGTCGATCGATGAGTGCCTGTCCCCTGGCGACGTCGTAGTTCGGGCGGTCGCTCGCGAGCATATGCATCCGGTGCACGGTAAGGCAATCGTCGCGATGCTCGACGACCTTGCGCATGTTGATCACGATCCTGTGGATGTAGAGCATGAAGAGGTCATCGAAGAAGCCAGGAGCCGTCGACTCGAGTAGCTCGTAGCGTCGCTCGTCTTCATCGAACAGGAGGAAGAACTGGTGAACGTCGTGTGTCTGGTACACGAGCAGGTCGAAGAACTTGTCGAACTCATCGGCGAGCTTGCGCTCGCGCCGGCTCTTCCGTTTCGGCGGCGAGGCTGAGTTCAAAGACCCTCCAATCGATGTAAGCTCCTATTTGAACCGCCCCAGTTTCACCGGAGACCTGTTTAGTTGAGTCCCGCCACATTGGCGAGACTGCCTTGGCACGAATAGTAGCTCTCTTCGAACTCTGCGGGTGGCACGTGGCCGATCTCACCGTGCAGGCGCGTGTTGTTGTACCAGAAGACCCACTCGATTGTGGCCTTCTCCACTGCGCCAAGGGCCCTGCTGATGATTCGCCTCGGCCTTGAAGAGCCCAATCACCGATTCGGCTATCGCGTTGTCGTAGGAGTCGCCGACGCTGCCGAGGGAAGGATCGATGCCGGCCTCGGCCAGCCGTTCGGTGTAGCAGATTGACAGATACTGCGAGCCGCGGTCGCTGTGGTGAATCAACCCCTCGACGCGCGGGCGTGCCCACAGAGCCTGCTCGAGAGCATCGAGCTCGAAATCGGTGCGCATCGAAGTCGACGCTCTCCAACCGACGATCAATCGCGCGAAGACATCGATGACGAAGGCCACGTAGACGAAGCCACTCCACGTCGCGACATAGGTGAAATCAGCGACCCAGAGCTGGTTGGGACGGTCGGCCGTGAACCGCCGAGAGACGAGATCGAAAGGACGCACTACGGCGGTATCCGGAGTCGTCGTCCTCGTCTTGCGGCCGCGTATAACGCCTTTCAGGCCCAGCTGACGCATCAACCGAGCGACAGTGCATCGAGCGACCTTCTCGTCGCCGCGCAGCAACGCGTGCCACATCTTGCGGACGCCGTAGACGCTGAAGTTCCCGCGCCACACGCGATCGATGGTCAACCGAAGCGCGGCGTCACGCCTCGATCGCTCCGATCGACGCTCGGGCTCTCGCTTCAACATCTTCTGCTCATAGTACGTCGATGGGGCGATCGGCAATTCCTTGCAGATCGACTCGACCCCGTAGGCTTCTCGATGGCTGTCCACGAACGACACCATCATCGCGGTCGACGGTCGAGCTCCGCCTCCGCGAAGAAAGCCGAGGCCCTTCTCGGGATCTCATTGGCGCGCCGGAGCTCCTTGTTTCCCCGCTCGAGGTCCTTCAGTCGTTCGCGCTCCGCGGTCATCAAGCCAGGCCGGCGCCCAGAGTCTCTCTCCGCCTGTCTGACCCACTTCCGCAGCGTCTCGGCCGAGCAACCGATCTTCGGCGCGATCGCTCTAATGGCCGCCCACTGGGACTCGTGCTCGCCCTGGTGCTCAAGCACCATGCGCACGGCCCGCTCCCTCTCCTCCGGTGAAAACTGGCTCTGTCTTCCCATGGCCCCATCCTCTCAAGGAATGGGGTCTCCGGGAAACCCGGGGCGGTTCACATCGGGCTCGAGCTCGCCCGCGCGGCAGCCCAGAGCACCTACGGGCTCTTCCAACTGCAAGGGATGCCCAAGGTGTTCGGGTGCGACGTCGCGCGGTTCGGGGATGACGCGAGCGTCATCATCATGCGCTGGGGTCAACAGGCCACGGCACCGCTCGTCATGCGCGGCAAGGACACGCAACACGTTGCGGGCGCGATCGTCCGGCAAGCAGACGAGTGGAAGCCGGACGCCATCTTCATTGACGACGGCGGGGTCGGCGGTGGCGTCACGGACCGACTCCGTGCGCTCGGCTACAGGGTAATTCCGGTTCAGTTCGGCGCGTCCCCGCACGACCCGCGCTACAGCAGCAAGCGCACCGAAATGTGGTTCAGCATGAAAGCGTGGTTCGCGGCCGGCGGCGCGATTACGAAAGACGAGCGCCTCATCAGGGACCTCTGCTCGCCGCGCTATGAGTACCGCGACGGGAACGACCGCATCGCGCTCGAAAAGAAATCGGAAATCAAGAAGCGCGGTCTGCCCAGCCCGGACTACGCCGACGCGTTGGCACTGACATTCGCGGAGCCGGTCCGCTCGCGAGACGAGGCGGTCGGCGCGGCGTCGCGCCGTCAGGAACTCCAGAAATCAGACTTCCACCCGTTCAAGCGGCGGCCCTGACGTGGCCGACCGAACGGCTACTCAGGATGACAGCCAACCCAGCCAATCACATACAAGCGGCGTTTCTCGCACCACTTGAAGTAAATTCGCACACATAGATCGGGCGCCGTATTCCTGTTCGGCTTCATATGCAGTGTGAACTGCCAATCTTCAGGTCCAGCGTTCCACGTCCGCTTGCGCATTGCATCGGGAGAGTCGCGAGTTGATGGTGTTTCCCCGGACGCGGGAACATTCTGCGCAGTCAGCCAGGTCAGAACGTCACCGCCTACCATCTGGTGAGCTCGCCGCGCTGCTGTAGCAGATGCGAGAATCTGCAAATGACGCATCACTTTGGGCGGTGGACCCGCGCGAGCGTCAACAGTGGCGATTCCACGCTCGACGTCCGACCCGAAGTAAAGTTCTTCTGCGAATAGCTGCCTTGCCCATCGAACAGCATCGGCGAGTGTCTCTGGTTCTCCAAGCATCTCGCTCAGCGTCACGCGGAGCGCTGTGAAGAACGCGGAGAGGAACTGGTCATCCAAGCGTGGCGGTCGGCTCGGCCATCCTAGTGTGGTTGGTCCTATCTCCGTTACCGTCGCACCGAGGGCTTGCAACGTAGCGCACATGTGAAGCACTGATTCCGGAATCCGCGAGTACTGGAAGACGAAAATGTGAACTCTGCGGTTGTGTGCCAAGTGGTCTGTGACATATAAATCGAGAATGTCTGCCGCCGAGTCTGGATACTCCAACGCGATGCGCGGAGCACGGTGCGCAAGGTAAAGGTACTCGAATCGAAGGCGGCCTCGAAAGGCGGGCTGGATTCTGGCTCGCAATGCGTGAGGGAAGCCAACGAGTACGACAAGCGGTAGGCTACCGCTGTCTAACACCAACGGCGCGGGCATGCCGCGCGCCTAGCTCTTTGGATGCCTGCTCAGGAGTCCGAGAACGACGCGGGCGGGCAGGAGAATCGCGTCGAGTTCGTCTTCCGACAGGCTATCGATCAAGATATGGAAACGCCGCTTCCGATCGGCAAGAGTATACCGGTCTTCGTCGCGGTGTGGTGATGTGTGAGTAGGTGGAAGCAGGATGCTTGAGAATGGCACTTCCACTTCGTCACACCATCTCTCTGCACGCCGAATGACATGCTCGGCGCGGAACCTTCGCCAGCTCTCGGAATGCTGGCCTAGCAGCGAGGTGAAGTCCGCGTTCAGTGCGCTTGTGTATTCCGAATCTAGTAGCGCAGAAAACCGATTCGGTTCTGGGATGGCATTTCCGGCCGCAGCGAGAAACTCTCGAAACCAGTTCTGCTGTTCGTCGGCAGGGATGGGCGGAATCTCGATGAATTCGGTGAGTTGACGCTCGACTCGATCACTGATGACACGGTCGATTGCAGTGGCCATGGAGGTGTCGAAGTGAACCACTTGTCCAGATTCGCGGTTGAAGAAGCGCTTCCGGTTGGGATCTGGATTTGCAAACGCCTGCCAAACGTCGTTCCGGATTTTCGGATGGGAGAAGGGCGTGAGTTTCGCCGCGAGTTCCGGGGGCACAAGTGTGACACGTTCCTCTGCGTTGGCCCGCAGGCTGACTTTGCGGTCTCCAGGGCCGACCTTATCCTCGACCTCGACTAGGTCTCCGTTCGCGCGGAGGAAGTCGATGAAACGCGTGAAGCCCCAGACGCGCTGATCGAAACGACGCCCTGTTTGTTTGCTTAGTTGGTCGCTGAGGAGTTGTTTCAGGCGTGTCCCGAGCAACGTTCCTGTCGGTTTAAGCACAGCGACCAGCGCCGCCCGCGCTTCGACAAAGTCAGTCATTTGGCCCTCACGAAAACATTGGACAGGGTTTCACCAAGAGTGTTTGGCGAAAGCCCTATCCAAGTCCGTGGGCCTATGTGCCGATCAAGGTGTCGTTCGCTCGCGTGGCCCGAAAACTTGAGCGACCCTTTGGCACCCTGTCAGTCCCGCTTTGCGCCCCTCCTCCGGGATCATTTGCAAAGCGGGCTGCCGCGAGCTTGCCGAAGCGACCGGCAAGTACCGACATCGGAACAAATCTGCCGCGATTTGGGAGAAGCGTCAAGAAGGACTGAGAGGACTTTTGTGCGCCGGACTGGGTTCCGTATGGGTTCCGTGGCGGGTTTTTGGTTCCGCACCGAAACCGCTAAGTCCTTTGTTTTGTTGGAGCCAGAGGCGAGGATTGAACTCGCGACCTGCTGATTACGAATCAGCTGCTCTGCCACTGAGCTACTCTGGCCCCGGGGCGACTTCGGCAAAGCGGCGCGGATTCTAACAGAGGACCGGGGGCAAAGCACAAGCGGTTCTGCAGCGCCCTCCGGACCGGCGTCCCGCCGGGGGCCGGGGACGGCCCGCAGCGGGGCGGCGGCGGGGTGGTGGCGCGGCCGGCTGGGCGGCGCGGGGCGGCTGCCTATATTCGACCCCGATGGACACTCCCGAACAGGAATCGCCGTGGCGCTTCGAGGCCCCGCTCGACCGGCGCGCCCTCCGGGTGCGGACGATGTTCGCGGTCCTCGCTGCCAGCCTGCTGTGCTCGGCCGGGGCGGGGGCGCTCGAGAACGGGGCGATCGTCGGCGGGTTCGTAGGGATGGCGGGGGCGGTCGTGTTCGGCTCGCTCGGTTACGCGTCGTTCTGCATGTCGCGGATCGAGGGGTCGCCCCTGGTGCTCGACGAGCGCGGGCTGTCGTTCGACGACGGGCTCGGGCCGCGGTCGTTCGTGGCGTGGGAGCGGGTCTCGGACGTCGCGCTGCGCAAGGGCACGCTCGCGCGGCGCGTCGTCGTCGTGGCCGCGGACGGGGATCGCGAGCAGGAGTACCTCCTGCCGCCGATCTGTTACGCGGGTGCGCCGGTGGAGTGGACCGCGGGGTTGATCGAGACGTTCCGGCATCACGCGATCCATCGGTAGGGCCGCGCCGAGCGGAGTCATCACGCGTCGTTGCCGCGCCCGTCGGGCGGGTTACGGCGCCTGCGGCGCCTAAACCCGCCCCTACAGCCGATGCGGGTTGGCGGATAGACTCTCGGTCATGCGATACAAAACGATCGTCGTCGGGTGCCTGGTCCTCCTCTGCGCCGCCGTATGCGCCGTGGCCGGGGAGTCGCGCGAAACGAAGTTCGAGAACGGGACGCGCGCGCTGTTCCTCACGCGGCCGGGGTCGGGCACGGTCCTCACCGCGATCGCGGTCGAGGCCGGGTCGGAGGACGAGCCGCAGGGGCGGGCGGGGATGTCGCATTTTCTCGAGCACCTGTTGTTCGACGGCTATGACGCGCTCGACGAGCGCGGCGTGACCGAGGCGTTCGAGAGGCGGTCGGCGTACGTCAACGCGTTCACGCGCGAGCAGACGACGGTGTACTTCGCGCTCGCGCCGCGCGACGAGGCGCCGCGCGTGGCGGAGATGCTGCTCGGCATGCTCACGCGCTCGACGATCACGCAGGCGATGGTCGACAAGGAGCGGAAGGTCATCCTCGAGGAGCTCGCGCGCGATACGGCGAGCCCGAGCGGGAAGAAGGACATGGCGCTGCGCGCGGCGCTGTGGGCGGGGACGCCGCTCGAGCACACGGCGGGCGGGCGGATACCGGACGTCGAGGCGGCGACGCGGGGCGACATCGTCGGGTTCTGGAAGGCGCGCTACCGGCCCGCGAACTTCCGCGTGCTGGTGCTGGGCGACGCGCCCCTGGCGCAGCTCGAGAAGATCGCCGCGCCGTTCCGCGCCTTGCGGCTTCCGGTGGCCGGCGGCGCGGGGCCGCTGCCGAAGCGCGTGGCGCCGCTCGCGATGCCGCAGTGGGGCACGCTGCGCGTCGCGACGGATGCCGACGACCAGCCCGTGCTGCAGATCGCGATCGCGCCGCCCGCGGGCCTCGCGCAGGACGGGCCGTCGATGGACCTGCTCGTGGCGTGGCTCGGCGACGACCGCGGGCCGCTCGTGCCGGCGCTCGTGCCGAAGGTCGCGCGCGCGGTGTCGGTGTCGCGGTCGGCGCGGATCCCGCAGGACGTGCTCGAGGTGCGGCTCGACGCCGACCCGGCGCAGTCCGCGGGGGATGCCGCGCGGGCGCTCTTCGCCGCGCTCGAGGCCGCGAAGGCGGGGCCGACGGCGGGCGAGGTCGAGCGCCTCGATCGCGCGGCGCGCGACGAGCGCACGGTGCAGGGCCAGCGGCTGCACTACGCGGCCGTCTTGTACGGGGACGCGTTCGCCGCGACGACGGGCGCGCTCGTCGACGCGGTGGAGCCCGCGCCCGTCGACGCGAAGCGCGTCTCCGCGCTCGCGGCCGCGTGGCTGCCGGGCGCGGCGGCGCGCGCGCGCGGTGCGTGGTCGGCGAAGACGGCGCCGCAGCAGCCGCTCGAGATCGCGACGCTGGCGCCGCGCGAGGGTGCGGCGCCGCTGCCCGCGCCGGCCGCCTCGCCGATCGCGGGTGCGGTGCCCGCGGCGGGACCCGCGGGGAGCCGCACGCTCACGCTGCGCAACGGGCTCGTGCTCGTCGCGCGGGAGGAGCCGGGCACGCCAGTGTTCGGGATCCAGGTGCTCGTCGCGGATCGCTCGTTGCGCGAGCCCGCGGCCGCGCAGGGTGCGGCCGACTTCGCGCATCGCCTCCTCGGCAGCGGCTCGGTGCTGAGCCCCGAGACCGCGTTCGGGCAGCGGCTCGCGCGCGCGGGGATCGAGATCAAGACCGCGGACGATCCGAAGATCCCGTACGACGACGACGACAACGTCCCGGAGTGGAGCTTCGTGCGGCTCGAGGGGCCGGCGCGCGCGCAGGACGAGGCGCTCGGGCTCCTCGCCGAGATGCTGCGCGCGACGCGCTGGGACACCGCGGCGCGCGAGCGTGCGGTCGTCGCGTACCAGCTCGAGCAGAAGGCCGTGACGCAGGGCGGGATGGCGCTCGCGCGCGCGGTGCGCGGGCGGCTCTTCGGTACGGAGCATCCGCTCGCGCGCGCGACGGCCGCGGCGCCCGGCACGGCGCCGCCGTCGGACGACGCGGTGCGCGGGCTCCTCGGCGAGTGGCCGCGCGGCTGGTTCGATCCGGCGCGGCTGATCGTGTCGGTGGTCGGGCCCGCGCGGCTCGAGGACCTCGCGGAGCGCGTCGGCGACCTCTTCGGGGACGGGCCGGCGACCGCGCCGCAGCGCGGCCCGTATCCGCCGGCGAAGCCCGAGCCTGCGCCCGTACCCGTACCCGTGCCCGCGCCCGTGCCCGCGCCATCGCCCGCACCCGGAGGAATGCCCGGTGGAATGCCGGGTGGAATGCCCACCGGCACGCCCCCCGGCATGGGCGGGATGCCCGGCATGGGCGGCGCGCCGCAGCAGGTGAACCTCGCCTGGGCGCGCGTCCTCGACGTGCCGCAGGAGCGGCGCGCGGCGCTGCTCGTCGCGCTCGGCGCGCTCTCCGATCGCATGGTCGCCGTGATCCGCGAGAAGGAGGGGCTCGCCTACCGGCTCGGCGCCGGCGTGCGCTGCCTGCCCGACGGACGCTGGCTCGTCACCGCGTCGGTGGGCACGCGTCCGCAGAACCGCGACCGCGTGGTGCAGCTGTTCGGCGAGATCGCGACCGCGCTCGGGCACGACCTCCCGAACGCCGACGACCTCGCGCGCATGGCCGCGCGCGTGCGCGAGCGGGACATGCTCGCGCGCCTGTCGGCCGGGGCGCGCGCGGCGCGGCTCGCGCGGCTGACGTTCGAGGGGCCGACCTCGCCGCTCGCGGTGACCGACGAGCAGCAGCGCGCCGCGACGCCCGCGGCCGTGCGCGAGGCCGCGGCGACGCTCCTCGCGCCGGGCGACCTCACGCTGGTCGAGACGCGTTGAGCCGGCGCACGAAGGCGAAGAAGGCGTCCACGCGAACGCTCGACGCGCTGTTCGTCGAGCCGTACATGGGCGGC
>JABLTH010025614.1_pt1 | contig 28190 bp, 25 predicted proteins | sample 7875711 | NCBI WGS metagenome assembly JABLTH01 (sample SAMN14941262, study PRJNA633318) | bioreactor metagenome | isolation source: bioreactor | place: China | collected 2019-03-05 | reverse complement strand
TTGATCTGGATTTGAAATCCGGCGACCCAGCCCCTACCCTGCGCCCATGCCCTCACGCACCGTCATGGCCTCCGCCCCCGGCAGCCTCATGCTGTTCGGAGAACACGCCGTGCTCCACGGACGGCAAGCGCTAGTCTGCGCCGTGAACCGGCGGATTCGCGTCGCACTCACGCCTCGCGAAGATGGCAGCATCGTCATCGAATCGGAACTCGGACGACTCGACTGCGCGTTGACGAATATTCCCGACGACGAACGATTCCGATTTCTCATCGCGCTGCTTCGCGGGAACGTCTCGCGCGTGGCGAGTGGATTCACTCTTCGCGTCGCTTCCGAATTTTCGCACAACATCGGCTTCGGCTCTTCCGCTGCGGTCACCGTGGCTGCGAACGCGGCCATTACGCAATGGCTTTCGGGCGAGGTGGAACTTGATGCGCTCTTCGCCTCCAGCCGCGACACGATCCGGAGCGTGCAGGGCCTCGGATCAGGCGCTGATGTTGCGGCGAGCGTTTATGGCGGACTCGTCCTCTATCGCGCTGATCCGGCGGAGGTGGAAAAACTTTCGGGCGCGCATCCGCTGACGGCCGTCTATTCCGGGAGCAAGCGCCCGACGCCGGAAGTGGTGCGTTGGGTTGCGGAACAGCGGGCGCAATTTCCCGAAACGTTTGAAAAACTTTTTGATGCCGCGGAAAACACCGCGAGGACTGCCGCTGACGCGGCGGAAAAACAGGACTGGAAGACGTTTGGCCGAATGATGAATGTGGCACAGGGCGTGATGGATGCGATGGGCGTGAACAATGCGCGCCTGTCCGAAATCGCGTATGCGCTGCGGGAACAGCCCGGCATCCTGGGCTCGAAAATTTCAGGCTCCGGACTCGGCGATTGTGTCGTCGGTTTAGGCAAGGCTGCCGCGGCTTTTCCTTTCGAGGCGATGGCGGTTGAAATGGATGCGCAAGGGGTGACGGTTGAAAAAAGCTGAAGCGTTTTCAATGATTCTCAGCGGCAAAAGCCGCGAGCCGCGCAAGGCCGAGGGGGCAGCCTCCGCGCCGGCGAATATCGCGCTGTGCAAATATTGGGGCAAACGGAACGAGGAGTTGAATCTGCCCGTCACCTCGAGCCTCTCCGTCTCGCTTGGCGAACTCGGGACGCGCACGCGCATCCAGCCGGCGGGCGCTTCGGATGAGGTTTCGCTGAACGGGGAGCGGGTGTCGCCGCGCGACCCCTTCGCGCGCGGCGTGACCAAATATCTCGATCTCATCCGCCCGAACCCGCTGATGGGCTTTCGCGTCGAAACGCACAACTCCATTCCCACCGCCGCCGGGCTTGCTTCATCCGCCTCGGGTTTCGCGGCGCTCGCGCTCGCGCTGGACGATCTGTTCGGCTGGGCGCTTCCGCGCCGCGAGATTTCCATTCTCGCGCGGATGGGCAGCGGCAGCGCGGCGCGATCGGTTTATGACGGATTCGTCGAGTGGCACGCCGGGGCGAAGCCGGATGGGATGGATAGTTTTGCGGAGCCGTTTCCTCATGCGTGGATGAATCTGCGCATCGGCCTGCTAACCGTTTCTGCGGCTCGCAAGACCATCGGCTCGCGCGATGCCATGAAGCGCACAAAGCGCACCTCCGCGTTGTATCAATCCTGGCCGGCGAAAGTGGAACAGGATTTGATCACGATTAAGGAGGCGATTTCCGAGGGCAATTTTGAATTGCTGGGCGCGACGGCGGAATCGAACGCGTTGACGATGCACGCGACCTCGCTGGGGGCGTGGCCGCCGGTGCTGTTCTGGCTCCCCGAGAGCGTCGCCTTGATGCACAAAATCTGGGCTCTGCGCGACGCGGGGTTGGCGATCTATTTCACCATGGACGCGGGCCCGAACATTAAACTGCTGTTTCTCGCGGAGGACGAAACCTCCGTGAGAGAGCGCTTCGAACCGATCCAAGTCGTCGCGCCGTTTCGTTAGGCGCGCGCTTTCGGGTCTCGCATCTCTTTCGCGCGGTCAGGCGCTGGCGTGCGCTTCTTTATAGTGCGCAGCTTCCGCGCGACGGGAGAGCCGTTCGCTCTTGCGGCGGGCCATCTGGTGTCCAATTTTTTCGACGAGCCGATCCACCGCGTCCATCGGATGTTCAGCATGGCCCTCCGCGCTCAGATCTTTGCCGGGAACTTCGACGAGCACCTTTACCTGAAACTGGCTCGGCGAAGCGTGAGCGCTGGTTTTCCGCATGTACACGCGAGCGCGCATGGCGCGAGGATCCTGATGTTCGAGCCGCCCGATTTTGTCGGCGACGATGGCTTTCTGATGATCTCCGATCATGAATCCGTCAGCGTGAATCAATACGTCCATCGCAGGTTCTCCTGTTCTCTTGGTTTTTTCCAATCGTTGGAAATTCCAACCGCGAAATTTCCAATCGTTGGAACTTTTTCATGCACGTCCTCGATAGTTAAAAAGCTCTTCAAGTTGAAAGGGGCGCTGGGCCGCGGTTTGCAGCGCGCGCAGGATTTTCGTTTGAATGTTGCGCGTGAGGGGCCGGCCTTTGCGGCCTTTTTGCACCATTTTGTGCGTCAACTGCTCCGTAGAGGCGGCGACGAGATCGTGATTGTTCAGCCCCAACAAATTCATCAGTTCGTCCAATGGCTGCCGTTCTGGCGTCACTCTACCACGAATAGACCCGAACGCAAAGTTTTCGTTCATCTATTTCTTCTAAAAACCGAACGCGCGGTTGATCCAATATTGCGGGTGGACCGGCCTGGCCCCGGGGCCGCCGAACTGAACAAACACCTTCCCGCCGCTGCTGCGAAGGATGGCCCAGAAGAGGGTGTCCGCCTGAACAACGGCGATGTCGGTGGCGCCGTCGCCGTCGTAGTCGGCGGGAACGGGCATGTTGCCCGCGCCGCCCCAGAGTTGGTCGCGCGCCGAATTGTCGTGGCTGTGGAGCATGTGCCAGACCCCTCCGGTCGGCTCATATAGCGAGGGGTCGGCTTTTTGATCGCCATCGAAGTCGCCGGCGACGGGAAAACTTCCGGCCTGGCTGAAGAAGGTCAGCCGCTTTCCATTTGCGGATCCGAGGATGTACCAGTTGCCGGAGGGCGGGTGAAAAACGGCGGGGTCTGCGCGCCCGTCGCCGTCATAGTCGGCGGGGACGGGCACGGAGGCGCTCCAGCCCCAGTGGACAAGGCGCAGTGAATTGCCGGCGGACGATTGACGGATGTACCAGTTGCCGGCGGCGGGATGATAGACGGCGAGGTCCGCTTTGCCGTCGCCGTCATAATCGGCGGGGACCGCGAGGGTTTCGGCCCAACCCCAGTTCACGGTTTGCACGGATCCATTGATGCTCGACCGCACATACCAGTTGCCGGCGGCGGCGTGATAGACGCACAGATCGGCGATCCCATCGCCGTCAAAGTCCGCCGGCGCGGGCGTGGCCTCCGCCCAGCCGAACTGCCGGGTGACAACATTGGTGCCGTCAACGTTGATATTCCAGGTTCCCGAAGCGGGGGTGTAGAGCGCGAGGTCGGCGCGCGCGCCGCCGCCAAAATTGAGGTCCGCCGCCCGAGACTGAAGGGCAAGAGCTGCGAGCAGAAACTGGAGCAGTCGCCGGGTCATTTTTGGAGCCCCATGCGTTTATTGTTCCAAAATTGAATGTTGATCGGCAACGCGGTGGGCCCGCCGATCTTCGCGGTTTGCAGCGCGCCGTTTGAGCTGCGCAAAATATAAAGCGTTGCGGCGGCGGGATGATAGACGGCCAAGTCCATTCGCCCATCGCCGTCGTAGTCCGCGGGCGCGGGAACGGAGGCGCTGAAGCCGAACTGCTGCGAGCGATAGCCCGCGGCGGTTTGTTGGATGAACCAGTAGCCGGTGGGTTGATGGAAGAGGGCCATGTCGGCTTTGCCGTAGCCGTCATAGTCGCCCGGAACGGGAACAGCGCCCTGATAGCCGAAAGATTCCGTTTGCGCGCCGGCCATGAAGCGGAAGGTCCAGAGACCAGTTGCCGGATTGAAAACTGCGGGGTCGGCTTTGCCGTCGCCATCGTAGTCGGCCGGAACGGGAATCTGGCCGGAACCGCCGAGCGCAACGGTCGTCATTCCCTCGCGGCTCCGCTTCAAATACCACATGGCGCCGGCGGGGTGATAGACCGCGAGGTCGGTCACGTCGTCGCCGTCATAGTCGGCGGGAACGGGGAGCGACTCGCTCCATCCATAGCTGATCTGCCGGAAGGCGGAGGCTGATGGCTGGATATACCACACGGCGCTCGATGGAAGGAACACGGCGAGGTCCGCGCGCCCGTCGCCGTCATAGTCGGCGGGAACGGGAACGGTTCCGGGAAAGCCGAAACTGACATTGGCCGGGGCGCCGGCGCTGAATTGAAAACTCCAGAGACCGCCGGCAAATGACGCCGGTTCGGCGATGGCATCGCCGTCGAAATCCATCGCGACCTTTCGCGGCTGAACATCGAGGATTTGAAGGCCCTCGTTAAGGTCGGCGACATAAACCCTGTTGCCTCGCGCAAAAATCCCGCACGCAATTCCGGGCGTGTCAAAGTATCCGATGAGTCGGGGCGCGGTCGGAGTGGAGACATCAATCGCCTCGACGCCGGCGAAGTCATCGGCGATCCACGCGACATTTGAGACGACGTGGACGGCCCGAGCGTAGCCGGGCGTATTGAACGTGGCGCGGAGCACAGGATTGGTTGGTTGCGAGACGTCAAAGATTTGCAGTCCCGCATCCCAATCCGCGACATAGGCATGGTTCCCAACGACCTGCACGCCGGCTTTCAAGCCTCGTGTGGCGCGGGCGCCGCGCCGTGCGGGGTTCGTCGGGTTCGTCGCATCGGCGATGAGAAGTCCGCTGAAGTCATCGAGCGCATAAACGCGGCTTCCGACGGCGGCAACGCCCCTGGAAAAGCCGTCCACAGGAATCCGCCCAACGCGCGCGGGATTGGAGCGCACATCCACGACGGCGATTCCATCGAAACCGTCGGCGAGATAGACCATGCCGCCACTCGCCGCGACGGATTGGAAGTTGTTGCTGAAATCCGGGAGACTGGCGGATGCGTTGTACACCGGCATGGCGCCGCCGAGATCAAACGTTGCCAGTCCGGCGTAGGCGTCGGCGACATAGACGCGGCCGGACTGAACCGTCAGGCCGTAGGCGTAGCCGGGCGTGTCGGCAAATCCGACCAGCGCCGGATTCGATGCCGCCGTGACCTCCACGACGGCCAGCCCATTGTAACCGTTCGCGATGAGCGCCGTATTGGAAACCACCACGACCGCCCGCGCATCGCCCGGCGTATCTACCGAGGCCAGCTTTTGAATTTCGACGGGCGGCGTCGCGAACGCGCCCGCGGGCCATATCCAAAGGGAGAAACCACACAGGATCCACAATTTGAATTGCGAATTGAACGCGGCCATGTATGAATGACTCTAGTTACTTCGTTCTGATTTGTGAAACAACAAAGGAGTGCTGCTGTGAAGTTCCGTCTGTCCCTTGTTTTACTGGCCGCCGTCGCAACCACCCTTTCCGCGCAAGGCCAGGAGGCTCCGAACTTGGGCGATCTCATGCAGGCCATGGGCGCCATGATGGGCGCAAACTCGAACTCCGCCGCGGCGGTGGTGGATTTTCGCGAATTGAAAGCGCTGCTTCCTTCCGACCTCCCCGGAATGAAACGAAAGAGCGCCAATGGCGAGAAAAATACCGCCATGGGCATCACGCTGGCCGAAGCCGAGGGCCGCTATGAGTCCGACAACGGCACATCCAGCATCACGCTCAAGATTTCGGACTACGGCGGCACGGGCGGGATGGCGAGCATGATGCAATTCGGTTGGGCCGCGACGGAAGTGGACAAAGAAAGCGACACCGGCTACGAGCGATCGAGCGTTATCGGCGGCAACAAGGCGCTTGAAGAATACAACACCGAGCGCAAGAGCGGGAGCATCAAGGTTCTCGTCCACAAACACTTCACGGTGGAAGCAGAGGGCGACAATGTGACGCCGGAACAGTTGATGACGGCGATTCAAAAGGTGGACACGGCGAAACTCGCCACACTCCAACCCAAAGCCGCCGCGCCCGCGCACTAAACGACGTTTTTCAGCTTTGGGTTTCGAACAACCGCGCGGCTCCGCAAAGAGCGCGCGGTTTTTCATTCGCGCCGCGATCCGCAAAAAACTTGTGGAAGCAAAAAACATGCCATAGATTTTGGGTTCCGAGCAGGCTCATACATGGCGGATCAATATCTCTCGCAAATTCAAACGCAGCGCCAGATGCAGGTGCTGGCCCCGCAGCTACGGCAATCGCTCGAACTCCTGCAAGTGCCCGTGCTCGAACTTCGCTCGCTCGTACAGCAGGAGATGGAAAAGAACCCGACGATCGAAGAGTCGCCGGCGCCCGACGCGCCCGATAGCGAGGCCGAGTCCGCATCTTCCGAGCCTGAATTGCCGGCGACCGACGGCGAGGCGCCCAATCCGGCAAAGGATTCCGACTCGGATTTCGGCGGCGAGCCGGAGGCGCCCACGCCCTCCGCTACGGAGTCGGGCGGAGACGATGAAAAGTTTCAGGACGAATTCGAGCGGCTGGTGAAACTCGACGACGAGTGGCGCGACTATTTTCAACAGGGCCGGGCCAGCCAGCCTTATAGCGCCGACGACGCGCAGCGACGGCAGTTTCTCTTCGATTCCATTTCGCAGCCCGAGTCGCTTCAGCAGCACCTCGTGAATCAACTCTCGCTGGCCGTGGACAACGAGGAGGATCGCCAGATCGGCGAGCTGCTCATCGGCAGCATCAACGACGACGGATTCCTCACCTCGAACCTGGACGAAATGGCCGCCTCCACCGGTCACACCACCGAGCAACTCACGAACGTCCTGGAGCTCATCAAAGAGTTCGATCCTGTCGGCATCGGATCAAAGGACCTTCAGGAATGCCTGCTGACCCAACTGAACCGGCTCGGCAAGGAGGATTCGATCGCCGCCCAGATCGCGCGCGATCACCTGGAGGCCCTTGGCGCGCGCAAATATGCGGAGATTGCGCGCGCATTGAAGATTTCTCCCGAGCAGGTGCAGGATGCAGCGCGGCTCATTGGAACGCTTGAGCCGAAGCCCGGCCGGCGCTTTGTCGCCGACGCGCCGTATTACGTGCTGCCCGAGGCGATGGTTCAGAAGATTGACGGGCGCTATGTCGTCCTGCTCAACAACGACCAGATACCCCGCCTGCACATCAGCAACGAATACCGGCGGCTGATGGGCGACAGCGGCACGACCAGTGAAGTAAAGAGCTACATCCGCGAAAAAATCCGCGCGGGCCTCTTTCTCATCAAGAGCATCAACCAGCGTCAGCAGACGATCTACAACATCGCGAGCGAAATCGTCAAAGTGCAAACGGATTTTTTCGAGCACGGCATCTCGCGTCTGCGCCCGCTCACGATGAACGAAATCGCGCAGGTCGTCGGCATCCACGAAACCACGGTCAGCCGCGCCATCGCGAACAAGTACATTCAGACGCCGCGCGGCACATTTGAGATGAAATACTTCTTCACGCCGGGCTACAAAACCGCCGACGGCAAAGAAATTTCGAACAAGACCATCAAGAATGCCCTCTCGACGCTCGTCGCCGACGAAGATCCCGCCACCCCGCTCTCCGATCAGGCCATGGTTCAGAAGCTCGGCGAGATGGGCATCCAGGTGGCGCGCAGGACGATTGCCAAATATCGGGAAGAGCTTAAGATTCTGCCGTCGCACCTCCGCAAGCAGCTTTGAGGAGTCATGCCCATAAGGCGAGTCAATTTATCGCAACTAAACCGGCGGCAAACCAAAATGCTGATCGCCGGCATCATCGCTATTTTGGTGATGATCTATATCCCGCCGTGGGTGCACGAATATCGCAACGAATTCGGCGTGGGGCGCACCGTCGGGGCGGGCTACGGCACCCTCGCCAATCCCCCGTCTACGAGCGCCACCTACAATCTTTACAGCACGCACATTGACGTCGTCTTGTTGCTCATTCAGTTAGTCGCCGCCGCGGGCATCACGTTCGGCGCGCTCGTGTATCTCGCGGACCGAAACCCTGACACCGCGCGGTTGATGCGGCGCTATCGCCGCCACTAAATCGTTATTTCGGCAGCAATCGGGTGAACGTCACCGTCCCGCGCTCATCTTTCTTTCCCTCATCCGCCGTGACCACCCACGGGCCCGCCTCATCTGGAATCACAATCAACCCCTCCGGGCGATCCCCGACCTTATCATGCCCGACCAGCGTCGGATGTTCCGGCCGCGAAAGGTCCAGGCAGAGCGCGCGTCCGCCACGCTCGATGCCGACCGCGCAATACGTGCGACCACGCCATGAAAACAATTTTACGCTCTCCGGCTGGCGCGACTTGTCGGGGCGCTCGGGATCCACCAACGGACGCACATCCACGCGAGCGAGCAGCGCGCCCGTGAAGTTCGCGGCATCTATTCGATAAACGCTGACATGCTCGCCGTGTTCTTCCGCGACCGCGAGCAGATCACCCAACACGTCAACGCCATCCGGCTGCGCGCCCGGCGTCAACATCACTCGCCCGGCAATTCGCGGCGGGGAAGACTGCAAATCCACCAACACAACGGCATCATTCTCCTGGCACCCGACGGCTGCGAATCGCGATTGCTCATCCACCGCAACATACTCAGGCTCAATCGTCCCAAGAGGAAGCCCCAGCGCCTCGTCGAGCCCTGGCAACTCTGAATAAGTCCTCGCGGCCACATCGAGAAGGCCAATCGAGCCGGGTGTCGTGTCGTCGCGCCGGGCCTCATTCGCGATGATCACCCATCGCCCATCCGGCGAGGCCGCCAACGAATCGGGATTAAAGCCGACCGCCCAATTTGTCGCCTCAAACGTTTGCATATCCACGCGAAGCAATTTTCCGCGCCGCGTCACATCGTCATCCGCAGTAACCGCCCAAAGAACCTCTCCGTCTGGTGAGAATGCCGCACTCGTGGGCGTCCCCTGAACGGGAACGCGGCGAATCAAACGCCACTTCGGCGGATTCAACGACTCTGCGCGCATCACATCCACAGAACGGTCCACCGGATCCGTGCCGGCGAAGAGGCGGGTGGCTGCGTGGTATTTTACAATTTCAAATTTAGAGCCTGGCGGGTCAAGCGTCGCGACGCGCGACAGCCGCACATCATCCGCGCAAACCGCAGTCGTCAAAAAAAAGCAACCCCACCAACCTCTCATGCTTCAACTCAATCACACCCCCCTTCGCCTGACCAGCGCAATTGGCTCTCCTTGAGTTGACGGCCGCAAGTGCACGGACTTTGAACTCGCGGATCGAACCGAAACTCCACGCTCGCCTTGCGGCGAATCCCGCTCCCCCCTCGCGGCGCAGGGCTATTCTCGGCGAAGCCGGAGGAATTGGCGGAGGGAAGATGCGGGCGCGGCGAACGTATCCGGACCGCCGGCAGCGGAGCGATCCACACCACGCGTTGTGATCCAACTCATCTGAGCATTCTCGAGCCGCCACTACATTACACCGGCTCGAAATTTGCGCGATCCTGTCGCCCCAACCGGGCGGATCGGGTCACCGCGTTGCGGCGCTGCCGCCGATAACCGCAACATCATCATCCGAAAGTCCGTCAGCAAAAAAGGAACCATACTGAACGAAAGGAAGCCGCAGCACAGATGAACTGGCGCTTGAAGTGACGCGCGTCGGCTGATCGTTTGTCCTCGCGTCTGGCCCGTTCATCGGGCCTCTCGCGGACGGCGTTCGACCTCAGCCATAACGACCCCGCTGGCTCCGTTTTTGGCGCCTCCGCTCTTCACGGCATTTACCGTCGCGATCAATCCTCTTGATGGGGTATAGTATGGAGACCTTCGGCTAGACATGGAAGCTGTTGATTTGCGGTGACAATTGGCGCTTTCAAAAATCCGAAGGTCGGCGCACAATTGTCCGCGAAGGCAGTGAAAATTGTGAACAAGAGGGAGAAAAGCAATGCGAGGCCCCGTTTGAGTAAACCGCCCGCGAGTTCACCACCGCGGGGCCCTCGCGGTATGAAAACGTGGTTGTTTTTCACTCTTCTGAGTGCGCTGGCGGCGATCTTTGCCGTGGCCGAGCCGCCGCCTTTTCTTTTCGACATGGGCGCCAATCGCATTGAAACGATCAACACCAATACGTATCGGCTGGTCTTTTCAAACGGCCGCTCCGAAATCTGGCGGCGGAGTGTTGTCGGTTGGGTCGGCCCGGGCCGAACCTATTTCGAAACGTCGGACGGCAACTACTCCGGCAGCAACGGACGCTACTCGCGCTCGCTCATCGGCTGGAACGCGCCGCGCGGACGGCGCATCTATGACGAAACTCCCACTCGCATCCGCGCGGGCACCAACACCTATCGCCGGACACTGGACCGATACGACCGCCGGTAGCGACGCGCGGCGGAGGGCTCGGCGAAATTTGTCCGAAGATTTTTGTTTTGCCGGGCCGCGTCATGGTAACGTGCGTCATCAATGATTGCTGAAAAGCATAGCTCGTTCGTTCACCTCCATTTTCACACGGAGTTCAGCCTGCTCGATGGCGCGTGCCGCGTGGAAAAGAGCGTGGAGCAAGCAAAGGCCATGGGCATGCAGGCGCTCGCGATCACCGATCACGGCGTGATGTATGGCGTGGTGGATTTTTACAAAAAAGCGAAGAGCGCCGGCATCAAACCCATTCTCGGCTGCGAGGCCTACCTCGCGCGCGGCAACATGCAAGACCGCAAACTCGAAGACGGCAGCCGCTCGCAATCCAACCACCTCGTGCTGCTCTCCGAATCAACCGATGGTTACTACAACCTCGTTTACCTGATCTCCAAGGCCCATCTCGAGGGCTACTACTACAAGCCGCGTATTGACAAGGCGCTGCTGAGCGAGCGCGCGAAAGGCATCATCGGCACTTCGGCCTGCCTGAAGGGCGATATTCCCGAAGCCATCGTGAAAGGCGACCTCAACCGCGCAACAGCGCTGGCCGGCGAATACTCGGAGATTTTCGGCAAGGGCAATTTCTTCCTCGAACTGCAAAATCACGGCATCCCCGAGCAGCGCATCTGCAACGAGGGCATCCTCGAAATCCACCGCCGCACGGGCCTTCCGCTGATTGCCTCCAACGACGTGCACTACATCATGCCCGAAGATTACGAAGCGCACGATGTCATGCTCTGTCTGCAAACCGGCGCCACCATGAGCGACCCCAACCGGCTGCGCTATTCCTCCAATCAGTTTTTCATGAAGAGCGCGCAGCAGATGGCGGATTTGTTTCGCGAGTTCCCGGAGGCGCTGCGCAACACCGTGGCCATCGCGGAACGCTGCAACGTCGAGCTTCGCCTCGACAAGGACCTTCACTTTCCGACCTTCGTGGTGCCGGAGGGCTATTCGCAGAAGGAATATCTGATCAAACTCGGGCGCGAGGGCATTCGCAAGCGCTACGGAATCGAAAACCTCGACGCGCCGAAAAATCCCGACGAACAGCGCGTGGCCGATCGCTTCAAGTTCGAGGTGCAGGTCATCGAGCGCACCGGCTTCATCAACTATTTTCTCGTCGTGTGGGACTTCATCCGCTTCGCGCACGAGAGCGGAATCCCCGTGGGGCCCGGCCGCGGGTCGGGCGCCGGCAGCCTGCTCGCCTACGCGCTGGGCATCACCGGCATTGACCCGCTGGCCTACGGACTTTTCTTCGAGCGGTTTCTGAACCCGGAGCGCGTGTCGCCGCCGGACTTCGATATTGATTTTTGCCAATGGCGGCGCGGCGAGGTCATTGACTACGTCAAACGCAAGTACGGCTCGGAAAACTGCGCGCAAATCATCACCTTCGGCTCGCTCGGCGCGAAAACGGTCATTCGCGACCTCGCCCGCGCGATGGAAATTCCGTTCGCCGAAGCGGACCGACTCGCGAACATGGTGCCGGAAATTCCGGACATGACGATCGAGAAGGCGCTCCAACAAAGCCCCGAATTTCGGCGCACGTGCAAAGAGGAGCCCAACGCGGCGCGCATCCTCACCTACGCGAAAGTTTTGGAGGGTCTCCCCCGAAATCCCGGCATACACGCGGCCGGCGTCGTCATCGGCGAAAAGCCGCTCATCGAAATTCTGCCGCTCTCACGCGACAAGGAAAAGCAGGTCATCACCCAATTTGAAATGAAGCCGCTGGGTATGGTCGGCCTGCTCAAGATGGACTTCCTCGGCCTCAAGACGCTCACGATCATCCAGCAAGCCGCGCACTGGATTGAGCGCAACCATGGCGTGAAACTGGACATTGATCGCATCCCCCTCAATGACGCCAAAACGTTCGAAATGCTCCGGCGCGGCGACTCCGTCGCCGTGTTTCAGGTGGAATCCAGCGGTATGCGCGACCTCCTGCGACGCCTCGGCCCGACGAGCATCGAAGAGGTCATGGCGCTCATCGCCCTCTTTCGCCCCGGCCCGATGCAGTTCATTGACGACTACATCAACCGCAAACACGGCAAGGTGAAAATCGAATACAAGCATCCGCGCCTCGAACCGGTGCTGCGCGAGACCTACGGCATCATGATCTATCAGGAGCAGGTTCAGCAGGCCGCCAACGTGCTCGCCGATTTCTCGCTCGGCCAGGGCGATGTGCTGCGCCGCGCGATGGGCAAAAAAGACCCGAAGGAAATGGCCACCGTGCGCGACAAGTTTGTGACGGGCTGCGAAAAGGCGAACAAAATCCCGCGCAAGAAAGCGGAAGAAATTTTCGACGACATCGAAAAATTCGCCGGCTACGGATTCAACAAATCGCACAGCGCCGCCTACGCCATCCTCTCCTGGCAAACGGCCTACCTGAAAGCCAACTATCCGATCGAGTTCATGGCCGCCAACCTGACGATTGACATCGGGAACAACGAGCGCATCGCCGAGCTCCTCGCCGAATGCCAGGAGATGGACATCGAAGTCCTCCCGCCCAGCGTCAACGAAAGCGGCGTCCAGTTCACTCCGCTCAAGCCGACGGAAAGATTCCCGCACGGCGCGATTCGCTTCGGCATGGCGGGCGTCAAAAATGTCGGCGAGGGCGCCGTACAGCAAGTGGTGGAGGAACGAACGCGGAGCGGACCGTTCAAGGGACTGCTCGATTTCTGCGGGCGCCTCGACTCGCAAGCTGTGAATCGAAAGACGCTGGAGAGCCTTGTGCGCTGTGGCGCGTTCGACTTCACCGGCATGCCGCGCAGCCGCCTCTTCGGCGGGATTGACTTCGCCCTCAAACGGTCGCAGGCCGAGCAGAGCGACCGGCGCGCGGGCCAGATTTCCCTTTTCGACATGCTCGGCGACGGCGACGCGAAAAAGAACGGATCCGCGGAGGATGAACTCCCGCAAGCTGAACCGTGGCCCGCGAGTCAGGATCTTTCCGCCGAAAAAGAATTGCTCGGCTTCTACGTCTCCGGACATCCGCTTGCGGCGTTCCAACAGACGTTGAAGCGCTTCGAGCTGGCGGATTTCGCCGGACTCGCAAACCTGGCCTCCGGCACGCCCACGCGCATCGGCGGATTGGTCACGCAGTTTGTGAAGAGGTTCACGAAGAAGACGCAGGAGCCGATGGGCGTCTTTCGACTCGACACGCTCCAAGGCTCATTCGAGGTCACGGTGTTTCCCGATGCGTTCCGCGACTACGGCGTCTATCTGCAAGAGGAAGCGCCCGTGCTCGTCTGCGGCATATTCAAGAGGGACGAAAAAGGCTATCGCCTCGACGCCGCCGAAATCTATCCGCTAAAAGACGCGCACCGCTTCTTCGCGGAAAAGGTCAGCATTCACCTGCCGGCGGCGCGCTGCGAGACGGCGCACTTCTCGGCGCTCAAACAGGCCATTCACCGACATCCCGGCGAAACCCCCGTGTTCATCTGCATCGAGCACTACGGCGGAGAAAAGATTTTTGTCAATACGGAGTACACCTTCAAAGTCTCTGCCAGCGACCAGTTCGTGCACGACATCACGCACATCGCGGGCGAAGGCTCTTGCTACGTGCAGGCAAACCCCGCTCCGCTGCTGCGTCCGCGCCAGAAACGATGGGCCTCGCGCGGCGGTGAAAATGGAAGAGAATGAGACACCGCATTTCAGTGGAGGGCCCATGAAACGACGCGACTTCTTGAAACAAACTCTGCCCGCCGTTGCCGCCGCCGGCCTTGCCGGTTGTGTGGCCAAGCCTGCGGGGCTCGCTTCCGATTCTCGCCCGCTCGTCAAGTGGCGCATGGCCTCCAGCTATCCGCCGGGACTCGACACCATTTTCGGCACCGCGCGCAAATTCGCCGAGCGGCTTTCTCAATTGACGGACGGATTGTTCGAGTTGCGAATCTTCTCGCCGGGTGAACTGATGCCGGCGATGCAGGTGCTCGATGGCGTGCAGTCCGGCGCGGTCGAATGCGGGCACACGGCGGGCTATTACTACACCGGCAAGAATCCTGTCCTCGCGTTTGAAACGAGCGTGCCGTTCGGGCTCACCACGCGCCAGCAGCTCGCCTGGCTGTTTCAGGGCGGCGGACTCGAACTGCTCCGCAAGGCCTACGGCAAATTCAACATCCTCAACTTCCCCGCCGGTTGCACCGGCGCGCAGATGGGCGGCTGGTTCCGCCACGAAGTGAACACGCTGGGCGATCTCAAAGGATTGAAGATGCGCATTCCCGGACTCGGCGGCGAAGTCATGAGCCGTCTCGGCGTCTCCGTGCAGAGCATTCCCGGTTCCGATCTCTACATGGCGCTCGAACGCGGCGCGATTGATGCGACGGAGTGGGTCGGTCCCTACGATGACGAAAAGCTCGGTTTCCACAAGGTCTGCAAAAATTACTACTACCCTGGCTGGTGGGAGCCTGGACCCGTCCTCACCTATCTCGTGAATCGCGACGCGTGGAACTCCCTGCCTCCTTCCTACAAAGCCGCGTGGGAAGTCGCCTCGATCGAGTCCTGTAATTTGATGACGAACCTCTACGACAAACTGAACCCCGAGGCGCTCTCGCGCCTCAGAGCGCAGGGCGTGCAGCTCCGGAAATTTTCGGATGACATTATGACGGCGGCGGAAGCGATCGCGTTCCAAATTATGGAAGAACAAGCCTCAAAAGATCCCGACTATGCCGAGTTGTTCAAAAACTGGCGCGCGTTCCGCGCCGAATCCTATCGCTGGTTCGCAACGTGCGAGCTGAGCCTCGAACAATTCTCGTTTTCTCGCCCGTTATAGCGGCGAGGGATATTCGCCCTTGGCCACCAGCGCCTGCACGCCCGCCCGCACCGCATCGCGATCTTCGGGATAGGTCATGCCCAGCCACACCGCGTCAGTCGCGGCCACTTCAACTTCTGCGAGCCCGTGCTGAACGAGTTCATCCACCACGGCGGGAATATAGAACTCTGACTTCGCCTCGCGTCCGTGCTGGTCGAGAAAGGCCCGGAACGAGCGGTCGAGCGAATCGAACAGGGCGGGCGTGAAGCCCCACATGTTCATCGAAACCACCGTCTCGGCGGGGAGCGTCGCGCGCCCCCCCGCGTCTTCGGCGACAATGCCTTCCGAAGTCCTTGCAATTTGGGCGCGCTCTGTGACGCCGGCCAGCCGCCCTCCCTCGTCCACGCGGCAGACGCCGCGCGAAACTGCGCCGTGGTCGGAGAGCGTGTTGGAAAGCCGATAGCCGATGAGGAGAAAATCGGTGTCCCGCACAGCGCGCCGCGCGAGCAACCGTCCGAGTTTCGCAAAGGCATCGCGCCCATAAAAATCGTCGGCATTGATGACGCCGAACGGCTCGTTCACCGCCTCGCGGCAACACAAGATCGCGTGCCCGGTGCCCCACGGTTTTTTTCGATCCGCGGGCACGGCATGACCCGGCGGAAGGGCGTCCAGTTCCTGAAAAACATATTCAGCCGGAATGCGCCCGCGAAGCTTCGGCTCCATGACTTCGCGAAAAGCCTGTTCGATGTCGCGCCGGATAACGAACACCACTTTGCCGAATCCCGCGCGAAGGGCGTCGAAAATCGAATACTCGATCACGATCTCGCCCGCCGGGCCCACGGGATCAATTTGTTTCAACCCGCCGTAGCGACTGCCCATTCCCGCGGCCATGATGACTAACGTCGGTTTCATTGCGTCTGCACTCCCTCAATCTATTCGTCCAGCGCCGCCCACAACTGCGCCAGGCCCTGCTCCAAAGTGAATTGCGGCGCGTAATCGAGCGCGGCGCGGATGGACTCGATCGAAGCCGCCGACTCGCGAATGTCGCCCCGGCGCGCCGCTCCGAATACGGGATGGAGGTCTCGTCCGGCGATCCGCGCAAATGCGGCGAGCAAATCCAGCAGCGACACCGACCGACCGGTGGCAACGTTGAACACTTCGCCGCGCCCCGCGCGCGCGTCGTGCATCGCCTTCAAATTGGCCTGCACCACATCCTTCACGAAGACAAAATCCCGCGTCTGTTTGCCGTCGCCAAAAATCGCGGGCTGTTTGTCCGCGCGGATGTCCGACGCGAACTTCGAAATGACTCCCGAATACATCGAACTCGGATCCTGCCTCGGCCCGTAGACGTTGAAATAGCGCAGCGCGACCGTTTCCAGCCCGTACAGGGATGCGTAGATGCGGAGATAATGTTCGCCGCCCACCTTGCTCACCGCGTAGGGCGACTCCGGCTGCGGCGTCATCGTCTCGCGCTTGGGCAATTCCGGCGCGTTGCCATAAGCCGCCGCCGTGCTGGCCAGCACCAGCCGCCTGACCCCGAACTCGCGCGAGGCGCGAAGCAGATTCAGCGTGCCGGTCAGGTTGATTTCGTGGCATTCGTCGGGATGTTCGACCGATTCAAAGACGGAAACCAGCGCGGCTTCGTGATAGACATGGCGCGCGCCCCGCACCGCGCCGCGCACCGTCGCGAGGTCGCGCACGTCGCCTTCGATAAATTCGACGCGCGACCGGAACGGCTCAATGTTCCGAAGATGCCCCGACGACAAATTGTCCAGCACGCGCACGCGCGCCCCGCGCTCCAGCAACGCCTCGCACAAGTGCGACCCGATGAAGCCGCACCCGCCCGTCACGAGATACAACGGCGCCTCGCTCATGGAACCGACTCCACGCGCTTCGCGATCCAGGCATCCAGCGCGGGCAGCTGCGCTTGAATCTGTTCCGCGAGACGAAACTGAACGCGGCACCGGTCCAGATTCTGACCCGGACGGCTGGTCCTAAAATACGCATCGCCGTTCAGATAGTCCGTGAGAAACCGGACGCCGCACTCCGCAGTGATCAAAACGCCCGAGAACGCGAGTTGCTCCACCTCTTCGCGCGAGAGGAAACCGCCCGCGCTGTCCAAATAGCCCTCCGCCAGCGCCTCGAACAGGTCGCGGCGAAAGAGCACTTTGCCCAAGTCGCGCTCATCCTCATCCGCCGAGTGCGAGGCGGTGCGCACCATATCGCCAAAGTCGTAGAGCACGAGGCTCGGCATGACCGTGTCCAGGTCGGCCACGCACAGCGGTTCGGCGGTGACCTCATCCACCAGTACGTTGTTCGCCTTCGTGTCGTTGTGCGTCACGCGCGTCGGAAGAACGCCGCGCGCCTGCAAATCAACCAGCCTCCCGGCCGCGCCGCGAAAGCGCTCGACGTGTTCGAGTTCCGCCGCCACTTCGCAAACGCGTCCGACGGCGTCGCGCCGAATCGCCTCATCGAGTTGGGAAAACCGGTTCGGGGTGTCGTGAAATCGTTGAATCGTCTCCGTCAAAACCCGCGCGGGGAAATCCGACAACTGAGAATGAAACGCCCCAAAGGCTCGCGCCACGGCGCGCGCCTGATCCGGAGACTGAATGACGCTCCACGAAATCGTGCCCGGGATGAAGCGATACACCCGCCACGCCCTGCCTTCGTCATCCATCCAAAAAGAATGGCCTTCGCGAGTGTGAATAATTTCAAGCGCGCGCCGCGCGGCATCGGGCGTTCGGGCGGCGGCCAATTTTTTCCGGAGGTGGGTGGTGACGCGCAAAATATTTTCCATCAACCCGGGCACATCGCGAAAAACCTCCGTATTGATCCGCTGGAGCATGAAGGCCTCTCCATTGGCGAGCGTGACGCGATACGAATCGTTGATGTGGCCGCTGACGTATGGAACAATGGCGGTCGGCGCGGACGGCAGCCGAAAGCGTTCGGCCACGGCTTTCAAGGGTTCCAAATCAACGGCAGAAACGCGCATAGATCGGAAGCATGCCATGTCCGGCATGGTTTTGGCAAAACTCAAATCAATCCGAGAAGCTTGATCGGGAGGCCGACGACAAGCATAGTGAAGGCATGCAAGGCATTATTCCCGATTTGCAGTCCGCGATTTTGTGCGATGACGTGCGGCAGGAGCGCAACGGCAAATTTATTCTGATCGGCCTGTTCGACGCGATCGTGGTGCAGAGTCTCCCCGTCCGATATCCGCGGCTCTTTCTTGTCACGCGCTGGTGCAGCGGTCAGGGCGACTTCACGCAGCGGAGCCGCATCCTCAAGCCCGATCAAAGCTCGACGATGATCGAGGGCCAGAAAATCCCCGTGCGTCTCCCCTCCCCCGAGGCCACGGCGACGAATGTCGAAGTGTTTATCAATGTGGAGTTTCAGATCGAGGGCACGCACTGGGTCGAGGTGCTGCTGGATGGCGACATCAAAATCCGCTATCCGCTGCGCGTCGGCACGCCCAAGCAATCCGGGCCGGGAACGATTCCTCCGCATTTGCCCGAGGGGTTGGTCTGATTCAGGGCTGCGGCGGGTTGCGACTCTGCGCGCTCGATGCGGCTTTCTGTCGCGCGTCAATTTCCGCGATGCGCTGCGTGTAGAGGTTGGGATCGCGCGAGGTTTTGCCCGCGTTCACCAGATACTGCCGCGCAACATCGAAGTTCCCCTCGTTCTCTTCGAGCTTTGACAACTCCGAAAGGATGCTCCTCAGCATGAAAACGTCGGGATCGGCTTTGCCGCTTTCTTGCTTTCCCCATCGTTGCAGCGCGAGAAACCACATTTGCCGCGCCCGTTCCGCATCGTGCCGTCCGTCATAGAGCAGCCGCCCCATTTCGTAGAGCAACTCATAACTGTTCGGATTCGCCCGAAGTCCCTCGCGGAGAAATTGCTCGGCGTCGTCCATGCGGTGCATCCGCTCGCGAAGCCAGAAAGCGGCCACCATATAGCTCTCGACATGGTTTGGATCGAGGTCCACCGACATGCGAAGCCAGGGCATGATTTCGGCTACGGCTTCCGCGGAGGCTTCGCCCTCCGCGCCCGCATGGTTGTGTGTATGGCCGTGTTCGCTGAGATCGCCGGCATCCAAATGCGTGTGTTGAGACGGGAAGAACATGCGCCCGAAGGCATCGAGCCAATCTCGCGGCGGGCCCAAAAATGTCGCGATGTCGCCGGTGTTTTTTTCTTCCATCGCGCCCGCGTCGGCGGCGACGTGAACGGTCGCGAACGCCTCGTTGTTGTCAAAAATTGTGGGGTAATAGCCGTTGTGAAAATACACATCCGCTTTGACAAACAACTGATTGGCAAACATTCGCCGTCCGTCGCCCAGCAGCGCCTGCATCATGCCGCCCCGGCGCAGCGTGGACCCCTCCCACGTTTGGAACCACGGCTCCACGCGCGCGGCGAGTGAAAACGCGGCGACGAAAAACAACCCCGCCAAACCGATGGAGACCCGCGTGTTCACGAGAGCGACTTTCGGCGAAAGGCCCAGCACGCGAGCGTGAGAAATACGGCGCTGTAGAACGCCGCGTAGAGAGCCGCCTCAAAAAACACGAGCCACGGAATCAGCGGCCAGTTGTGAATGATCAGATCGCGCACGTCGAACAGCTCCAAGTGCGGAATGGCATAGTAAACCGCGTACACGATGGACTGGCGCGGCTCCGGCATCCGAACGGCGATTTGGTTGAGGTGCCGGCCCACCATCAGGATGCCGGTGGAAAGTATGAGCGCGATGGTGGTGTTCGACGATGGCGCTGTGAAAATGATCGAACCGAGCAGCGTGAAGGCAATGACGATGGCCAGCATCGCCCAGTGCAGAAGCATCGCTTGCGCATAGTTCAACGCCAGCCATTGCGACTCCTTCACCAGACAAACCCCGCCAAAAAAACCGTAGAACACGACCAGCGCCGCGCCGCAGGCGAACCAACAGCCCGCGAATTTTCCGAGCAGCACTTGCGCGCGCGTCACCGGTTTCGCCAGCAGCGGAAAAATCGTCCGGCTCTCCCGCTCCATCGGAAGTTGTCGCGCCGCCATCGTGATCGCGATCACGAGCATCGCGATCCAAATGAGAAGCAGGCAAATCTCCTTCACATAGCGAACGGCCTGAATGTCCCCAAAGAAACTCACCGACCCGGCCAGCACCGTGAGCATCGCCGTGAGAATGAACAGCACATAAACATCTTTGCGGCGATAAACCTCCCGAAGCACAACCGAGGCCACGGCCAGAATGTTGTTCATGGCGACCCCTCCTTGTAGCCGATCGTCTCCAGAAAAAAGGCTTCGAGATTGCGCCGTTCGCCGATCAACTCGGAAATCGTCCCCGCCGCCTTCAACTCGCCCTCGCACAGAATCGCGACACGGTCGCAAACCGTCTCCACCTCTCCCAACTCGTGCGACGAAAAGAACACCGTTTTCCCCTCGCTCTTCAGCCGGTGAATAATCGCGCGAATCTGCATTCGTCCCACAGGGTCCAGCCCGCTCGTCGGCTCATCCAAAATCAGCAGGTCGGGATTGTTGATCAACGCCTGCGCGAGGCCGACGCGCTGCTGCATGCCCTTGGAGTAGGTGCGAATCAATCGCCCGCCCGCCGCCTCCAACCCCACCAACTTGATCACCTCCGTCACGCGCCGGTCCAACTCACGGCGCGGAATCTGAAAAATCCTTCCGTAAAAGCGCAGCAACTCCTCGGCGGTCAAGAAGCGGTAATAATAGGTCATTTCCGGCAAATAACCGATCCGTTGTCGGGCGATGGGATCCCGCACGTTGACATCGAAAAGATACGTCTCCCCCGCGGTCGGCGGAATGAAACCGAGCAGCACATTCATCGAAGTCGTCTTGCCCGCGCCGTTGGGCCCGAGAAAGCCAAACGTCTCGCCCGCCTGCACCGACAGCGTCAAACCCTTGACCGCGCGATGCGGCGGCTGCCCTCTCAACTGGGGTTTGTACTCCACAACCAACTGTTCAAACCGAATGACTGAATTCATATTCGCTCCGCGCGAGTTGGCAACCGACGGGAAAGCAGCTCATCTGCGCCCGCAGGCAATGCATTGACCGAACAACGTCACCTCGTGACCATCCACCCGAAACCCCTTCGGCGCAAGTCGGTGAATCTCATCGGGGCAGCCGTCCATTTCAAAAACACGATCGCACTTCCGGCAATAAAAATGATGATGGTGCGCCTTGCCCGCCATTTCGTAACGCTGGGCCTCTCCCGGAAGCGACACCGGTGTCAGCACCCCTTCAGAAACGAACGCGCGAATATTGCGATAGACGGTCGCCATGCCGATGGATTTCGCCCGCCTTCGCGCGAGCGCGAGAATTTCGCGCGGTGACAGTGGCCGGCCGGCCGACTCGACGGCGCGGCGGATCGCGTCGCGTTGCTGTGTCTTTCTCTCCATCGAGCCTAGCTTATGCCTGCTCGCCCCACCGGTCAGCAGAATTGTGCTCCCGCCCAACAACACCTTCCGCCATCGCGTTCTCTCCAGCGCCTCTGGATACGGCTCGTTTGGAAAGCTCGCCCTGCCAGGTTGTTGATGGCCGGGCGACCGGAACTACAACCGGCCACGACGAAGCGTGGCCCTCCAGCGGCGGAGCTACAGCGTGCCTCGCCCCCATCGCAACCCTTGATGACAAGGGCTGCGCACCGTGTATTGAGAACTTGCCGCACTTCGCGACGGTGTCTAACGTCTCCGCCCGGTAACCAAATGTACTTTCGAAAGTTCCCGCATCCGGCCAATTTTGAATTCATCCGCCGCCTTTCGCCGCGTGGCGCGGCCAAACTCGGACCGACCCGAGTGGAGACCTGTTTTGACCGCTTCGAGGACAACATCTTCCGTCTGCGGGCCACCAGCGCGCTGTGGCGCCAGCATTCTCAGTCGGATCTCACGCCTCCCCGCCGCGCGCCGGCCGGACGCGGAGATATTTCCGCGACTGTGGATGGAGCTTTTGCCCTGACCCTCCGCGACCGGAAGGGACGTGTTCTGCTTTCGCAACCGCGCGGGCGCGCCTTCGGCGTCTCGGGGACTCAGTCCCTCTTTCTCTTTCAACGCGAAGATGGCGACCAGTTCTACGGAATGGGGGAAAAGCTGCTCGGCCTCGAATTGTCGAAGGTTCAGACGAAATTTTGGAATACCGATGTGTTCGCTGATTTTCACTGGAAGCAGGTTTCGGACGATCGGCCCGACCCACTCTACGTCTCTGTGCCTTACCTTATTATTAAGCGCGGCGATTTTTGGATCGGTCTGCTGCTCGATAATCCGCAAGAAACTTTCGTCTCCACGGGCGCAGATTTGCAGGTCGGTGGCGGACAGATGAACATCGCGACCGGCGCGCAAAAGGTCATTTTGATCGGCGCTGAAAATGGGCAGCCGGACCTCTATGTTCTGGTGGGCGCGTCGCTGGCGGACTTGACGCGCAAATTTCAGAAGCTCGTCGGCGTCACCCCCCTTCCCCCCGCATGGGCCCTCGGCTATCACCAATGCCGGTGGGGCTACGAATCCGCCGCGGATTTACACCGGCTCGACGAGAATTTTCGGAAGCATCGAATTCCGTGCGACGGTCTTTGGCTCGATATCGGCTACATGCGTGAATTCCGCGTGTTCACGTTCGACAAAAGACACTTTCCCGAACTCCGCCGGACGCTGCGACAACTGAATCGCGCGGGCCGACGAATCGTGCCGATTCTCGATCCGGGCGTGAAATTGGAAAAGGGATTTGAGGTGTACGACGACGGGAAACGCGCGGGCATATTCTGCCGCAACCCGCAGCGCCGCGACTATGTCGGGTTAGTCTGGCCGGGCGAAACGGTATTCCCCGATTTTTCCTTGCCGGAAGGCCGGGCGTGGTGGGCGAAACACGTTGAGGCCTTTGCACGAAGCGGAATTTCCGGTTCGTGGATTGACATGAACGACCCCGCCACGGGGTCGGTCGAAAACAAATCCATGCTCTTCGGGCGCGGTCGCTACTCGCACGCGACCTTTCACAACCAATATGCCCTCGGCATGGCCAAAGCGACGCGCGCCGGCTTTCTGGCGGCGCGCCCGGAGCACCGACCTTTTGTCCTGAGCCGGAGCGGGTTCACGGGCATCAGCCGCCATGCCGCCATCTGGACCGGCGACAACCTCTCCAGCTATCACTATCTCCGCCTCGCCATCCCGTGCTCGATCAACCTCGCGCTCTCCGGCATACCCTTCAACGGCCCGGACCTCGGAGGCTTCGGCGGCGACTGCCCCCCCGCGTTGATGCGCGACTGGATCAAGGCCGGATTTCTCTTTCCCTTCTGCCGTAATCACAACGCCAGCCGCTCGCAACACCAGGAACCGTGGGCATTCGACGCGCCCACGCTGCGGGTTGTTCGGCACTACATCCGATTGCGCTACAAACTACGCCCCTATCTCTACAATCTCTTTATTCGCCACGAGGAAAGCGGCGAGGCGATCTTGCGTCCGCTTTTTTATGACTTTAAAGACACGCCCGCGCTGCCGCTCGGGCGGATTGAAGATCAGTTCATGCTGGGTCACGCGATTCTTCAAGCCCCCATTGTCCGGGAAGGGAAACGCGCCCGACACGTCGTCCTTCCCGGACCCGCCGCGTGGTGGTCCGTTCACGAAGCCAAATGGTTGCGCGGCAACCGGCGTGTTCAGACCAAGCCCGCCGCGCTTCAGACGCCTCTCTACGTTCGTGAAGGATCCATCGTGCCGATGGCCGAAGGCGTCCCGACGGACAACGCCTTCGATCCGCGCCGCGTGGAAGCCCACCTGTTCGTGCGCGCCGGCGGCCGGCGCGAGGCCATCAGTGTGTACGCCTGCGACGACGGAGCGACGCTCAACTATCGCGACGGCAAGCGAACCGAAGTCGGAATCATCGCGCGCGTTCGCGGACGCGCGCTCGAAATCGCCACCGAAAAACTGCGCGGCGGCTACGGGCCCTGCCGCCTTTCATTCGTTCTTTACGACCGCTTCACGCGCGTCACGCTCAACGGGCGTGAGGCCAAGCCGCGCCGCGCTTCGTGGCTGTTTTGCGGAAAAAAGCAAAACGTCTATCGCCTGTCGGCCATCACGGAATGACTCCGCTCATTCTCATCGCCGGCTTTCTCGGCGCCGGAAAAACCACCTTTCTTCAAGAATACCTTCCCCGCCTCTGCGCCGCCGGCAAGACCGCGCATGTGATTCTAAACGACTTTCAAAACGCACATGTGGATGCGGTTCGGTTGCGCGATCTGGCCCGAGCCCTGCTCCCGCTCAATGGAAGCTGCGTCTGTTGCGGCGCGCGCGACGACCTGATGAACCTGCTCGCGGAGCTCCCTCTCGATGACCACAGCATCGTCCTGATCGAGGCGAACGGCACAACGGACACGGAAGAATTGCTCGAATTCCTCACCGCTGACCGACGCGCTGCGCGCTATGCCGCGCCCATCCAAGTCACGGTTGTGGATGCCCTCCGCTGGCAAAAACGGCACTGGAACAATCCACTCGAAAAACGCCAAGCCCGCACCGCAACGCATCTGATGATCACCCGCAAAGCCGAAGTTCCCGCGGAGCGGCTTCACCAAGTCGAAGCTGCTCTTCGCGAAATCAATCCGCGCGCCGTGTTTTGCGACGCCTCGACATTTGAACCCTCCGGCGCGACTCAACACACTCGCCAGCCGGCTCCACACCATCACGTCAACCACGCCGCATCCGTTCAAATCCCCTTGCCGCGAACGCTTCGCCGCGACGCGCTGACCAGTTTCCTGAACAACCTGCCGCCCGAAGTGATCCGCGCAAAGGGCATTGCGCTTCTCGACGATGGTCGGGCGTGGATGTTTCAGAAAGCCGAAGGGGCCGAGTCTCCTTCCTTTCTCAATCTCGGCAACCCGCAGGGACTCGAGCCCGTCGCCATTTTCATTGGTCCTCATCTCAACACCGAAGCCCTTCAACGCGGCCTTGACGCTTCCGTCGTTTGACGCGCAGACCGGCTTTCAACCGCCACTCCGCCCACGCCGCTGCACACACTGATCGGCGCGCGGCGGGGACCAACGCCCCTCGCCGCGCGCCACACACTCAACGGCCCGCCATCGCCGACTCCGGTCGCCGTGCCGCGGAACGACGATCTTCGCGCGCCGCAGGATGCGGCCGCGCCGACGGCGGAGGCGGCGGAACACCTTCCTCCCCCTCGCCCATCGAGCGACGGCCGCTCATCGCGAGAAAGTGAATGCGCTCCGCGCGAACCTTCAATTTCGTCCGCTTCTCTCCGGTGGCGCGATCGCTCCATTCCTCCAGTTGCAACTTCCCTTCAATCAAGACCGGGGCTCCCTTGACCAGATGCTCCGCACACGCGCGCGCCGTACCATTCCAGCACACAACATCCACAAACACGGGACGCGACTCGATATTTCCATCCCTCGACTTGTAGTTCTCATTGATGGCAAGGCCCAAATCGGCAACGTCGGACGACGGGCCGATATTTTTCAACACAGGATCGCGCGTCAGATGCCCCATCAGGGTCACACGGTTCATTGAGCTCATTGTTTTCTCCTTTCGATGAATCAGGTGGATGGTTGAACGGCGCGAGGGCAGACGCCGGCGGTGTCTTCAACATGTTTAACCCGGCGCGACGAGAATTGGCCGCGCACGGCCTTTTCGTAGAACAGCCCCGGACGCGACGAATTGACGAAGGCGGAGAAGACATCCTCCGGCACCTTCAAGAACACGCGGCTGCGCCCCGTGAGCAACCGAACGCAGAGTTCGTGCCGCTCCAAATCATAGGTGATGGACTGGACGTTCTCGGCGTTGATCGTCGCCGTTGCGCTGTGCCCCTGCGCTCGCGCCGCGGGCAACGGCGCCACGGCAATTGCTGCGAAAAGCGCGGCGGCGGTGATGAGGATTTGACTGTTCATGGCTGCATTCTCCTTTGTTTGTTCACGCCCCTTATTGGGCAACAAAGATATTTGCAGCGTCTGTGCCAACTTGCCGAAGATCTCGCAACGCGCCTTTACCCAACGGGTTGCGGCCACTCGCCGCGCGGCGGCGTTCATGCGTTTTTTCACCTCGCGTTGTGAAATTTCAACCGACGTTGAAATCAATGAGGCTGCGCAAACTTAGAAACCGCCTGCGGCGAAACGCCGAGCAGCCGCGCGGCCGCGCTCTTGTTTCCGTTAGACTTCTTCAGCGCGCGATCCATCAATTCAGCGCGAACACTGGCGAGATAGTCCTCCATCGAAAATCCTTCGTACGGCTCTGGCACGGCGGACTTCGCCTCAAAGTTCACTTCGTCCAGCCGGATATCCTTCGCGTCCAGCGTATCGCGGCGCGTGAGCAACGCGCTGCGCCCAATCACGTTCTCAAGATCGCGCACGTTGCCGCGCCAAAACTGCCGCGCGAGAAAATCCGCGGCGGCGGGCGTCAATGCTTTTGGTCTTTGAAGACGACGGTTGACCTTGTCGAGAATGTGCTCGGCTATGGCTGGAATATCGCTGCGCCGCTCGCGCAAGGCGGGCAGATCAATGGTCGCAAAGGTCAAACGATAAAACAGATCCTCGCGAAACCTCCGCTCGACCACGTCGCTTTTCAGATCGCGGTGCGTCGCCGCAATAATCCGCACATCCACCTTGCGCCCGCGACTCGCGCCGAGCGGCTCCACCACCCCATCTTCGAGCACGCGCAACAACTTCGGCTGGAGCTCGAGTGGCAGCTCTCCGATTTCGTCCAGAAACAAAACGCCGCCATCCGCCAGCGCAAATTTCCCCGCCTGCTCCACATGCGCGCCGGTGAAGGCTCCTTTGACGTGCCCGAATAACAAGCTCTCGATCAAGTTCGCGGGCAGCGCCCCGCAATTCACCGCCACGAAGGGCTGATCGCGGCGTTCGCTCAACTGGTGAATAAACCGGGCCATGACGCCCTTGCCGGATCCCGTCTCGCCTTGGATCAACACAGGCACGGCATGGGGCGCAATGAGCGCGGCCTTTTCCGTCTCGCGCAAAAAACTCGCGTGTTTCCCGATCAAGCCCACCTCGCGAGCCACCGTCGCCGCATCCCGCGCGCCGGTGCGACCGAGAATGCGGAACGCCGGCTGCTCAAAACTGACGGCATAGTCGGAATGCGCCTCGCGAGTTGTGCCAACAGACGAACCGGACGTGACCGCCGCCTCCACCACCGCCGCATTTTCCGTGACCCGTGGCGGGAGAAGGACGCGCAGGAGCGTAAAGTGCGGATTCGCCAAAATCAGCGCCTCTTCGTGCGCGGAGTCCGACGACATCGCAAAGACCTCGCCTTGAGCCGGCCACACAGCGGCGAGGGTTGTCGGCGTGACATCCGCGAGCGTATGGAAGCTCACCCGCCGGCTTCCGAGCGCGGCGCGAATCTTCGCGCGGCGCGCAGCGAGCGGCGCCGGCATCACGCAAACGATCTCATCGAACTCCCGTTGCGCGAGCAAAGAAAGCAGTGGTCCGCGCAGCGCCGACTTTCCGCCGAGCGCCAATCGGTGCGGATCATTCTCACCCAGGACAGCCACGAGCACTCGCATCGCCGAACTCCTTCGCGAAGACGGGCGCAGGATAGGCGCGCGGGGCGGCGAAGTCAACGCACCCAGAGAATGCTTGATCTACGCACACCGGCGGGCTACTCATGGCGACCGCATCTGGGCCCCCATCGTCTAGAGGCCTAGGACGCCAGGTTCTCATCCTGGTAACACCGGTTCGAATCCGGTTGGGGGTGCCATCCTAGAATCTACGATATCGCCCTGAAAAGGCTCTCCACCAAAAGACGGGGCAGGTGTTCCCCAACTCAGGCGCATAACGCTTTAACACGTAGTCGGCAATTTTCAAAGTTTTTGACTCCGAAGGCTCTACGGCTGATCATTTCCATCTTCGTGTGGAACCCCTCGGTGATCCCGTTGCTTTTCGTAAATCTAGCGGTGGCCCCGGAAAACGGGTTGAAGCACACGGAGAAGCAATGAAGCGACCACGAAGGAACCACAGCGCGGAGTTCAAGGCCCGGATTGCCCGTGAGGCGATGCGCGGTGTTGAGACCGTCACCGAGATAGCGCGAAAGAACAAC
>JABLTH010080916.1_pt1 | contig 28219 bp, 26 predicted proteins | sample 7875711 | NCBI WGS metagenome assembly JABLTH01 (sample SAMN14941262, study PRJNA633318) | bioreactor metagenome | isolation source: bioreactor | place: China | collected 2019-03-05 | reverse complement strand
CGGTTGCAGAACTCAACCTGGCAGCTTACACAACCCGTAAGCTGCTGCGGGATTCAAACAAGCTGCAACCTTATTCCGCCTGCCAAGTAATGAAATCAAGCGTGATGGGATGGGATTTGTCTCGCCAAACTCACACTCTTGAAATTTGGACGGTTTAAAACTTAAACTCTCTTCTTTACTACTGAATCGGTGGCGCTCATGGGTTTTCAGGGCCCCTTTCTGACGCGCCGAGTAGCGCAGGCAAAATAAGATGAAGCGAGCGGCTATCCGAGTTCCGCGGTGGCTTGCGTTCTTTGCAGGCCGCTAGGATGAGTTTCGCGAGCGCTTATTTTGATGAGCAACGCAGGAATCAAGCGGAAGCTAGGGTGCATTTCTTTTGGTTACCTTATCTTTGTGCAGTGCAAGCAAAGAAAAGTAACTCGCTTACAGGCGAAAAAAACATGCCATAAAAACACCCCCGCGTGGGCATACATGCCCACCCTGAATTGTTAATTTCAAATTACAGCTTCAGGTGAAATAAAAGCCGCATTCTTGCGGCTTTATTGAATTAAATCTCTGGTTCACCAGGTTGATTGTCATGAAACCAGCCAACGCTGTATTTGATTACTGGTTCACCATTTTCCATGTCTTTACCTGGTACAACTGCAAGCAACTTCCATCCAGCTTCCAGGTATTTATTCAAGTGTCTCTCTGATCGTATACCAACAACTTTCTTTGCTTCCTCTAACTCGGCCATAAGATTACCTCTTGGTTATATTTTAATGGACCGGAGTTTTAGTATAGTTATTGATTTCATCCATCGCAATTACGTTTTAATGGTTAAAAATAATTCTCTAGTCATTCCAAATCGCACAACCCAAACCTGCAACAAAAAACCCACGCGCTGCGTGGGTTTTTTTGACTTAATGGTGATGCACCTGTGTGCCGGGTTTCCACCGGTATTTCGTCCCGCAGTACGGGCACGAGACCTCTCCCGTTTTCGCCACATCCAGAAACACCCTGGGATGTGATGCCCACAAGGCCACTTCTTTGGTTGGGCAATGCAATGGCAAGTCTTTGCCGTCTACTTCAAACTCTTTGACATCAGACATTCAAACTCTCCAGCAAACAGGCAACAATTCATTAAACCAGGGTCAGCCAGTGAGCGTACTTGGCGTTTTTCCCTTTAACCACATCAAAATACATACTTTGCAGTTTTTCAGTGATCGGGCCACGGGTGCCTTCGCCAATGGCGCGGTTATCCAGTTCACGAATAGGCGTCACTTCAGCAGCAGTGCCGGTGAAGAAGGCTTCGTCAGCGCTGTAGACTTCGTCACGCGTAATGCGTTTTTCAATCACTTCCAGGCCCAGCTCTTCTTTGGCCAGGTGAATGATGGTGTCACGGGTAATGCCTTCCAGCGCAGAGGTCAGGTCTGGCGTGTACAGCTTGCCGTTACGGATGATTAAAATGTTTTCACCGGAACCTTCAGCCACGAAACCGTCCACATCCAGCAACAGCGCTTCCTGGTAACCATCCTGCGCCGCTTCCTGGTGTGCCAGAATGCTGTTCATATAGTTGCCATTGGCTTTGGCTTTACACATGGTGATGTTGACGTGGTGACGCGCAAAAGAAGACGTTTTTACGCGAATGCCTTTGGTAATCGCCTCTTCGCCCATGTAAGCACCCCAGCTCCAGGCGGCAACAATGACGTGGGTAGATAAGGTTTTAGCAGAAATGCCCATGGCCTCTGCACCATAAAACGCCATTGGGCGCAGATAGCCAGAGTCGAGATTATTCTCACGCACGGCAGCTCTTTGCGCTTCGGAGATGGTCGCTTTATCAAACGGCATTTTCATGCCGAGGATATGCGCACTGCGGAACAAACGGTCAGTATGCTCTTTCAGGCGGAAAATCGCGGTCCCCTTGTCAGTCTTGTAGGCACGCACCCCTTCAAACACGCCCATACCGTAGTGCAGGGTGTGGGTTAATACATGGGTGGTGGCGTCACGCCAGTTGACCATTTTGCCGTCGTACCAGATAACGCCGTCACGGTCTGCCATCGAACTCGGTATTGCCATTTAAACTCGCCTTTAATCCGTCAGTCATCAAAAACCAGTATTGTAAACTAATCTGCGCCCTTTTCGCCTATGCTAGAATCCATTTCAATGATGATTTACAAGGATTTTTTGCATGCCTGTGCGATTTAAGTGGCTTTATCTGGTGTTCTCGCTATTGAGCATGCTGCTGGTGGCTTGCCAGCAAGGGCCCTCTGCCCGCTTTATTGGCACCGACCTGACTGGTACCCAGTTTGGGCAGCCGCTGTCTCTCACCGATCACACGGGCACATTGCGCCATATGAGCGACTTTAAAGGCAAGGTCGTGGTGATGTTTTTTGGTTACACGCATTGCCCGGATGTTTGCCCCACTACCATGACCGACCTGAAAAAGACGATGCAATTACTGGGTGAAAAATCCAACGATGTACAGGTGCTGTTTGTGACGGTGGACCCGGAGCGCGACACGCAAGCGGTGTTGGCGCAGTTCGTCCCAGGCTTTGATGCGCGTTTTATTGGCTTGCGCGGCACCCCGGCTGAAGTGGCAGCCAATTTGAGCGAATATAAGGTGTATGCTGCCAAAGTCAGTGAGCCGGGAAAATCAGGATATACCATGGACCACAGTGCAGGCTTGTATGTGTTTGATAAGACTGGCGCACCGCGTGTTTACGAGGGCTATGGCGAGAAGCCAGAGAATATTGCGCATGACCTCTCGTTGCTGTTATAGCCTCGCTGACTGGAATGATTCACCCCAAGCGCATCAAGAACGATTGTCATTTATGTTTCTATTTAAAATATCATTTAAAATCAAATAGTTACATAAAAATTTCAATTGCATCAATTTATTTTTGCTGTATGATGGCTAGCATCTGAAACGTGCAAGGAGCCGTCATGAAGGGCGACAAAAAAATCATAGAGATACTGAACGACTTGCTGGCAGGCGAGTTGTCCGCCACCGATCAATACCTGATTCACGGTGAAATGTATGCCGATATGGGCCTGGGCAGCCTGGCAGAGCATAGCCTGCATGAATCGCTGCACGAACGCGAGCATGCACGTGCCTTGATACAGCGCATTCTGTTCCTCGAAGGCAAACCCAATCTGGCCAAGCGTGAATCACTCAATATTGGCAAGGATGTAAAATCCATGCTGGAGTCTGACCTGGCGTTGGAATACACAGTGGTCAAACACCTGAAAAAGGCTATGGAAGCCTGTGAACAAGCGCAAGATTACGTCACCCGCGAAATGTTGCTGGTGCAACTCGAAGATACCGAAATGGACCACGCCTACTGGCTGGAAAAACAGCTCAATCTGATCAAACTGGTGGGTATCGAAAACTACTGCCAGAGCCAAATGGGCAGCAGCCCTTCTGCTGCATAAGGAGTATCACGCATGCAAGGCGATAAACAAATCATTACCACCTTGAACAAGGTGCTTAAAAACCAACTGACGTCGATCAACCAATATTTTTTGCATGCGCGCATGTTCAAAAAATGGGGGCTCGAGCGACTGAATGACTACCAGTACAAACAATCCATCCGCGTCATGAAAGAAGCGGATGAGGTGATTGAACGCATTCTTTTTCTAGATGGCCTGCCTAACCTGCAAAACCTAGGCAAGTTACTCATAGGCGAAGAGGTGGTGGAATGTCTGCAGGGCGACCTGAGCTTTGAAAAAGAAGTGCAGCGCCCGCAACTGGTAGAGGCGATTGCCGAAGCCGAGAAACTGCAAGATTACGTCACACGCGACTTGTTGACAGAGTTGCTTGAAGCGTGTGAAGAAGCCATCGACTGGCTGGAAACCCAGCAAAGCCTGATCGAAGACGTGACCCTGCCGAACTACCTGCAATCACAGATTGAGTCTGATTAGCTGATACACGCTAGTGAATCATTGAATTAAGCCGCGAAAGCGGCTTTTTTTATGGCTGTAAGGAACCATATGACGCTTGACAAAGTCACATGAAATGATAATAATTATCATTAGTGAACTTAATTAGAGGCAATATGTACGTTTGCGTGTGTAATGCAGTCACAGAGCGACAGATTCATCAGGCAGTGAATAACGGCGCAAAAACCGTCAAGCATTTGAAAGATCAATTGGGCGTAGGGGCAGAATGCGGCAAATGTGCCAGCTGTGCCAAAGCCTGCCTGAAAGAGGCGCATGCAGAACAACATCCGGGCCTGGTGAAAAAGTTAATTCAATTGACACCTGTACAATTAGGCGCAGCCTGATTACATACAGTTTCAAAAAAAGAGGCTATCAGCCTCTTTTTTTATCGCCAGCTTTTGGCGAACACCCGCCTTCAAATCAGTATCTCCACTCCTCCCAGAAGTGAGCCGAAAACAAATCGCAGCTCTGCACTCATCTAAGTTACTTTTAACCACACTACTTGTTAGCTGGCGTTTAACTCGTGCTCCAGAAGATACCGAATCGTCCTGCTTAACATCGGGATAGTACGTTTCAGTGAAAGGTCAGGATTCCTGATCAATCGGATAGTAAAGCCTTCAAACAAAGAAGCTAGCAAATTACAAGCGGTATCTAGCGCCTCTTCTGAGATGTTCATCTGCCGTTGCATCATTCCTTTACGAAAGTAACTTTTGATACTTTCCATGGCCGTGGCTTCTGCGCGCCGGATGATATTGGCAATTTTTGGATTGCGCGCGGCCTCGGCAATCACTTCCAGCAATAAGGGCGCATCTGGATCATAGAAAGTATCCGCTGCACTCGTTTCAACGTCAGCAATCAGGGCATCAAAGATATCACCGTCGCCCCGGTTTTGCTCAACGCGGTTAGTAACGTTCAGTATTTTGAGCAAATCTTTTTCCACGATCGCCTCAATAATGGCCTCTTTATTCTCAAAGTAATGATAGATGTGCCCAACACTCATGCCCGAGGCTTTGGATATCTGGGACATGCTGGTGCCATGAAAGCCCTGGTTTCTAAAGCACTCAGTCGCGGCCGTCAGCACCTGGTTGCGCCGAAGGTCCGCACGGCTATTCTGTATGTTCGAGAGGGACATGACTTCTCCTGTCATCATTAAAAATAAAAGTTGCTTTTTTAGTATTCTATATTAGAATGATCATTCAATCTAGAATGAATACTCAATCTAATTTAAGTCAACCTGAAAAAAACCAATTTTCATGGCGGCACTTAAAAGGAGAATCCTATGAAACCAACATTACAGACCATGCGTTTGGCGACGGCATTTCCGGTATTGCTCGCTTTATGTGAATTACTTACCGGCTGCCATCAGGGCGCAGCCCCTGCACCGGCAGCCCCTCCGCCAGCAGAAGTGGAAGTCATCAACCTCCAGCCACAATCGGTTAACCTGAAAACCGAGTTACCTGGACGCACTTCCCCCTTTCTGGTTTCGGAGATCCGGCCGCAGGTCAGTGGTATTTTGCAAAAACGCCTGTTCACCGAAGGGACAGATGTCAAGGCGGGCCAACAGCTGTACCAAATTAACCCTTCCACATACAAGGCTTCATTAGACAGTGCGCAGGCAAGCCTGAATAAAGCCCAGGCGAATCTTGTGGCTGCAAAAAGCAAGGCTGAGCGTTATCACGAGCTGGCGAGCATACAAGCCGTGAGCAGGCAGGATTTAGAGGATGCGCAATCAGCGCTGGATCAGGCGCAGGCAGAGGTAGATTTGGCGAAGGCCGCATTGCAAATAGCAAAAATCAACCTGGCATACACCAGCGTGCTGGCGCCGATTTCTGGACGGGTGGCGAAATCGAACATTACACCAGGCGCCCTGGTGATTGCAAACCAGGAAACCATGCTGACCAATATCCAGCAGCTTGATCCCATTTATGTCGATGTGACCCAGTCTAGCGCTGATCTGTTGCGGTTGCGCCATGACTGGGAGAGTGGCCGCCTCAAGAAGGCAGGAGAAAACCAGGCCGAAGTGAAACTCGTCCTTGAGGATGGCAGTACCTATGCACTGACTGGCAAGCTGGCATTTGCAGACATTACCGTAAGCCAGTCGACAGGCACCGTGTCGCTGCGGGCCATATTCCCCAACCCCAAAGGCGTACTCTTACCGGGCATGTATGTGCGCGCAGTGCTGGAACAAGGCGTTGCAGAAACCGCCATCCTGGTGCCACAACGAAGCGTGAGTCGCGACGCCAAAGGTGACCCTGTCGTGTATGTGCTGGACAAGGATAGCAAGGTGCAACTCAGGAATATTCAGGCGGACAAGACGCTGGATGGCCAGTGGGTGGTACGCCAGGGCCTGAATGCAGGCGACAGACTGGTAGTGAATGGGCTGCAAAAAATACGGCCTGGAATGCCGGTAAAAATTGTGTCGACCGACAAAAGCCGCACAACCAAGCCAATATAGGGAGTCATCATGTCTAAATTTTTTATTGACCGCCCTATTTTTGCCTGGGTAATTGCGATCGTGATCATGCTGGCAGGCATACTCGCGATCCGCTCATTGCCGGTTGCGCAATACCCGATGATTGCACCGCCTGCGATCTCCATCACAACTACTTACCCGGGCGCCTCGGCCAAAGCGGTGGAAGACAGCGTCACGCAGGTGATCGAGCAAAAAATGAAAGGGATAGACCACCTGACCTATATGTACTCGACCAGCGACGCTTCAGGCAGCGTCACCATTACACTGACCTTTGACGCGGGAACCGACCCGGATATTGCACAGGTACAGGTCCAGAACAAGCTCGCGCTGGCTACCCCGCTGCTGCCGCAGGATGTGCAAAAACAAGGCGTGCAGGTCGCCAAAGCTTCCAATAACTTCCTCATGGTGGCTGCGTTTATCTCAGAAGACAACAGCATGTCGAGCATCGATCTGGGGGACTATGTCGGTTCCAATGTGCAGGATATTATCAGCCGGGTGAATGGCGTAGGTGATACGCAGGTTTTTGGGACCAAATATGCCATGCGCATATGGCTGGACCCAGCCAAGCTGCACAATTTTGGGCTGACGCCTGCCGAAATCAGCGCGGCGATCACAGCACAAAACGCTCAGGTATCCGCAGGCCAAATCGGTGGCATGCCTGCCAAAAAAGGGCAAGAATTAAATGCCACGGTGACGGCGCAAAGTCGTTTGCAAACACCCGAGCAGTTTGGGCAGATTTTATTAAAAAGCACTGCCAATGGGGCTGCGGTCAGATTGCAGGATGTCGCCCAAATTGAACTCGGTGGCGAAAGCTATGAGGTTGTCGCTCAATATAACGGCAAACCGGCAACAGGGCTGGCAATCAAGCTGGCAACCGGCGCCAATGCGCTGGAAACGGCTCAAGCCGTCAAGGCTAAACTGGTTGAGCTGGAGCAGTTTTTCCCGGCGGGCATGAAGGCGGTGATGCCGTATGACACGACCCCCTTTGTCAAAGTCTCCATCGAGGAAGTCATCAAAACGCTGGTAGAAGCCATCATCCTGGTATTCCTGGTGATGTATCTTTTCCTGCAAAATATCCGTGCCACACTCATCCCGACCATTGCCGTGCCAGTGGTCTTGCTAGGGACATTTGCCGTGTTATCCGCTAGCGGGTATTCGATCAACACGCTGACCATGTTTGCCATGGTATTGGCGATTGGCCTGCTAGTAGATGATGCCATTGTGGTGGTAGAGAACGTTGAGCGCGTGATGCACGAAGATGGGCTGTCAGCCAAGGAAGCCACCAGTCGTTCCATGACGCAAATTAGTGGGGCCTTGATCGGCATCGCCCTTGTGCTCTCGGCTGTATTCGTCCCCATGGCATTTTTCGGCGGCTCTACCGGCGTCATTTACCGGCAATTCTCGATCACAATCGTATCGGCCATGGTGCTTTCAGTGCTGGTAGCCCTGATTCTGACGCCTGCCCTATGCGCCACCTTACTGAAACCACACACCAAGACAAACAACCCGTTGACTGGTGCTTTTAAGGTATTTAATCGAGGGGTGGAACGTACAACCCAGGGCAGTCAATCCGTGGTTGCCCGTATGTTGCATCGTCTTGGCCGCTACGGACTGATTTATGCACTGATTGTTGTCGTGATGGCCCTATTATTTGTCCGTTTGCCACAGGCTTTCCTGCCGGATGAAGACCAGGGCATCCTGTTTACGCAAGTGATCTTGCCTGCCGGTGCAACAACAGAGCGCACCCGAGCCGTCCTAAACAAGGTAGAGCATCATTTTCTGGCCGAACAAAAAGAGGCCGTCGCATCCGTGTTCACGGTGTCTGGCTTCAGCTTTGCGGGGAGTGGCCAGAACAATGGGCTCGCCTTTGTCAGCTTGAAAGACTGGTCAGAACGTAAACGACCTGACCTGAAAATATCAGCAGTGATCGGAAAAGCCATGGGCAAATTCTCAACCATTAACGAGGCCATGGTCTTTGCATTCGGCCCGCCAGCCGTGGTCGAGTTAGGAAATGCTTCTGGTTTTGACCTACAGTTGCAAGACCGGGCAGGCCTTGGGCATGAGGCCCTCATGCAGGCACGCAACCAGCTGCTGGGGATGGCCTCGGCGAATCGGTCATTGGTCGGGGTGCGTCCAAACGGGCAGGAAGATTCTCCAGAATACAAGCTGGATATTGATCAAGCCAAAGCCAGTGCCCTGGGCATTTCCCTCGCGGATATCAATTCAGTGCTCTCCACCGCCTGGGGAAGCACATACGTCAATGACTTTATGGACCGCGGCCGGGTCAAGCGCGTGTACCTGCAAGGCGCCACTTCAGCACGGATGGATCCCAGGGATTTTGATCAGTGGTATGTGAAAAATGCCAGCGGTGAAATGGTGCCATTTTCCTCATTCGCCAGCGCACACTGGGCTTATGGGTCACCCAAGCTGGAACGCTATAACGGTCAATCCTCGGTAGAAATCCTGGGCGCCCCGGCGCCAGGGCATAGTACCGGCGAGGCGATGGCCATCATGGAATCATTGGCGGCAACCCTGCCTCCCGGCATCAGCTACGAGTGGACAGGATTGTCATACCAGGAGCGCATGACCGGTTCACAAGCCCCCGCGCTGTATGCTTTATCCCTGCTCATTGTGTTTTTATGCCTCGCAGCATTGTATGAGAGTTGGTCCATTCCATTTGCAGTCATGCTGGTGGTGCCCCTGGGGGTCGTCGGCGCCTTGATTGCAGCGTCCATGCGTGGACTCTCCAACGATGTGTATTTCTAGGTTGGCTTGCTGTTGACCATAGGCCTGTCTGCCAAAAATGCCATCCTGATTGTGGAGTTTGCGAAGGAAAAAATGGAGCAAGGCAAAGAGATGACAGAGGCCACATTAGAGGCGTTAAGGCTGCGCTTCCGGCCAATTATCATGACATCGCTGGCCTTCATCCTTGGCGTGCTGCCGCTTGCCATTTCTAGCGGCGCAGGCTCTGGCGCCCAAAATGCGCTGGGCCCAGGCGTGATTGGCGGCATGCTCACAGCCACCGTACTGGCCATCCTGTTTGTACCGCTGTTCTTCGTGGCGGTACGCAGGGTATTCAAAGGCTAAGGTCGCTCATTAAAAGGAATAACGAACATGAATAAATCACGCTATCCCATTGTGATTGCCAGCCTGCTGCTGGCAGGCTGCATCAATATGCAACCAAACTATGAAAGGCCTGCCGCACCGATTCCTACACAATGGCAGCCCTCGGCCGGTCAAGCAAAACAGACGGGAGACACGCTCTCGGCTGAATTGGGCTGGGAGCAGTTTTTTACCGACAACGAATTGAAAAAGTTGATCCGGCAGGCGCTGGAAAACAACCGTGACTTAAGGGTCGCCTCGCTCAACATCGAAAAGGCGCGTGCCCAATATCAGATCCAGCGGGCGGCCCTATTTCCCAAGGTGAATGGCACGGTCAGCGGGACCAATCAACGGATGATGTTGAACTTACCGACGGGACCCATGACATTTAATAGCCACCAGTACTCGGCAAACCTGGGATTCTCTTCCTATGAGATGGACTTTTTCGGGCGCATCAGCAGCCTGCGCGATCAGGCAGTGTATCAATACCTGTCGACAGAAGAGGCCAAGAGAAGTGCTCAGATCAGTCTGGTTTCTGAGGTGGCGAATGCCTACCTGACATTAGCCGCAGATAGTGAAAGCCTGACGCTGGCACGGGAAACCTTGCGCACCCAACAGGCGACTTATGACTTGAGTAAACGGCAACTGGCCTTGGGCAGTATTAATGAGCTGACGCTGCGGCAAGTGGAAACCAGCGTGGAATCTGCACGAGTCAATGTCGCCAAATATATGACCCAGGTAGACCAGGATAGAAACGCGCTGGCACTACTGGTGGGTGAGCCTCCGAATATCAATCTTGAACAGGTGAACAACTTGCAGGCCGTCTCGCAAACCGCCAGCCTGCCTGATGGCCTTCCCTCTACGGTCTTGCAGAACAGGCCGGACGTGCTGGAAGCAGAGCGCACGCTTCAGGCCAATAACGCCAATATTGGTGCGGCCAGAGCAGCCTTCTTTCCGACCATTTCATTGACGGCATCCGCCGGTTTGGCCAGCCCGGAGTTGGGGAGCCTGTTTAGCGGCAATAACCATGTCTGGAGTTTTGCACCGCAAATCGTGCTGCCCATCTTCAATGGTGGGTTAAACAAGGCCAACCTGAAGGTTGCCGAAGTGAGCCGGGAGATTAGCGTGGCGCAATATGAAAAAGCGATTCAAACCGCGTTCAAAGAGGTCTCTGACGCGCTGGCATTACGTGCCACGCTGGAAGAACAATTGTCGGCCCAAACGGCGCAGGTGAATGCCACGCAAAGAAGCTTTGTACTATCTCGCGCCAGATTCGATAAAGGCCTGGATAGTTACCTGACCGTACTGGATGCCCAACGCAGCTACTACGCTGCGCAACAGACGCTTATCAGCGTCAGGCTGTCGGAAGTCTCCAATCAGGTGACCCTATATAAAGTCCTGGGGGGCGGCGCATTCTGACATCAGGAGCACAAAGGAAACGCTGGCGATCGCCCCCTGACCCGCCAGCGGCCTGGCCATTCGCCTCACAGACCCCTTTTAGTCACTCAGGCACAAAATCATCCAACATTGCCCCTAGCCAGAGAGGCTGGGGCAGCATACCATGTCAGCAAACAGGTAATCATCGTATGCAATCCCCAGATGACAGACACATCGCACAGCACGCTTACCCCATATACACTGGGGCTGTTACTTCTCCCGCCCCTGCTATGGGCAGGTAACTTTATCGCAGGCCGCGCCGTCAGCCATGAGGTGCCGCCCGTTGCTTTATCCCTGATCCGCTGGGGCCTGGCGTTTTTATGCTTGCTCCCTTTTGCGATCAAACCTTTTTTGCGTGACCGCGTCCACTACCTAAATTACCGCTGGCATGTGCTAGGGACCGCAATGACGGGCGTGCTTGCGTTTAACCTGATGGTGTACTGGGGCTTGCATAGCACCAGCGCAACCAACGGCATTATTTTGAATTCGTTTATTCCCTTTCTAGTCGCAATCTTTGGCGGGTTGTTTTATCAGCAACGCTTATCGACCCGTCAATTGCTCGGGCTACTGATTTCACTGATCGGCGTCCTGACGGTCGTCTCGCATGGCGATATACAAGTGCTGAGATCGCTGGCATTTGCTCCAGGCGATATGATTATTTTTGTCGCCATGATCTGCTGGGCGTTGTTTACCTTGTGGCTGAAACAGATTCCAGCGTTTATTGACCGCACCGGGCTCATGTTATGCCAGGTTCTGATTGCGCTGATTTTATTGTTACCGCTCTATATTTGGGAGAAGCAGACCACCGTGACAACGGTAGACCATGCACAAACGGTCTGGTCACTGCTTTATATTGGCATTTTTCCTTCGGTGATTGCTTTCCTGGCCTATGCCAAAGCCGTCACACTGGTTGGTTCCGTACGCGCCAGTGTGTTTATTCACGCCATGCCGATTTTTGGCTCTTTACTCTCCAGCGTGTTATTGAGCGAACCCTTCCATGGCTACCAACTGGCAGGCATGCTGACGATTTTTTGTGGCATTGGGCTGGCGAACACCGGCAAGCCACACTAAAAGCCTGATGAATCAAGCCATGCGATGCAGGATAGGCGACAGGGCCTTTAACGCTTTCTCGGCATGTTCGTATTGCGGAAACAAACTGGCCTGCACCGCATAAAACCTGGCTGAATGATTCATTTCTTTCAGATGCGCCATTTCATGACACACCACATATTGAATCACATGCGGCGGCGCCTGGATCAAGCGCCAGTTCAGGCGAATCTGCTTGCGGCTATTGCAACTGCCCCAGCGTGACTTGGCATTGGAAAGTCCGACGCCACTGACCTGCTCGCCCATCTGGGCGGCAATTAAGGCAACGCGGCGTTTAAAATCAGGTAAAGCCTGCTGCGCATACCATTGCAGCACTTTGCGCGCGACCCAATCGGGATTGTTGACATAAGGTGAACGGACCAGCAGCTTGTCCCCCTCTAGCGTGACTGCCTTACTGGTGGGATGCGCAACAAGGGTCAGCACAATATCCTGGCCCATAAACAACAGTGGCTCACCATCCAGCCATTGCATGGGGGCCACTTGGTTAGCCTCACGCAGAGCCAGCTTTTGCTGTATCCAGCTGGATTTTTCCTGCAAAACTTGCTGCAATTGCGAGGCAGAAATGCGCTTGGGCGCATGGACCAGCAAGCCCTCGGCCGTGATTTTAAGGCCTATGGTTCTACGTGCCCGCAGATCCAGCTGGTAAGCAATCGTTTGCCCATTTGGCAGTTGCAACGGCTGCGTGATCACAGATGCTGCATCTCCGTTTCAATCCATGTTTCGACTTGCTGATTCAGTGCATCCGGCTTTAGGCCGTTGGTGGAGATGACTGGGCCGATCACCACCTGAATCACGCCTGGATATTTAAGGATGGAGTTTTTACGCCAGTAGCGGCCTGCATTGTGCGCCACCGGCACGACGGCGGTTTGGGTATGCGTCGCCAGCCAGGCGCCACCAATATGATACTTGGCGCGGGCACCGGGGGCGGTACGTGTGCCTTCCGGAAAAATCACCACCCACAAGCCACGCTTGAGCCGGTCTTTGCCGTGATTCACTAATTTCTTCAGCGCTTCGCGGCCACTGCTGCGGTCAATCGGAATCGAGCCAACCGCCCACAAACCCCAGCCAAAAAACGGGATCATGAGTAACTCTCTTTTGAGCACCCACACTTGCGGCGGCAAAATGGTTTGCAGGGCAATGGTCTCCCAGGCAGATTGATGTTTTGCCAGAATAATACTGGGCGTGGCCGGGATATGCTCGCGGCCACTGACTTTATAACGCAGATTGCAGGTGACCTTCAGCCACCACATGACGGCATGCGCCCAACCACTGACCCAGCGTGAACGCGTCACCGCGGGCAGCGGAATCAGCACGATTGCCAACAATGAAAATGGAATGGTCAGCACAAACAGGCCAAGGTAAAACAGCCAGGCCCGCAGATACAGCAGCACCGTTTGCATTACTTGTCCCCGGCGATGATGTGCTGTACCGCAGCGGCCAAATCAGCCACCACAATCGTGTTTGCAGGCACTTCGGACAAGTTATAGGTTTCTTCGCCCTTGCCGGTGCGCACCAGGTAAGGCTGGCAACCGGCTTTGGCGAAGGCCTGCAAATCTCGCAAGGCATCGCCCACGCCCGGCACTTTGGTCAGCTCAACATTAAAACGGCGGCTGATTTCTTCCAGCATGCCGGTCTTGGGCTTGCGGCAGTCACAATGGGCATCGGCGGCATGTGGACAATAAAAGACGGCGTCAATACGGCCACCAACTTGCGCCAATGCTTTGTGCATTTTGTCGTGAATGGCATTGAGCGTGGCCATATCAAAATAGCCGCGCGCGATGCCCGACTGATTCGTCGCCACCGCCACACGATAGCCATGCTGGTTGAGCAGCGCAATCGCCTCCAGGCTCCCCGGAATCGGAATCCATTCGTTAGGATTTTTGATAAAGGTCGCGCTGTCGCGGTTAATCACGCCGTCACGATCAAGAATGACGAGTTTCATGGCTACACTCCTGACGGCTGTTTAGCTGGCCAACTTGGACAAGTCAGCCACACGGTTCATGGCCTGATGCAAGGTCGCCAGCAGTCCCAGACGATTGGCTTTCAAAGCAGGGTCCTCGGCATTCACCCTGACCTCATCAAAGAAGGTATCCACCGGAGCCTTAAGCACGGCCAGTGCCTGTAACGACGCGGTGTAATCGCCTGCTTCAAACAGCTGATCCGCTTTAGGCTTGGTGTCAGCCAGGGCCAGATACAAGGCTTTTTCAGCCGCCTCTTGCAACAAACTGTCGTTCACTTCGGCCTTAACGTCCCCTTCAACTTTCTTGAGGATATTCGACACACGCTTATTGGCAGCCGCCAGCGCAGGCGCTTCTGCCAAATTGGCAAACGCTTGCACGGCACTTAACCGGCGCGGCACTTCTGCCAACTGGTTCGGTGACAAGGACAATACCGCATCCACCTCTTGCGCAGTCGCACCCTGGTCACGCAGATTTACCGCCAGACGGTCAAAGCAGAAGGCCTGGATGGCTTCTGCCACCTCGGCATCCCCATGAAAGACGCTCAGCGTTTGTGCGATTAACTGGTCAAAGGCCAACGGCAAATCGGTTTCCATCAGCATACGCAAAATGCCCAGGGCCTGACGGCGCAAGGCAAATGGGTCTTTATCGCCAGTCGGCTTCTCACCAATGCTGAATAGCCCAACCAGGGTTTCCAGCTTATCGGCCAAGGCCACCACCACACCGACCTGGCTGCGTGGTAACTCATCACCGGCAAAGCGTGGGCGATAGTGGTCTTCTATCGCATACGCCACGTCATCGGCCAAGCCTTCATGCTGGGCGTAGTAGCGGCCCATAATGCCTTGCAATTCAGGGAACTCGCCGACCATATCGGTCAGCAGGTCAGCCTTGGACAAGCGCGCGGCTTGTGCCACTTTGGCGACAAAGCCGTCACCGCCGATGTGTTGCGCAATCGCGGTGGCAATCGCCACCACACGCTCATTACGCTCGCCTTGCGAGCCGAGCTTGTTGTGGTAAACCACTCTCGCCAAACCGGCCAGACGGCTTTCCAGCGTTTTTTTGCGGTCCTGGTCAAAGAAGAACTTGGCATCCGCCAGGCGCGGACGCACCACGCGCTCGTTACCGCCAATCACCTTGCTAGGATCGGCCGGATTAATATTGGACACAATTAAAAATTTATTTGTCAGCTTGCCATTGGCATCCAGCAGCGGGAAGTATTTCTGGTTGGCCTTCATGGTCAGAATCAGGCACTCTTGCGGCACCGCCAAAAACTCTTCTTCAAACTGACCCAGCAATACATTCGGGCGCTCCACCAGCGCCGTGACCTCATCAAGTAATGCGTCGTCTTCAATCGGCTTTAGGCCTTGTTTGTCAGCCGCAGCTTGCAATTGCTGCGCAATCTCGGCACGACGGGCATCAAAACTCGCAATCACCGCCCCTTCATCCGCCAGTTGTTGCGCATAGGTGTCGGCAGACGTGAGCGTCACCACCGGATTTTTCGCTTCAAAACGGTGCCCTTGCGTGGTGTTGCCTGCCGTCAACCCCAGGGTTGAAATCGGCACAACGGTATCGCCATGCAAGGCGACCAAGCCATGCGCCGGCCGCACAAAATGAACACTTTCCCAGCCATCATTGATCTGGTAAGTCATCACTTTGGGAATAGGCAATTTGGCTAGCGTTTCATCCAGCGCTTTTTGCAAGCCTTCTTGCAAGGTCGCCCCCGCTTGAGTGGCATCCAGAAACAGAATATCGGCCTTGCCATCGTGCTCCTTGCGCAATTTGGCAACCGCGCTTTCATTCTCACCCAAGGCCTGCAACTTCTTCACTAATGCCGGCGTTGCATGCCCGTTGGCATCAAGACCAACGGTTGCTGGCATCAGTTTCTGCGCGACTTGCTTGTCCGCCGCTTTTTCGGATACCTGTGTGATATGTGCGGCTAAACGACGGGGTGACGCAAAGGAGGTGACTACACTGCCCTCTGCCACCAGGCCAGAAGCTTTCAGGCTCTCAGCCAGCACACTACTGAACGACTCGCCCAGTTTTTTCAGTGCTTTGGGCGGCAGCTCTTCTACAAATAATTCAACTAACAGATTGCGGGTACTCATGCGGCGGCTTTCTTGTTTTGTTCGGCTTGTTCGCTTTCCAGTTTGGCGATGACTTCATCCGCCCAGGCTTTAGGCGCCATCGGGAAGCCCAGTCGGGCGCGACTATCGAGATAGCTGGCGGCCACGGCGCGCGCCAGGTTGCGGATACGGCCAATATAAGCGGCACGCTCGGTGACGGAAATGGCACCGCGCGCATCCAGCAAGTTAAACGTATGCGCGGCTTTGAGCACTTGTTCGTACGCCGGCAGCGCGAGCTTCACCTCCATCAAATGCTTGGCCTGTTTCTCATGTGCATTAAAGGCCGTGAACAGGAAATCCGCATCAGAATGCTCAAAGTTATAAGTCGATTGTTCCACTTCATTCTGGTGGAACACATCACCGTATTTCACGCCGGGCGAGTATTCGAGGTCATAGACGTTTTCCACGCCTTGCAGGTACATGGCCAACCGCTCCAGACCATAGGTAATCTCACCGGTGATCGGTTTGCAGTTAATACCGCCGACTTGCTGAAAATAGGTGAATTGCGTCACTTCCATGCCGTTGAGCCAGACTTCCCAGCCCAGACCCCAGGCGCCCAGCGTCGGGTTTTCCCAGTCATCTTCGACAAAACGGATATCGTTTTCTTTCAGGTTAAACCCCAGTGCCTCAAGTGAGCCGAGGTAGAGCTCCAGGATATTGGCCGGGGCGGGCTTCAGTACCACCTGAAATTGGTAGTAATGCTGCAAGCGGTTTGGGTTTTCGCCATAGCGACCATCTTTGGGGCGGCGGCTAGGCTGCACATAGGCGGCTTTCCAGGGCTCAGGGCCCAGGGCGCGCAAAAAGGTTGCGGTGTGGCTGGTACCAGCGCCCACTTCCATATCGTAAGGTTGCAACAAAGTGCAGCCTTGTTTGTCCCAGTATTCCTGAAGCTTTAAAATAATTTGTTGAAAGGTCAGTACCATGACGCCTGATCCAGATAAATGTAAAACCAATATTTTACCTGATTCAGCCCGGGTAAAGAAATTGCATTCAGGCCATGTCCAGCTACCTGGCAGCCCGATTTGAAGAGTTGAATGCTTTTTTTACGGCTTTTTGCGATTGTGGCATTCACTGAATTTTGTTAGATTGAGAAGATGAGCACTTATCGCACATGGGTACTGTTGTTGACGTTATGGTTTGCCTTGCTGCAAACCGTCGAGCCGCTCATGCACGCCCATGCTGCTGGCGATACCGCGGCGGATGACGGTCCGCACATGCACATGGTGGATATCCCCGCCCTGCATACTCAGGCCGAAGCTTCCAAGCACCCTTTTCACTGGCATGTACACTCCAACAAATCGCACGGTCAAATCATCGGCTTAGGCCAAGCCATCAGCGAAAGCAATCCGCTGTCATCACTGATAGATGCCTATGCCAGCTTTTGGCTGCCCGCCGCCATTTTGCCCGCACTACTGTTGCTGGCAATCGCGCTGCAACGATCTGAAAAACCTTTTGAGCGACACCGTCAGGAACGCGCTCCGTCCAGTCTCACTCTCGCCTGCCACGCCCCACGCGCACCGCCTTACGCCTGAATAAATACGCGTAGCACCGGTTGGCATTAGCCATCCGTTTGCCTGTTTTATTCAGGAGTCTCTATGTTTCATTTAGTAAGGGGAGTCAACCGCTCCCTGCTGATCGCCTGGCTTGCCGCCTGCGGCGTCTGGCTTGCGCAACCAGCGCTGGCCGAGAAATTGCCCGCCAGTGTCGCCCAGCATCCTACCGAGCACGAAGATACCGTGGCGCTCAATGCACGCCTGTCACTGCACGAGGTTTTGCAGCAGGTGGTGGCCATTCACCCGCAACAAGCCTTGCTGGCCGCGCATCAGCAAATGGTCAACGCACGCAAAATCATGGCAAAAAGCTGGTTACCCCTGGCACCTAGCGTGGGTTTCTCTCATCAAAACGATGCCTGGCAGAGTGATCGCGATGAGCGCGAATGGCAAGCACAAATGCAAATCCCGATCTGGCTACCGGGGCAACGCGAAGCGCGTAGCCAGGTGGCCAGTTTGGCCGATAACAGCCTGTCACAGGACCAGGCCAGCCTGCAACAGCTGGCGGCAGACTTGTTGCGCAATGCGGTTTGGGAGATTGCCATGCGCCGTAACGAGTTGCGTCTGGCAGAAAGCAGACGCGACACCTTGCGCAGCATTGCCGAGGATGTGCAAAAACGCTTTCGGGCGGGAGAAGTGGCCAGACTCGAGGTGATGCAAACCAGCCAGGAAACCTTGCAGGCTGAGCGCTTGTGGATCACGGCACAGGCAGAACTCATGCATGCGCAATTCCGCTACCAGCAGTTGACCGGTCTGAATGAAATGCCAGCCCGCCTCGAAGAATCCCTCTCCAGCCGTGAAGGCTATACAGAATCCCCGTTTTGGCTGGCAGCCCAAGCAAAAGTCAAGCTGGCAGAAGGGCAGCGTGACCTGACCATGATAGAGCAGCGACAAAACCCGACGCTCACGGTGAACACGCGCACTATGCAAGGAGGGTTTGATAGCAAGTTCAATAGCAGCATGGGGCTTTATGTCAACATCCCGCTGCAAAGCGAAGTGCAGCGTGCGCCTCTGATTGCCAATGCAGAACAAAATATAGGCGATGCCCGCATGCAACTGGAAACCCTGCGCCGCCAGCTCGAAAACAGCCTGCACGAGGCTGAGCACAACCTGCATGTCAGCCGCCAGGAGCTCGCCGTCATTGAGCAACAACAAGCCATCGCCAGTGAAAATTTTGCGCTGGCACGCAAAGCTTATCGGCTGGGCGAGCTTGACCTCAACCAATTATTACGCCTGCAACTGCTGGCTTTTGAAGCTGAACGCAGTTTGAGCAGCCAGCAACTTCAAGTGCAATGGAATATCGCCAAATACAATCAGGCCGTAGGAGTCCTCCCATGAAAAAAATACTGTTATTCACGCTCGCGGCTTGCCTGTCCTTGAACACGCTGGCGGCCACACGCTTGCCACTGACCGCCTCACAACTGCAGCAAATGCAGGTGCAATGGGGGCCGTTGAAAGCCCAGCAAACCGGTCTTTCTGCCAGCTATCCCGCAGAAGTCGTCTTGCCGCCCACGCAAACACGCGTGGTCACCGCGCCACAAGCCGGCCTGATTACCAAACTGAATGTCAGTGTCGGCGATAGTGTGAAACAAGGCCAGGTCATCGGCCAGCTCAGCAGCCCGGACCTGATCGCCTTGCAAAGCAATTATCTGCAAGCAGAAACCCAGGCCAGACTGCATGAGCAAGCTCTCAAACGTGACCAGGAATTGTTCAAGGACGGCATTATTGCCCAGCGCCGGATGCAGGAAACCCAAAGCGCCTATGAAACCAGCCAGGCGCTCATGCATGAGCGGCAACAAACCCTAAAGCTGTCTGGCCTGAGCGAAACGCAAATCCATCAGCTGGCGCAAAAACGCAGCATGCAAAACGGCATGGTCATTATTGCGCCTATCAGCGGCCAAATCATGGATCAGCAACAATCCGTAGGCGCACGCGTGGACATGGCCATGCCGATTTTCACGATCATGAATCCTAAGCCGTTATGGCTGATGATGCAGCTGCCGATGACTCTGGCCAGCACACTGACGCCTGGCACAGCCGTCAAATTGCCCAAGTTGGAGCTGAGCGCCAAAGTTGAAACCGTGTTGCGCAAGCTCAACAAAAACAACCAAACAACGCAAGTCCGTGCCGTGATTAGCGAAGGCGCCGAGCAACTGTCTATCGGGCAAATCGTGGATGTGGCGCTGGTTGAGCATACGACACAACACAGTTTTGCCATTCCGAGAACGGCGGTAGCCCGCCAGGGCGAGCAGGCCCTGATTTTTGTGCAGCAAGCCAACGGCGTGATCGTCATGCCCGTCAACATTCTGCTGGAAGAAGACCAACAGCTCATTATCAAGGCCGATTTAACCGGCAATGAGCGCATCGCCACGCATGGCGTGGCCGCCTTAAAAGGCTATTGGCTGGGCATGGGGGGAGAATAAGCATGTTGAACTGGCTTATTGAAACCTCGCTCAAGCAGCGGCTACTGGTATGCGTGTTTGCGATCGGCCTGCTGTTCGCAGGCTGGACCGCTTATCAGACCATTGCCATTGACGCCTTCCCGGACGTGTCTTCGACGCAAGTCAAAATTATCATCAAATCACCAGGGATGACGCCGGAAGAGGTTGAGACGCGGATTACCGCGCCGATTGAGGTTGAAATGCTGGGCATCCCCAAACAAACCAGCTTACGCGCGGTGGCGAAATATGCCTTGACCGACATCACCATCGACTTTGAAGACGGCACCGATATCTACTGGGCCCGACAGCAAGTCACCGAGCGGCTCAACAATGCCTGGCCCAACTTGCCCGCCGAGATTTCTGGCGGCATCGCCCCCATGACCACCCCGCTTGGCGAGATGTTCATGTTCACCATTGAATCAGACACACTCAGCCTGCAGGAAAAGCGCTCGCTGCTAGACTGGGTGATTCGTCCACGTTTGCGCACCGTGCCTGGCGTGGCCGATGTCAATGCCCTGGGCGGACTGGTGCGCAGCTTTGAAATCGTGCCGGATAACACCAAGCTGCAGGCACGTGGCGTCGCCTTGAGCGAGCTGCAACAAGCCATCAGCGAAAACAACCGAAATGATGGTGCAGGCCGCCTCAAGGATGGCGAAGAGTCTTTACTGGTACGTGCTGAAGGCGCCTTTAAGACGCTGGATGATGTGCGCCATACCGTGCTCAAAGGTCACCAGGGCAGCCCCATACGCATCGCGGATGTTGCCGAAGTCCGCATCGGGGAATTGACCCGTTACGGTGCCGTCAGCCGTAATGGTAAAGGTGAAGCGGTGGAAGGCCTGGTGTTGGGCTTAAGGGGCGCGAACGCCAGACAAGTGGTGGAAGGCGTACGTGCCAAACTGGATGAAATCGCCCCCACCCTCCCCAAGGGCGTCAATATTCATGTCTTTTATGACCGTGGCAATCTGGTCGAACACGCGGTACACACGGTGAACAAGGCACTGATGGAAGCGGTAGTGCTGGTGCTGATTTTACTGGTACTGTTTTTAGGCAACCTGCGTGCAGCGCTCACCGTTGCCTGCGCCTTGCCCCTGGCCATGCTCGCCACCTTTTGGCTCATGCAGCAATATGGCATGTCAGCCAATCTCATGTCATTGGGGGGCCTTGCCATCGCCATTGGCATGTTGGTCGACTCTGCCGTGGTGGTGGTCGAAAACATCGTCGAACATCTGGCGCACAACCCAGCCTCACCCACCACAGATAAACTCGGCATCATTCTCGCGGCCATGCGCGAAGTCAGTGTGCCTGTCAGTGCCGGTATGATCATCATCATGACCGTATTTCTCCCCTTACTCAGTCTGCAAGGGTTGGAAGGCAAGCTGTTTGCGCCGGTGGCGCTGAGCATTATTTTCGCTCTCGGTTCATCGTTGTTGCTATCGCTCACCATTATTCCAGTACTGGCCTCGGTCCTCATCCGCGACCAGACCAGCGAAAACCCGTGGTTGATCCGGCACCTCAATCACTGGTATGCCAACTCACTGAACACGGCCATGCAACATAAGCGCCCTGTACTTTTAGCCGCGGTTGTCCTGCTGGTGCTCACAGCCATCGTCTATCCACGGATCGGCAAAACCTTTATGCCCACCATGGATGAAGGCGACATCATCATCGGCACCGAAAAACTGCCTTCTATTTCCCTGCAACAAAGCATCGTAACAGATAACCATCTGCAACAAACGCTGCTACAACAGGTGCCAGAACTCGAAGGCGTTTACTCCAGGGCGGGCGCTGATGAACTGGGCCTGGACCCGATGGGCGTGAATCAGACCGATAATTTTCTGGTGCTCAAACCGCGTGACCAATGGCAAGTGCCAGACAAAGCGACGCTGATCGAAAAGCTGCGCCAGGTCATGCACAGCATTCCTGGCCTGGATTACAACTTCACGCAACCGATCGAAATGCGTGTAAACGAAATGATCCTCGGTGTACGTGGTGATTTGGCGCTCAAAATCTTTGGGACAGACCTCAACGTACTCGACCAGAAAGCGCAGCAAATCATCAAAGTGCTCGAATCCATCCCTGGCAATCAGGATGTCTATACCCCGCAAAACAGTGGCGTACAATATTTGCAAATCAAGATAGACCGCGTTGCCGCCGGCCGACTCGGCCTTAGCGTGGCGGACATCAACACCCTGCTGCAAAGCCAGCTCGAAGGCAAATTGCTGGGTATCGTGCTGGAAGGCAACCGCCGCACCCCGATCTTGCTGCGCGGCAGCCAGATCGTGCGCGAATCTGCCGCCGACTTCAGCCAGCTGATGCTGGCGCTGCCACAAGGTGGCACCGTCCCGCTTTCCAGCGTCGCTCACGTCGTGCGCGAAGAAGGCCCGGTCAAGGTAGACCGCGAACGCGGCAACCGCATGGTCGTCGTCACCGCCAATGTTAAAGGGCGCGATCTGGTCAGCTTTGTAGAAGAAGCCAAGCAAAAAGTGGCACAGCAAGTAGCGCTACCCGAAGGCTACTGGCTGAAATGGGGCGGCCAGTTCGAAAACCAGCAACGTGCCGCCGCAAGGCTTAGCATCGTCATCCCGATTGCAGTCACACTGATTGCCCTGCTGCTGTTCATGACCTTCGGCTCCCTGCCCAAAGCCCTGCTCATACTCGCCAACATCCCATTCGCCATGATCGGTGGCGTATTCGCACTATGGCTATCAGGTGAATACCTGTCTGTCCCAGCCTCGGTCGGCTTTATCGCCTTACTAGGGATCGCCGTACTAAATGGCGTCGTCATGGTCAGTCACTTCCAACACCTGGCCGAACAAGGGATGGCCGCCAGCCTCATCGCCTACGAAGGCGCCAAACGCCGCCTGCGGCCAGTACTCATGACCGCCAGCATCACCGCCTTTGGCTTGATTCCCTTATTGTTTGCCACCGGACCAGGCGCTGAGATTCAACGGCCATTAGCCATTGTGGTGATTGGTGGCCTCATCACAGCGACATTTTTGACATTGTTTGTCTTGCCGATTTTGTATCAGCACTTTTTTGGTAGGGAAAAGAGGGGTTAAATGAGCAAGCAATTCTTCTTCGCCTTGATGTTTGGCTGACTAGTCAGGCAATCTTTTCGCCTTTAGACCAGTGACTTCCCTCCAGAAAGTCACCTCGTCCAGCACCGTGTTGCGGCATAGGCTGAGCTTCAGGTGAAGCCGTATTGGCAGCTCTAGCCAAGATGAGTTTCGCGAACGCTTAGCCTCAGTCCGGCAAAGCAATGGACGAAATCCCTAAGCCGAGCACCGCAGGGAATCAGTGGAAGCTGGGGTGCACTTTCTTTTGCTGACTTGTTCTTTGAGCAAGCAAAGAAAAATCACTCGCCGAGTGGCGAAATAGAACATCACAGATTACAAGCAACTATCCGCGTGGGCATCCATGCCCACCCTACTACTCTATCAATCAACCATGATGTGGACACAGAATGCCCTAAGAATCGCCTACCAAATCCACGCAGACCTGGCTGCACTCACGACAAGACTGGTCTACTTCAATCCGCAAACGCAAGCAGCAAGAATTACCTTCTTACCCTAGTCCAGATCAATCCTGCCACACTCAAGACCAAAAACGCCCAATTCCCCCAAAAAACATAAGGCGTCTTTCCTTGGTAGCTCTGCGCTTCCCCCGTCAGGATCACCGCCTCATCATGCGGTGCATGCTGCAATACCTGGCCATTTTTATCGATGATGGCGGTGGCGCCCGTATTGGTGCTGCGCAACACCATCCGTCCGGTTTCAATGGCGCGCACCTGGCTGAATTGCATATGCTGGTCGGCCGCAAATGATTGTCCATACCAGGCATCGTTGCTGATATTGACCAAGAGCTCGGCTTGCGGCAGTTGCTGGGCAATTTCTTCGCCAAACACGTCTTCATAGCAAATATTGACGCCGACTTTTTGCCCGGCAATCAGCAATGGCTGTTTCGATGTGCCGCGGGATAAATCGCTGAGCGGCATATGCAGCCAGTCACGGTATATCCAGCCGAACAGGCTTTTAAGCGGAATAAATTCGCCAAAAGGCACCAGGTGGCTTTTGGAGTATGACTGTGTGGGAGAGCTGCCCAGGCTGATGGCGCTATTAAAGTACTGGTCTTGTTTGGACTCAACAACGCCGACCAAGAGGTCGCCTTTTTGCTGTACTGCGTGCTGTTTGAGAGCATCGAGATAGCTGGGCGCAAGTTGGTCAAGCAACACTGGCAAGGCGGTTTCGGGCAGCACCATCAGTTGGGCTCGTGTTTGCTGCACCATGTCGAAATACTGACGCAGGGTCTGTTCCGCGTGCTCAGGCGACCATTTGATGGTTTGGCTAATGTTGCCTTGCAGCAAGGCGACCGAGACAGGTTTTCCCGTAGGCTGCGTCCACGGCACCAGTGTCAGCAGGCTGCCGCCTAGCCACAATAGCGCGAGCATGATGAAAGCAGGTTTACGCTGCGGCGTGATCAGCAGGCAAGCAAGACTGGCAGCCCCCAGCATGAGCAAGGCAGAGACGCCATAGATGCCAACGACAGGCAGAAAACCGCTGAGCGGGCTATCTGGGGCCTGACTGTACCCCAAGGTCAACCAGGGGAACCCGGTAAAAATCCAGCTACGCACCCAGTCGGACAAGGCCCATAGCAGTGGCGCAGACCATAGCAGATGACCGACTTTTTTTGCCAGATAACCGGCGAGGGCCGGGAACAGCGCCATGAAGGCGCACAGGCAAAAGGTACAAAAACCGGCAAACCACCAGGGCATGCCGCCAAAGGTATGCAGGCTGATATAAATCCAGTAGATACCAACACCGTATAAGCCCAAGCCAAACGCCAGGCCCAGCCTGAACACTTGCGCGGGCGTGGCCGCCTGCTGCCAAAGTACCAGCAAGGTTGCCAGCGTCAGCCATGGTAACCAAAACAGATTAAACGGCGCAAAGCCCAACACCGTTAACGCGCCTAACAGGCACGAGAGAAAGGCTTGTTGTATCCACGAGGCCTGGCTGAGCCAGGCGGTGATTACGCGCATGGCAGGCCTTTCGGGTGGCCTTTGACCGGCTGCAGGTCCGCCATCTTAAGCCAGGCTGAAAAATCGGCGGACTGCATGACTTGCCACTCGATCATGCGCGCAATGGCGATGGGGTCCAAGGGATCCACCGTCTGTGTCGGCCGGGCAGGATGGCACATGAGGACGGGTGGCAATTCGTTTTGCGTGGCAGGCCTCAGATGCTTAAGTTGTCTGGCCCATTCTATCCAGTGCGCCTGATAGGCGGCAGCATCGCCCTGAAAATCATAGACGCCTAATAAGACTGGCGAGACCCGGAAACCAGCCGCACTTGCCTGTCGCTGCAAGGCTTGTGCGCCTAGCCAATGAATAATGCGCGCCTTGAGACCGGTTGCTGCTGGCGGGCTGGAAATACGCAGCCAGGGACGTTGATCCACGGGCAGATGGCCATAGCGTTGTTGCATGAGTGCGATCAACGATTCGCGGATCACTGGCAACTGGTGCACATGCAAGTGACCATCGATATAATCAGGCGGCGTGTGCAAAGCCGCTTCAAAGGCATCCAGTTGCTGTGTGATATTCGCCGTCACATCTGCAGGGTTGAGCATGCCGCACAGGCTGCGCATGATCAGGACGGGATGTGCAAAGCGTGAGGTGTGCGCGTACTGCGTGAAATCAAGATGCAAGCCGATGTCTGCCAAATTGCGGATGGCTGGCGTGACATGCCGGGCACTCTCTGACCAACGCGGACTCAGGGTCATGCAAGAGGTGGCGGTCAATACGCAGCGCTCGATCAAGGCCAGGATGGCGTCATCAATCGCGGCGGACTGCGCATAATCATCTGCACAAATAATGAGCTGCGTCATGCTTGGCCCTCATGGTGTTGAAACGCCCAAAAGCGACTGAGCAGCCAGGTGCTTGCCGCGACCATCACCATCACGCAGCCGAGCACCAGCCAGAAAGGCAGCGGCGTATAGTTCAGCCCCAGCCATAACAGTGCCTGATTGCCAAAGAACCCCAATAAGGCCACCGCAAAAAACTTGCAGAATGCCGCCAGATGATTGGCTTGTGTGCCGCGAAAAGACCATAGCCGATGACCGAGGTAACTGACCGGGAATGCGCATAAAAAGCCGATCCGATTCGCCTGTGCCGGTGACAGGCCCCAGGCATGTGCCAGTAGCGCCATGACATAATGGACGGCGGCCGCCAAGGCACCAACACTGACAAACCCGAGTACCGAGGCACGCATGGGACGCTTAGCGGGAACCCGCTGACGGCGCAGGCGTGACGACTTCTGCCACAATGTAGGGTGGCCGCCCTTTGACCTCATCGTAAACACGTGCCAGATATTCGCCAAGCACGCCGATAAACAACAACTGTACGCCGGACAGGAACATCATACTGGCAACGACCGTGGGCCACCCAGGGACAGACTCATGAAAAAACAGCGCATCAATGACCACCAGCAGACCATAGGCAAAAGCAAGGATGGCCAGGGTGGCACCAGTCAGGCTGGCCAGACGTAAAGGCAACACCGAGAAACTGGTAATGCCAGTCCAGGCCAAGGCAATCAGCTTGAGTTTTGAATAAGCACTTTCACCATGCAACCGCGGCAATGGGGTGTACGGAATGCCGATCGACTTGTAGCCAACCCAGGCATAGATACCTTTCATGAAGCGGTTACGTTCTGGCAGTGCACACAGCGCATCGACCACTTTACGGTCCATCAGGCGGAAATCACCGGCGTCGCGTGGGATTTCCACATGGGTGCTGCTACTCATCATGCGATAAAACAGCCGAGATCCCCAGAGTTTGAAAGGCGATTCCTGCTCGCGGTCCTGACGCACCGCATAGACCATGTCATATCCCTCCCGCCACTTTTCCAGCATGGTGTACATCAGATCTGAGGCGTGCTGGCCATCAGCATCCATACAAATAACGATCTCACCCTTGGCATAAGTCAGGCCAGCGCTGATGGCGTTTTCCTTGCCAAAGTTGCGGGAAAACTTGACCAGGGTCACACGACACTCTTCCACCAGCGACTGCACCACGAGAGAGGTCTGATCACGGCTCCCGTCATCCACCACGACAATGTCCCAATTGGGCGACATTTTCTGCAAATCATGCCGGATATTTTGCAAAGTTTTTGCAATATTTTTTTCTTCGTTGTAGGCAGGCACCATCACCGTCATATGCGGCTGGGCAGATTGGCGATGGCTAACAGCAGTGGTCATGGCGTCATACTCAAAAATAACTGGGACTATTGTAGCGGATTGCGGTTAGTTTTTGGCTGGCGTCGCTTTGCGATCCGCCCCTTGCAAGTGACGACGGTCTTTGACTACTGCCAGCCACATGCCTTCGCGCTGGACGCCACTGATGAGTTTGCCTTGCATGACCTCGTGGCAATGCATATTGGTGGTGGAGAGGAAAAAATCTGCTTCCTCCCAACGGCGGGTGACACTGAAGCGACCATCCAGATAGGGCTCAATTTGTGGCGTATCCACACAGGCAGCCACCCAATAAGGCTGGGTGCGCGCGGGCAAATGCAGGGCCGTGAGTTGGGCCGCAGCCGCCCGCAGGGCGCTGGACCAGTAATCGCCCTCCCATTTGAACTGTGCTTGTGCCTGATCGCCAACCAGACGATTTAACCTGACGTATTGATACGGATGCATTTGCACAATATCCACCAGCGTTACCAGCATGAGTCCGGCGATAACACCCGCCCACAGCGCCTGCGCGTGATAATGCAAGGACGATGTGCACTGCACGCAGGCCTGCCAAACCGCGAGCACAGACCAGGCAGACAAGATGGCCAGCAAGGGCAAGATAAAGGTAAAGTGTCGGACGCCATTGTACAAAGCGGGACGGTCATCCATGACAAAGACCAACGGAAACAGGATGCCCATCAACAGCGTATACATAGGCATGCGTGTTGCATTGTCGGCCAGGCGCAGTGACCGTCTATTCAGCAGCCATAGCAGGACAACCCCGGCAAACGCCAATAGCGCTGCCTCAGGCAACTTCACCGCCAGATACTGGAACAAATAGCTGCGTGGAACTTCGCTGATGTTATACACCACCCCGTTGGCGATGGTT
>JABLTH010018964.1_pt1 | contig 28236 bp, 35 predicted proteins | sample 7875711 | NCBI WGS metagenome assembly JABLTH01 (sample SAMN14941262, study PRJNA633318) | bioreactor metagenome | isolation source: bioreactor | place: China | collected 2019-03-05 | reverse complement strand
GAACGCCGCCGCCGCGTCCGCGACCCCGGCCGCGACCACGCACGCGGCCGCACGCGCTGCGACGGGCGGCGCCACCTCGCCGGCCGCGCACGCCCCGGCCCTCGAGGCCGCGGTCGAAAAGATCGTGCAGCGCCTCGCGAGCGCGCCGCAGGGCTCGATCGCGCTGCCGCTCGACCCGCCCGAGCTCGGCCGCGTGATGGCGCGCTTCTCGCGCCGCGGCGAGATCGTGAAGGTGCAGCTCATCGCCGAGACGCCCGAGGTCGCGACGTCGCTGACGAAGGAGCTGCCGAAGCTGCAGGCCTCGCTCGAGTCCGGCGGCTCGAAGGTGCAGGTCGACGTGCAGCTCGGCGGCGACGCGCTCGCACGCGGCGCGCACGGCGCGCACGGCCAGGCCGCGGCGTTCGACGACGCGGCGCAGGGCCAGAATTCGGCCGACCGCGGCGCCTCGCGCGGCGCGGGCCACCCCGGCGGTCGCGCCTTCGCGGACGACGATCCCGACCCGGCCCGGCGCGCGCGCCACGCGCTCGCGTCGCGGGCCCGGGCGCGCGGCGGCCTCGACCTCGTCGGCTAGTCCGGCCCGGCGCCGCGGGCGGGGCAAGCCCCGCCCCGACGGTTCACGAGACCGCGCGCACGGGACGATTCCTTCCGGGCCCGGCAAAACTTGCCGCCCCCCGGCGCCGCGAACCCCCGAAAACCCCGGAAAACCCCGCCCCACGCGGCCCCGGCGCTGGCACGCGCGTTGCCTTAGGGGTTCCCGGAGGTTCACGACATGGCCGTCGAGACCAACACCGTCCTGGATCCGAACTCGTACCGCGTCTCCAACGACGCCGGCCTGTTCACCCAGAACGCGAAGAAGTCGACCGACCTCGGCCGGAACGAGTTCATGACGCTGCTCGTCAAGCAGCTCGAGAACCAGGATCCGATGGAGCCGATGAAGGACGAGCAGTTCGTGGCGCAGCTCGCGACGTTCTCGAGCCTCGAGCAGCTCACGAACCTCAACACGGCCATGACCAGTCTCATCAGCGGTCAGAACCAGATGGTCAACAGCCAGTCGCTGAACCTGATCGGCCGCCAGGTGCTGGCCGATACCGGCGGCTCGATCACGCTCGGCCCCAAGGGCGCCGACACGGTCGTCGCGGAGTTCGCGTCGACCCCGGCGTACGCGACCGTGAAGGTGCTGAACCCGAGCGGCGGCGTCGTGCGGACGATCAACATCGACCATCCGTCCTCCGGCCGCGTGACCGTCCAGTGGGACGGGAAGGACGACAAGGGCAACGACGTCGCGCAGGGTGACTACAAGTTCACGGTCAGCGGGTCGGACGGCGGCGGCAAGGACATCACCAGCTACGGCTACCTGCAGATGGTCGTGGACGGCATCCACGTCGGCGCGACGGGGATCCAGCTCGTGTCGGGCAACCGCACGGTCGACTTCGGCAACGTGATCGAAATCCGCACTCCGGACACGACGACCACCACCACGCCGGACACCTCGAGCGAGCGTTCGTCGGCGACGGGGGCGGGCCCGCGGTAATGGCGGCGGGGCGCCGCGCCGCGCGGGCCCCAGGCTCGGACAGGAACACCAGGGGAGGAAGGACACCATGTCGTTCAGCGCGTTCTACACGGGGCTCACGGGGCTGAAGGCCCACGCGTCGGCCCTCAACGTGATCGGTAACAACCTCGCCAACGTGAACACCGTGGGCTACAAGTCGGCGCGCATGAGCTTCGCCGACATGTTCGCGGCCTCGGGCGGCTTCGCGACCAACGGCGCCGGCATGCCGCAGCAGGTCGGCAACGGTTCGACGGTCTCGTCCGTGCAGGGCATCTTCAGCCAGGGTGCGCTGCAGGCGTCGGAAGTCGCGACCGACCTCGCGATCGAGGGCAACGGCTTCTTCGCCCTCAAGACGCAGGACGGAGCGCAGGTCTACTCGCGCGCGGGCAACTTCTCGTTCAACGCCGACGGCAACCTCGTCGACCCGAACGGCTTCAAGGTGCAGGGCTACACGACCCGCAACGCGCTCGGCGCGATCGTCGCGACCGGCACCGTGAACGACATCCGCATCCCGACCGGTCTCACCGCGCCGCCGCTGGCGACGAGCTACTTCACGGCCGCGCTGAACCTCAACTCGGCCGCGACGCCCGACGATCCGCTGACCGCGACGACCAACGAGGCGCAGGAGTTCTCGACCGGCGTGTCGATGTACGACTCGCTCGGCTCCGAGCACAACCTCACGCTGAACTTCGTCCCGCAGGGCGGCGGGGACTGGACCTACGAGGTCCGCATCGACAAGACCGAGCTCGCCACGCCGACGGCCGGCCTCACCACGCCGTACCAGGTGCTGCAGTCCGGAACCGTGTCGTTCGACAGCTCCGGCAAGCTGGTCACGCCGGCCGCGAACGTGACGATCAGCGTGCCCGCGCTCGCCGACGGCGCCGCCGCGCAGTCCGTCGAATGGCGGCTCTACGACTCGGCGAACCTGCCGGTCGTGACCGGCTACGCCTCCTCCTCCGCGGTGAACGACCTCTCGCAGAACGGTTATTCGATGGGCCGCCTGCAGTCCCTTGCCGTCGACGCGCAGGGCACCGTGCAGGGCGTGTTCACCAACGGCCAGACGCTGCAGCTCGCGAAGGTCGCGGTCGCGTCGTTCAACGCGCCGCAGGGCCTGTTCCGCCGCGGCGAGAACACCTACCAGGAATCGCTCGGTTCCGGCCCGGACGCGATGGGCGAGGCCAACACCGGCGGACGCGGCAAGATCGCGTCGAAGTCCCTCGAGCTCTCGAACGTCGACATCACCGACCAGTTCACCGAGCTGATCGTGACGGAGCGCGGCTACCAGTCGAACAGCCGCGTGATCACCACGACCGACACGATCATGCAGGAAGCGCTGCAGCTGAAGCGGTAATCAACGCCTGACGGGCGGGGCAAGCCCCGCCCGTCAGGCACCAGATCACGCGTGAAGTAGGGGCGGGGCTTGCCCCGCCCGCCTGACGCAGGACCACGAATCTAGGTCGCCGCCGCGGGGGAGTCCACCCTTGACGACCCTCGCGGCGGCCTCTTTGACGGAAGAATTGGACACGGGGCGTCAAGGCCCCGACACCCGTCGCCGGACAGGCGGCGGACCGTCCTCCCGCTTATCGGCACGACCACCCGGGACTTGAGCCTGATCAGCAGTTTAGGGAGGCTCCCCGACTCGGCACGCAAGTTGCTCTTACGGGCCCCGCACGACGAGGGTGTGCGATGGCCGAACTGGGAACTGCCGAAAATTTGCGCGGAAATTCTGGCCGCCCGTGGGAGCGGCCGGTGTTCCAGGTGCTGCCGCTGACGCTGTCGGCGCGGCTCGCGATGGGTCGCGTGCGGATCGGCCAGCTGCGGGCGCTCGCGCCCGGCGCGGTGATCCCGCTCGACACGCCGGTCGGCGAGCCGTCGCGGCTCGTGGCCGAGGGCACGATCGTCGCCGCGGGCGAGATCGTCGAGATCCAGGGCCACCTCGCACTGCGCATCACCCGGCTGGGGGACGAATGACCGAGGCCCTGCCGGGACTGCTCGACGCGTTGCGCGCGCTCGCCGCGCTCGCGCTGGTGCTCGGCCTGATCGTGCTGACGGGGTGGCTGCTGCGCCGGCAGGCCGCGCGCCGCGGCGCCGGGGCGCTCGCCGTCGAGGACCGCCTCGCGCTCGCGCGCGGCGTGCAGCTCGTCGTCGTGAACGCGCACGGGCGGCGGCTCCTGATGGGCGTGTCGGAGAAGTCGGTGCAGCTGCTCACGGACCTCGAGATCGACGAAGACGTGGTGCCGGCCCCCGAGGCGGTCCCCGTGGTCGCGAACCGTCCGGCGGATTTCACGTCGTGGCTCGCCGCCAAGATCGCCGCGCGGAGGCGCGCGTGACGCGTCTTCTCGCCTGCCTCGCGCTGCTCGCGGTGCTGACCGCGGGCGTGCCGGCGTTCGCGGCGAAGACCGCGCCGGCGGCCGCGCAGGGCGGATCGTCGATCGAGCTGAAGATCAACGACCCGGCCGGCGCCGGCGGCTCGAGCGCGATGCGCATCGTGCTGCTGATGACGCTGCTCGGCGTCGCGCCCTCGATCCTGCTGCTGATGACGTGCTTCGTGCGCATCGTGCTCGCGCTGCACTTCCTGCGGCAGGCGCTCGGCACGCCGCAGATGCCCCCGAACCAGGTCGTGATCGGGCTCGCGCTGTTCCTGACGATGTTCGTGATGTCGCCCACGATCGACAAGATCTACAAGGACGCCTGGGTGCCCTACGAAAAGGGGCAGATGGACGTGACAGAGGGGCTCACGACCGCCGCCGGCCCGCTCAAGGACTTCATGCTGCGCAACGTGCGCGAGGCCGACCTGCTGCTGTTCGTGAAGATGGGCAAGATCGCGCGCCCCGCGACGCCGCAGGACCTGCCGCTGCGCGTGGTGGTGCCGGCGTTCGTGATCTCGGAGCTGCGCGTCGGGTTCGAGATCGGGTTCCTGCTGTTCCTGCCGTTCCTGGTCGTGGACCTCGTCGTGTCGTCGGTGCTGCTGTCGATGGGAATGATGATGCTGCCGCCGGCGATGGTGTCGTTGCCGTTCAAGTTGCTGCTGTTCGTGCTGGTGGACGGGTGGGGGCTCCTGGCGGGGTCCCTGGTGGCCGGTTTCCGGTGAACCGTTGCAGAAGGGCATGGGGCAGAGGTCGATGGATGAAATGACGGTCGTGACGTTGGGACGCGAGGCGCTGCGCGTCGCGCTGCTCGTGGGGGCGCCGATGCTCGTCGCGGGCGCGGTCGTCGGGCTGATCGTGAGCGTGCTGCAGGTCGCGACGTCGATCCAGGACGTCACGATCACCTTCATCCCGAAGATCGTCGCCTGCGGCCTGACCCTGCTCATCGCGCTGCCCTGGATGATCCGCATGCTGACGACGTTCACGCGGCAGATCTTCCAGATGATCAGCACGATCACGCCCTGAGCCGGACGAGACCCGTGGACGCGGCCATCTTCCAGCTTCCGTGGCAGAACGCGCTCGCCGGCGTGGCGCTCATCCTGCGCGCCGGCGGGTTCCTCGCGTTCGCCCCGATCGTCGGCTCGGACAGCGTTCCGCCGGCGGTGAAGGCCGCGCTCGCGCTCCTGATCGCCATCCTGCTCGCGCCGGTCGTGCCCGCGCCGCCGGCGTCGGTGAGCCTCTTGTGGCTGGCGGCGACGGAAGTCACCGTCGGCGCGATGCTGGGCTTCGTCACGAGCCTGCTGTTCGACGCGCTCGTGTTCGCGGGCACGTTCGTCGGCTACCCGACGGGCCTGTCGACCGCGGCGATGATGGACCCGATCAACCAGTCCCAGATCCCGGTCACCGCGACGTTCTACCAGATCGTCGGCTCGCTGATGTACCTCGTCATCGGCGGCCACCGCCAGGCGCTCGGCGCCCTGGCGCGCTCGTACGAGATCGTGCCGCTGGGCCTCTCGCACTGGAACGGCCCGTGGATCAAGACGGTCGTCGCGACCTCCGGGCAGGTCCTCACGATCGGCTTCCGCCTCGCGGCGCCCGTGCTGGTCGCGGGCCTGCTCGTCGACCTGTGCCTCATGCTCATCGCGCGCGCCGTGCCGCAGATGAACATCCTCGTCGTCGGCGCGCCGATCCGCGTCGCCGCGGGGCTCATCGCGCTTGCCGCGTCCCTCCACGTCTTCGCACCGCTCGTCGCCGAGTCCGCCGACGCGGTGCTGCGCGGCGCCGGCCACCTGGTCCAGGCGCTCGGCGGGAGGGGCTGATGGCCGGCGACAAGGATCGCAGGACAGAGAAACCCACCGGCAAACAGCTGAACCGCGCCTACGAGCGCGGCCAGGTGGCGCGGAGCGTCGACGTCGGCCACGCGGTGTCGCTGGCCGTGTTCCTGCTGTGGGCGGGCATCGCGGGCAGCGCGTTCCTCGCCGGCATGGCGCAGCTCGTGCGCGGCACGCTGCTCTCGGTCGCGCGTCCCGAAGACGTGGGCAAGCTGTCGGACGACGCCGTGGGCGCGCTCCTCGCGGGCGCGCGTCTCGGCGGCCCGCTGCTCCTCGCCCTCATGGTGTTCGCGGTGCTCGGCGGCGCGATGCAGGGCGGAATCCACCTGCGGAAGCCGTTCATCCGGTTCGACCTGCACGTGCTGAACCCCGTCACCGGGCTCGGCCGCTTCATCTCGATGGACAAGGTGATCGCCGCGCTCAAGGCGATCGTCCGCACCGCGATCTACGCCATGATCGCGATGGCCGTGGTGTTCCCCGAGTGGCCGCACGTCGCGGGGATGGCGCTCCTCACGCCGCAGGCGATCTTCTCCCGGACCGCCGCAATCGCGCTGCGCGTCCTGCTCCGCTCGCTGCTCGTCAGCGTGATCATCGCCGGCACCGACTACGCCATCACGCGCTACCGCTGGTACCGCGGCCTGTACATGACGAAGCAGGAGACGCGGGACGAAGCGAAGGAGAACGAGAACCCCGAGATCAAGGGCCGCATCCGCGGCAAGCAGCGCGAGACCGCGCGGCGCCGCATGATGGCCGCGGTCCGCACCGCGTCCGTCGTGGTGACCAACCCGACGCACGTCTCCGTCGCGCTGCGCTGGGACCGCCTGACGATGGCGGCCCCCGTGGTCGTCGCGAAGGGGCGCGGCTACGTCGCGCTGCGCATCCGTGAGGAAGCCGGCCGCGTGGGCATCCCGATCGTCGAGGATCCGCCGCTCGCGCGTGCGCTCGAGCGCCTGTGCCCCGAGAACAGCCCGATCCCCGAGACGCTCTACCGCGCGGTGGCCGAGGTGCTCGCCTACGTGTTCAAGAAGCGCCGCGGCGCCTACAAGCCGCACGTCGAGCTCGAGCCCGAGTTCCCGCCGTATGACGAGGTGACGCCGTGAGCGCCGGCACCCTCACGTTCGACGCGCGCAGCCGCGCCGCCGTGAACTTGGCGCTGCCGCTCGGCGTCGTGATGACGCTCGCGCTGATCGTCGTCCCCGTGCCGACGATCGTGCTCGATCTCCTCATCACGGTCGACCTCGCGCTGTCGCTGATCGTGCTCCTCACCGCGATGTACATCCCGGGGCCGACGCAGTTCTCGTCGTTCCCGTCGCTGCTGCTCCTCATGACGCTGTTCCGGCTCGCGCTCAACATCGCGTCGACGCGGCTCGTGCTGATGCACGGCGAGGAAGGCACGCGTGCGGCGGGCGCGGTGATCCAGGCCTTCGGGCAGTTCGTGGTCGGCGGCTCGTTCGTCGTCGGCATCGTGATCTTCCTCGTGCTGCTGGTCGTGCAGTTCGTCGTGATCACGCACGGCTCGACCCGCATCTCGGAAGTCATCGCGCGCTTCACGTTGGACGCGATGCCCGGCAAGCAGATGGCGATCGACGCCGACCTCAACGCCGGCCTCATCACCGAGCGCTAGGCGCTGGCGCGCCGCTCCGCGATCCAGCAGGAAGCCGAGTTCTTCGGCGCCATGGACGGCGCCGTGCGCTTCACCCAGCGCGACGCGATCGCCGCGATCATCATCGTGGTGATCAACATCGTCGGCGGCCTCGCCATCGGCGTGTTCCAGAAGGGCCTCAACCCGGGCGACGCGGCGAAGACCTACACGGTGCTGACGGTCGGCGACGGCCTCATCACCGCGCTCCCCGCGCTGCTCGTCGCGGTGGCGGGCGGCGTCATCACCACGCGCGCGGCGCAGCAGCAGGCGCTGGGCGAGGCCGTGATCGGCCAGCTCCTGATCTCGCCGCGCCCGCTCAAGATCGCCGCCGGCACGCTGCTCGCGCTGGGCCTCGTGCCCGGGCTGCCGAAGGTCTCGTTCTTCGTGCTCGCGGCCGCGATCTGGGCCGCGGCGCGCGCGGGCGAGGCGCGTCTCGTGGCGCCCGAGGCCGTGCCGGTCGAGGAGCCCAAGGCCTCCGGCAAGGACGGCGCGCTCGAGGAAGAGGTCGAGCAGCTCCTCGGCATCGACCCGCTGTGCGTCGAGGTGGGCTACGACCTCATCCCGGCCGTCGGCGCGGACCGCGCGGGCGGGATCCTCGACAAGATCAAGGGGCTGCGGCGCCAGATCGCGTCCGAGATGGGCTTCGTGCTGCCGCCCGTGCGCGTGCGCGACAACCTGCAGCTGCCCCCGAACCAGTACTCGATCATGCTGCGCGGCGTGAAGGTCGCCGGCGGGCGGATCCCGCGCGGCCGGCTGCTCGCGCTCGACGCCGGCGCCACGCGCCCGATCGAGGGCGAGGCGACGCGCGACCCGGCCTTCGGCCTGCCCGCCGTGTGGATCGACCCGGCGCGCGCCGACGAGGCCCGTGCGGCGAACTACACCGTGGTCGACCCGCCCTCGGTTCTGTCGACGCACCTCATGGAAATCATCAACCGCAACGCCGCGGACCTCCTCGGCCGCGAGGACGTCGCGCGCCTGATCGACCACGTGCAGAAGACGCACCCCAAGGCGGTCGCGGAGCTGATCCCCGAGCGCCTGACCATCGGCGAGGTGCAGCGCGTGCTCCAGGGCCTCCTCAAGGAGGGCATCGCCGTGCGCGACCTGCCGCTGATCATCGAGGCGCTCGCGGACAGCGCCGCCGGAACGCGCGATCCGCAGCTCCTGATCGAGGCCGTGCGCCGGCACATCGGCCGCTCGATCACGAGCACCATGACCGACGACAACGGCGTGCTGCGGGCCATCGGCCTGTCGCCGCTGCTCGAGGAAGAGCTGACCCGCGCGTTCGTGCCCGACGGGCCGGACGGCGTGCCCGAGGGGCTGTCCCCGAACCGTGCACGCGAGATCGTGACCCGCCTGTCCACGGCCGTGGGCGGAGCGGGCGGGCAGGGTGCCGTCGTCGTGGGGCCGCGTCTCCGGCCCTACTTCGCGGCGCTCGTCCGCAGCCAGATCCCGCACGTGCCCGTGCTCTCGACGCTCGAGATTCCCCCGGAGGTGACGCTCCGGGCCGTGGCGACGGTGTCCTGAGATGCTCGTGAAGACCTATCGCGGCAAGAACACCACCGAGGCCCTCGCGCTGGTCCGCGCGGAGCTGGGCGACAAGGCGTGCATCGTCGAGACGCGCCGCAGTGCGACGGGTGTCGAGATCGTCGCCGCGGCGGAGCGTCCCGGCGCGCGCATGACATTCGCCCGTCCCGCGGCGCTGCCCGAGAGCGGGCCGGGCTCCGAGCGCCTGCGCGAGGACCTGCTCGACATGGGCTTCTCGTCGGTCCTCGCCGACCGCATCGCCGCGGCCGCGGCCGCGAACCTCGACCCGGAGCAGCTCTCGGACCGCGACACCGCGCTGCGCTACGCGCGCGAGCTGATCGCGGTGTGGGTGCCGGCGTCGTCGTCCGCGTCGGGCAAGGGGCCGCGCGTGCTGGTCGTCGTCGGCTCGCCCGGCGTCGGCAAGACGACCACGATCGCGAAGCTCGCCGCGCGCGAGATCCACGCCGAGGGGCGCAACGTCGTGCTGGCCTCGGCCGACGACCGCCGCCTCGGCGGCGCCGAGCAGATCGAGGCCTACGCGCGCATCTACGGCATCCCGTTCCGCACGATCCGCGACCGCCGCGACCTCGACCGGGCGCGCGCGCTCGCCGGCAGCAACGGCTCCCTGTTCGTCGACACGCCGGGCGTGGCGCGCGGCGACGCGCCGGGCATGGAGCGCCTCGCGCTGCTCCTCGGCGGCGTGCGCCGCGAGGAGATCGAGCTGCTCCTGCCGGCCGACCGCGACGCGGAGTCCCTGGCCGACACCGTGCGCCGCTTCTCCGCGCTGCGCCCCGGGACCATCGGTGCCACGCGCGCCGACGAGGCGCTGCGGCCCGGCACGATCGTGACCGCGCTCGCGCGCGCGGGCCTGCCCGTCGCGCACGTGTGCGGCGGACCCAACGTGCCCGACGACGTCGAGACCGCCGACGCGCGGCGCCTCGCGCTGTGGTCGGTGCCGTTCCCCGGCAGCGCGCCGGTCGCGTTGGGCAGCGGAGGTGCCGCGTGATCGGGACCGCGTCGCGCGGCTTCACGGTCGCCGTCGGCTCCGGCAAGGGCGGCGTCGGCAAGACGACCGTCAGCGCGAACCTCGCGCTCGCGCTCGCGCGGCAGGGCCTGCGCGTGACGCTGCTCGACGGCGACATGGGCCTCGCGAACGTCGACGTCATGCTGGGCCTCGTGCCCGAGATGACGATCGAGCACTTCTTCACCGACGGCGTGCCGCTCGAGGAGCTCGCCGTCGAGGGGCCGCTGGGCATTCGCGTGATCCCCGCCGGGTCGGGGCTGCCCGAGATGTCGCGGCTCGCGCCGGCCGATCTCGCCGCGCTCGACCGGGGGCTCGAACCGCTGCGCCGCTCGTCGGACGTCGTGCTGCTGGACACGCCGGCGGGCATCGGCGACGTGGCCGCGCGGCAGTGGCTGATGGCCGACCGCGTGCTGCTCGTGACGTGGCCCGAGCCGACGGCGCTGGTCGACGCGTACGCGGCGCTCAAGGTGCTGCGCCGCGGACCGCAGCAGCCCGCGGCGGCGCTCGTCGTGAACGGCGCCTCGGGGCGCGAAGAGGCCGAGCTGGTGCACCGGCGCCTCGACGTGGCCGCGCGCCAGTTCCTCGGCGAAGGGCTTCCGCTGGACGGATTCGTCGTGCGGGACGAGGCGGTGACCGAGGCCGCGCGCCGGCAGCGCGCGGTGCTCCTCGCCGACCCGCTTTCACAGGCCAGCCGCTCGATCGAGCGCCTGGCCCTCAACGTCGCCGCGCTCGCCGCCGGGCGGACGCGCGGTTCGATCGGGCAAACATGGGCAAGGAACTGCACGCCGGCGGAGCTTCTCCATTGAAGACGCGCCACGGCTCGGACACGCCGCTCGTCGACCCCTCGGTCGAGTGGACGCCCGATGCGCGTGTCGCGGGCTCCGTGGCGCGGGAGCGCCTGCTGCTCGCGCACGCCGCGCTGGTGAAGTACCTCGCGCACCGCATCGGGAGCCGCCTCGCGGGGCCGATCGAGTTCGACGACCTCGTCGGCGACGGACTGCTCGGGCTGATGGAAGCGGTCGACCGCTTCGATCCCTCGCACAACGTGCGCTTCAAGACCTACGCGGAGTCGCGCATCCGCGGCGCGATCCTCGACGGCGTGCGCGGGCGTGACTGGGCGCCCCGCTCGCTGCGGCGCGCGGCGCGCAAGCTCGAGGCCGCGATCGCGAACGTCGAGCGGCAGTCGCGCCGCACCGCGACCGACGAGGAGATCGCGAAGGAGCTGCACATCTCGCTCGACGAGCTGCACGAGCTCTACGTGCAGGCCCGCGGCGTGCGCATGAGCGCGCTGCCCGGCGTCGAGGAGGAGGGCCGCGATCCCGCCGACCCGCGCATGGACCCGCTCGGACACATGCAGGAGCGCGAGCAGAAGCGGCTCCTCACCGAGGAGATCGACTGCCTGCCCGAGCGCGAGAAGCTCGTGCTCAGCCTGTACTACGAGCGCGGCCTCACGCTCAAGGAAATCGGCGCGGTGCTCGACGTCACCGAGTCGCGCGCCTGCCAGCTGCACACCCGCGCGCTCGCACGCCTGCGCGCCCGCATCGGCACGCGGCTCAACCTGCCCGTGGAGACCCACGGATGAGCCGCCTCCTCAGCCAGGCCGAAGTCGACGCGCTGCTCGCGTCGTTCGAGCCGGAGACCAACGAGCAGGGGCTCTCGGCCGAGCTGCCGTTCGACCTGCGCGCCCCGCTCCTCCTCGCCGGCGAGCGGCTCGCGCTGGTGCAGGCCGCGTGCGAGCGCATCGCGACCACCTTCGCCGAGTCGATCACGCTGCTGCTCGTCGCCGAGCGGCCCGTGCGCGGCGTCTTCACCGGGCTCGTGCAGCAGCCGGCGACGACCGTGCTCGGCACGCTCGCGCCCGGTGAGCCGCTGGGCCTTCTGCTCGACACGTTCGGCGAGCCCGTCGGCGGCGTCTCGATCCACCCCGAGCTCGCGCTGGCGCTCGTCGACCGGCTGCAGGGCGGGGAAGGCTACGCGCAGGAAGGGCCGCGCCCGCTTTCGCCGGTCGAGTCGCGGCTGTTCGAGGGCACGCTCGAGAAGCTCGTGAGATTCCTCGATCGCGAGACGCCGCTCGGCCCGATCCGCTGCGGCGGCCTCGATTCCGACGCGATCTTCGGCCGGCTCGCGAGCCGCGGCGGCACGCTGGCCACCGCGCAGTTCCGGCTCGCGACGCCCGTCGGCGACGCGGTGTGCCGGCTCCTGATGTCGCCGGTGCTCACCAACCGGCTCGTCGCCGAGGCGCCGATCAAGCGGGACGACGAAACGCCCGCGCAGCTCGTCGACGCGCTGAACCAGGTGCCCGTCGTGCTCGAGCCCGTGATCACCGGCGCGACCCTGCGCGTCGCCGACCTGGTGCGCCTCGGGCCGGGCAGCGTCGTGCAGCTGGAAGTGCGCGAGCACGATCCGCTCGCGCTGCGCTTCAACGGCTCGCTGCTCGCGCAGGGCGGTCTGCGGCGGCAGGGCGACGAGCGGCTGTTCGAAGTCCAGGGACTGGCCCCGGTACGAGGACACTGAGATGGCGGAACGGCACGAGGCGGAAAACGGATTCGGGGGGCTCGGCGGCGCGATGCTCGACGGGCTCGAGCTGCCGGTCGAGGTGCGGCTCGGGCGCCTCGTGTGGAGCCTCGGGCGCGTGCTCGAGCTGCGCGTCGGCGACGCGGTCCCGGTGGGACCGGACGGCGACGACACGGTCACGTTGTTCGTGCAGGGCCGGCCGTACGCGTACGGCGACCTCGTGGTCGCCGACGGACGCTTCGCGTTCCGCGTGCGCGAGCTCTGCCACGAAGGGGGACACTGATGGACGCGCGTGATTTCGTCCTGCTGCAGCTGGCGTTCAACCTCCTGATGTTCGTCGCGCTGGTCGCGCTCGCGTGGCGCACCCGCGACCGCCGGTCGCGCGCCCCGCGCCGCGCCGAGGTCCGCATTGCCGACGCGGCGCGCGAAGCGGCCCCGGCGATGCGTGCCGTCGCCGCGATGGCGGCGCCCGCGCTCGACGAGCTGGTCGAGCGTGCCGAGCAGAAGGAACTGGCCGCCGAGGCCGCGCTGCGCGCGCGCCTGGCGCGCTTCAAGGACCGCGCGGCGGTCTGATGCTCCCCGCGCTCAAGGTCGGCGGCACGTACGCCGCGCGCGTGGTCGCGCTCCTGCCCGACCGGCGCGTGCGGCTCGCGCTGACCGACGGGAGCGTGGACGCGCGCTGCGAGGCGCCGCTCCGCAAGGGCGAGACGGTCACCGTGGAGGTCGACCGGCTGTTCCCCGAGGTGGTGCTGCGCGTGCGGCGCCCGGCAGGAGCTGCCGGGGGGCGGCAGGAATTGCCGGGTGCGACGCCGCGCTGACGCGCGCGACGTGACGCGCCGCGGGGCGCGCACGACGGAACGGGATTTGCATGTTGGGTGACGACGGAGGACGCGGATGTTCCCTCAGCTCTACACCGCCGCATCGGGCATGGTCGCCGGCGAGCAGACGCTCGACCTCGTCACCGGCAACCTCGCCAACGTGCGCACGCCGGGCTACCGGCCCGACCGTCCGCTGTTCTCGACCTACCTCTCCGCCGTGACCGCCGCGCACGTGCCGGGCGGCAAGCCCGCCGCGCCGCGCGAGGTCACGATGGCCTCGGCGTGGCGTTCCGACGAGATGGGCGCGCTGCACGAGACCCGCGCGCCGTTCGACGTCGCGATCAACGGGCCCGGCTGGTACCGCATCGCGACCCCCAACGGCGAGCGGCTCACGCGCGCCGGCAACTTCTCGCGCGGCAACGACGGCCGCCTCGTCACCCAGCAGGGCTACGCGGTCCTCGACGAGACGGGCAAGCCGATCACGCTCCCCGAGGGGACCAACGTCACGATCGTCCCCGACGGATCCGTGGCGGTCGATGGCAATCCCGTGGCGCGGATCGGGCTCGCGCAGGCCAAGGCGCAGGACCTCTCGCGCGAGGGCGAGACCCTCTGGCGCTCCAACGCGCCGATCGTCCCGCTCCCCGCGCAGGACACCGACGTGCGCCAGGGCTTCATCGAGGAGTCGGCGGTCAACGCGACGACCGAGCTGGTCAACATGATCCAGGCCCAACGGATGTACGAGATGCAGCAGAAGATCCTCGACGTGACGGCAAACACGCTGGCCCGCAAGGCCATCGAACTCGGCGATCCCCGGTAATCGCAGGGGCCGGGCCTGCCCGGCCCTTCGGCAACGGAGGCATTCGATGGAACGCGCACTCTGGACCGCGGCGGCGGGCATGGCCGTCCAGCAGACGAACCTGGACGTGATCTCGAACAACCTCGCCAACGTGAACACCACCGGCTTCAAGAAGAGCCGGGCGGAGTTCCAGGACCTCCTGTACCAGACCGTCAACGCGCCGGGCACCGCGTCGAGCTCGTCGACCAACCTGCCCTCGGGCGTGCAGATCGGCCTGGGCGCGAAGACCGCGGCCGTGAAGCGCATGTTCGTGCAGGGCGACTTCAAGAACACCGGCAACTCGCTCGACGTCATCATCGCGGGCGACGGGTTCTTCAAGGTCAGCAAGCCCGACGGCACGCAGGTCTACACGCGCGACGGCGCGTTCCAGGTCAACGAGTCGGGCAACGTGGTCACGAACCAGGGCTTCCTGCTCGATCCGCCGATCGTGATCCCGCCGGACGCGAAGGGCGTGACGATCGGCGCAGACGGCACCGTCAGCGTGCAGCAGCCCGACAACACGACCGCGCAGGTCGGCACGATCGAGCTCGCGCGGTTCGTGACCCCCGGGGGCCTCCAGAGCCTCGGCAACAACCTCTACGCGCCGACGGTGGCGAGCGGCGATGCGCTGCTCGGCTCGGCCGGCAAGGAAGGCTTCGGCGAGCTGCAGCAGGGCTTCCTCGAGACCTCGAACGTCGAGATCGTGAACGAGCTGGTCGACATGATCACCGCGCAGCGCGCCTACGAGCTGAACTCGCGCGCGATCCGCGCGTCGGACGAAATGCTGCAGCAGGTCGCGCAGCTGGTGCGGTGATGCGGGCCCTCCTCGTCGCGTTGTTCGTGTTGGCGCCGTTCGCGGCGCGCGGCGAGGACGTGCGCAACGCGGACGTGCATGCCGAGACGGTCACGATCACGCTGCGGCCGTCGGCGCAGGTCGCCCCCGGCGCCTCCGTGACGCTCGGCGCTCTGGCCGACGTCAGCGGGCGGGACGCGGGGCGCATCGCGGCGACCGAGGTCGCGACCGGGCCGGCGCCGGGCCGGCGCGGCGTCGTCACGCGCGAGGGCGTGCTGCGTGCGCTCGAGGCCGCCGGCTTCGCGCGCGACGTCGTGCAGTGGAACGGCGCGCGCGAGGCGCGCCTCACCGCGGGCGGCCAGCCGCTCGACGTCGAGCGCGTGCGCGCGGCGGCCGAGGAACTCGTGCGCGGCGCGTCGCCCGGCGGCGCCGCGGTATCGCTGGTCGGGTTGCGCGTGCCGGACGGGCTCCTCATCGAGCCGGGTGCGTACGCGGTCGAAGTGCAGGAGCCCGCGGGCGGCTTCCGCCCGGGCGTGATCCAGATCCCCGTCGCGGTGCGTCCGCAGGCCGGGCCGGTGCGCCGGCTCTCCGCGACCGCGACGATCCGCATGACCGGCCCCGTGCTGGTGCCGGTCCGCGACATGCCGCGCGGCGCGTCGCTCGCCGCCGAGGACTTCCGCGTCGAGGACCGTCCGCTGTCCGCCCCGGGCCGCTTCCTTGCGACGCCCGCGGCGGCGCACGGCCGCGTGGCCAAGGTCGCGCTGCGCGCGGGGCAGCCCGTGCCCGCGAGCGCGGTGGGCAAGGGCGCGGCGGTCGAGCCGGGCCAGGCGGTGCACGCGCTGCTCAAGGAGGGCGGCGTCGTGCTGACGCTCCAGACGATCAGCCGCGGGCGCGGGGACGTCGGCAACATCGTGCCGATCACCGCGCCGGACGGGCATCGCACGCTGCGCGCGCGCGTGATCGCGCCGGGCAAGGTCCAGGTGCTGGGCTCGGACGAGGTGGAGATCGCCGCGCCGGCCCGCGCCCCCGAGACGTGCAAGGACGGGCCGTGTCCCGCCCGCGAACAGGAGAATCCATGAGCCACCGCGCCGCCGGTTTCGCCCTCGCGGCCCTGCTGCTCGCGGGCTGCGCCACCACGCCCCGCGTCGCGCCGGGCGTCTACCCCGGCCGCCTTCCCGACCTCGAGCTGCCCGCGTCGCCGCGGCCGCTGTCCGAGGGCTCGCTGTTCACGGACGGCGGCGGGGCCGAGTTGGTCGGCGACTTCCGCGCGCGCCACGTGGGTGACGTCCTGATCGTGAAGATCAACGAGAGCTCGCTCGGCTCCTCGACTGCCGACAGCACGCTCGACAAGAGCTCGAGCAACTCGCTCAAGGCGCCGACGCTGTTCGGCTTCGAGAACAAGCTGAAGGGCAAGCTCGGAGCCGACTTCGACCCCGCGCTGGCGTACTCGACGAACAACGAGCAGGCGTTCGCCGGCAAGGGCGCGACGAACCGCACGGCGACCCTGACCGCGAACATGGCCGTGCGCGTGATGGCGGTCGGCACGGGCGGACGGATGGTCGTCGCCGGCACCAAGGACGTCGCGGTCAACAAGGAAAAGCAGAACCTGACGCTCGCCGGCATCGTGCGGCCCGAGGACATCGCGTCGGACAACACGATCGCGTCGTCGTCGATCGCCGACCTGTCGATCCACTACGGCGGCAGCGGCGACGTGGCCGAGGTCACGCGGCAGGGCTGGTTCACCAAGCTGATCTCGAAGATCTGGCCGTTCTGAGGAGACGCGTGATGCGGCGCCTGGAGTCGATCATCGCAGCCGTCGTCGTGGCGAGCGCCGCATGCGCCGCCGCGGTCGCGGCGGGGGCGGGGCATGCCCCGGGGGCGGGGCAAGCCCCGGGGGCGGGGCAAGCCCCGCCCCTACAGAAACCCGCGTCTCCCGCGGCGCCCGCCGCATCCCCCGTAGGGGCCGAGCTCGCTCGGCCCAACGAGCTTGCTCGGCCCAACGAGCTTGCCCCGCCCGTTCCGGCGTCCGACAAGCCGAAGATCCCGCTGCGCGAGCTCGTCGAGATCCGCGGCATCCGCGAGAACCAGCTCGTCGGCTACGGGCTCGTGGTCGGTCTCGCCGGCACCGGCGACGGCACGCAGGCCAAGTTCACGATCCAGAGCCTCGCCAACGCACTGCAGCGCATGGGCGTGGTCGTGCCGGCGTCCGCGATCCGCGTGCGCAACGCGGCCGCGGTGATGGTCACGGCCAACCTGCCCGCGTTCGGCCAGCCCGGCACGCGGCTCGACATCAACGTCGCCTCGATCGGCGACGCGAAGTCGCTCACCGGCGGCACGCTCCTGATGACGCCGCTCAACGGTCCCGACGGCCGCACCTACGCGCTGGCCCAGGGTCCCGTCAGCCTCGGCGGCTCGTACAGCGTCGGCGGCGGCGGCAACGCGGCCAGCAAGAACCACGCGACGAGCGGCACGATCCCCGGCGGCGCGCTGATCGAGCGCACCGCGGGCATCGACCTCGGCGGCCGCACGGTGTTCGACCTCGCGCTGCGCCGCCCGGACTTCACGACCGCGCACCGCATCGAGGCCGCGCTCGCGACGGCGTTCGACCGGCAGACCGCGCACGCGATCGACCCGGGCAGCGTGCGCCTGTTCGTGCCCGAGGCGCTGCGCGACAAGCCGGTCGAGTTCCTCGCGCTCGCGCTCGACGTGAGCGTCGAACCCGACGTCCCCGCGCGCGTCGTGCTGAACGAGCGCACGGGCACGATCGTGCTCGGCGGCGACGTGCGCATCTCGAAGGTCGGGATCACGCACGGCAACCTCACGATCTCGGTCGCCACGCACTACGACATCAGCCAGCCCAACCCGCTCGCCCCGGCCGGCGCCCAGACCGCGGTCGTACCGCAGCAGAAGCTCGCCGCGGAGGAGGAGCGCGGGAAGTCGCTCGTGCTCGAGGAGGGCGCGCGCGTCGAGGACCTGGTCAACGCGCTCAACAGGATCGGCGTCACCCCGCGCGACATGATCGCGATCTTCGAGGCGATCCGGGCGGCCGGGGCCCTGCACGCCGAGCTGGTGGTGATCTGATGGACCCGCGCTTCCGCATGCCCGTGCAGGCGGCCCCCAGGGCCGCGCCGGACCCCAAGGTCCTCGCCGCCGCGGCGAAGGAGCGGGCCGCGATCCGCAAGGCCGCGAGCGGGATCGAGGAGGCGCTGTTCAAGCAGATGCTGGAGGCGATGACCCGCGCCCAGCTCGAGAGCGGCAGCTTCTTCGGGACCGGTTCGGCCGCGGGCACGCGCGAGACGACGTTCGAAATGATGCTGTCCCAGCGGCTCGCGGAGGGTTCCCCGCTCGGCCTGGCCGACCAGCTGACCGACCGGATGATGGAACACCGCGGCCTGGCCGCGGTCGCCGAGGCCGGCACTCATTCCGAGGTGACGGCCTCCGCTGTAGGGGCGGGTTTGGGCGCCGCAGGCGCCGTAACCCGCCCGACGGGGTCGGACGGAATGTCCGCGGCCAGCCCCGGCGGGACATCGACGGGAGTGTTCAATAAATTCACAGCGACCCCTCAAGTCCGGCCCCCGGGGGCCGATGAGGAGGGTGGAGACTCGCGGTTCGGGCGAGACCGGTAGCCCAGGCGAGGCGGGGCTTTCAGCTGAATGCCCCCGCCCGGCAACCGGCTCGGGACCCGGATCCAGGAGGAACGACGATGCGCATCAACCAGAACGACCCCGCGTACCGGCTCAAGAAGGCACTGGATCGTATCGAGTCGGGGGACCGCACCAGTCAGCACCAGAAGACGGGGAATCTCACCTCGCCGTCGGCCGGCACCGACAAGCTGGCTCTCTCTCCGGGCGCGCAGGAGCTGCAGCGTCTGCGCGACGAGATCGACTCGAGCCCGGACGTGCGCCAGGCCCTCGTCGATCGCGTGAAGGAAGAGATCGCGAGCGGGCGCTACAACATCGACGGCGTGAAGATCGCCGACGCCCTCCTCAAAGAAGAGTAGTCGTGTCCGCGCACCCGCACGCGCTGGCCGACCTCCTCGACGCGGAGGCGGCCGTGTTCCTGGAGTTGGCCGACCTCGCGGCGCGGCAGCGCGCCGCGCTGCTCGACGCCGACACCGAGCGGCTGAACGCCTGCACGGCGCGTGCGGAGACCCTCGCCACGCGGTTCCGCTTCCTCGAGGTCGAGCGCACCCGGCTCGAGGCCCAGCCCGTCACGGCGAGCGAACGGCTCGACGTGGCGCGGCGCGGGGTGACGGCGGCCCTCGGGCGGCTGCTGCACGAGACCCAGGTCTCGAGCACGGTGCTCGAGCGCATGGGGGACTCGATCGCGGCGCGCCAGGCGGCGGTCGGCGGACTCTTCGGTGCGACGTACCTGCCCGACGGCCGGGCCGCGGCGAACACCGCCGCTCCCGGCCGCGCGTTGTGTGCGGAGGGCTAGACCGTGGGCACCTTCGATTACATGTCGATCGGCGTGAGCGCGCTGCGCGCGTTCAAGATGGGCATCACCGTCGCCGGCTACAACGTCGCCAACGCGCAGACGGACGGCTTCAGCAAGCGCCGCATCTCGCTGCTCGCGATGCCGTCGGTCGCCGTCACCCACGGCCAGATCGGCACCGGCGTCGACATCGCGTCGGTCGCGCGTGACCGCGACACCTTCCTCGACTTCTCCGTGCGCCGCGAGTACGCGCGCACGGGCGCCGACACGAGCCGCAAGGAAGTGCTGAGCGCCGTCGAGCCGTCGCTCGGCGACGTGCAGAACCCGCTGCTCGGCGGCGCGCTCAGCAACCTCTTCGACGCGTTCGAAACGCTGGCGGTCCAGCCGGACGACCCGGCGGCGCGCGCCAACGTGGTCGCCCGCGCGAGCAGCCTCGCGTCGACGTTCCAGAACCTCGACAGCCAGATGGACGCCGCGCAGCGCAGCGCGGACCAGCACGTGCAGGACAAGGTCCAGCGCGTGAACGACATCCTCGGGCAGCTGAAGCAGATGAACGTCGACGTGCTGTCCCAGGAAGCGGGCGGCGCCGAGGCGTCCGACCTGCGCGACCAGCGCGACAAGCTGGTCGACGAGCTGTCGACGATCGTGGCGGTGCGCACGGTCCAGCAGAACAACGGGCAGATCAACGTGTTCCTCGAGGGCTCGGGCGACCCGCTGCTCACGAACGCGTCGGTGAACCAGCTGCGGCTCGCGAAGGACGCGGGCGGGCTCTCGCGCGTGCAGGTGAACCGCGCCGGCGAGCTGGTGGACATCAGCAACGCCACGCGCAGCGGCGAACTCGGCGGCTACCTCAAGGCGCGCGACAACGACATCGTCGGCTATCGCACGCAGCTGAACGCGCTGGCCTCGAACGTCATCACCGAGATGAACGCGATCCACCAGGCCGGGTACGACCTCGACGGGAACCAGGGCGTGGCGCTGTTCCAGCCCGACCCGCCGGGCGCGAACGCGGCCGCGGCGATCCACGTCAACGCCGTGCTCCAGCAGGACCCGCGCAGGATCGCGGCGGCGGACGCGCCCAACGAGGTCGGGAACAACGCCAACGTGCTGAAGTTCATCGACCTGCGCACGAAGAACATCGCGGCGCTCGGCGGCCTCGCGATCGGCGACTACGCGTCGACGCTGACCGGCAACGTCGGGCGCGACGTGCAGGCGTCGACCTCGGCCGCGGAGGCGGGCAAGCAGCTCGTCAGCTCGTACGAGTCGAAGCGCCAGTCCGTGTCGGGAGTGAACCTCGACGAGGAAGCGTCGGACCTGATCAAGTGGCAGCAGGCATTCCAGGCCGCGGCGCAGTTCCTCAAGACCACCAACGACGTCATCAACACGACGCTGTCCGCGTTGTCGAGCTGATCATGCGCGTGACGAACAGCTTCAGCCAGCAGGACTACCTGAACAACCTGAGCCGCGTGCAGAGCGAGCTCAACGCCGCGCTCGAGCGCATGTCGACGCAGCTGCGCGTCCAGAAGGGCTCGGACGACCCCGTCGCCGCGACGGAGCTGGGCGAGCTGGCCGACGAGACGAAGATGCTGACGATGCGCAAGAACGGCATCTCGCAGTCGCAGCCGTGGCTCGAGCTCACCGAGCAGGGGATCAGCGACCTCAACACCGTGCTGATCAAGGCGCAGACGTACGCCGAGCAGGGCGCCTCGTCGACGCTCAACACCTCGCAGCGCCAGGCGCTCGCCGAGCAGATCGCGGGTCTGCGCGACCAGGTGAAGTCGATCGTCAGCCTGCGCGTGAACGGCCAGTACATCTTCTCGGGCACGCGCACCGACATCGCGCCCTACGGCGCGGCGGGCACGTACCAGGGCAACGAGGCCGTGATCAGCATCCCGCTCGACCAGAACACCGCGCCGATCAACATCCCCGGCGACCAGATCTTCGGCGACGGCACGACGACCGGGCCGCTCAAGCTGCTGGCCGACCTCGAGAACGCGCTCCGCAACGGCACGGCCGACGACGTCCAGGCCCTGCTCGACCCGCTGCGCACCGCGCAACAGAACAACTCGGTGATGATCGCGAAGATCGGCAACATGCGCAGCGCGATCGAGGACGCCAACACGCGGATCAACAACCGGCAGACGACGGTCGCGGCGCGCGCGAACGAGCTCGGTGCGGCCGACCTCGCCACCGCGATCTCGGACGTGACCAGGTTCACGCAGGCGCACCAGGCGACGCTCTCCGCAGGAGCGCGGATCTTCGGGGCGACTTTCTTCGACTACATGGGGTAACGCCGTGACCGAAACACAGACGCTCGTCGAGCAGGCGCCGCGCGCCCCGCTCACCGCCGGACCGGAGACGGTGATCCGCTTCCCCGAGGGCCTGCCCGGTCTCGAGCAGGCGCACGACTGGCAGATGGTCGAGCACGAGGACGCGGCGCCGTTCCTGTGGCTGCAGTCCGTCGATCGCCCGGCGATCAGCCTGCTCGTGGTGGATCCCCTCGTGGTCGCCGCGGACTACGACCCGAAGCTCTCCGTGCACGATCTCGCGCGCGTCGGCCTCGTCGCCGACGAGCCGCGCGTCGTGCTCGCCGTCGTGACGTGGCGTGACGACGGTCCTACAGTGAATCTGCGCGCACCGCTCGTGCTGAACCCGACGCGCATGCTCGGTGCCCAGGTCATCCTCGAAGAGGCGCGCTGGCCGTTGCGCCACACGATCGTTTCCGGTCAGGACTGACCGGGAAGGGACAAGGAGGTCCCCGTTCATGCTGGTTCTCAGCCGAAAAGCAGGACAGTCGCTCATCATCGGTAACGACATCGTGATCCGGCTGCTCGAGATCCGCGGACAGCAGGTGCGCATCGGCGTCGAGGCGCCGAGCGAGGTGTCCGTCGTCCGCGAAGAGCTGCACCGCGCGGTGGCCGCCGCGAACCAGGAAGCGGCCCAGCGCCCGACGCAGCAGGTCGCCGACCTCGCGTCGAAGCTGCGCCGCCGCCGCGACGAGGAGTCGCGCCCGTGACCCACACCGAAGCCGACGCCCTCGCCAACCAGATCGGGGCGCTTCCGCCGATGCCGCGCGCCGCGGCGCGCGTGCTCGCGCTGATCGACGACCCCGAGGCCGGCGCGGGCCAGATCGGCCGCGTGATCGAGACCGATCCCGCGCTCGCCGCGGCCGTGCTGCGCCTCGTCAACTCGGCGCTGTTCGGACTGTCGCAGCACGTCGCGTCGCTCTCGCACGCGCTCGTGCTGATCGGCTTCCTGCGCCTGCGCTCGCTGATGCTGGCGACCGTCGCCGCGGGGCTCAAGGACGCGATCCCGCCCCTCGCCGCGGAAGCGCGCGAGCGCGTGTGGGAGCACTCGGTGTGCACCGGTCTCGCCGCGAAGGCGCTGGCGCAGCGCGCGGGCGTCGACTGGGTCGAGGAGGCGTTCGCGGCCGGTCTTCTCCACGACTGCGGCCGCCTCGTGCTGCTCGCGCGCAAGACCAACGAATACGTGCGGCTGCTCGACGAGTCGAAGCTCCTGCCCACGCCGGAGCGCGAGACGTCGGCCCTCGGCATCAACCACGCCGAGCTCGGCGGCGCGCTGCTCGCGCACTGGAACCAGGCCGTGCCGCTGGTCGAGGCGGTGCGCAGCCACCACGACGACGGTCCGCCGAAGGGCCCGCTGCAGGCGCTGGTGATCCTCGCCGACCGCCTGCTCGACGGCTCGGGCCGCGGCGTCGAGCCGTGCCCGGCGTCCGAGATCCTCGGCTTCAAGGCCGAGGACCTGCCGGAGCTGGCCGTCGTGCTGCAGGACGAGGTCGCCGAGGCGCGGAAGACGCTGATGGCGCTGTGACGCGACCGCGGACGGCGCGGTGACGCGTCGTCCTCCGACTCGATCTTCGCGGGGCCGGGCCGATGCTCGGCCCCGATTTCATTTCCCCTCAACGCGCCGGCTCATGGCCCGGCGGGCACTGACGCCGATCCCGTGTCCACGGGCCCGTCACGAATGCCCGCACCCTCGCGCCGCCGGTTTCGGTGATGGCCGAGCGCCTCAGCGGCCGGCGTAACAGACGCGCCTTCTCGGCCCGGCGACCTCCAGGACCCCGGTGAATTCACGCCGGTGGGAACGGGACCTCCTCGAAATCACGTTTTTCCCCGCGCAGGCGGTCCGGGCGGGCGCGGGACCCCGCTCAATTCCCGCGCGGGGCCCAAAAACGGCGCATTCCGAGCCGCGCACGTGATTTCAACCGGGTCCCGTTGCGGCCGACGGGAATTGGAGTGGGTCTTGGCCGCGCGGTTTCGACGACGCCGTGGATCGCGCGCTGCGCGATCCGGGCGGGGCGAGCCCCGCCCCTACGGCCAGAGGAAGCCGGGGAAGCGCTCTTCGATGATCCTGCGCCACGTCTCGGTCTGGTTGAGGAACCCGCTCCACTTGCGGCTCGTCCACAACAACACGGCCATGACGATGGCGAAGCTGACGCCGCCTGCGGTCGCGAACAACAGCCGCCCGGGCCAAGTGAGCGTCGTCACGGGAGGTGCATCGATCACGAACATGCAGAGTGCGAAGAAGGCAGAGCCGGCGACGAGCAACGCCGCCGCGGACCGGTAGCACACCGTCCGCGAGAAGGCCACCTTGAGGTACAGCACGGTGAACGCGCCGGTGCTGAGCAGGAAGAACAGGACCGCGAGGAGATTCAGCACGACCGCCCCCCAAGCCGGCGGACGGTCCACGTCGCAGACATGGCCGCCGATGCGGCGGCCATTGTCACACGGCCTGCGGCTACTGCACCGCGAACTCCACGAACAGCACTTCTTCCACCGAGTCCTCGGGCAGGACGCCGTTCATCTCCTTGACCAGCTCCTGGCGCAGCTGCTCCTTGCCCGCCGGCGTGCTGATGTCCTGGTACATCTTCGACGTCAGCGCGGAGATCACGCGGTCGCGGATGCGCGCCTTGGTCAGCTCGTCGTTCTTGATCTCGGCGCCGGTCTCGGGATCGGTCGTCACGACGCGCAGCGTGACCTTCAGGTAGCGCTGCCCGCCCTGGTCGGCGAGGTTCACGAGGAACGGGTCGAAGGGGACGACGTTCGTCGGGGGCGGGCCGGCCTCGCCGCCTTCGCCACCGTGACCGCCCTCGGCCTTCTTCTCGCCGCCGTGCTCGGCCTTCTTCTTCTCGCCCTTCTCGCCCTTACCCTTCTTGCCGCCCTTCTCGGCGGACTCGGTCGTCTCGGCCTTCGCCTTGCTGCCGCCGCCGAGCAGGAACACCGCTCCGCCGCCCAGTGCGATGCCGACGACCGCCGCGATGATGGCGAACAGCATGCCGCCCTTGCCGCTCTTCTTCGGTGCTTCTTCTTTCTTCGCTTCTTCGGCCATGGCTCAACTCCTGGGACCGGACTCGGACCGGTCGGTGCGGATCAGGATCTCGACGCGGCGGTTCTTCGCGCGCCCCGCGTCTTCCGCGTTCGACGCGCGCGGCCGCGTGTCGGCGTACGCCGTCGCGGTGAGTCGGATGCCGGGCAGGCCGCGGCTCTCGAGGTAGCGGACCACGGCGCCGGCGCGGGCCCCGGCGAGTTCCCAGTTGCTGGGGAACACGTCGGAGCGGATCGGCAGGTTGTCGGAGTGCCCCTCGACGACGACGTCGCCGCCGCCCTGCGCGACCGCGCGGGCGACGCGGTCGAGCACCGGGGCCGCCGCCGAAGAGAGCGCCGCGCTCCCCGCGCCGAACAGCAGTTCGCCGGACAGCCGCAGGCGCACGCCGTGCTCTTCGATCGAGGCCTCGGCGTTCTCGCCCAGCGCGAGCGGCGCGAGTTGCGTCTTCAGCTTCTCGAAGATCGACACCTTGTCGGGCGCGGCGATCCCGTCGTGGATCGAGGGCGTGGTCACGATGTCCGCGCGCGGCTGCGGCGTCCCGAAGGCCTCGCGCATGGAGCCCGCGATCTGCTTGAAGCGGTTCGACTCCATCGTGCTGAACCCGAACAGCAGGATGAAGAACCCGACGAGGATCGCCATCAGGTCGCTGAACGTGATGTACCACAGCGGCGTGCCGCCGCCGCGGGGCTCGTCGTCGTAGGGCCAGTTCGCGTTCACGGCCGCCTCACGCGGCCGCCTGCGTCTCGCGGCGCAGGCGCGGGGCGAGGAAGGCGACGAGCTTCTGCTCGACCGACACGGGGTGGTCGCCGTCGGCGATCGAGAGGATGCCGTGCAGCACGATCATGCGCGCGGCCACTTCCTCGCGGCTGCGGTGGCGCAGCTTCTCGGCCAAGGGCAGCGCGATGAGGTTGGCGAGGAGCGCGCCGTAGAGCGTGGTCATCAGCGCGACCGCCATGCCGGGACCGACCTTGGTCGGGTCGTCCATCGTGCTCAGCATCTGGGCGAGGCCGATCAGCGTGCCGATCATCCCGAACGCGGGCGCGGACAGCGCCATGCCCTCGAGCAGGTCCTGCCCGGCGCGGTGGCGCTGGGCGAGCGCGCCGATGTCGTTCTCGAGCACGGTCCTGATGCCGGCCGGCTCCATCCCGTCGACGGCCATCTGCATCGCGCGGCGCAGGAACGGGTCCCGCACCTCGACCTTCTCGAGCGCGAGCAGGCTCTCGCGGCGGGCGACGCGCGCGAGGTCGACGATCGTCTCGATCGTCCTCATGTTGTCGGGCGGCCGCGTGAAGAACGCCTTGCGGACGATGCCGAGGGTGCCGAACACGCGGTCGAGCGGGTTCTTGATGAACGTGACGCCGAGCGTGCCGCCGATCACGATCGCGAACGCGGGCCAGTCGACGAACAGGGCCGCGTTCTGCCCGCTCGCGATCGCCCAGAGGACGAGCGCGCTCCCCAGCACGAGCCCGATCAGCGTCGAGAGGTCCACACCGTTCCCCCGCGAGGGCCGCGGACACCGTACGTGTCCGGGCGCACCCCGCTGAAATCCCTATCGGACGGAGGGTCCGCCCCCTTGATCCCCGATTGGCTCCCATCGCCCATTGCGCCCTCATGGGGGTATGGGGCGTCACGGCGGCGGGGGCCTGTATCAAAGCGATGCACCCGGAATTCGGTCGGCTGGAATCAAGTCGGAGCACCTCCTGCCGATGAGGAGGGCGGAGGTGCCCCGTGGACTTCACCATCGGACGGGTCCCGCCCGCGACGTCCACCGACGACAAGAAGCCCGATGCCGCGCTCGGCATCGAGGCCCGTGTGTTGCACGTGCGTCAGCCGCGCCGCAACCCGGACCCGAACCGCGCCAAGGGGCCGCCCCGCATGGGCAAGCGCTCGCCGGCGGTGGATCCGCCCGGGGCCCGTGTGCTGGTGCTCCTGGTTCCGGACGCCTACAAGCTGCCCGAAGACCTCAACTCGGGTCCGTACCGGATCTTCCTTCGCATCGTCCGCAAGTAGGACCCACATTCCCCGGGGGGTCGACAGGGGAATGCTGCGCCGTCCGCTCATCGTCGCGATGCTGCTCGCCGTCCTGCAGGCCGCGCCCGCCGCGGGGCAGGGCGACGCCGCGCGCGGTGACGTCGCGCAGGGCGACGCCGCGCAGGGTGACGTCGCGCGCGGCTACGAGGCGCTGCGCGCCGGCCGCCCGGTCGAGGCCGCCGCGGATTTCGTGACCCGGCTCGCCGCGGCGCCCGACGACACCGACGCGCTCGTCGGGGCGGGCTTCGCGGCGCTGCGCCTGCGTCGTCTCGACGAGGCCGTGCTGCGCTTCGAGCGCGCGCTCGCGCTCGCCCCCGCCTACGCCGACGCCGCCTACGGGCTCGCCACGTGCCGCATGCAGCAGGACCGGCCCGCCGACGCGAAGCCGCTGCTGCGCCGCGTGCTCGCCCTCGATCCGGAACGCGCGGACCGCGCCGACGTGGAAACCGCCCTCGCACGCGCGGAGGACCTCGCGCCCGATCCGCTGCCGCCGTTCGTCCGGCCCGCGCAGGCGCAGCTCGCCGCGCGCGTGCGAGGCCGCGCGTTCGAAGTGCAGGACGCGAACGGCGCGTGGCGTCCGCTGTTCGTGAAGGGCATCAACCTCGGCGCCGCGCTGCCCGGCCGGCACTCGAGCGAGTTTCCCGACCGCGCCACGTACCGCGAGTGGATCCGCGCGTGGGGCGAGCTCGGCGTCAACGTCGTGCGCGTCTACACGATTCACCCGCCGTGGTTCTACGAGGAGCTGGCCGCGTACGACGCGGTGGCGGCGCACCCGATCCGGCTCGTGCACGGCGTGTGGGCCGAGCCGCCGCCGGACGACGACTTCGGCGGCCGCGCGTGGCGCGACGAGTTCGACGCCGAGACGCGCCACGTGATCGACCTGCTCCACGGCAACGCGCTGATCTCGCCGCGGCCCGGCCACGCGGCGGGCCGCTACACCGCGGACGTGTCGCGCTGGACCCTGGCGCTGATCCTCGGACGCGAGTGGGAGCCGTTCAACGTCGTCGCGTACAACGAGCGCCGCCGCGGGCTCGCGGACTGGAGCGGCCGGTTCGTCCGCGTGACCCGCGCGCACGCGACGGAGATCGCGATGGCGCAGCTGCTCGACGGCGCGATCGCGTACGAACAGGACACCTACGACGCGCAGCGGCCGATCGCGTTCACGAACTGGCCGACGCTCGACCCGCTCACGCATCCGACCGAGCCGACCAAGGCCGAGGAGCAGCTGCTTCGCGCGCGCCTCGGGCTGCCGCTCGATCCGGGCGAGGTCGTCAAGGAGTACGACAACGACGCGGTCGGGCTCGACATGGAGAAGTACGAGGCGCAGACGGCGTTCCACGCGGGGCTCTTCGCGAGTTATCACGCGTATCCCTACTACCCGGATTTCATCAACCTCGATCCCGGTTACGGACGCGGCGGGGAGAACTACGCCGCGTATCTCGCCGACCTCGTCGCGCACCACCGCAGGCACCCGGTGCTCGTCGCGGAGTTCGGCGTGCCCGCCTCGCGGCTCGTCGCGCACTGGCAG
>JABLTH010096879.1_pt1 | contig 28254 bp, 18 predicted proteins | sample 7875711 | NCBI WGS metagenome assembly JABLTH01 (sample SAMN14941262, study PRJNA633318) | bioreactor metagenome | isolation source: bioreactor | place: China | collected 2019-03-05 | reverse complement strand
CTCGACAAGCACATCCGCCGGGAGCGCGCCCTTGCGCCGGGGCGCGCCCTCCAGATCGGCATCGACGTCTGCAGCGCCATCGCCTTCGCCCACAGCCAGCAGATCCTCCACCGCGACCTGCGCCCGGCCAACATCCTGCTCACCCGCGACGGCGTGGCCAAGGTGACCGACTTCGGCACCAGCAGGATCCTCGAGCTCCAGAAGGACGGGTTCGCCCGCACGCGCATCGGGTCGCCACCCTACATGGCCCCCGAGCACTTCCGGGGGCGCGCGGTCTTCCAGAGCGACCTCTGGAGCCTAGGGATCACGCTCTACGAGATGCTCACGGGCACCGTGCCCTTCTACGACGCGGACCCCCTGAAGATCGCCCAGGCCCTGATGAACCAGCCCATCGTGCCGCCCCACCTCAAGAACCAGGCGGTCCCCAAGGCCCTTTCGGAGGCGGTGATGAAGGCCCTGGCCGTCAACCTGGGGGAGCGCTACCTCAGCGCCCAGCAGATGCTGGAGACCCTCCGGCAGCTCAAGGACGTGGTGGCCAAGGAGTCGCGCCCCCTGGGCTCCGCGGTGCTGCCCGCCCACACCTCCGGCGCCCACTCGAACCTCGCCCGCCAGCCCGCTGCGACCCAGCAGCGGCTTTGCCGATTCTGCTACAAGCCGCTCCCCCGGCTGGCGACCACCTGCCCGAGCTGCGGCGAGAAGAACTGAGATGGAGCCCGGCGGCGAGCCCACGCCAGCGCCGGCGCCCCCCCGGAAGCCCCGCCGCTGGGGAAGGCGCCTCATGTGGACCCTGGCCTCCGGCGCGGCCCTGGCCGCCGTGGGCGCCTGGAGCCTCCGGCGCCCCTCGGTGCAGCAGGCCATCCTCCGCTATGCGGACGGCGTGGTCCGGGAGGAGACGGGGCTCGGCCTGAAGGCCGAAGGGTTCGAACTCGCCCCCTTCCAGGGCCGCCTGGTGGTGAACAGGCTCGCCTGGGGGGAGGACCTGGTCCGCGTGTCCAGGCTTGAAGTCCGGGCCTCCCTCGCCACCCTTCTGGGCAGCCGCCCCCACATCCGCTCCCTGGAGCTCGACGGGCTTTCCCTCCGCCTGGACGCCCAGCGGCTGGCCCGGATCCACCTCAAGCCCAAGGACCCGAAGGCCCGGACCCCGGAAGTCCGGCTGGACGACCTCCGCATCCGGGGCGGGAGCATGGACGTCCAGGAGCCCGCCTGGGGCCTTGCCCGGGGGCTCCTGGCCTTCGATGCCGACGGCCGGGGCGACGGCCCCAACCGCCTCAGGCTGGACCTGCGGTCCCGGGCCCTGGCCGTCCAGACCTCCGGGGACCCGAAGGTCCGCCAGGGAAGCCTCAGCCTGGCCCTGCGCCTGGCGGAGGGACGGGCGGACCTCGAGCGGGCCGACCTGGCCCTGGGCGCCCACCAGGTCCGGTTCTCGGGGCGCTACGCGGCGGCCACGAAGAGCCTTGAGGCCGACCTGCAGGGCCGCCTGGACCTGGGGGATCTTCCGGCCCCTGCGAAAGGGCTCGCCGGCCGGGTGGACCTCCGGGCGCGGACCCGCGGGACCCTGGCCGAGCCCCAGTGGTCGCTCCACATGGAAGGCAGCGGCCTGCAGCGGGCCGGCCTTCCCCTCCAGCCTGGCACCCTGCTCCTGCAGGCCGCAGGCACCCTGGACCGGGCCACCCTGCAATCCCTGCGGTGGGCGAGCGCGGACGGCATCCTCGAAGGCTCCGGGGAGTGGCGGGAGGCCTCCCGCACCCGGGCCGCCTTCTCTGCACGGGACGTCGAGCTGGGCGCCCTCGCTGACCGGTTGCGGGTGCCCGACCTCAGGGGGCTCCGGGGGAGCTTCGCCGGGGACCTGGAGCTCCCGGGGGACCCCTGGAAGGCCCCGCGGGTCGACGCCCTCCGGACGAAACTGGGGGCCCAGTTCGTCCGCGCCGGGGAGCCGGCGGGCGGACTGGAGCTCGAACTGGGCCAGGGCAAGCTCGCGCTGCCCCAGCTCCGGCTCAGGCTGCCCCACCTTGACGTGGAAGCCCGCGCTTCCGCCACCCTCGGTCCCCGCGGTCCCCTGGCGATCCAGGCCTCGGGCAGCTTGGCCACCGAGGCCGAGCATGTGGCCCAGGCCCTGCGCGCCTGGAACCTCGCCGACCTGGACATGGGGGGCCGCGTCCGGGGCTCCGCCACCCTCGCGTGGACCCCGGGCCAGGGACTCCGCCTCGACGGGGGCGGAGCGGTGGATGCGCCGCGCTGGCACGGCGCCACCGCCGACCGCGTGCTGGCCACGGTCCAGATCCGCGGGGACGAGCTCTACATCTTCGACATCCGCGCCGACAAGGGCGAAGGCCGTGGTGTCGGCGACCTCTGGCTCACCTGGAGGGATCTGCCCCCGGGCAGCTCCCAGATGGACATGTGCTTCCGGGCCTTCCGCCTGCCCGCCCGGGAGGGCCTGAGGGCCGCCGATCTCGGCGATCTGCCCATCGACGGGACCGCCAGCGGATGGGCCCGCCTGGGCGGTCCCTTCGACCGCCTCCTCCTCACCGGGGACGTCCGGGTGGAGGACGCCCTCGTCTACGGCTTCCGGCTCCCCGCGGCAGCCTCCAACCTTGAGCTCGACCTGACCGAGAACCGCCTGCGGCTGCCCGAGTTCAGGATCGCCGAGACCCAGGACCAGCTCTATGCCGGAGATCCGGGGCCTTCGGGCCTGCTGGCGCTCCGGGGGACCCTCGACATGGACCTGGACCGGAGCACCTGGACCGGCACCGTGCAGGGGATGGTGGACAGCGCGCGGCTCGGGATGCCGGGCCCGCGCATCCTCGGCCGGGTGGAGGGTTCCCTCCAGGGCCCCTGGACGCGCCCCTTCGGCGCGCTCGACCTTCCCACGGGACGGCTGGAGGTGAGCAACCTCCGGGCCTTCCTCGGGCAGCAAAGCCTTGAGGGCCTCAAGGCGGACCTGCGCCTTGAGCCCGGCGAACTGAGCGCAGAGCTGCGTCTCAACGGGTCCGCCGCCCCCATTCTGGAGGCGAAGGCCTGGGACACCGGCGGCACGGTGCTCGGGGGGTTCCGGTTCCTCCTGGCTCCCGAAAGCGCAGGGACCTCCCGGCTTGCCCGAAGGCTCACCGACGACGTGCTGGAGGACCTGCAGCTCGACCTCAGCGGGAGCGGGTCCTTCGACAAGGACGGCCTGAGGTGGGAGGCCCGGGCGGACCGCCTGGACGCCCGCTTCAGCGCCTTCGCGGTCCGGCAGGAGCAGCCCGCTAGGCTGCGGGGGGACGCCACCGGAGCCGAGGTGGAGGCACAGCTGGAAGCCCGCGACCTCGCCGTGAACGCCGGCAGCGCCGGCATTGTGGCCCTCTCGGGCCGGGTCCCCTTCAGCCCCGCCGCCCCGGTGCGGCTGCGCGCCGTGGGCTCCAGCCAGATCTCGGAAGTGAAGGAGGTCATGGACAAGCTCCTGGACCTCGACCCCTACAGCCTGCTGGCGGACATGCGGCCGGAAGGCCGCGCGAGCCTCGACCTCACCCTGGGCGGCACCTTCGCGACCCCTTCCCTGCACGGGTTCCTGAACCTCGACCGGGGACGGCTCCAGGTGAAGAGCTATCCCCAGAGCATCGAGGACCTCAGCTTCTCCCTGCGCTTCGAGGACCGCGACATCTGGCTCCGGGAGGACCGCCCGCTCCAGGGCCGCCTGGCCCAGGGCAGCCTGCGGGCCTGGGGCAAGGCGACCTGGACACCCGGGGACGAAAGCGTCCCGGGTGGGCTCTCCTCCTACGCCTTCCAGGCCAGGCTCGAGGATTTCCAGCTGCGGGACCTGCCCGAGGGCTTCGAGATGCAGGGGGACCTCGAGGCCACGCTCAAGGGCGATGACGAGAACGGCGGCCTGCTGAGCGGCGTGCTCCGGGCCGACCGCACCCTCTACCGCGCCGACATCAACCTCGCCGACCTGCTGCTCAGCAACACCCTGGGGTCGACCCCCGACCTCAGCGCCCTGGACCCGGACGACCTCCTGAGCCGCATCGAGCTCGACCTCGACCTCCGCCTCTCCCAGCCCTGGCAGTTCGACACGAACCTCCTGAAGCTCCAGGGCAACGCCGAGGGGGCCTTCCGGGTGCGGGGCACCCTTGGGAAGCCGGGCCTGAAGGGGAAGATGGCCCTGGTGCCGGGAGGACGGCTCACGAACCTCCTGCCCGCCGGGGACATCGTCATCGAGCAGGGGACCCTGGACTTCGTGGACCCCAACACCCTGGATCCCGTCCTGAACATCCAGGGGCGTGTGGACGTGCCCCCCTACATCGTCAACCTCTCCCTTACCGGGAACCTCAACCAGCTGAGCGTCTCGCCCACCTCCACGCCCAGCCTCCGCCAGGACGAGATCGTCTCCCTCCTCATCGATCCCGCCACGGCCCAGACCGTGGGGAGCGGCACGGGGGCCACCTCCCAGAGCACCCTCAACAGCGGCCTGGCCTCCGCGAGCTACGGGCTCATCAGCACCCTGGCCTTCGCCCGCTTCCAGGAGAACCTGCGCAAGACCCTGGGCCTGGACCGGGTGAGCTTCGCCATCCGCACGGGTTCCACAGGGACCCTGGAGTCGAACCTCATCCTGGGCAAGACCTTCAACATCCTCGACCGCCGCATCCCCCTGCTCTACGGCTACCGGCAGGCCGGGGAGGCGGTGACCCACAGCGGCCAGGCGGAATGGCGTCTGGGCAACCTGGTCCTCCAGCTCGGCCTCAGCCGCACGGGCACGGATCCGGTGAACCCCACCGGGGAGATCCGCTACACATGGAGCCCCCGCTGGTGAGGCGTCCCCGCCCTACCGCGGCAGGGCCTGGAAGGCGGGATCCAGGGACGCGACCCTGGCTTTCCCAGGGTTGAGCGCCTCCGACACCTCCAGCACCGCGCGGGCGGCCGGATCGCGCCGGAGGGCCAGGGCCCGGGCCATGTGGTAGAGGTTCACCGAGGCGCCCCGGCGGTCGGAGGCGGGCTTGGACCGCCAGTCCGCGCCCCGGGCCTTGGCGGCCTCAGCCAGGAAGGCCGCCCTCATGCGGTCCGGCGCGCCGGCGAGGTCCGCCTCGAGCCCCGACAGCAGGACCTGGATGACGTGCCCCATGGGCCAGGCCTCGGCCAGGTCCCCCTTCAGGCGCCGGAAGGCCCCGCCCTCGCCCCGCGCGTGGGCCAGGAGGGCCAGGGTGAGCTTGAGCAGCTTGCTGGCCGGCACCTGGACCAGGCCGGACTCCAGGCGGCTGCGGGCCTCGTCGCCGCGCCCGAGCCAGTGGAGGGAGAGCCCCGCGGTGAGGTAGCTGTACTCCGCGGAGGGCTGGAGGCCCGAGGCCTGGTCGGCCTCCCGCACGGAGCCCTCGAGGTCCCCCTCGTTCTGGAGGAAGACGGCGAAGCGGAAGTGGGCGTACCAGTAGGCGGGTGCGATCTCCACCGCCTGGGCGTAGAGCTCCCGGGCCTTCTCCCGGTCCCGGGGCCCGTCGCTGTAGGCGAAGGTGTCGGCGAGGCCCACCACGGCATGGTGGTCCACCGGATCCAGGGAGACGGCCCGGGCCGCGGCCACCCGGGCCTCCTCGAAGCGGGACTGCCGGATGAGGGCGCCGCCCAGGGCGCGGAGGGCCAGGGTGGAGCGGGGGTCCAGCTCGAGCGCCCGGCGGGCGATGGCCTCCGCCTCCCGGAAGTGGGCCATGGCGCTCTCCTGGCGCCCGAGGTGGGCCTCGGTGGCCCCCATGTCCTGCAGGGCCCAGGCGAGCCCGGCCTGGGCGGGCGCGTAGTTGGGCTCCGCCTCGATCGCCTCGCGGAAGAGGGTGCGGGCGGCATCGTAGGCGTCGAGGTTGCCGCGCTCGGCCAGTTCCAGGGCCCGGGCATGGAGTTCGCGCGTCCGGAGGTTGTGGGCCTTCTGGTAGCCCTCGGCGGGGCCACCGGGCTGGGTCGCCGGCGGAAGGGGGGCCTCCAGGCCCAGGAGGACGGGAAGCCGGGAGGCGAGGGTGTCCTCGAGGCCGAGCAGGCCGGGGACCGATCCGACGGCGGTGAAATCCTGGAGCGCCCTCCGCGCCTTCGCGTCCACGAGCTTCACGCGGACGTCGAGCCGATCCCCGTCCATGCGGCATTGGCCGAGGAGGAGGAGGTCCGCCTTCAGCAATTCCCCCAGGGCGGCGAGTTCCCGGGGGTCCTCGCTGCCGGACCAGCCCTGCCGGCGGGCGGCCTCGGAGACCCACTGCCGGTCGAGCACCCGCAGGTCCCCGCGGCGGAGCAGGCTCGTGTTCATCGCATCCGCCAGGCTGGTGGCGATCCAGGTCCGCGCGGGATCGCCCGGCTGAAGGGTGACGGGGAGGAGGGCCACCACCCGCGGCCCGCCGGCAGCCGGCCCCTGTGCCGGCCGGCGGATCAGGAGGGCCGCCCAGAGGAGCCCGGCGGCCGCCGCGGCGCCCACCGCCCAGACCCAGGGCCGCCGCCAGGAGGGCCGGGGATGAGGCAGGCTGGGGGCGGGAAGGGTCGCGTCCCGGTGCCCGGCCAGGGAGGCCGTGGCTCCCCCGGCGCCGGTCTCCGGGAGCACCGCGAGGAAGGCGCCGAGGTCCGGGAATCGGTCCTCGGGCTTCTTGCGGATCATCCGGTCCAACGCGGAGCTGAGGGCCGGGGAGAGGTCGGGCCGGAGGTCGGCGAGACGCCAGGGGTCGTCCTTCGCCACGGCCCGGAGGGTGTCCATGATCCCTTCCCGCCGGAAGGTGGGCTCGCCCGTGGCCAGCTCCCGCAGGACCACGCCCAGGCTGAACTGGTCCGAGGCCGGGCCCAGGGGGCGGCCGTAGGCCTGCTCGGGGCTCATGTAGGCCGGCGTGCCCATGCTGACCCCGGGCTGGGTCAGGTGCACCGCCGTGGGGGCCGACGCGGTGGCCCCGGCCTCGGCCATCCCGCGCTTGGCGATGCCGAAGTCGAGGATCTCGAGGTGCCCCCCCTCGGTGAGCACGAGGTTGTCCGGCTTGATGTCGCGGTGGACCACGCCCCGCTGGTGGGCGTGGTGGAGGGCCGCCGCCGCCTGGCGCGCGATGGCGACGATCTCGGCTTCCTGCAGGCGCTCCCCCATCCGTTCCAGGAGGGTCCGCCCCTCCACGTACTCCATGGCGATGAAGGGGGTGCCCTCCTCCTCGCCGGCCTCGAAGATGACGGCGATGTTGGGGTGGGTGAGCTGGGAGGCTGTCTTCGCCTCCCGGATCAGGGTCTTGCGGGAGGCCTCGTCGCGCCCCTTCATCAGCTTGAGGGCCACCACGCGCTCGAGCCGGGTGTCCACCGCCTTCCACACCTCGCCCATGCCGCCTTCGCCCAGCTTCTCGATCAGGGCGTAGGGTCCGAAGCGTCCGCCAGCCTGGGCCATCTCAGCGCCGGAAGGCGGGGTCCTTGGCGGCCACCTTCCGCTTCCCGGCGGCGAGGGCCTCCGCGGCCGCCAGGATCTGCTCGGCGGTCCCCTTGTCCCCTCCCAGCGCGACGGAACGGGCCATGAAGTAGAGGTTCACGGAGGCCCCCCGGCGCTCGCTGGCGGTGCGTGCGGCCCAGTCCGCCCCCCGGCTGCCTTCGGCCGCGGCGAGGAAGGCGCGCTTCATGCCTTCGGGGTCGCCCTGCAGGCCCAGGTGGAGCCCTGAAAGGAGGATCGCGGTGTAGTTCTCCTTCGGCCAGGCGTCCTTGAGGTCGGCGAAGACCGGGGCGAAGGCGGCCTTGTCCTGGCGGGCGAAGGCGATCACGGCGAGGGCGAGCTTGTGCAGCTTGGCGGAGGGAACCTGGTGGAGCCCCTCCCGGAGCTCCTGTTCCGCCTCCTCGTAGCGCCCCAGCCAGAGCAGGGCGTTCCCCGCGGCGAGGCGGGTGGATTCGGAGCTGGGCTGCAGTTCGGCGGCGCGCCGGGCCTCGGCCACGGAGGCCTCCAGGTCCCCGTCGTTCTGGAGCAGCACCGCGTAGCGGTAGTGGGCAAGCCAGGAATCCGGCGCCAGCTCCAGCGCGCGCTGGTAGTGGCGGCGGGCGATGTCGACGGCCGCGGGGCCCTCCTCGTAGGCGTAGGCGTCCGCGAGGTAGGTATGGGCCAGGGCGTCCGCGGGATCCAGCGCCACCGCCCGCTCGGCGGCGCTCTTGGCGTCCTCGGCCTTCCCGAGCCGGTTGTAGGCCGCGGCGAGGGCTCGGTGGGCGAAGGCCAGGCGCGGGTCCAGGCTGACGGCCTTGGAGGCCTCGGACTCCGCTTCCCTGAACCGCTCCCGGGCCCGGTCGCTGCGGCCGAGGTGGCTTTCCGAGGAGCCCAGGCCCTGGAGGGCCCAGGAGAGCCCGGCCCGCGCGGGCGCATAGTCCGGTTCCAGTTCCAGGGCCTTGCGGTAGAGGTCCACCGAAGCCGCGAAGGCATCGGCGTTCCCTCGGCTGGCCAGGTCGCTGGCCTTGGCGAAGAGTTCCCGCGTCTGGGGGTTCCGGGCCTTGGAATGGGGATCCAGCCCCTGCCCCGCCACCTTCATCCCGAGGATGCCGGGTAGCTTCGCCTGGAGCTCGTCCTCCACGGCGAGCAGATCCTTGACCTGGCCGTTCACGATGAGCTGGGCCCCCACCGCGCCTTTCGCAGCATCGAGGGTGCGGACCGTCACCCGGATGCGGTCCCCCTGAACCTGGTAGTTCCCGAGGATCCAGACGTCCGCCTTGAGTTCCCGGGCCACCTTCTGGATGGAGGATGGCACCTGCCCCGGCGTCTCCCCCATGCGGCGGAGGGCCTCCTGGACCCAGATCCGGTCCAGCACCATGAGGTCTCCCCGAAGAGAGAGCGCGGTGGTCATGGCATCCGCGAGGCTCGTCCCCATCCAGGCCAGCTCGGCGTTCGGCACGACCTGCTCCAGGGGCAGCACGGCGATGGTCGGCACGGAGCGGGCTGGCGCGGGGTGGGAGCGCCGCCACAGCAGCCAGCCGCCCCCCAGCCCGGCGAGCAGGCCTGCGCCGATGGCCCCCGCCATGACGACGCGGCCGGTCCGCCGCGCCGGGGCCGCCTCCGGGACTGCCTCCGGGGCCGGGCTCGCCGGCTGGATGGCGAGCTGGGAGCCGCTGACCTGGATGGACTGGTTGGCCTGGCTGGTGGCGTCGAAGGAGGCCGCAAAGGCGTGGAGGTCCGGGAATCGGTCCTGGGCCCGCTTGGCCATGGCCCGGTCGATGGCGGCGGCGAGGGCCGGCGCCAGGTCGGGCCGCGCCTCCCGGAGGGGCATCGCCTCCTGCTTGAGGATGGCGTGCATCGTCTCGACCACCGACTCCTGCTTGAAGGGGTGGTTGCCGGTGGCCAGCTCGTAGAGCACGAGCCCCAGGCTGAACTGGTCGGAGGCGGGGCTGGCCGCCAGGCCCACCACCTGCTCGGGGCTCATGTAGGCGGGGGTGCCGACGGAGAGCCCGGGGGCCGTGACGCGCACCAGGGTGGCGGCGTCTCCGGCGGTGACGGACTTCCCGTCCCGCTTGGCGATGCCGAAGTCCAGGATCTCGAGGCGCCCCTGGGGCGTGACCATCAGATTGGAGGGCTTGATGTCCCGGTGGATCACGCCGCGCTCGTGGGCGTGGGCGAGGCCCTCGGCGGCCTGGAGGGCCACCCGCTGGAGGTTCGTCTCGGTCCAGGGCCGTTCCGCCATGCTCGCCAGGGTCCGCCCCTCCACGTACTCCATGGCGATGTAGGGCATGCCCTCGATCTCGCCCGCGTCGTAGACCACGGCGATGTTGGGATGGCTCAGCCGGCTCGCGGTCTTGGCTTCGGCGATGAGGGCCTGGCGGACCTCCCCGCTGGCGTCAGCCACCACCTTGAGGGCGACGGTGCGCTCCAGGCGGAGGTCGTGGGCCTTCCAGACGATGCCCATGCCGCCCTGCCCCAGCGCCTCCACGAGCCGGTAGGAGCCGAAGTGGTCGCCGGCCTTGAGGTCCATTCAGTCCGCCCGCGGCGCAGGGTCCACGACGCCGTAGACGTTGTCCCTCTGCCAGGGCTCGTAGCCCGCCGCGCGGATCATCCTCAGCATCTCGCCCCTGTTCACGCTGTAGCACGTGCCCGCGGCGCTGACGACGTTCTCCTCCAGCATCAGGCTGCCCATGTCGTCGCAGCCGTAGGAGAGCGCGAGCTGGCCCGTCTTGCGGCCCATGGTCACCCAGGAGCTCTGGATGTGGGGGACGTTGTCGAGGTAGATGCGGGCCACCGCGATGGTGCGCAGGTACTCGGCGTCGGTGGGCTTGGCCAGCTTGCCCTCCCACACCGTGTGGCCGCTCTGGAAGGGCCAGGCGACGAAGGCGGTGTAGCCGCCGCCGTTGCCCCGGGCCAGGGCGCGGTCCTGCTGCTCGCGGATCACGCGGAAGTGCTCCACGCGCTCCGCGAGGGTCTCCGTAATGCCGTACATCATCGTCGCCGTGGTCCTGAGGCCCGCCTCGTGGGCCGCCTCCATGACCTCCAGCCACTTCTCGGGCCCGCCCTTGAGGGGCGCGATCTTCTTGCGGATGCGCTGGACGAGGATCTCCGCGCCGCCGCCGGGGACCGAGCCCAGGCCGGCCGCCTTCAGGTCCTCCAGGGTCTTCCGCAGGCTCTGCCCCGAGAGCTTCGCCATCATCTGGATCTCCACCGGGGAGAAGCCGTGGACCCAGATGCCCAGGTCCTTCGAAAGATAGGAGACCAAGTCGAGGTAGTAGGACCAGGGGAGGTCGGGATTCACGCCGCCCTGGAGGAGGAAGCCGGTCCCGCCCAGGGCCTTCGTCTCTTCGGCCTTCTGGCGGAGCTGCTCCCGGGTCAGCACGTAGCCCCGGGGATCGCCGGGCTTGTGGTAGAAGGCGCAGAAGGTGCAGTAGACGTTGCAGACGTCGGTGTAGTTGACGTTGCGGTCGATGATGAAGCTGACCCTGCGGGGATCGTTGTGGCGATTGCGCACGGCCGTCGCCGCCGCGGCGAGGTCCAGGAGGTCGGCCCCCGCCAGCAAGGCTTCGGCCTCGGCCTCGGAGATCCGCCCGCCCCCCAAGGCCCGGTCCAGGGCCCCCAGGACCAGCTGCGGGTCCGCCGCGGCGGACACCGTGGCCGACGGGGTCATACCTGGTAGCCCATGATCCGCAGGCAGCGGCGGCAGATGCACTCCTGCCCTTCGATCCCGTGGTTGAAGTGGTCCAGGGTGTACTTGCACCGGCACTTCTCGCAGACCTGGGTGGCCTCGGTGGTGTCCTTGGGGGCGTAGAGGTGGGTCGGATCCGGCATGCGGCGCTCCTGGCTCCAGCCTATCGCATCGCGCCCCGCGCCGGGGTGGGGACCGGAAGCAGGAAGGGCCCCTTCCGGGGCCCTTCGCGGGAGGGGTGCTGGCCCTATTCGGCGGAAGGCGCCAGGTCCCGGACGGAGGCGCGGTCCCGGCTCACCTTGCGGTCGTGCACCTTGTGGGCCTGGGCGTCCAGCTTGTCCAGGGCCTCGGCGATGCTCTTGTACATGTCGGCGGTCTTGCTGCTGGCCACGAAGGCGCCGCGGCGGGTCTTGAGGGTGACTTCGGCGAGGTGCTGGTGGTGGCTGTCGACGCTGAAGATGACGTGCACGTCGATGATGTCGTCGAGGTAGGTGGTCATCTTCTGGAGCCGCTCTCTGGCCGTGGCCTTGAGGGGTTCGGAAACATCGACATGGCGGCCGGTGAAGTGGACCTTCATCGCGGGCTCCTTCAGGAAGCGGGCCGTTCGGCCCGGGGGACTCTAGGATGGCCCGCCTGGGCCCGGCGTCAACGCCGGGGGCGGGCTCAGCGCCTTCGGCGGCGGGACGCAGGGGGGATCTTCAATTCCTCCCGGTACTTGTTCACGGTCCGGCGGGCGACGTGGATCCCGTCCCGGGCCAGCAGCTGGGCGATGGATTCGTCGGAGAGGGGCTTCGAGGGCTCCTCGGCGGCCACCAGGGCCTTGATCTTGTGCTTCACCACCGTGGCGCTGACGTCGACTCCGCTGTCGGAGCCCAGGGAGGCGCTGAAGAAGTAGTTCAGGTCGAAGAGCCCCTGGGGGGTGTGGATGGTCTTGGCCTTGACCACCCGGCTGATGGTGCTCTCGTGGAAGCCCGTGGCCTCCGCCACGTCCCGGAGGACCATCGGGCGGAGCCGCTCGATGCCCTGGTCCAGGAACTCCCGCTGGAGGTCCACGATGCTGGCCGCCACCCGCAGCACGGTGCGGTTGCGGTCCTCCACCCCGCGGATGAAGTCCCGGGCCGAGCGGTAGCGCTCCCGGATGAAGTCCTTGTCCTGCTTGCCGTCGGCCGAGGCCAGGAAGCCCCGGTACCCCGAATTCACCCGGAGCCTGGGCAGGCCGTCGTCGTTGAGGTAGACGCGCCAGGCGCCATCGTCCCCCTTCAGGACCACCACGTCCGGCTTGATGGTGCGTTCCCCCTCGGGGTCGAAGGCCCGGCCCGGGGCGGGGTGCAGATGCCGGAGCACGACCAGGGCCTCCGCCAGCTCCTCCTCGCTGCAGCCGAGGGCCTTCCGGAGCTTGCCGTTGTCCCGCTGGCCCAGCAGCTCGCTGTGGTCCCGCACCAGGCGGACGGCGAGGTCGTCGGGCTCGAAGCCCGCGTGCCGGAGCTGCAGGAGGAGGCTCTCCTGCACCGTGAAGCAGCCGATGCCCGAGGGATCGAATTCCTGGAGCAGTTCCACCAGGGCCGCCAGTTCTTCCCGCGCCAGCCCCAGTTCCGCCGCCAGGGCCTCCAGGGTGGCCTCCGCCTGGCCGTCCGGGTCCAGCCGGAGGAATCCCTTCGGGTCCACCAGGTCGATCAGCCGTTCCATGAGCGGCGCCCGCGGGTCCCCAGGGTCCATGGACTGGTAGAGCTGGCCGAGGAGATGCTCCTGGAGGGTCTCGCTGCTGGAGAGGCGGTCCTCCCAACTGCCCTTCTCCTCGTCCGGGAGGTTGGAGGTCCGCGGAATGTCGAGGTCCCAGGAATTCTCCGCCCCCATCTCCGTCTCCTGGACCTGGGAGACGCCCTCCTCGGTGAAGTGCTCCAGGTCCGCGGCCGGATCCATTTCCGCCGCGGCGTCCAGGAGCGGGCCGAGGTCCACGGATTCCAGGCCCTCGGGGACCTCCCCGGCCTCGATCCCCTCCGTGGGCAGGTCAGCGCTGACCTCCGAGTCCCGGCCCTCCTCCAGGGCCTCGAGGGTGGGCACTTCGTCCCCCTCCTCGGCCACCTCCAGCAGGGGGTTCTCCTCCAGTTCCCGCTCGATGGTCTGGCCGAGCTCCAGCAGGTTCATCTGCCAGAGCTTCAGCTTCAGCTGCATCGCCGGAGTCAGGGCCAGGGTCTGGGTCTGGGCCAGCCGCTGCGAGAGGTTGGGTCCTAGGGTCATGGTCCCCCGCGTCAGTCCAGGCGGAACCGCTCGCCCAAGTAAACCCTCCGGATATCAGGGTCTTGCGCGATTTCCGACGGGGAGCCGTGCTTCATGATCATGCCATCGGCCAAGATATAGGCCCGGTCCGAGATCTGCAAGGTCTCCCGGACGTTGTGGTCGGTGATGAGGATCCCGATCCCCCGGGCCTTGAGGTGGTCCACGAGGGCCTGGATCTCGCCCACGGACTTGGGATCCACCCCCGCGAAGGGCTCGTCCAGCAGCAGGATCTTCGGGTCCGTCACCAGGGCCCGGGCCAGTTCGCAGCGCCGGCGCTCGCCGCCCGAGAGGCTGAGGCCCAGGGTGTCCCGGACCTTCTCGAGGTGGAACTCGGCGATGAGCCCTTCGCACCGCGCCGCCTGGGCGTCCCTGGGAATGGGCTGCAGTTCCCCGAGGGCCATGAGGTTCTCCCAGACCGTCAGGCTCCGGAACACCGAGGCTTCCTGGGGCAGGTAGCCGATTCCGAGCCTCGCGCGCCGGTGCATGGGTTCGGCGGTGATGTCCACGCCGTTCCAATGGATCGTCCCGTGGTCCGGGGCCTCCACCCCGACCACCATGTAGAAGGTCGTGGTCTTGCCCGCGCCGTTCGGTCCAAGGAGCCCGACCACCTCCCCGGGAGAGACCTGCAGGCTGACACCCCGCACCACCGGCCGGCCGCCGAAGGACTTGCGGATCTCACGGGTCTCCAGTCTCAGGGTTGTGGTCATGGGAAGGTCCAGCCTACCGCACCGCCCTGGGGACGAGGCCGTCCCCGCCCCGGGCTTCAGCGGCCGAAATCCTCGGAAAGCCCCCGGACGCGGCCCTGCCAGCGCACCGATTGGTTCGTCGGGTCCACGTCGAGGGATTCCCCCCGGCCTTCCCCCATCCTCCCCCGGAGGGTGACGCCGCCGCGGGCCTGGACCAGGCGCGCGGTCCGCCCTGGGCCGAAATGCACGGTCAGGCTGTCCGCGGCCACCTGCCAACCGAGCCCGTCGCATTCGACATGGCCCCGGAGCGTGATCTTGTCCCCCTCGCTTTCCCCCCGGTCCGCCCGGATGGAAAGATCCCCTTCCGCCGCCCGCAGTTGCCCCGCCAGACCGTCCGGAAAGGTGACGCGGTCTCCCGCACGGACGACCCGGGGGCCGCTCAGACGTTCCTGAAGCCGGTTCCAGACCACGGGCCGGCCCGTCAGGATCCAGGTCTCCCCCTCCCACACGAGGCGCTGGCCGGTCAGGCTTCCCCCGTTGAACAGGCTCGCGGCCACGGGGCCATCGAAGGCCCAGGATCGCGCCGTGCCCCGTCCGGCCCCGGCGGAGAAGGTTCCCTGCTCCCCGCTGCCCCGGACCGGAGCCTCCATGGACCAGGTTCCCTTGGACCGGTCCACCAGGATCCGCGGGCTGCCCAGGGTCCGGCGCCCCCAGCTCAGCACAGCCTGCCCCTCGGCGCGCCCCTGGCCGGGAAGCAGGTCCCCGGGCACTCCGTCCCCCGGTGAAGTCCTGAGGACAAGCCTTGGTGCTGCAAGTTTTCCTATCCCTTCTTCAAGGGGCTGCTCCCAGGTCACGTCCCCTTCGAGCAGAAGCCCGCCGGGAACCCAACGGGCCCCGCGGGCCCGCAGGTGTTCGGAACCGGCAGGCAGGGCGCGCCGGGCCTCGAAGTCCTGGAGTTCCAGGGTGGCCGGGGCCTCCGGGGCCGGGACGCGGGGCGCCCGGCCCCCCGAGGCCGAACCCCGCCACCCGTCCTCCCGCTGGAAGCCCAGGCCCGAGGGCCACCGGAACCAGGCGGGCTCCAGCCTCGTCTCGGGGGCCTGGACCTGGCCGGCCTCGAAGGAAGCCGAGACGCCCTGGAGACGCCCGGACTGGAACCCGGCATCCCCTTCCACGGCTTCCGCCTCCATCCCGCGGAGAGAGCCCGGGGCCAGGGCTGTCCAGCGGATGGGGCCCCTGGCCCGGATGCGCCCGGCCTCGTCCCGGGTCCACCCTTCGGGCACCAGCCACTGCCCTCGCCCCTCGATGTCGGTCCAGGCGAGGGGCCCGAGTCCCTCCCAGGTGCCGTCTGTCCACCGGAGCGCCGGTCCCTGGGTGGGGATGGAGCCCCGGCCGAGGGGGCGGTTCCCGCCCCCTGTCGCTTCCAGGGCCAGGGGCCCCGCGAGGGTCCAGCGCCCGCCCTGCCGGTCGGCCCGGGGCGCCTGGACGTGCCACAGGTTCTCGTCCTCCTCCAGCCTTCCCTGGATGCCGTCCAGGCGGAGATCCTCCCGCTGGCCCTGGATGGTCTGGTAGGAAAGCACCAGCCTGCCCCGTCCGAAAGCCTCGGTCAGGGTGCCCTGGAGGCCCTTGGGCCCCTCCTCGAACAGCCGGCGGTCGGAGGCCGCCTTCAGGGGCTTGGGGCCGCGCCCTACGAAGAGGGCCGTGGCCCCGGCCGCCGCCAGCAGGAGGACGATCCCCCCGTAGCGCCAGGCCGGCGACTGGTTGGAGGGCCACCGGGCGGTCACGGCCGGCCCTCCTCCCCGGCGAGGAAGCCGTCGAGGATCCAGCTCCGGCCCCACCGCGGATGGTCCTGGGGCGAGGCTGCCACGCGGAGGGGCGTGCCCGCGGCCCAGCCCGAGGCCGCCCCGGCCCCGGAGAACCAGGTCAGGGGATCCGGGAGGCCCTGGAGGTGCAGCTTCACGTGGCCCTCGCCGAAGGGCTGGGGCGGGCGCTGCAGCGCCCCGTCCAGGGCCACCTGAGGCGGAGCGAAGCCCTGGCCGAAGGGTTCGAGCCGGTCCAGGTCGGGTCCCTCGGGGATGAGGCCGGCGCCGGCCCCGTCCAGGGCCAGCACCGCGGGCCCGAGGCCCCGCGCCTGCTCCTCGGCCCCCTTCAGGAGGGCCTGGCGCACGAAGGGCAGGCGGGCGAGGTCGAAGGTCATCCCCGCGGCCGCGCGGTGGCCCCCGGCGCTCGCGAGGAAAGGCCCGGCCCGCTCGAGCAGGGGGCCGAGGTCGAAGCCGTCAGGGGCGCGCAGGGAACAGTGGGCGACCCCGTCCTGCACGGTGCACACCGCCGCGGGCCGTCCGCTCTCCCGCATCCGCTGCCCCGCGACGATGCCGATCACGCCCTTGTGGGCGCCGGGATCCACCACCAGGTCGAAGGGGGCCCCGTCCGGCGGCTGGAGGGAGGCGGCGAGCCCCCGCTGGATGCTCCGCCGTTCGGCGTTCAGGGCCTCCACCCGCGCCATGAGGCGGTCGGCTTCGTCCGCGTCCCGGGCCAGCAGCAGGCGGACGGCGTCCTCGGCCCCCCCCATGCGGCCCACGGCGTTGAGCCGCGGGGCCACGCCGAAGGCGATGTCCTGGGCCCGCACCGTGCCGGGGCCCAGGCGCGCGCCCCGGAGCAGGGCCACGAGGCCGGGGGCGTTGGCACCCGAGAGGGCCCGCAGCCCGCGCTTCACCAGGGTCGCGTTCTCCCCGGCGAGGGGGACCATGTCGGCCACGGTTCCCAGGGCGACCAGCTTGAGCAGGCCGTCCAGGAAGGCGGCATCGCCGCCCCGGGGCGGGGCGGCGTCGAGCAGGGCCTGGGCCAGCTTGAAGGCCACGCCCACGCCGGAGAGGGCCGGATTCCCGTAGCCGTCCAGGTGGGGATGGACCACCGCGCAGGCCCCGGGAAGCTCCGGCCCGAGCGCGTGGTGGTCCGTGATGATCCAGTCCAGCCCCATCTCCCGGGAGGCCTGGACCTCCGCGGCGCTGCGCACGCCGCAGTCCACGGAGACCAGAAGGGCCGGGGCGCGGGTTTCCTTCAGCTCGCGGATGCAATCGAGGTGGAGCCCGTAGCCGTCCGAGAAGCGGTTGGGGATGAAGAAGTCGGCCTGGGCGCCCAGGCGCTCCAGGACGCGGATCAGCAGGGCGCAGGCGGTCACGCCGTCCACGTCGTAGTCCCCGTAGACGAGGATCCTCTCGCCGGCGGCGACCGCGGCGCGGAGGCGCGCCACGGCGGCATCCACCCCGGGAAGCAGGAAGGGGTCGGTGGTGCGGGACCAGTCCGGATCGAGGCGCCAGGCCAGGGCCTCCTCCGTCTCCACGCCCCTCAGCCAGGCCAGCCGGGCCGCCCGGGGCTCCAGGCCCGTGGCCCGGGCCATCCGGGCCCAGGGGTCCGGCCCCGGCGGGATGGGCCGCCGCAGGCGCCAGGGTTTCATCCGCCGACGCTGCCCATGGCGGCGTACTTGCGGTACCGGGCCTCCACCAACTCCTCCGCGCCCAGGTCCGCGAGCTCGGAGAAGGCGTTCGAGACGGCCTCCTTGAGGTTCAGGGCCGCCTCGTCCCAGTTGGCGTGGGCGCCACCCAGGGGCTCGGGGATGATGGCGTCGATCACTCCCAGCGCCTTGAGATGGGGGGCCGTGAGCTTGAGGGCCTCCGCGGCCCGGGGCGCCATGGAGGCGTCCTTCCAGAGGATGGAGGCGCATCCTTCGGGGGAGATCACCGAGTAGACGGCGTACTCCATCATCAGCACGCGGTCCGCCACGCCCAGGGCCAGGGCGCCGCCGGAACCCCCCTCGCCGATGACCACCGCCACGATGGGCACCCTGAGCTTGGCCATCTCGAGGAGGTTGCGGGCGATGGCCTCGGCCTGGCCGCGCTCCTCCGCCTCGATGCCGGGGTAGGCCCCCATGGTGTCGATGAGGCAGAGCACGGGCCGCTTGAACTTCTCCGCGAACTTCATCAGCCGCAGGGCCTTGCGGTAGCCCTCGGGCTTGGGCATCCCGAAGTTACGGAGGATCTTCTGCTTCGTGTCCCGGCCCTTCTCCTGGCCGATGACCATCACGGGATTGCCGTCGATCCAGCCGAGCCCGCCGACTATGGCCGGATCGTCCCCGAAGGCGCGGTCCCCGTGGATCTCCTCGAAGCGTTCGCAGATCCGTTCCAGGTAGTCGAGGGTGTAGGGGCGCTTGGGATGGCGGGCGAGCTGGCTGCGCTGCCAGTCGCTGATCTCGGAGAAGACCTCGCTGCGGAGCTTCTCCAGCTTCTTCGCGAGCTTCTCCCGCTCCTTGGCCTTGGAGGGGTCCATGTCCAGGGCCCGGATCTGGGCTTCCAGTTCGAGGATGGGCTTCTCAAGCTCCGCCAGATCCTGGGTGTCGTGGCTCATGGGTCCTCGGGTCGAAGGGGCCAGTGTAGCGCGGGGCGGGCCGGCCCCGGGCCGTCCAGGCTCCCGGATCCTTGTCCGGGCCGGGCGCACACGCATATTGGGATTGTCTGGAGGCGCCATGAACTCCCTGCTGCTCTTTTCCACCCTCGCCCTGATCTCCGCAGGGACGGCCCAGGACCCGTCCAAGCCCGTTCCCGACGTCGAAGGCAAGGCCCTGGCCTCGGTGCCGGGTCCCCTGACGGACCGCTACCCGGACCCTTCCCGGGAGCCCGGGCTACGCGGCCTGGACGTCCAGATCCGCCATCAGGCCCGGCGCACGCCCTCCATCCCCGCCGTGGCCGTGCCCTCCCTGCCCCTCGCGGTCAAGGACCGCATCGCCGATCCCGCGGGCTGGCGGGCCTACCGGGTGGACGTGCCCGCCGGGGCCACCGTGCACGCCCGCCTCACGTCGGTCCACGAGGGCTGGTTCCTGGTCCGCACGGTCAACAAGTGGGGCCGGCTCGAGGAGGGCATGCTCCAGAACCTCATCCCCACGGGGAACCCGGAGGCGACCTTCAAGAATCCCAAGCCCGAGGCCGCCACCGTGTTCTTCGTGGTGGACACCCGGGACCTGAGCGCCCAGGGGGAAACCTTCACCCTCACCTTCGTCCGGAAGTGATCTCCCGGGGCGGGATGCCCCACACTGGAGGGCCGCGGGGGCCGGGGCTCCCACGGACCTCTCGCTGGAAGCCATGTCCGCCGCCCTCCGTCCGCCCTTCCCCCTCCTCGCCCTGAGCGGCGGCATCGCCGCCGGCAAGACCCACGTCGCGCGCCTGCTGGAAGCCCTCGGGTGGGCGGTCCTGGACGCCGACGACCTGGCCCGGGAGGCGGTGGCGCCGGGAAGTCCGGGCCTCGCCGCGGTGGCCCAGGCCTTCGGTCCCGCCATCCTGGCTCAGGACGGGGCCCTGGACCGGGAAGCCCTGGGGCGGATTGTCTTCTCGGACCCCGGAGCCCGCGCCCGGCTCAACGCCATCCTCCACCCGCGCATCGAGGCCCTGCGGGAGGCGCGCCTGGCGGCCCTGCCCCCGGGCACCCCCGGCGCGGTGCTGGACGCGGCCCTCTTCGTAGAGCGCGGCACCGCCCACCACTGCGACGCCTTCTGGACGGTGGACGCCCCGGAGCCCCTGCGGGTGGCGCGGCTCCGGGCCCGCAACGGGCTGGACGAGACCGAGGCCCTCCGCCGCCTCCGCGCCCAGGCGGCCTCCCCCGAGCGGAACCTCCATGCGGACCTGGTCCTCCTGAACGACGGCCGGGACCTGGGGCCGCTGGTGGCCCGGGAGGCCGCGCGCCTTCTGGCAGACTGGGAGGTCCGGCGCGCCCGCCGGTGGAGGACCCCCATGGACTGCCCCTTCAGCCCCGGCCAGCTCCGGGACGTGCTCCAGGCCCTCCTGTCGCGGGGCGGCAGCTACGGCGAAGTCTTCGTGGAACGGCGGCGCACGGCCTCCCTCGGCATGGATGACGGCCGCATGGAGGACGTGCTGGCCTCCGAGACCTTCGGTGTCGGGCTCCGTCTGGTGGACCGCGACACCACCCGATTCTCGGACCTGATCGCCCCCAGCATCCAGGAGCTCCTGGACGCCGCCCTCACCCTGGCCGCCCCGGGGGAAGGCACGCCCACCGCGATTCCCGCCCTCGTCCCCGTGGCCCACCCCACGCCGAGCCCCATCGACGTGGATCCGGCCACGGTGCCCCTCTCCGACAAGGTGGCCCTGGTCCGGCGGGCCGAGGCGGAGGCCCGGTCCCATGGCGAAACCCTCCGGGCCGGAGCGGTCCGGCAGGTGGCCATCGGCTACGGGGATTCCACCCAGGCGGTCTGGATCGCCAGCGCCGAGGTCCAGGACGGCGGCTGCGAGGCGCGCCTGGCCGCGGACCTGAGGGTCCAGGGCGTGCTCCGCGCCAGCGTGACCAGCGGGGAGGGCGAGGTCCTCCAGACCGGCTACCAGGCCCTCGGGGAGACCCGGGGCTTCGAGCTCTTCACCGACGAGGCGGTGCGGCGCACGGTGCACGAGGCCGTGCGCCTCTCCATCCAGGCCCTGTCCGCCCAGCCGGCCCCGGCGGGGACCTTCCCCGTGGTCCTCTCCAGCAGCGCCGGGGGGACCATGATCCACGAGGCCTGCGGCCACGGCCTCGAGGCGGACCTCGCCCTGGCGGGCATGTCCGCCTTCGCGGGCAAGCTGGGCCAGAAGGTGGCCGCCGAGGGCGTGACGATCATCGACGACGGCACCCTGCCCCACAAGCGCGGCAGCCAGGCCATGGACGACGAAGGCCAGCCCGCCAGGCGCGTGGTGCTCATCGAGAACGGCGTCCTCGTCGGCTACCTCCAGAGCCGCAAGACCTCCCGGCAGATGGGCGTGGAGCCCACGGGGAACGGACGGCGGGAGAGCTACCGGCACCTGCCCATCCCCCGGATGCGCAACACCTTCCTGGCCCCCGGGACGGACGCCCCGGAGGACATCCTGCGCAGCCTGGACAGGGGCCTGCTGGTGAAGCACATGGGCGGCGGCCAGGTGGACACCGTCACCGGCAACTTCGTGTTCGAAGTGAAGGAGGGGTTCTGGGTGGAAGGGGGCGAACCCCGGTACCCCGTGAAGAACGCGACCCTCGTGGGGTGCGGCCCCGAGGTGCTCAAGTCCCTGGCCCGGATCGGCTCGGACCTCGAGCACTTCGACATCGGCACCTGCGGCAAGGACGGCCAGGGCGTGCCCGTCAGCGACGCCCTGCCCACCATCCTCTGCCCGGCCCTGGTGGTGGGCGGAACCGCCGAGCCCCTGCCCTCGGTGATCTGAGGCCATGGACCAGGACACCACCCGCCACTTCCTGCCCATCCAGCCTCCGAGCCCCTCCAGGCTCAAGCTGATCCTGGGCGACATCACCACCCTCGAGGTGGACGGCCTCGTGGTGCCCTGCAAGGCCTCCCTCATGGAGGGCGGCCGGGTCTTCACCCAGGTCCACGCGGTGGCCGGCCCGGAACTCATGCTGGCGGCCTTCCTCGAGGGCGACTGCGACATCGGGGAAGCCCGCATCACGCCGGGCTTCAACCTGCTCGCCAAGCGGGTGATCCACGCCGTGGGGCCCCTGTGGCGCGGCGGCAAGCGTTCCGAGGACAAGTTCCTCGCCGCCACCTACCGGAACTGCCTCCTCCTCGCCGAGCAGGAGGGCCTGCGCAGCCTCGCCGTGCCGGCCATCAGCACCGGGACGAAGGGCTTCCCCATGGACCGCGCGGCCCACATCGCCATCCGCACCATCCTGGCCTTCCTCCACGACTTCACCCTTCCGGAGCGGGTCCACCTGGTCTGCTTCGATCCCGCGGCCTACGCCGTCCACCAGCAGGCCCTGAAGGAAGTGCGCCCCCTATGAGCACCGATCCCGACATCTTCCGCGCCTTCATCCCCGGGGACCTGGAGCAGGCCCTCCAGGAAGGCCTGCGCCACGCCATGGGCCTCGGCGCGGCGGGTGCGGAGGCCTTCGTCACCGTGAGCCGGAGCCGCAAGGCGAAGGTGCGGAACGGGGCCCTCGACGACCTCACCGCCAGCAAGCGGGGCGGCCTCGGGGTGAGGGTGCTCCGGGGCGGCCACGAAGGGCTCTCCAGCGGCCTCGCCACCACCACGGACCTGTCCCGCCGGGATTTCCGGGACCTCTTCGCGACCGCCTTCGAATTGGCCGCCCTGGGGGACCGGGACCCCTGGATCCGCCAGGCCCAGCCCTCGGGGTCCGACGACCTCCCCGGCCGCTACCGGGCGGAGGTGGAGGCCCTCAGCCCCGAGTCCCGCATCGAGCGCGCCCACGCCCTGGAGGCCGAGGCCCGGAAGGCCTCCCCCAGGGTCTCCGCCGTCCGGGAGAGCGCGTGGTCCGACGGTTCGGGCGCCTCCCTGCTCCTCACCCAGACAGGCGTGCGGGCCCTCGACCTGGCCTCCTCCTGCAGCGCCGTCCTGGAGCTCGCGGTGGAGGAGGACGGGGACCGGCAGGCCGCCTGGCACTGGGACGTGGGCCGGGTGCCCGGGGACCTGGACCTGGCCCGGATCGGCCGCCTCGCCGCCCGGAAGGGGGAGCGCAAGCTCAAGCCCGCCCGCCTGCCCGCGGGGCGCTACCGGGTGGTGCTGGATCCCGAGGTCTCCGTGGACCTCCTGGGCATCGTGGCGGACATGCTGGGCGCGGAGTCGGTGCTCAAGGGGCGCAGCCTCTTCAAGGGCAAGCTCGGCCAGCCCATCGCCTCCCCGCTGCTCACCCTGGTGGACGACGGGCGGATGCTCCCGGGCCCGGACGGCCGGGGAGGACTCGCCAGCGAGCCCTGGGACGCCGAGGGCCTGCCCACCCGGCGCAACGTGCTCATCGAGGAGGGCGTGCTGCGCACCTACCTCCACACCCTCAAGACCGCCGCGGAGATGGGCGTGGAGCCCACCGCCAGCGCGGGCCGGGGCCTGGGCAGCAACCCCTCCGTGACCACCTTCAACCTCTTCCCCAGGGCCGGGGACCGCAGCCCGGAGGAACTCCACCGGGAGGCCGGCGAGGGCGTCCTCATCACCGAGATCATGGGCCTGCACACCGTGGACCCGGTGAGCGGCGACCTCAGCGTGGGGGCCAGCGGCATCCGCATCCGGGGCGGCGTGCTGGCGGAGAGCGTGGACAAGCTCACCCTCGCGGGGAACTTCAAGGACCTGCTCACCCGCATCGCGGCGGTGGGGAACGACCTCACCTGGTTCGGCAGCAGCGCCGGCGTCAGCCTCCTCCTGGACGACCTCGCCCTGGGCGGGGCCTGAGCCCGAAACCCGGCGATCCGCTAAGCTGCGGGAAGCCCCTCGCCCCGGACTGACATGATCCCCGACGCCGCCCGCACCTACCTCGCCTCGCCCCACCTGGAGCCCGAACTCCGGTCGGACCTGGAAGCCCTCCTCCGGGCGGTCGAGGTGGGCGAGCCCGCGGCGGCGGAGGAGCTGGCGGACCGGTTCAGCGAGCCCCTGGCCTTCGGCACCGGAGGCCTCCGGGGCATCATGGCCGCCGGTCTCAAGCGCATGAACAAGCCCACCGTGCGCCGCGCCACCCTCGCCCTCGCCGGGGTGGCGAAGCGGCGCGCCCCGGGCCGCTCCGTGGCCCTGGTGGGCTACGACACCCGCATCCACAGCGCCGCCTTCGCCCGGGAGGCCGCCCGGGTCCTGGCGACGGAGGGCTTCACGGTCTTCCTCGGCAACCGTCCCCTGCCCACGCCCTTCCTCTGCTTCGCCATGCGCCGCCTGCGGGCCGCCTGCGGCGTGATCCTCACCGCCTCCCACAATCCGAAGGCCTACAACGGGTACAAGGCCTACGACGACCGGGGGGCCCAGGTGGTCGCGCCCTGGGACGCGGAGATCGAAGCGTCCATGAACGCCCAGGACCTGGTCCCTGAGACGCCCAGCGCGGACTGCGACGCCCACATCTTCCCCATCCCCGCGGACCTGGAGGAGGCCTACCTGCGCCTGGGCCTGGGCCTGCTGGCCCGCCCCGAGCCCTTCGAGAAGGCCCGACTCCTCTTCACCCCCTTCCACGGGACGGGTTCCGCCTTCGTCCCCGAGCTGTTCCGGCGGGCGGACCTGCCCCTGGAGATCTGCGAATCCCAGAGCGTGCCCGACGGGACCTTCCCCACCGCGCCCCGGCCCAATCCCGAGGAGATCGAGGCCTACGCCGCGCCCCTGGAGGACGCCCGGCGCCTGGACTGCGAGGCGATCCTGGCCAACGACCCCGACGCCGACCGCATCGGCGTGGTGGCCAAGCGCCGGGGGACCTCCTGGGAGCTCATGAGCGGCAACGACCTCGCCGCCCTCACCCTGGACTACCTCTGCCGCTTCAAGGGCTTGAAGGGCGTCTGCGTGTCCACGGTGGTGACCTCGGACTTCCTGGCCGAGGTGGCCCGCCACCACCGGCTCTCGGTGATGTGGACCCTCACGGGCTTCAAGAACATCGCCGCCTGCATGGACCGCCTGGTGGAGATCGGCGAGCCCTACGCCTTCGGCGCCGAGGAGAGCTTCGGGATGCTGCTGAGCCCCGAGCTGCGGGATAAGGACGGGGTCACCGCGGCCCTCGTGGTGGGGGAGATGATCGGCCACTACCAGGCCCTCAGCCTCGGCCCCTTCGAGGCCGTGGAGGCCCTCCAGGCCCGCATCGGCACCTTCCACAACCGCCTCGTGAACCTCGAGGACCCCCGGCCCGGCGGCGCGAAGCGCTTCGCCGAGGCCATGGCGCGCATCCGGCAGGCGGGCCTCGCCGCCCTCGGCGGAGAGCGGGTGGTGAGCTGGGAGGACTTCCAGTCCGGCGAGTGGCACGGCGCCCTGTCCGACGGCGGGGAGCACGTGGAGCCCATCCTGGACCGCCCGGACCGCCGCAACGTGGCCCAGCCCATCCCCCGCTCCAACGTGCTGAAGTTCCGGCTCGAGAGCGGGGCCTTCGCGGCCTTCCGCCCCAGCGGGACGGAGCCCAAGCTCAAGGTCTACCTCCAGAGCCGCACGGACGCGGCCCTGCTCGACACCCTGGAGGCCGAGGCGCGGCAGCTGCTGGGGCTCTGAGCCCTCAGGGCACCAGGTTCAGGAGGCGCGTGGCGTAGACATACTCCGGCGGCGCTGCGGCGGGGGCGCCGATCCTGCGCACCTGGAAGGCGTTCCCCCGGAGGGGCGCGGCCGGGTCCCGGCGCGGCGCCAATCCCCCGCCGCCGGGCAGGACCCAGCGGGGCTCCGGCAGGCCCGGGGCGGGCTGGACCCCCGACTGGCCCATGTAGACCTGCAGGCCCACGCCGCCCCGGAAGAGGAAGCGCTCATCGAAGCCCGGGATCCCGGCGAGGTCGGGGGGCATCCAGCTGTAGGCAGGGGCGTCCCCCAGCCACCGCCGGGAGAAGGAGACGTACCAGTAGGCCTCCTCCAGCCCCGCGCGCTGGGTGAGGGTGGCCTGGTGGATGTCCGGGGCGGGCGAGATGGGGGACCAGGCGAGCCCCAGCCGCTTCCGGGCGCCGCCGGCGGAGGGGACCTGGAAGGGGGCGAAGGGGGTGGGGAGCCGGGGGGCCAGCGCCCCCGGCGCCTCCGCCCGGCTTCCCACCACCGTCCGGGAGGTGTCGGGGGTCGAGGCCCGGAACCCATAGACGTAGGTGTCCCCGGGGGCGAGGGCCGAGGCCGGGAAGGCGGCGTACTCCGCAAGGTCGGAGCCGTTGCCGAGGATGACGGTCTGGCCCCCCGCGGTCTGGAGCTGGACGCTGCCCAGGAGGCTTTCCCCCGGTTCCAGGGCGGGCCGGGCGACGGGGTAGCGCGGCCCCGGCTCCAGGCCCTCGGCGCCGAAGTCCAGGTCCCGGATGGAGGAGCCGCTGGTGGCCCGGGCCCGCTCGACGATGAACCGCGAAGGCACATAGGTGCCGATGTCGGGGTAGGTCGCCGCGACGAGGTCCCCCGTGCCGCCGTAGAGCTTGAGGTCGTAGCGGGGGGCGCCGGGTTCGAAGGCCCAGAGCCCGCTGTTGGCGCTGATGAGCCCGCCCTGCCCGCCGGCGTTCCGGAGCAGGCCCCCCAGGTCGAAGGTCTCCGCCGGCGGCCCGGGCTGGGGATTGCAGAGGAAGGCCACGTAGAGGGCCTGGGTGTCGGAGAGGGTCTCGAAGAACCCGTTCACGTCCCAGGAGGTGAAGTCGTTGATGCGGCAGACCGAGCCGTAGACGAGGCCGAAGCGCCCGGCGGGGTCGCTGACCGGCAGCTTGTACACCCCGCCCTGCCCCTCCACGGACACCCAGGGCCCGCTGCCGTCCTGGTAGGCCAGGAAGGTCAGGTTGGCCTGCTCCTGGTTGAGGAAGGTGGTGACGGGGAAGATCTTCGCGGCGGGGATGTCCAGGCGCAGGTCCGCCGCGGCGGCGTCGCTCCCCCGGAGGGCGCGCACCGTGACCACCCGCTGGGCCGCCGGGGCGGTGTCGGCGGCCCGCAGGGTGAGCAGGGCCTGGGCGCTGCCCCCGGCGGGCACGTCCAGAATGGCGGGCTGGAGCTCGGCCGCGAGGTCCGCGCCCAGGCCCTGGACCTCCAGGTCCACCCGGCCCGAAAAGCCCGATCCCGCGGTGACCACCACCGTGGCCTGGACCATCGCCGAAGGGAGCAGGCGGAGGGAGGCCGGGGTCAGGGCGAGGGAGAAGGGCGCGGGCCGGGGCGCGTCATGCCCGCCGCCGCAGGCCGCGAGCAGCAGGATCCCGCAGGCCGCGGCGGCCCGGCGCATCAGCGCGCCTCGAAGGCGGCGCCCACCACGGAGGAGATGCGGCCCTTGCGGAGCAGGAGGGTGCGCAGGCGCTCCTGCTTCTCCACGATGGCCGCCTTCCGGGCCTTGGCATCGGGCAGGGCCTTCGGCCCCTCCACGGGATCGGTCAGGGTGTCGAGTTCGCGGCGCACGGCGTCCAGGGCCTCCCGGATCCGGATGACGCGGATGTCCCGCCTGGTTCCCGCGCCCCGTGCCTCCCGCCAATTGTTCTCCACCCACAGGGGTTCGTAGCGGACCTCGCCGAGGATCACCTGGACCGAGCCGTCGGGCATGCGGCACTTGGAGAAGGTGGCCATCAGGGCCGCGCCGTCCCGGTTGTCCCCGGCGGCCACGGGGAAGAGGTCCGCCCGCCACATGCGGTCCTGGTTGCTGATGAAGTTGCCCAGGGAGAAGGCGACGACACCCTGCCGCTTCGCGGCGGGCCCTGCCGGCGCCGGCACTTCCACCAGTTCCATGGGCTGGAGCACGTGGGGGTGGTGGCCGATCACCAGGTCCGCGCCCGCGGCCACGAGGGCCTCGGCGATCTGGCGGTGCCGCTTCGTGGGCAGGTGGTGGTACTCGTCCCCCCAGTGGACGCTCACGACGACCGCGTCGGCCGTCGCCCGCAGGGCCTTCACCGACGCCACCGCCCCCTCCAGGTCCAGGCCCCGCACCCAGGGCTCGTCGGCCTTGTGGTTGAGGTCCAGGTTGAAGAGGTCCGTGAAGCCCAGCAGCCCCACCCTCACGCCGTTGGCCTCGACCATCCGCGGCGCCTCCGCGGCGGCCTTGGTCTCGCCGCTGCCGAGGGAGACCAGCTTCGCCTCCTTCAGCCGCTCCACGGTCTCCTTCACGCCCTTCTTCCCCTGGTCGTAGGCATGGTTGTTGGCGGTGCTGAGCACGGTGAGCCCGGTCGCCTTGAGGGCGGCGGGGAGCTGCTCGGGCGCGTTGAACTGGAAGGGGCGGCCGGGCCTGCCCGTGGTGGGGGCCACCGGCGTCTCCAGGTTCGCGAACGCCAGGTCCGCCCCCTTGAAGAGCGGTGCCACGTCGGCCCACAGGGCCTCGAAGCCGCCCTGGTCCTCCGCGGCCTTCTTCACGTCGGCGTGCATCATCACGTCGCCCACCGCCACGAGGCGGAACTCGCCGAGCACCACGGGGAGATGGGCGGAAATCGGGGTCCGGAACGGCTCCTTCGGCTCCTGGGCGCGGCTTGTGTGGCAGCCCGCGAGGGCCGCGGCGGCGAGGAGGGCGCCCGTGCGGAAGCCGGCCTTCAGGGATTCAGCGCCCATGCACGTTCATCTCCGGCCAGTCCTCGGGCCCATGGAACACCTCCACCGGGAGGTCCGGCAGGGCGGCCCGCACCTGGGCCGCCAGGGCCTCCAGGGCCGCGGCGGGAAGGGGCCGCGCCTCCGCCTCGGGGGTGGGCCGGGCCACGGTGTAGAGCTGGACGCCCTGGAGCTGCCCGCCCATGCGCCGGATGAAGGCCAGGCGTTCGCAGTAGGCGGCGATCTCCGTCTCCGGGGGGCCCTCGCCCTTCCAGCTCAGGAAGAGGCTCTGGATGGTGACGGGCCGCAGCCGGGCCGTGG
>JABLTH010106431.1_pt1 | contig 28337 bp, 26 predicted proteins | sample 7875711 | NCBI WGS metagenome assembly JABLTH01 (sample SAMN14941262, study PRJNA633318) | bioreactor metagenome | isolation source: bioreactor | place: China | collected 2019-03-05 | reverse complement strand
CGTAGAACTTCAGCGCGTTGCCGCCGGTGGTGGTCTCGGGGTTGCCGAACATCACGCCGATCTTCATGCGGATCTGGTTGATGAAGACCACGCAGGTGTTCGTCTTGTTGATGGTGCCCGTCATCTTGCGGAGGGCCTGGCTCATGAGGCGGGCCTGCAGGCCCACGTGGCTGTCCCCCATCTCGCCGTCGATCTCGGCCTTGGGCACCAGGGCGGCCACGGAGTCCACCACGATGATGTCCAGGGCCCCGCTGCGCACCAGCTGGTCGCAGATCTCGAGGGCCTGCTCGCCGCTGTCGGGCTGGCTGATGAAGAGGTTGTCCACGTCCACGCCGAGCTTGCGGGCGTAGTCGGGGTCCAAGGCGTGTTCGGCGTCGATGTAGGCGGCCAGGCCGCCCTTCTTCTGGGCCTGGGCCACCATGTGCAGGGCCAGGGTCGTCTTGCCCGAGGCCTCCGGGCCGTAGACCTCCACGATGCGGCCCTTGGGCACGCCGCCCACGCCGAGGGCCGCGTCCAGGCTGATGGAGCCCGTGGAGATGACCTCGAGGCCGTCGGCCCCGGCCATGCGGTCCCCGAGCTTCATGATGGAGCCCTTGCCGTAGGCGCGCTCGATGTCCTGCAGGGTGCGGTTGAGGGCCTTCAGGCGGTCGTCGAGGGGGAGTTCGGGGGCGGTGGCGGCCATGGGAACCTCGCGGTCGTGGAATGAGTGTAGGGGCTGGAGGGCTCGGACGACGGCCATGCCTCCCTCCAAGTCGGGGCAGCCTGGCCGGCGGGGCGGCCAGAAGGTGCGGAAGCGAGTCGGTTCGCCCTGCGCGGCAACGAGGTCCAGCGGGGGGCGTGACCCAAGGATGAATCGGGAGGCGAAAATTTCAAGAAGTTTTTTTCGCCTTTCTGAGGGGCCTCAGGTCCGGGCCCGGAGGGAGACCGCCCGGCCCCGCCAGGTGTTCCTCCCCCGGATCCGGTCGCCCAGGGCCCAGAGGATCCCCCAGGCCAGGACCGGCCCGTTCAGGGGCCAGAGGATCCACAGGGGGTCCATGGGGCCTCCGCGCATGCGCTGCACCACGTCCCCCATGAGGGCCGCGGGCAGCAGCAGGAGGGCGAGGCCCGCCGCGGGGTGCCAGGCCCAGGCGGCCAGGAGGGGCCCCGCGTGGTGGAGCAGCACCAGGGGCAGCAGAAGGGGCAGCAGCCACCAGCCGGGAACGAAGGCGGCGTTCTTGCGCATGCCGCGGGCCAGGTCCAGCAGCCCGCGGTACATGCGCAGGTGCAGCATGGGCGCGCCCAGGGCGAAGCGGTTCACAAAGCCCGCCCGCTTCACGCGCCGGGCCAGCATCATGTCGTCCACGGCCTCCAGGGGCGCGGCGGCGTGGCCCCCCACGGCGTCGTAGGCCTCCCGGCGCACCAGGGTGAAGGCGCCGATGCCCGCGAAGGCGGCCTTCCCCGGATCGGGCACGTGGTGGGGCGGGACGAGGACGAGGAAGCCGGTGGAGGAGAGGGCCACGCAGACGCGCTCGGCCACGGTGACGGTGTCCTGGGCGAAGAGGAGGGCCAGCAGGTCCCCCGGGGCCTGGTCCAGGAAGGCGAAGGCCCGGCGCAGGAGGTCCGGCGTGGCCTTCGCGTCGGCGTCCGCGAAGAGCAGCCAGGCGGCCCCCCGGGCCTCCGGCGTCTCCGTGGCGAGGTGCAGGGCGTGGTTCTTCCCGAGCCACCGAGGCGGGAGCGCGTCGTTGCGCAGCACCCGCAGGCGGTCGGGGCGCGCGGCGGCCCGGGCGGCGAGGAGCTCCGGCGTCGCGTCCGTGGAGCCGTCGTCCACCACGACGATCCGCAGGTCCGGGTAGTCCTGGGCCAGCCAGGTGTCCAGGGCCTCGCCGACCTCGGCGGCCTCGTCCCGGGCGGGCATGCACAGGCACACGGCCCCGCGCCCTTCAACGGCCCCGGGGGCCTCGGGCAGGCGGGGGAGCCGGGCGAAGTTCCGCCGGAGGACCGCGAGGCTCGCGAGGATGGAGAGCCCGCTGAGGGCGGCGGCGAGGTCCAGGAGGGGCATGGGCCATTCTTGCCGGAACCGGCGGTGCCACAATGGGGCATGGGCCGTCACCGCCTCCCCCTCGTGCTCGTCGCCCTCGGCACGGTCGCCCTGCCCGCCAGGCCGGGCGGGAAGCCCACGCCCCGGCGCCGGTCCCCGGCGCCGCCCAAGGCCGCGCCGGCGAAGGCGGCGCCCTCCACCCTGCACGCCGCCGTCGCCGCGAAGGACGTGGACCTCGTGCGGGGCCTGATCGCGATCCGCGCGCCGCTGGAGGCCCGGGACGCCGCCGGGGAGACGCCGCTGATGGCCGCCCTGCGCACGGGCCGGGCGGACCTGGTGGAGCCCTTGCTGGACGCCGGCGCCAGCCTCACGGTGCGCGACGCCTCGGGCTTCTCGCCCCTCTTCCTGGCCATCCTCCTCAATGAGAAGGACCTCGCCCTGGCCCTCATCCGGCGCGGGGCGGACCTCCACGAACGGGACCCCGAGGGCCGCACCTTCCTCCACCGCATGCACGCCTCCATGCCGGGGGTGAAGCTGCTCCTGGACCTGGGCATCGACGTGAACGCCCGGGACGGCCACGGGCGCACGGCCCTGTCCACCGCAGTGGAGGACCTGGTGATCCCCGAGATCCTCAAGCTCCTCCTGGAGAAGGGCGCCGATCCGAACCTGGCGGACCACAAGGGCGTGACCCCCCTCATGCGCGCGGCGGAGCGCTCGCGCATCATGGCCACCTTCGACCCCTCGATCATGGCGATGCTGCTCGCCGCCGGCGCCGATCCCCACCGCCGGGACCAGGCCGGCCGCACCGCGTTGCACTGGACCCTCCAGGGCCAGGCCTGCCCCGCCCGGCGGGAGACCCTGGCCTACCTGCTCACCAAGGGCAACCTCGATGCCGACCACGCCCTGCCCGACGGCACGACGCCCCTCATGCTCGCCGCCCGTCTCGACGATCCCGCGGCGCTCCAGTGGCTCCTCAACGCCGGCGCCGACCCCCAGCGCGCGGACCTGCGGGGGCGCACGGCCCTGGACTACGCGCGCATGGGCACGCGGAAGGGGCGCGCCAGCGCCTGCCTGGGCCTGCTGACGGACGTGCGGTAGGCCGTGACCGGCACAGGCGGCCGTAGCGGACCGTCCGGGATCGCACTGGCCGCTCCGCAACGTCCGCCAGGGCTCAGGTCCGCTCCGCCGCGGCCTTGTAGTCGGCCAGGTCCGCCAGGATGTGCTTCCGGATGACGCCCCGGAAGAACAGCGCCATGGGGACCGAGGAGAGCTTCGCCCCGAAGGTCTGGGGCAGGGATTCATGGGAGCTGGTTAGCGCCAGGTCCGGCTCCTGCCCGGAGATCCGCATCGTGGTCAGGAAGACGAACCCGTCGCTCTCCGCCCGGGTCGTGTAGGACTCGCCCTCCACCGCCCCCGTGATCCACTTCTCCACCGTCGCCGGCTTGTCGAAGAGGATGCGGGTCTCCTTCCAGCGCAGCCCCGCGAGGCCCTGGGCGGGCGTCTCGACCAGCTCGACCGACTCGATGCCGCGGACAAGGTCGGCGCCGTGGGCGATGTCGGTGATGGCCGCCCAGAGGGCGGCCTTGGAGGCGCGGATGGCGGTCTGGGCTTCGACAATCATGAGGACCTCCCGGGGGGATGGCGTCTGGCTTCAGTCCTGTACGCGCAAGCGCAGCGTCTGGATTCAATCATTCCTGACGATATCCACCGAGATCTCCACCGCGGTCTCCTCGCCCCGGTTCTCGAGCCAGTGCAGGGTGTTCCGGTCCTCGGGCCAGCCCAGGCCCGGCCCGTAGTCCGTGGCCACGCCATCCCGGTGGTCCGTGATGGTGCCCTGCAGGATCCAGACGAGGCCCGGCCGGCCCTTGTGGTCGTGGCGGGGGCCGAAGACGGCGCCCGGGGCCATGGTGACCCTCCGCATCCGGAGCTGGCGGCCTTCCATGCCTTCGAGCTCGGGGCCGAGGTCGACCGTGCCGAGCAGCTCGACGGTGACGCCCTTCGTCTCGGGTCCATCCTGTCCGTGGATCATCGCGGCCTCCTGAGGGTCCTGGATTCCTGGGATTTCCGCGCTCAACCTTAACCCCTGAAGCCCTCTCCAACGGGATGGAGAACATCCATGCGCCCTGGTCCCCTCCTGTCCGGTCTCCTGGCCCTGGCCCTGGCCTGCGGCGGAGGGGGCGGGGAGGGCGGCGGCTCCACCCCGCCGCCCTCCCCGCCGCCCTCGGTGGTGCGGCTGGTGGCGCCGAACACCGCCGACCCGGCCACCACGACCTACCTGAATCCCCATGTCGCCATCAATCCGGACCCCGCGGTCCCGGCGAAGCAGCGCCTCTTCGTCTTCCTGCCGGGCACCGGCGGCCAGCCCGCCAACCAGCAGCTCGTCGAGAAGACCGGCGCCGCCCTGGGCTACCACACCATCGGCCTCATGTACCCCAACACGCCCAGCGTGGGCAGCCTCTGCGACGGCAGCCCGGATCCCGACGCCCACTGGGACGTGCGGCGCGAGATCGTCACCGGCCAGGACCTCTCCTCCCTGGTGTCCGTGGGCTCGAGCGAATGCATCGAGCACCGCCTCCGGGCCCTGCTCGCCTACCTCGCCGCCCAGTACCCCACCGAGGGCTGGGGCCAGTTCCTGCCGGGCGGGCAGCCGGACTGGAGCAGGATCGTCATCGCCGGCCACAGCCAGGGCGGCGGCCATGCCGGCGTGATCGGCAAGCTGCACGCCGTGGCGAGGGTGGTCTGCTTCTCGAGCCCGGCCGACTGGCGCAGCACCGTGAGCCAGCCCGCTACCTGGTACGCGATGCCCGGCGCAACTTCCGCCGACCGGATCTACGGGTTCAGCCACCAGCAGGACGAACTGGTCACCTGGCCCCTGGTCACCGCCAACTGGACGGCCCTGGGCCTGGATGCCTTCGGCGCGGTGGTGGACGTGGACGCCACGACGGCTTACGGCGCCACCCACCGCTTCACCACCCACGCGCCCCACGGCCCCGTCGGCCCCGCCTACCCCGCGCCCTTCCACAGCGCCACCGTGGTGGATGCCGCCACGCCCCTGCTGACGGACGGCACACCCCGCTACCGGCCCGTGTGGGTGCAGCTCTGCTTCCCGTGAGGCGGCCCAGGGCCTGGACACCCCATCCGCGGTCCCTTCCCGCCTAATACCCGTACTTCCCCACCAGCAGCCTCAGCCGCTCCCGGGTCTCCGCGGGCACCTTCTCCGGCGGCGTGACGAGGGCGGTGGCGAGGGCGCGCCGGGACGGCTCGTGCTCGGGGGGACCGCCCGCCAGGTCCGGCACGACGGCGCGGATGAGCGCCTGGGCCTTGCTGACGTTGGCCGCCATCATGGCCATGATGTCGCTGCCGACGGCGCCCTCCTCCTCATCGCGCCAGGCGTCCCAGTCGGTCACCAGCGCGATGGTGGCGAAGACCAGCTCGGCCTCCCGCGCGAGCTTGGCTTCCGTGGCCTGGGTCATGCCGATGAGGTCGGCGCCCCAGGCGCGGTGGAGGCGGCTCTCGGCGCGGGTGCTGAACTGCGGGCCCTCCATGTTCACGTAGGTGCCGCCGTCCTCGAGGGGCAGGTTCTCCTTCCGCCCCGCCGCCATCAGCTTTCCGCGCAGCCACGCCGACGTGGGGTCCGCGTAGTTCACGTGGGCCACCAGGCCGTTGCCGAAGAAGGTGGACGGCCGCAGGTGCGTCTTGTCGATGAACTGGTCCGGCAGGCGGAGCGTGCCCGGCGCGTGGCGCTCCTGCAGCGTGCCCACGGCGCTCACCGAGAGCAGGATCTCGCAGCCCGCCGCCTTCATGGCCCACACGTTGGCGCGGTAGTTCACCTCTGAAGGGAGGAAGCGGTGGCCCAGGCCGTGCCGGGACAGGAAGACCACCGGCACGCCCGCCAGCGTGCCGTGGATGAGCGGGTCCGAGGGCGCCCCGAAGGGCGTGTCCATCCGTTCCTCGCGGGTGTCCTTCACCCCCGCCATCGTGTACAGCCCGCTGCCGCCGAAGATGCCGATGGGAGCCATGTCCGCCCTCGCAAGGCCCCCAGCACACCACGAAGCCCCGCCCCGTTCAATCGGGCCCCTGGCACACTGGGGCCATGCCCGCCGCCCTGCTCATGGCCGATCCCATGGGGGCCACCCTCGGCCTCCTGGCCCTCATGTGGCTGGCCGCCAAGCTCGGCGGCGAGGCCGCGATCCGCCTGAAGCTGCCCCCCGTGGCCGGGGAGCTGGGCATGGGCCTCGTCTTCGCCGCCCTCACCCGCGCCGTCCCCGGCCTGCCCGACGTCACCCACTCCCAGGCCGCGGAACTGCTGGCCTACCTCGGCGTGGTGGTGCTCATGTTCGCCGTCGGCCTCGAGAGCACCGTGCCCCAGATGCTGAAGGTGGGCGCCGCCAGTTTCCGTGTCGCGGTGGTCGGCGTGGTGGCCCCCATGGCCGCGGGCCTCGCCGGCGCCTGGCTGCTGCTGCCCGACGGCACGCCCTTCGCGGTGGACCTCTTCATCGGCGCCTGCCTCTGCGCCACCAGCATCGGCATCAGCGCCTCGGTGCTGAAGGGGGCCGGCGCGGCCCGCTCGCCGGAGGGGCGCGTCATCGTCGGCGCCGCCGTGATCGACGACATCCTGGGCCTCCTGGTGCTGGTGCTGGTCTCCGGCATCGTCACCGCCGGCGGCAGCGGCGCCCTGCCCTGGGGCGCCCTGGGAAAGACCTTCGGCCTCGCCCTGGGCTTCCTGGGCCTCGCCCTGACCCTGGGCCGCTTCGCCACGCCGCACCTCTTCGCCCTGGCCAACCGCCTGCGCAGCGAACAGGTGCTCCTGCCCATCGGGCTGGGCTTCGCCTTCCTGCTGGCCTGGCTCGGCAACCTCGCGGGCCTCGCCACCATCGTCGGCGCCTACGCCGCCGGGCTCATCCTGGAGCCCGCCCACATCAAGGACCTGGAGGCGCGGGAGCTCCACAGCCTGGAGGAGCTGGTGCACCCCCTCGTCGTGACGCTGGCGCCCCTCTTCTTCCTGCTCATGGGCGCCAAGGTGGATCCCGTGGCGCTCGTGCAGCCCCGCACCCTGCTCCTCGGGGCGGTGCTCGCGGTCCTGGGCGTCGCCGGTAAGTACGTGGCGGGCTTCGGCGGGGGCGGTGGTCTGCGGGCTTCCGTCATCGGCTGGGGCATGGTGCCCCGCGGGGAAGTGGGCCTCATCTTCGTCGCCACCGGCGCCGGGCTCACCCTGAATGGCGCGCCGCTCCTGAGCCCTGAGATCCAGGCCGGCGTCGTGGCGGCCCTGCTGCTCACCACCCTGGCGGGACCCGTGGGGCTGGCGTGGGTGCTGAAGCGGCGCCCGGTGCAGGCCCCTCCCGAGCCGTCTCAGGGCGAGGCGTAGAGCTTCCGGAACCCTTCGTGGCGCACCCGCTGCGCCTCCAGGAAGACCTGGAAGGGCGGCGAGTCCCGCAGGGGGTCCAGGCGGGGGTCCTTCTGGAAGAGCGGGTAGCAGGGCATGCCGCCCTCGGCGACGGTCTGGAGCATCCTCAGCGCGTTGGAGTTGTCCCCCAGCGCGGCGTAGGCGCAGGCGAGGTGGTAGGCCGCATGGTGGAAGTGGGCGCGGCCACGGCCCCGGGCTTCGGCCTCTGTCGCGAGCTTGCGCGCCTCGGCCGCCGCGCCGCGCCGCGCCTCCAGGAAGGCCCGCACCGCCGAGAGGTCGTTGGCGGAAGCGCGGCTCTGGTTCGCGCGCTGGAGCGCTTCCAGGGACTCCAGCCGGGCCAGGGCCTCGGCGGGCCTTCCCAGGCGGTCCAGCACCGGCGCCAGCTCCCACTGGAACTCCGGGCCCTGGGTCTCGTAGAGGGTGCGCGCGCCCTCGTAGTCCATGGCCATCCAGCGCACCCTGGCCAAACGGAAGGCGGCGCTGCCCCCCGCCTTGACGGGGCCCTTCGACGCCCTGTAGAGCCGCGTCGCCTCCTCCAGCAGGCCCACGTGCTCGCAGATGGATCCCAGGATGAAGCGCGCCTCGTCCGCACCGGGGTCCAGCCGGGCCGCCCGCGCCGTGTCCTCCAGGGCCTGCTCCATCCGGAAGCCCGCGTCCACGGAGAAGGCCAGGCGTCCGCGCAGCAGGAGGGCCTTGGGGTGGTCGGGCCGGGCCTGCAACACCCGCTGGATGTGCTCGTAGGCCATCGGCGCCGCGCTGCTGCCCTCCCCTTCGCGGAAGAAGGCCCACTCCACCAGGAACTCCGCGAGGCCGAGGTGGGCGTCGAGGAGGGTGGGATCGAGGCGCAGGGCCTCCTGGTAGGCCAGAACCACGGGATCCTTGTCGAGCGGCGGATGCCCTTCGCGGGACCAGCTGGTCCGGGCCTTGAGGTACTGGGCCCGCTGCAGGGCCGCCCAGCCCGGGGAGCGGGCCGCGTCCGCGGCGGCGGGCGGCCTTCCCGGCCCCAGCCTCCAGGCCAGCAACGCGGTCCCGCCGCAGGCGGCCAGGCCCAGGAGGCCGAGGGCCCATCGCGGAACACGGCCGCGCGGGGCGGCGGGAACCCCGAGGGGAAGGGTGCGGGTGGGTTCGTCCTCCAGGGCGGCCGCGTCGGCCGGACGCCGGGCGGGCTCCTTCGCGAGGGCGGCCTCGAGCACCCCGCCCGCCCAGGCCGGGAGGCTGAGCCCACGCAGGGGATCTTCCGCCAGGATCGCCGCGAGGGTCTCGGCCGCCGTGTCTTTGCGGAAGGCGGGCCGGCCCGTGAGCATCTCCAGGAGGATGAGCCCGAGGGCGTGGACGTCCGAACGACGGGTGGCCGGCTCGCCCCGCGCCTACTCCGGGGAGAGGTAGGCCAGGGTCCCCAGCAGCACGCCTTCCTGGGTCTGGAGCGGATGGGTCGCGGCGGCGTCGGTGCCGTCCAGGCGCTTCGCCAGGCCGAAGTCGAGGACTTTCAGCGCGCCGGCCGACGTCAGGAAGAGGTTCTCGGGCTTGAGGTCCCGGTGGATGACCCCCTGGCGGTGGGCCTCCGCCACCGCGCGGACGGCCTGCGTCCAGAGCGCCCGGGCCTCCCCCTCGCCCAGGGGGCCGAGGCGCAGCCGGTCCCGCAGGGTCTCGCCCTCGAGCCGTTCCAGCACCAGGTAGGGGGCGCTGCCCTCCCAGAGGATGTCGTGCACGGCCACGATGCCCGGGTGCTTCAGGGCCGCCACCGCCCGGGCCTCGGCCATGAAGCGGGCCCGGGCATCGGCGTCGGCGGCGCCCGGGCCCGTCATGCGCTTGAGCGCCACCTCGCGGCCCAACCTCGGGTCCCAGGCAAGGTAGACCTCGCCCATGCCTCCCGCGCCGAGGAGGCCGCGAAGCTCATAGGGACCGATGAGGGTGCCGGGTTCGAGGGGCATGGACGCCCGCCATTGTACGCACCGCGGGGAGGGAGCCCGCCTGCCCGACCGACTCGGGGGGGTTGTGGTCCGGCCGGGACGGCCTCAGAGCGCCTTCTTCCACTCCTCCCACTGCTTCCGGCGCCGAGCCATGAAGGCGATGAAGTCAGGATTCGTCCGGATCCTGCCCAGGTTGGCGTCCTTCTCGAAGAGGGGGTAGCAGGGAAAACCATCATCCGCGGTGATCTCAAGCCAGCGGAGGGCCTCCTCGGGGCGGTCCAACATCGCGTAGGCGCACGCGATGTTGTAGGTGGTGTGATGGAAGTGGCCGAATTCCTTCCCGAGCTGGATCGCCCGCTGGATCGTCGTCTCCGCCTCCCTAGCCCTCCCGGCCTTGGCCAGCAGCATGGCCTTCATGCTGGTCACGTTCCCGCCTTCGTCGTTGGGAAAGGCCCTCAGGTACTCGTCCACCATCGAGGCCGCCTCCTCCGTCTGGCCGAGCTGGAGGAGGACCGAGGCCATGTTGCGCCTCACGATGGAAGGGTTCACCTCCGGGGGCGTGCCCTTGAAGACCGTCAGCGCCTCCTCGTACCGGCCGCGGTAGAGCTCGATCACGCCGAACCGGAAGCGGGCCATCGTGTTGTCCGGCCGGATCTCCAGGGCCTTCTCGAACTCGGCCCATGCCTTGTCGAACAGGCCGATGTGGAAGTAGATGACGCCCAGCTGGTGGTGCGGGTCATCAAGGCTGGGGTCCAGGGCGATGGCGCGCTTGAAGGAGCGGATCGCCTGCTCGTGGGGGAACCGCTTGGCATGCGTCCACATGACCATCCCCTGGGCGGCGTGCGCCTCGGCCAGATCGGGTTCCAGGGCCAGGGCCCGCTCGACGGCGACTTCCGCGTCGATGTTCAGCTGCTTCTTCTCGGAGCCCGGCGCGAAGTAGAAGGCCTTCCGGTTGTAGGCCCGCGCCAGCTCCGCGTAGGCGGGTGCGAAGGCGCTGTCCAACGAGGTGGCTTGCTCCAGCATCTTGATGGCCGCCTCGATGTCCTCCCGGTTCTCGCTCTTCACCAAGACCTTGCCTCGCAGGTAGGCCGCGTAGGCCTGCGGATTCGCGGACCGCCTTCCCGGCCGGGGAGATCCGGAGACTCGGGGGTCAGGCACCTGGGAGGCCCTGCGGCGCCAGGTCCATAGCCCCAGCAGGACTGCCGCCGCCGCGAGGCCAGCCCCGGCGGGGCGCAACCACCGATGACGCGGGGGCAGGGCCACCGGAGCCGCGGAGCTGGCAGGAGGGTCCAGGAGGGCCGCGGCGTCTGGAGGCCGCCGGGAAGGATCCTTCGCCAGCGCGGGTCGAAGAAGCTGGAGGGCCCAGGCGGGCAGCATCGATTGTTCGAGCGGATCCACCTGCAGGATGGCCACCAGGGACTCCGCAGGTGTGTCCCGCCGGAAGGCGGCCTTCCCCGTCAGCATCTCCAGGAGGATCAGGCCCAGGGCATGGACGTCCGATGCCTTCGTGGCGGGTTCTCCCCTCGCCTGCTCGGGCGAAAGGTAGGTCAGGGTGCCCAGGATGGCGCCGGCGCCGGTCTCCAACGCCCGGGTCGCGTCGCCGGTCAAGGCCTCCAGCCGCTTCGCGAGGCCGAAGTCCAGGATCTTCGGCTCACCCTCGCGGGTGATGAAAAGATTCTCAGGCTTCAGGTCCCGATGGATCAGGCCCTGAGCATGGGCGGCCGCCAGGGCGCGGACGGCGTTCAGCCAGAGGGGCCGCGCCTCGGTCTCGGGAATGGGGCCGCGCTGGATCCGCTCCCGGAGCGTCTCGCCCTCCAGCCGCTCCATGACGATGTACGGGACCGCGTCCTCCCACAGGATGTCGTGGACGGCGACGATGCCGGGATGCTTCAGGCCGGCGGCCAAGCGTGCCTCGGAAAGAAACCGGGCGCGCCACTCCGGGTCCTCCGAACCGGTCCCCGACATGCGCTTCAGTGCGACTTCCCGACCCAGGCGCGGATCCCAGGCCAAGTACACCTCGCCCATGCCGCCGGCGCCGAGGAGGCCGCGCACCTCGTAGGGTCCGATCCGACTGCCTGGGGGGAGGGACATGTCCGAGGATTGTAGGCGCCTGGCGGGGAATGGCCAGCCTCCGCCAGCCCTATCTTGGCAACTCGAGGATCAGGTCGGGCGAGGTCCGCGCCCGGACGCCGAAGACCTCCAGCAGCACCTGCGGCGTGAGCACCTCCTCCGGCGGGCCCTGGGCGACGCAGGCGCCCTTGTGGAGCACGAGCACGCGGTCGAAGCAGTGGGCGGCGCGGAGGTCGTGGAGGCTCATGAGCACCGTGGCGCCGCCGGCCTTGAGGCGGTTCGCCAGCTCCAGCACCTCCAGGCCGTGGCGCACGTCCAGGTGCGAGGTGGGCTCGTCCCAGAGCTGGAGGGGCGCGCCCGTGGCGAGGGCCCGCGCCAGGAAGACCCGGCGGCGCTCGCCCCCCGACAGGCGCGTCACGGCGCGGTCCGCGAGGTGGATCAGGTCGAAGGTCCGCAGGGCCTCCTCCACCCCGTGGCCGTCGTCGCCGTGGGCGAAGCGCCCCTGGGCCACCACCTCCCGCACGGGGAAGGCGAAGTCCGCGTGGGCCTCCTGGCCCACCCAGGCCAGGATCCGGGCGCGGTCGAGGAAGGGGATGCGGCGCAGGTCCTCGCCCCGCCAGGCGACCTCGCCCTCGGCGGGCAGCACCCCCGCCAGGGCCTGGAGGAGGGTGGACTTCCCGGCGCCGTTGGGCCCGAGCACCGCCGCGAGGCAGCCCGCGGGCAGCGCCAGGGAGACGCCCGCCAAGCGTCCCGCCACGTGGAGGCTGCGCGCGGCGATCATGTCCGGCCTCCCCGCCGCAGCATCCAGAGGAAGAAGGGGCCTCCCGCGAGGGCCGTGACCACGCCCAGGCGCAGCTGGCCCGGGACCGTGCGCGCCACCAGGTCGCAGAGCAGCACGAAGGCCGCGCCCCCCAGCATGGACAGGGGCAGCAGGCGGCGGTGGTCCGGGCCGAAGGCCAGGCGCAGCAGGTGGGGCACGATGAGGCCGACGAAGCCCACCACCCCGCCCACCGCCGTCGCCAGGGCCGTGAGGATGGTGGAGAGGATGATGAGCTCCCAGCGCAGGCGCCGCACGTTCACGCCCAGGCTCTGGGCGCCCAGCTCCCCCAGGGCGAGCAGGTTGAGGGCCCGGGCCGAGGGCAGCACCAGCAGGCACACCAGCAGCACTCCCGGGACGCTGATCCACACGTGTTCCCAGGTGCGGCTCTCCAGGCCGCCCATCAACCAGAAGAGGATCTGGCCCCCCACCTCGAAGTGGCCGGCCTTGAGGGTGAGCACGAAGCTGGTGGCCGCGCCGAAGAGCGCGTTCATGGCCACCCCCGCCAGCAGCAGGTGCTCCGTGCTGGCGCCCTCCCGCGCAATGGCGATCACCGCCACCGTCGCGAGGAAGGCGCCGAGGATGCTGGCGAGGGGCAGCGCCCAGAGGGAGGTGGAGGCCCAGCCCAGGGCGAAGGCCACCACCGCGCCCAGGGCCCCGCCGCTGCTCACCCCCAGGAGGCCGGGGCTGGCGAGGGGGTTGCGGAAGAAGGACTGCATCAGCACGCCCGCGCAGGCCAGTGCCGCGCCCACGGCCATGGCCACCAGGGCCCGGGGGAGCCGGAAATCCAGGAGGATGGTGCGGGCCGTGCCCTCCCCATGCCCCTTGAGGACATCCCAGATCTCCCCCGGGGCGAGGCGCACCTCCCCGAAGACCAGGGCCGCGAGCAGGGCCAGGGCCAGGAGCGCCAGCAGCAGCGCCAACCCCCGGCCGCTCACCGGAAGCGCTCCGGGTGCAGGGCCCGGGCCAGCTGCTCATAGGCGTCCAGCCGCGCCTGGGAGATGGAGGACATGGCGGGTCCGCTGACGCGCACGAAGCGCTTCGCCTTGGCCGCCGCCAGGAACTTGTAGGGGGGCAGCCCGGCGAGGCGCCCCGCGATGTCGCCCCGCTCGTCGTCGCTGACCACCAGCGCGTCGATGCGCCAGCCCAGCATGGCTTCGGCAGGGGTCGGCGCGTGGCCCTTCAGGCCCGCCTCCGCGGCGACGTTCAGGGCCCCCGCGTGGCGGCACACGTCGTCGAAGGTGGTGTCCTGGCCCGCGAGGAAGCCGTAGGTGCTGGGCGCGATCACCCGCACCGGCTGGACGCCCTGAAGGCGCGCCGCCAGGGCCGCGGCCCGGGCCCTCCAGCCCGCCACCACCTGCGCCGCGCGCTCCCGCCGTCCCAGGGCCTCGCCCACGGCCCGGGCGTTGGCGCAGAGGTCCTCGAAGGTGTCGAAGCGCTCCAGCACCACCACCTTCACGCCGCTGCGCTGCAGCAGGGCGCGGGTCTCGGCCCGGGTGTAGCTGGCCATCAGCACCAGGTCGGGACGGTGGCGGAGGACGCTTTCCGCATCACTGTCCTTGAGCCTCGGATAGGCCGAGGCCTCCTTCACCACGGGGCTGAACTTCGGATCCGTGGCGAGGTGGCTGAGGGCCGCGATCTGGGCCGGCTCCGCCAGGGCCAGCAGCAGTTCGTCGGTGCCCAGGGCCTGGCTCACCACGCGCTTCGGCGCCGGGGCGGGCGCCCCCCCGGCGAGGAGGGCCGCCGAGGCGAGCAGGCTGAGGAGGACGCGGCGCATGGGCGGACCTTACCAGCGATAGGTCGCCGAGAGGGACGCCCGGCGGCCCGGCGCCGGGTAGCCCCGGACCAGGGCGGCGTTGCCGTCCCCGTCGAAGGCGCCGGAAGTCCAGTCCAGGACGTTCTGCCTGGGCTGGAGCAGGTGCTCGGCCCGGAGCAGGAGGGTGAGTCCGGCGGGGAGCGTCCAGGCCAGCGCGAGGTTCACGTCCGTGTAGGCCTTGGCGCCCGCCACGCGGAAGGCGGGCACGTCCTGGACGTCGTAGCGGGGACCGATGCGGTCCACCCGGAGGTCGGCCCGCCAGGGGCCCGAGCCGGCGAAGGCCGAGGCGGAGGCCGTGAGGAAGGGGTGGCGCACCAGGGCGGTGTTCCGCGCGCCGAAGCGCTCTGCGGGGGTGTTGTGGTCCAGGTCCCGGATCTCCTGGCTGCGCAGCGCGAAGTCCCAGCCCCAGGCCACGGCGCGGCCGCCGCGCCAGGCGAGGGCGCCCTCGAGGCTCTGGGCCCGGGCGTTCCCGGCGTTCTCGTAGTGGTCCGTGAAGGCGCCGGAGAAGGCGGGATCGTAGCGGTAGGCGAGGAGGTTGGCGAGCCGGGTGCGCTGGGCCTCCAGCCGGAACTCGAAGCCGGCGCCGAAGGCCCCCGTGAAGCCCGCCTGCAGGGTCCGGCTGCGCTCGGGCACCAGGCCGTAGTCGCGGCCGTCCACCACGCCCGCCTGGGCGTTGAGGGTGAACTCCACCAGGTTCGGCATGCGGAAGCCCTGGCCGAAGCTGGCGTAGGCGCGCAGGGCGGGGGAGATGCTCCAGTTGAGGCCCGTGCGGAAGGTGGTGGCCTCCGCCGAGCCCACCCGGCCGCGGGCCGCCGTGGCCACGCGGGTGAGGTCGCGATGGGTGGCCTCCCGCCGCAGGCCCGCCGTCCAGTCCAGGCCCGGGGCGGCTTCCCAGCGCGTCTCGAGCGCGCCGGCGAGATCCCGCCCTTCGCCCCGGTACTGCACGGTGCCGAAGAGCACCGGGTCGTAGTAGTTCCTCGCCTCGCTGGTCTCGGCGCGGCCTTCCAGGCGGCCTGAGAGGCGGAAGGCCCCCGTGGGCGTCCAGTGGAGGGAGAGCTGGTCCTCGAAGCGGCGGAAACGGCGGTCCCGCTGGGCGCGGCCCCGCCCGGCGGGGTCGCCGCTGCGGCCCTCCACCACGCCCGCGGCGTTCTCGAAGGCCCACGCCTTCGAAGGCTCGAAGCGCAGGTTGGCGCTCCAGCTCTCCTGGCGGGCGCGGCTTTCCCGGTCGGGCACGTAGACGCGCACGGCCGAGTAGGCAGGCGGCAGGTACTGCACGTCGAAGGGCGTGGCCACGGTCTGGCCGCTGTTGCGGTAGGCCAGGGTCAGGTCGAGGCTCCCGAGGCGCCGGCCGCCCCGGATGTAGGCCCCGGCCTGGCGCAGGTCGTCGCCGGGGAAGTCGGTGCCCTGGCGCGTGGCCTCGCCCCCCGCCGCCAGCCAGCCCCAGCCGCCCCGGGCCTGGACCTGGGCGCCGGCACCGGCCTGGGCCTGGGTCCCGCCCAGGAGGAAGGCCCGGCCGTGCAGGCCCTCCCGGTCGGCCCCGGCGCTGCGCAGGTGGATGACGCCGCCGATGGCGTCGCTGCCGTAGAGGGTGGAGGCCGGGCCCAGCAGCACCTCCACCCGCGCGATGCCCAGGAGGCTCAGCGCCCCGAGGTTGGGACTGACGTCCGTGGCGTCGTTGAGGCGCAGGCCGTCCAGGAGGATCACCACGTTGCGCGAGAGCGCGCCGTTCAGGAAGGCGCTGGCCTGCTTGCCGGGGCCCCCCGCGGGCATGGCCGCGCCGGGGGCGAGCGCCGCCAGCAGGTCCGCGAGGGTGCGCGCCTGCAGGCGGGCCAGTTCCTCGCCCTCGATGATCCGGACAGGGTTGGGGGTCTTCGCCACCTCCACGGGGGCCGCCTCGGCGGTGACCGTGACCGTGGCCTCGGGCTTCTTCCGGTCCTCGGGCTCCCCGGCGGCGAGGGGGATGGCGAGAGGGGCGCCCCAGGCGAGGGCCAGGACGAGGTTGGGAAGGGTGCGGCGCGTGCCCATTCATGCCTCCACGCATGAAGCGAAGGAGGACGGGCGCGGCAGGCCGGCCCCCGCTCCCTCGGCGGTTGGGAAGAACCCTGGACCGGTCTCCGGACTCGCACGCGCCCGGCGTCTCGCGACGCTCCGCAACCTTCCCGAGGCGGCGCCTCAGTGACTGCGGTTCGGAGGCCGGCGGGGGCCGTTCCTCCGGGACTCCCGCTCGCGCGGGGTGCACACCGTTGCGGGGCAGCGCCGGAATCCCACCGGCTTCCCGAACATCCAGGGCGGATGTCGAGGCCAGCATTTCACGCGGAGGCTGATAGGGTCAACCGCCGGCGGGCAACGCCTTGTTGTGGAAGCGCAGCACGGCGCGGTTGGAGCTGTGCACTTCGAGCTTCGTGAGGCCGAAGGGCTGCCAGGCGAGGTCGAGGGCGCGGTCCAGGGGCAGGCCCAGGAAGTGGGCGAGGATGGCGCGCAGGGGGCCGCCGTGGGAGAGCACGAGGGTGGACTGCTCGCCGGCGAGGTGGCCCTGGATGGCCATCACAGCGCGGCTGGCGCAGCGCGCGAAGCTTTCGCCCCCGGGGGGCGTGGCGTGCACGGGGTTGGCGAGGAAAGCCTCCCCGCCCTTGATCTCGGGCCAGGGCAGGCCCTCCCACTCCCCGAAGGACTGCTCCTGGAGCTCCGGCAGCACCAGGGCGGGCAGGCCCAGGTCCAGGGCGTGGTCCCGGGCCCGGCGGAGGTCCGAGGTGAGCACCCGCTGGACGCCGAGGGCCAGCACGTCCCGCTTCACGGCGGGCCAGAGGGCCTCCCCCTCCGGCGAGATCTCGGCATCGGTGGTGCCCAGGGGCGCCGCCGACGGGTTCGCCGTGGTGGGGCCGTGCCTCAGCAGGTAGAGGGGGAGCATGGCCCATGATGGCCGGGGCCGGGGCTTCCGTGCAGCCTTTCCGCGCCCGCTACACTGGTGCCCCATGGTGAAGCGCGAACCCGTCCGGCCCAGCCCGAAGCTCCTAGCGCTGCTCAAGGACTTCCAGCAGATCGCCGCCATGGCGGGCTATCTCACCCACGTGATGGACGCGCCCCAGCTGCGCATGCTGTTCACCCTCTACGCCCGCATCCTGGCCCCCACGGAGGAGGCGGCCCTGGCCGCCATCCCCGACCTCCAGGCCTGGTGCGACCGGGTGGGCACGGACCTCCGGGAGGGCAGCTCCTCCGCCGTGCTTCCGCCCCAAGTACTCGTGGCCAATCCCCAGCCCCTGCCCAGCGGCATGTGGCTCCTGGTGGCCACCATGAATTTCAACACCAAGGTGACCGACGCCAGCTACCAGCGGGTCCGCACCGCGGTGCTGCGGGCCTACCAGCGGGCGGTGGTCCTGAGGGAGAAGGGCCTGGAAGTGGCCCGGCACCTCCTCGAGCAGCCCGAGAGCTGGGAGGTGGCCAGCACCGCCGAGATCCCGCTGCTCGCGGTGCCCGTCCTCGAGCCCGGGCCGGAGGCCGAACCCCTCCCGCAGGAATCCGGGGGCACCGCCCTTGGCGCGCCGGAGGAGGCCGGGCCCGCGGCGGAGCCCTAGGCCAGCTGGAATCTCAGGGACTCGCAGGCCCGCGCCCGGTGGCTGAGGACGGACTTCACGCGGTTGCCGAGCTGGCCGAAGGTCTGCCGGTAGCCCGTGGGCACGAAGATGGGGTCGTAGCCGAAGCCCCGGGTGCCCGCGGGCTTCGCGGACAGCTTCCCCTCCACCACGCCTTCCGCGAACAGCAGCTCGCCTTCGGGAAAGGGCGCGTAGGCGAGAATGCAGACGAAGGTGGCGTTCCGCCGGGCGCCCTTGGGCATCAAGTCCAGCAGGGCCCGGTTCTTGGCGTCGGGCTCCAGGTCCTTCGCGAAGCGCGCGCTAAGCACCCCTGGACCGCCGTGCAGGGCCTCCACGCAGAGCCCCGAATCGTCCGCCAGCACGCCGTCCACCGGCTCCGTGCCGTGCCGCCGCCACCACGCCCGCGCGAACTCCGCCTTCTGGGCCGCGTTGTCCCGGAAGAATGCCCCGTCCTCAGGGATCCCCGGCGCCGTCCGCGGCCAGGGCACCAGCTCGAAGCCCGGCAGGAGCTGGCGGAACTCCACGAGCTTGCCCTGGTTGCGGGAGGCGAGGAGGAGCTTCACGTCAGCACCCCACCACCTCCGCGTACCATCCCCGCGCCCGCTCCGGGGTCATGGGCCCGTGCACCAGGGCGCGGCCATCCTTGAAGAGGGTGATGCGGTTGGGACCCTCCTCGCCCCGGAGCAGCATGGGCGCGAGTTGCCAGGGGGTGCCCGTGCGGGCCTCGAGCCTCGGCTTCAGGGATTCAAGGTCCAGGCTCCCGGGCGGGTTCACGCGGATCTGCACGCCCTCGAGGCCGCAGAGGGGAGATGCCCTGAGGCTCCAACGGGCGTCGAGGAACTCCGTGGCCTTCTCCGTGCAGAAGCGGCAGCGGGTCGCGGGGGGCTGGAGGAAATGGCGCTCGTCCTCCCAGAAGTCGAACCGCGCGATCCCGGCGTGGGGCTCCCGGCCCGTGAGGACCTTGAGGGCCTCCATCGCCGCCCAGGAGCCGATGACGCCCACCGTCGGGCCCAGCACGCCGGCGGTGTCGCAGGTGTCCACGTCCCCCGAGGCCGGCGGCTCCTCCATGAGGCAGCGCAGGCAGGGCGTCCGGGGCGGGTGGATGGGCCACACGAGGCCCTCGCCGCCGATGGCGCCCGCATAGATCCAGGGCGTGCCCGTGAGGATCGAAACGTCATTGATGAGGAAGCGCGCCTCGAAATTGTCGGTGCCGTCGCAGATCAGGTCGTAGCCGGCGAGAAGTTCGCGCGCATTCCCCGACGTCAGGTCGGCCACCACGGGCCCGAGCGCCACCTCCGGATTGGCCCGGGCCAGCCGCGCTGCCGCGGCCTCGGCCTTGGGCGCGCCCAGGCAGTCCTCGTCGTAGAGGAGCTGGCGCTGCAGGTTGCTCCGCTCCACGAGGTCCCGGTCGAGGAGCGCCACGTGGCCCACGCCCGCCCGCACCAGCCAAGGCGCGATCACCGAGCCCGTGGCGCCCAGGCCCACCACGCACACGCGCTTCGCGCGCAGGGCCGCGTCGGCCTCGGGGCCGAGGAAGATGCGTTGCTTGGCGGTGCGGGCGGGGTCCATCTAAGGCGTCAGGTCGGCCCTTCAGACTACATAGAAAAGGGCGGGCCCGAAGCCCGCCCTTTCAGGACCAGGACCGCGCTCAGTTCGCGGGCGCGCCGGCCTTCTGCTGCTCGGCCACGAACTTCTCGTACTCGGCCTGGAGGCGCTGGGCGTTGCTGATGGCGAACTTGTAGACGTACTCGAAGCGGTCGGCGCCCTTGGTGAGGCCCAGGATCACTTCGTAGACGCCCTCGGAACCCACCTCGAAGGGGGAGGCGATGACGTTGAAGGTGCCCTCCTTGGCGCCGTCGGGGATCTGGACGTCGCTGTCGCGGATGATGTCCTTGCGCTCGCCCGAGGGGCTCACGATGGAGAAGGAGAACTTGAACTGGCCGTCCATGCGGGAGAAGCGGCTGTAGAAGCACACCTTGGGAAGCACGAAGGGCACCTCGGGGACCACGATGTGGTGGTCGTAGAGGCCCATGAGGGAGGCCTTGCCGCCCATCTCCTGGCGGATGTCGTCGCACAGGATGGTGAACTCGTGCTTGGGGGCCTTGATCTGGACTTCTTGCATGGGATCTCCCGGAAGGATGGTGGACGAAAGCCGTGAAGGATCAGTTTACCGCCGGGGGCCTCTTCGTCCAAGCTAAGGAATTCGGCCCCTGGTCACGGAGGTGCAAGTGAAGCGATTGCTGTCCCTGGGCATCCTGCTCGCAGGCTTCCTGGGCGGGCTGCTCCAGGCCCAGGAGGTGCGGCTCCAGGTGCTGGGCACCACGGACATGCACGGCCACATCGAGGCCCGGGACACCTTCACCCTGGCGCCCGAGGCCAAGGGCTGGGCCAAGATCGCCACCCTCATCCGGCAGCGCCGGGAAGCCAACCCGAACACCGTCCTGCTGGACTGCGGGGACACGATCCAGGGCGAGCCCGTGAACTACGTGCGGAACCGCCTCCATCCCGACCTGCCCGAACCCTCCGTGGCGGTCATGAACGCCCTGGGCTACACCGCCATGGCCGTGGGCAACCACGAGTACGACTACGGCATGGAGGTGCTCCGGGGGGCGGAGAAGCAGGCGAGGTTCCCCTTCCTCAGCGCGAACACCTTCACGGGCAAGGGCTCGAAGACCGCCTTCCCCGCGTCGACCCGGGTCCAGGTCGCCGGCGTGACCGTGCTCGTGGTGGGCTTCACCACCCCTGGCGTCCCGGGCTGGATGGCCCCCGCCAGCTACGGGAACCACCGCTTCGCCGACATCGTCGAGACCGCCAAGGCCCTGATCCCCCGGCTCCGCGAGCGGGAGAGGGCAGACGTGGTGGTGGTGGCCATGCACTCGGGGCTGGGCGCCCTGCCCGGCGCCCCCGGGGACGAGAACGCCGCCCTGCGCCTGGCCGACCAGGTCCCGGGCATCGACCTGATCCTCACGGGCCACACCCACGCCACGGTGAAGTCCGAGCACAAGGGGATTCCCATCCTCCAGGCCCGGGCCCACGGGCGCGCGCTCATGGCCGCGGACCTGACCCTGCGCAAGGCAGGCGGCCGCTGGCAGTTGGTGGCCTTCCAGGGGGACGTTGTCGAGACGCGGGCCGAGATCCCCGACGACCCCGAGGTCCTGGCCCTCACCGGACAGGTGCGCGCCCTCGCGGAAACCTACCTGAACACCTTCGCCACGAACCTGCAGGTGGACCTGGACGGGCGCTTCACGCGCATGGAGGACACCGCCTACATGCAGCTCCTCCATTCCGTGCAACGGCAGGTCACGGGGGCGCAGCTCTCGGCCGCGGCCTGCATGAACACCCAGGTCTACATCCCCCGGGGACCCACCAGCGTGCGCCAGTTCTGGGCGATGATGCCCTACGAGAACGGCCTCGTCCGCCTCCGGGTCACCGGGGAGCAGGTCCGGAAGTATCTCGAGCACGCCGCGCGCTACTACAACTACCCCCACCTGCCCGACCTCTACACCCGGGGCTTCGCGGGCTACAACTTCGACACCCTCGACGGCGTCTCCTACGCCCTGGACATCAGCCGCCCCCCCGGCGAGCGCGTGGTCAGCCTGGCCTACAACGGCCAGCCCGTGCGCCCGGACCAGACCTTCACCCTGGCCCTCAGCTCGTACCGCTACTACGGGGGCGGCGGCTACCGCGCCGCGGTGGGCTGGACCGCGGAGCCCGAGGCGGTGTTCGACGCCGGCCTGCGCAACGACCTGCTGGCCTACGTCCTGAGTCGTCCCGCCCTGGCGCCCGCCCCGGCGAGGAACTGGCGGCTCGTCCCCTCCCTCGACCGGGAGCGGATCCTGCAGTTCCGCCGCTGAGGCCGCCCTTCAGCGGACGGCGACGGTGGCGAGGCCCCCGCCCGGCTTGGCGAAGAAGGCCGTGCTGTCGTGGATGCCCACCAGCACGTGCCCTTCCGCGAGCCCTGTGGGGAGGAACTCCAGGGCGCTCTGGCTGAGGTCGAGGCGCGCCAGCAGGGCGCCGTTCATCTTGGCCTCGGGCACCTGCCGGCCCGTGACGCTGGCGTAGGCGAGGTTCTTCCCGGTCCAGGTGACCAGCGGGCCCCGCTCCGAGTCCCCCAGGATCAGGTCGGGGGCGGCGATCCCATTGAAGGAGAAGGCGGTCTGGCCGATGACCTTGCCCTTCCCTCCATCCACGACGGTCAGGGGCAGGGAGACGCCCCCGGCCAGGAGCACCTGCCCGTCGTCCGTGACGGCGATGCGGTACGTGGTGGCCGGCCCGCCGCGCTTGGGCTTGGCCCCGTAGGACCAGAGCACGCGGCCGGCCCGGTAGTCCCGCTTCTCCAGGTAGGGCTCCGCCCCCCGGAAGGCCAGGACGAGGCCCTTCACGTCCCAGGCGAGGTCGCAGACATCCCCCGGAAGTCGCTCCTTGGCCCCCACCTTCCCGGTCTTGGCCTCGACGAGGTTGAGGGTCCCGTCCGAGGCGACGACCCAGGCGTTCCCGTAGATGTCGATGACCCACTTCTCCGGCGCGCCCTCCAGGCGGGCCAGGGACACCGAGCCCATCTCGCCGACGTCCCGGCTCCAGGTGCGCAGGGACTGGGTGGCCGCGTCGTAGAAGGTGATGGAGCCGTCCTTGTCCATGCGCGCCCAGCCCGAGGCGCTGCGCATGGGGTCATAGCCCTCCGCGCCCTGGGCGAGCAGGGCGGAGGCGGTCAGGGCGGCAGCGGCAAGGGGGAAGCGCACGATAAACCTCGACAGCTCGACGGAATGGCAAGGGGCGTTCAGTAACGGTATGGACTTGTCCGAAACCCCGCAAGCTGCACGTGAGCCTCGTGATTCGAGCCTTAGGCGAGACCCTGCCGGAATTTTCGGATCCTGGCGACCAGCGCTTCCGGGCTGAGCCCCTCCTCGTCCATGAGCCGCCGGGGGTCCCCGTGGCTCACGATGTGATCCGGGACCGCGCAGCGGAGGACGGGTTTGGCCAGGCCGCCATCCGCCAGGGCCTCCAGCACCGCGGCGCTGAACCCCCCGGGGGCGCAACCTTCCTCCAGGGCGACCACCCCCCGGACGCGGCCCGCCTGCTCCAGGAGGAGGTCGGCGTCCAGGGGCTTGAGGAAGCGGGCGTTCATCACGCCGCAGGCGATCCCCTCCCGCTCCAGGCTCTCGGCCACCTTCAGCGCCGGGGCCACCATGGCGCCGATGGCGGCGATGAGCAGGTCCCCGCCCTCCCGCAGCATCTCGCCCTTCCCCACGGGGAGGGCGGTGATGGTCTCCTCCATCGGCACGCCGAGGCCGTTGCCCCGGGGGTAGCGCACCGCGGCGGGATGGCCGCAGTAGAGGGCCGTCATGAGCATGCGCCTCAGCTCGTTCTCGTCCTTCGGGGCCATGAGGACGATGTTGGGGATGCACCGGAGGTAGGCCATGTCGTAAAGGCCATGGTGCGTGGGGCCGTCGGCGCCGACGATGCCCGCCCGGTCCAGGGCGAAGGTCACGGGGAGGTCCTGGATGCAGACGTCATGGACCACCTGGTCGAAGCCGCGCTGGAGGAAGGTGGAGTAGATGGCCGCCACCGGACGCATGCCCTGGGCGGCCAGGCCGGCGGCGAAGGTCACGGCGTGCTGCTCGGCGATGCCCACGTCGTACATGCGGTCCGGAAAGGCCTTGGCGAAGATGTCGAGGCCGGTGCCGGTGTCCATGGCGGCGGTGATGCCCACGATCTTCTCGTCGTGCTTCGCCAGTTCCACCAGGGCCTTGCCGAACACGGAGGTGTAGCTCGGCGGCGTGGGCTTGGAGGGGTCCACCGCGGGCTTCTTCATCTCCCCGGCCTCGGCGTCGAAGGCCGTGACGCCATGCCACTTCTGGCTGTCCTGGACCGCGGGCTCGTACCCGTAGCCCTTCTTGGTCTGGACGTGCAGCAGGACGGGCCCGTCCTCCATGAGCTTCTTGGCGTCCTGGATGGCCTTCACGGTGGCGTTCACGTCGTGGCCGTTCACGGGTCCCATGTAGCGGAAGCCCAGGTCCTCGAAGAGCAGACCCGGCACCATCAGGCGCTTGATGCTCTCCTCGCTCCACTTGGCGGCCTTGGCCACGTTGCGGGAGACGGATTCCATGGGAATGGCCTTGATGGTGGCCTCGATGCGGTCCCGCCAGCGGTTGTAGTACTGGCCGGACATGAGCTGGTTCAGGTAGCCCTGGAGGGACCCCACGTTGGGGCTGATGCTCATGTCGTTGTCGTTGAGGATGACCAGGAAGCGCTTCGCCTTGAGGTAGCCGGCCTGGTTCAGGCCCTCGAAGGCCATCCCCGCGGTCATGGAGCCGTCGCCGATCACCGCCACGCAGGAATAGTCCTGGTGCTGCATGTCCCGGGCCTTGGCCATGCCAAGGAGGGCCGAGATGCTGGTGCTGGCGTGGCCGGCCCCGAAGTGGTCGTAGGGGCTCTCGTCCCGCTTGAGGAAGCCCGCGAGGCCGTGGTGCTGCCGGAGGGTGGGGAAGCGGTCCTTCCGGCCGGTGAGGATCTTGTGGGCATAGGCCTGGTGGCCCACGTCCCAGATGACGCGGTCCGAGAGGAAGTCGAACTCGTGGAAGAGGGCCACGGTGAGTTCCACCGTCCCGAGGTTCGAGCTGAAGTGCCCGCCGGTCTCGGCGATGGAGTCGATGAGGAAGCGGCGGACATCCTCGGAGAGCTGCTCGAGCTGGGCCGGGGTGAACTGCCGGATCGCCTGGGGCGCGACGAGGGCGTCCAGAAGGGGGTAGCGGCTGGTCACGCGATCCGCGTTTCCAAGTACCTGGCCCATGCCTGCAGCGAGCTGGGACTGGGAAGGGATTGCAGCTGACATACGGCACGCTCCGTGGCTTCCTGCAAAGCCTTGCGGGCACCGTCGAGGCCCAGGAACGCAGGGTAGGTGATTTTACCCTTGCCGGAGTCCTTTCCCGCACGTTTACCGAGGGTCGAGGCGTCCGAGGTGGCGTCCAGGATGTCGTCCTGGATCTGGAAGGCCAGGCCCAGCGCGGCTCCGGCCCCGCCCAGGACCTGCACCTGGCCCTCGTCGCCGCCCCCGAGGATGCCTCCCAATTCGAGGGAGGCCTGGAGGAGGGCGCCGGTCTTGAGCCGGTGGATGGTCTGGAGGTGGGCGAGCCCGAACGCGCGCCCTTCGCGGGTGAGGGCCTCCCCCTCCAGGTCCAGGGCCTGGCCGCCCACCATGCCCCGCCAGCCGGCGGCTCGGGCCAGGACGGCCACCGCGCGGATCCGCCGTTCCGGGGGCGCCTCCCCTTCGGCGGCCAGGACCCGGAAGGCCTCGGTGAGCAGGCCGTCGCCGGCCAGGATGGCGTGTGCTTCGCCGTAGACGATGTGGCAGGTGGGCTTGCCCCGCCGGAGGTCGTCGTCGTCCATGGCGGGAAGGTCGTCGTGGACCAGGGAGTAGGTGTGGACCAACTCGAGGGCGAGAGCCCCGGGAAGGGCCGAGGCGGCCTGCCCGCCCACCGCCTCGGCGGCCAGCAGGCAGAGCACGGGGCGGACCCGCTTCCCGCCCGCGGCGAGGCTGTAGCGCATGGCGTCGGCCAGACGGGCGGCCTCCCCGCCTTCGAAGGGGGCCAGCAGTCGGGCTTCCAGCAGCGGCAGCAGGCGGTCCAGGTCCCGGCGGACGGCCTCCGCCGGACCGCTCACGCCCCCTCCTGCGGGGCGTCGGCGTCCAGGGGCTCGACCCGGTATTCGCCCTGGAGGCCCGCCTTGAGGACTTCCACCCGGCGCTGTGCCTGGGCGAGCTGGGCCTGGAGCTCCTGGCTCAGCTTCACGCCCTCCTCGAAGCGGGCCAGCGCCTCCTCGAGGGAGAGCTGCCCCCCCTCGAGCTGCTGGACCAGGGCCTCCAGCCGGTCGAGGCCGTCATCGAAGGAGGGTGTTGGCTGGCTCATGGCATCCACGCCTTCAGGGGGCGGGTCCGCACGCGCGGCCCCCGCCCGCCGGATCAGAACCTTACTTCGCGAACTGCTTCGCCATCTTCGCGCCCAGGTCCTCCATCTTGTAGCCCTCGGGCAGGGCGAAGGCCGAAGCCGGGATGGGCCCTTCCTTCACCTCGGTGGCCTCGGAGACCATCTCCCCGACGATGGGCATGACGGTGCGGGTCTTCAGGGCGACGCCCTGGATCTTGGCCAGCTCCTCGCCAAGCTTCCGCATGCCCGCGACGCCCGGGCCCGCGGCCTGCATCAGGTTCTTGAGGCGGAGGAACCGCGTGTACGCGACGGCGGACACCGGGGGCTTGAGGGTCGGGTCGTTGCTGGTCTCGACGACCATCTTCCCCATGGTGATGGTGTGCTTCTGGCACACCCGGCCGGCGACCGTCTCCTTCCCGCCCTCGGTGACCGTGACGTCGCCTCCTCCGGCGCCGGGCATCATGGCCAGGACCGCCGGCGGCAGGTTCTTGAACTGGTTGGCCATCCCCTCCGCCATGACCTCCAGGTCGTCCCAGGACATCTTCTGGATCGCCTTCTTCTTGTGGTCGATGGTGTAGGTCACGCCCTTCTCGTAGTCCACCAGGGTGTCCGTGCCGAGGGCGGGATTGTTGTGGCGCATGAACTTGGAGGACCACATCTGGGTCTGGGGGCCGGCGCCCACCTTGCCTGAACCGGTCATGGAGATGGTGAGGTCGCCGGCCAGGGCCTGGGCCGCGAGGGCGATCGAGAGGGCGGCCAGCTTGACGGTACGGAACATGATTGCCTCCGGAGGTACCAGGGAAGGGTAGCCCGCGGGCGGGCTGGTCGGCCAGTCCTGTAATCTCAAGGCCGGGGAGGCATTCATGGCGCGTGTGCTGGTGGTGGACGACAGCCGGGAGACTTGCGACCTCCTGGAGGAGCTCCTCGGCGAGCTCGAGCTGGAGGTGGTCAAGGCGACGCGGCCCGACGACGCCGTCCAGAAGCTCAACGGCGGCGGCTTCGACCTGATGCTGTCGGACATCAACCTGGAGGCCCGCCTCGACGGCCTGGACCTTCTGCGGGTCGCCAAGCCCCTCGGCGTGGAGACCATCCTCCTCACGGGCTTCGGCACCATCGAGAAGGCCTTGGAGGCCGTCCGGGAAGGGGCCTTCGACTTCCTCTCCAAGCCTTGGAACAACGAGGAGCTGAAGGCCCTGGTGAAGCGGGCGCTTGTGCGCAAGGAGGGCAGCGGCCAGAAGACGGCGCCCAAGGCCCCCCGCAGCGTGATGATCGGAAGCAGCCCCAGGATGATGGAGGTCTACAAGACCATCGCCTCCCTCCAGAACAGCCGGGCCACGGTCCTCATCATCGGCGAGAGCGGCACAGGCAAGGAGCTGGTGGCCCAGACCATCCACCAGAGCAGCGACCGCAAGGACCGGCCCTTCGTGGCGGTGAATTGCGGCGCCCTCACCGAGACGCTCCTCGAATCCGAGCTCTTCGGGCACGCGAGGGGCTCCTTCACCGGCGCCATCAGCGACAAGAAGGGCCTCTTCGAGGAGGCCAGCGGCGGGACCATCTTCCTTGACGAGATCGGGGAGACCTCCCCCAGCTTCCAGGTGCGCCTGCTGCGGGTGCTCCAGGAGCAGGAGGTCCGCAGGGTTGGGGCCAACAAGACGGTGAAGGTGGATATCCGCGTCATCGCCGCCACCAACAAAGACCTGGCCCAGCTCGTGAAGGAGGGGCGCTTCCGGGAGGACCTCTACTACCGCCTCAGCGTCGTGGAGATCCGCGTCCCCCCGCTCCGGGAACGCTGGACCAAGGACGAGAAGGGCCGGGTGGTCTCGGACATCTCCCTCCTCCTGGACCACTTCCTCGCCGAGGCCTCCCAGAAGGACCGGGTCGAGTACGGGATCCGGCCCGACGCCCGGATGCAGCTCGAGGCCTACTCCTGGCCGGGCAACGTGCGCGAGATGGCCAACGTGGTGGAGCACCTCACCCAGTTGAGCCGCGGACGGGAAATCACCCCCGAGGACCTCCCCGCCAAGGTGAAGGAGGAGAACCGAGGCAAGGATCTCCGCGCACCCATGGCTCCCGCGCCCCTGCTGGAGCTGATCGACGGCTGGAACCACCTTCCCAGCCTGGACGAATTGGAGAAGCGGTACATCCAGGTCCTCCTCAAGCACGAGGCCCGGAAGAGCCGCATCGCGGAGATCCTCGGGAAGGACCGGACGACCCTCTACCGGAAGCTCAAGGACCTGGGTCTGGGGGATGGCGAGGAGGGGAACGGCGGATGATGCAATTTTGCATCATGATGCACCACGCAACAGCCCGCCGCCCTTTAGGCAAGAGTTAAGCCTAAATTTATCAATTTAAACTTTCTTGGCTCGCCTCCTGCTTTAAGGAGGGATTCCGGCCGTGCCGGTCACCCTTTTTTAGGAGAAACCCATGAACAAGCTCGCTGCCCTGCTCGTGGCTGCCGCGCTCGTCAGCCCCGTCTTCGCCGGCGACAAGGCCCCGGAGAGCAAGCCCGAGGCCAAGAAGGTCGAGACCAAGAAGCCTGCCAAGAAGGCCGATGAGAAGAAGGACGAGGGCACCAAGAAGTCCGCCCTCAGCCTGGACGACAAGAAGGCCGCCCCCAAGGCCGACGACAAGAAGGCTGCATCCAAGGCCGAGGAGAAGAAGGCCGAGGCCGCTCCTGCCGCCGAGGGCAAGAAGCACCCCAAGAAGCACAAGAAGGCCGCCAAGGCCGAGGCCGCTCCTGCCAAGTCCGCCCTGAGCCTGGACGACAAGAAGGCTGCCGCCCCCAAGGCCG
>JABLTH010057207.1_pt1 | contig 28430 bp, 28 predicted proteins | sample 7875711 | NCBI WGS metagenome assembly JABLTH01 (sample SAMN14941262, study PRJNA633318) | bioreactor metagenome | isolation source: bioreactor | place: China | collected 2019-03-05 | reverse complement strand
GCTGGCCTGACTCTCGGTACGGCTGGACAGGTCAGAGTTGCCCGACGCGATCTCGGCGCTCGCCGTGGCCACACCCTCGGCTCCCTGACGCACCGTCGCAACAACACTGGACAGGCTGTCCTGCATGGACTTGAGTTGCGCCATCAAACTGCTGCTGTCCCCAGCACTCAGGGCGATCGGTGTCGACAGGTCGCCTGCCGCCACGGCGCGTGCCACCGCAGTGGCAACGCTTGGATCGCCCCCAAGCTGCAATCTGACACCTCGACTCAACCAAAGCCCCGCGCCGATGCCAGCGCCGCACAACAGCAGCATGACGATGACACCGCTGTAGACGACGCGCTTGCCGTCCACCAACGCCGCCGTGGAAACGACATCGCTGTCGCTGCCTATCTTCTTGACCGCCTCTTCCAGCAGCTTCACTGGTTCGCGATCAATGCCTTGGACCGCGGCGTCTCCGGCGCTGGGGTCCAAGTTGGCCGCCTTGAACGCATCAAAGCCCTTACGGTAGCCTTCCCCCATCTTGGCATGTGCCTGGATGAACCGGGTGAGAAGGGTTTTGCTATCGCCGACGGGCAATTCGGCTTGCAGCTTGCGCGCCTTTTCCGCCACCAGGCTCTCCTGCTGGCCAAAGGCGTTCCAGTACTTCTCAAGATTCTTCGGATCCTTGCCGCGCAGCAAGGTGTTCTTCCACTCCTGCACCTGATTCTTGAACCCCGACGCGAGTTCGCCCACGGCGACGGCTTGACGAGAGTGTTCGGCCACCTCCGTTTCGTAAATGCTGAGCGATCGGCTCAGGCCATAGAAGCCGATCAGTGCGGCCACCAGCATCGCGAGCATGGCCGAGGCAAAAGCGAGTGTCAGTTTGCGACTGAGTTGCATGGTATGGATCTCTCAATGGAGGATGGTTGTGCAGCGCACCGCACAGCGTACCTCAAGGCGCAAGCATGAGGCGTCCCCACGGGCTCGCCAATTGGTGAATACGTGTAACTCTGTCTCATTTGCTACACTTTGCCCATGTTCATTCATCGCGTCATCAGCACGGGTCTTAGCGACCGGGGAGCCTGGCCCTGGCGTCGCTGGCTTTGCGCTCGCACCTGACCAGCGCACCCCGTTTTCGCGTCCTGCGACCTGCCACGCAGGCCTTCCGAATGAACGCGGCGCTCGACCCATCCGACCGCCGTAGCACCCGGCCCACCACGCCGGTGAGCACCTTGAAAGGTATTTCCCGTGATTTCCGAAACCGAATTCGATCGTCTGCGGACCCAGGGCTACAACCGCATTCCGCTGATGCTGGAAGCGTTTGCCGACCTGGAGACGCCGCTGTCCCTCTATCTCAAGCTCACCCGGGACGCCGACCAAGCCGGTGAACCCGCTGCCTACAGCTTTCTGCTGGAGTCGGTGGTGGGTGGCGAGCGCTTTGGCCGCTACAGCTTCATCGGCCTGCCGGCACGCACCCTGCTGCGCGCGCGTGGCTTTGGCGACGAAGCGATCACTGAAGTCGTCACCGACGGCGTGGTGGTGGAGACCTCCCGCGCCAATCCGCTGGACTTCCTGGCCGAGTATCAGCAACGTTTCCAGGTGGCGCTGCGACCTGGGCTGCCGCGCTTTTGCGGTGGACTGGCCGGCTACTTCGGCTACGACACCGTGCGTCACATCGAGAAGAAGCTCGTGCATACCTGCCCACCCGACACCCTGGGTTGCCCGGACATCCTGTTGCTGCAGTGCGAGGAACTGGCCGTCATCGACAACCTCAGCGGCAAGTTGCACCTGATCGTCTACGCGGACCCCGGTCAGCCCGGTGCCTATGCGTCGGCAACGCGACGGCTGCATGACCTCAAGGAGCGCCTGGCCGAACCCGTGCGAGCGCCCTTGGTCAAACCCACGCAGAGCCACCCGGGCCAGCGCAGCTTCGCCAAGGAAGACTATCTGGCCGCCGTGGAACGCACCAAGCGCCTGATCGAGGCTGGCGACTTCATGCAGGTGCAGGTGGGGCAACGCATCCACAAGCGTTACACCGAGTCGCCGCTGAGCCTGTACCGCGCGTTGCGCTCGCTGAACCCCTCGCCCTACATGTACTACTACCACTTCGGCGACTTCCACGTGGTAGGTGCGTCGCCCGAGATTCTGGTGCGCCAGGAGCAAACTTCTGCCGGACCCAAGGTCACCATCCGGCCCCTGGCCGGCACCCGCCCCCGCGGCGCCACGCCGGAACTCGACCTGGCCGCCGAGCAGGAACTCATCCACGACCCCAAGGAGCGTGCCGAGCATGTGATGCTGATCGACCTGGCGCGCAACGACATCGGGCGCATCGCGCGCATCGGCAGCGTGAAGGTGACGGAGGCGTTTTGCGTGGAGCGCTACAGTCACGTGATGCACATCGTGAGCAACGTGGAAGGCCTGCTCAACGACGGCATGACCAGCATGGACGTGCTGCGTGCCACGTTCCCCGCGGGCACCCTGACCGGCGCGCCCAAGGTGCACGCCATGGAACTGATCGACCAGTTGGAACCCGTCAAGCGCGGCCTGTACGGCGGCGCCTGCGGCTACCTCAGCTACGCCGGTGACATGGACGTGGCCATTGCCATCCGTACCGGCATCATCAAGGACCAGACGCTGTACGTGCAGGCGGCCGCCGGAGTCGTGGCCGACTCGGTGCCCGAGCTGGAATGGAAGGAAACCGAAGCCAAGGCCCGCGCGCTGCTGCGCGCCAGCGAGCTGGTGGAGGAGGGTCTGGAATGAGCACGCAACCACAGGGTGCAGGCGCCATGAAAGTCCTGATGATCGACAACTACGACAGCTTCACCTACAACATCGTCCAGTACCTGGGCGAACTGGGCGCACAAGTGGAGGTGTTCCGCAACGACGAGATCACGATCGAGGGCATCGCCGCACGCGCGCCGGACCGTCTGGTCGTGTCGCCCGGCCCATGCTCTCCTGCCGAAGCCGGGATTTCCGTGGCGGCCATCCAGCACTTCGCCGGCAAGTTGCCCATCCTGGGCGTGTGCCTGGGGCACCAGAGCATTGGCGCGGCATTTGGCGCCAGGATCGTGCGTGCACAGCAGCTCATGCACGGCAAGACCAGCGTCATCACCACCACGCGGGAAGGCGTGTTCGCGGACCTGCCGAAACAGTTCACGGTCAATCGATACCACTCCCTGGCCATCGAGCGCGCCTCGTGCCCGGACTGCCTGGCCATCACCGCGTGGACCGACGACGGCGAGATCATGGGCGTGCGCCATCGAACCCTGCCTATCCAGGGCGTGCAGTTCCACCCCGAGTCCATCCTCACTGAGCACGGGCACGCCATGTTGAAGAATTTCCTGGTGCAGCATGTTTGAAGCTGCCGGCCTGGACATTCACCAGTTGGGCTGGTTCGTGATCGCAGGCTGGTTGCTGAACCTGACGCCGGGCCCGGACGTGCTCTACATCGTGACCCATTCGCTGCGTCGCGGCGTGCGGGCGGGCCTGGTCGCGGGACTGGGCATCACCACCGGCTGCTTCGTCCACGTGGCCGCCGCGGCACTGGGCCTGAGCGCCCTGCTGGCCGCGTCCTCCACGGCGTTCACGGTGCTCAAGTGGCTGGGGGCCGCCTACCTGTTGTGGATGGGTGTGCGCATGTTGCTGACGCGTGCCTCGCGCACCGAGGACTCGCCCGCCGTGGCACCGCACGCGCCCGATGCTCGGCCCGACACGCTGACCAGCGTCTTCTTCGGCGGCTTCATGACGAACGTGCTCAATCCCAAGGTCGCGCTGTTCTTCTTGGCCTTCGTGCCGCAGTTCATACCGCCCGGTGCCCACGACAAGGCCCTGGCCTTCGCCCTGCTGGGCACGCTGTTCAACCTGAACGCCATCCCCGTGAGCGTGGGCTACGCGGTGCTCGCCGCCTGGACGGCGCGGCGCATGAGCGTGGTACAGCGCGGCATGCGCGGGCTTCAGCGAGCAGCCGGTCTGATGTTCATCGGCTTTGGCGTGCGCCTGGCAATGTCGGACAATCCCACCCGTTAATCCCATTTCTTGGTCCTGCCATGACACACCAGATCACGCCCCAGGAAGCGCTGCAACGCACCATCGAGCACCGCGAGATATTTCACGACGAGATGCTGCACCTGATGCGCCTCATCATGAATGGCGAGATGTCGCCCGTGATGATGGCCGCGCTCATCACCGGACTGCGCGTGAAGAAGGAAACCATTGGGGAAATCACCGCCGCCGCGCAGGTCATGCGCGAGTTCTCGACCAAGGTGGCGGTGGCGGACAAGAAGCACCTGGTGGATATCGTCGGCACCGGGGGCGACGGCTCGCACACCTTCAACATCTCCACCTGTTCGATGTTCGTGGCCGCCGCCGCGGGCGCCAAGGTCAGCAAGCACGGTGGGCGCAGCGTCAGCAGCAAGAGCGGCAGCGCCGACGTGCTGGAGAGCCTGGGGGTCAACATCAACCTCGCGCCGGAGCAGATCTCACGCTGCATCGAGGAGGTGGGGCTGGGCTTCATGTTCGCACCCAACCACCACCCGGCCATGAAGAACGTCGCCCCCGTACGCCGCGAACTGGGCATCCGCACGATCTTCAACATCCTGGGTCCACTGACCAATCCCGCAGGGGCCCCCAACATCCTGATGGGCGTGTTCCACCCGGACCTGGTGGGCATCCAGGTACGTGCGTTGCAGCGCCTGGGCGCGGAACATGCCGTGGTGGTGTACGGCAAGGATGGCATGGACGAAGTGAGCCTGGGCGCCACCACGCTGGTGGGCGAACTCAGGAACGGGGAGGTGCGCGAGTACGAGATCCACCCCGAGGACTTCGGCTTCACCATGGCCAGCCACCGCGCCCTGCGCGTGGAAACCGCCGAGGAATCCAAAGCCATGCTGCTGGGGGTGCTGGATGACCAACCTTCGGCTGCGCGCGATATCGTGATCCTGAACGCCGGCGTGGCCCTGTACGCCGCCAACGTGGCCGAATCCATGCAGGACGGCATCGCGCGGGCCCGCTCGGCGCTGGCCGGCGGAGGCGGCCGGCGCAAGCTGGACGAACTCGTCGCCGCGACCGCCCAGACGACGCCCTGACCCCCGATACGTCGGTTCAAAAGCACAAATTTGACCGTGTTTTCTGGTCAAACTCGGCTTTTGGAACTGCGTGTTTGCCGTATTCTCAAGCACAATAGTCCAAGGACCGCATGATGGCGTCGGGCCGGGGTTCGGCCTCCTTGCCATCGCAGCCCTGGGCCACCTTCCACCAGACGGTACGCTGAACCTGTCAGAGTCACGACTATGTTTGTTCTTGTCGGTTACGCCATTTCACTGGCCTGCATCTTCGGCGTGTACATCTTTCACGGTGGCAACATCGGCGTCATTCTCAAGGCTTTGCCGTTTGAGATGGTCACGATTTTCGGCGCCGCGGGTGGTGCCTTCGTGGTCAACAACCAACCCAAGGTGCTCAAGGCAGTGTTGGCGGCTGTACCCCAGGCGCTCAAGGGGTCCAAGTTCACCAAGGCACGCTATATGGAACTGCTGGCCCTGCTGTACGACGTGCTGCAGAAGGCACGCAAGGAAGGCCTGATGGCCATCGAAAAGGATGTGGAAGCGCCGCACGAGTCCGCGCTGTTCAAGAAGCACCCCGTCGTGGGCAGCGATCACCACGTGGTCGAGTTCATGACCGACTATCTGCGCATGATGGTGTCGGGCAACCTGAACGCCCACGAAATCGAGTCCTTGATGGACAGTGAAATCGAAACCCACCATCAGGAAGCACATGCCCCGGTGGCCGCCATCTTGCGACTCGCCGGCGCCCTGCCCGCCTTCGGCATCGTGGCGGCGGTGCTGGGTGTGGTCAACACCATGGGATCGGTGGGTCAGCCTCCCGCCATCCTGGGCGCCATGATTGCGTCGGCGCTGGTCGGTACCTTTCTGGGCATTTTGCTGGCGTACGGCTTCGTGGAGCCGCTGGGCGGATTGCTGGAGCAGAAGATGGAAGACGCCTCCAAGGAGTTGCAATGCATCAAGACCACACTGTTGGCCAGCATGCAGGGCTACAACCCGACCACGGCCATCGAGTTCGGACGCAAGGTGCTGTTCTCGACCGACCGTCCGAGTTTCATTGAGCTTGAAAGTCACGTTCGCGGCAAGAAATAGCGCGGCCGAACCCAGTCATGGCTACCGACGGCAAAAAGCTCCAGCCCATCATCATCAAGCGCGTCAAGAAGGCGGGGCACGGTGCGCACGGAGGCGCCTGGAAGATCGCCTACGCCGACTTCGTGACCGCCATGATGGCGTTCTTCCTGCTGATGTGGCTGCTGGGGTCCACGGCGCAAGGTGATCTGAAAGGCCTGTCCGACTATTTCAGTGCACCGCTGAAGGTCGCTCTGCCCGGGGGCAGTGGTGCCGGTGAAAGCTCCAGCATCACGCCAGCTGGTGGTGTCGACCTGAGCCGGGCCGCGGGGCAGGGGCGCCCCTCGGAATCGTCGATGGGCTCCAAGAAGCAGGCGGCCGAGGCAGCCAAGGCCGAACTGGCCCGCCAGGATGCCAAGCGCATGGCCGCGTTGCAGGCCAAGATCGAAGGCATGATTGCCAACTCCCCCAAACTCAGCGAGTACCGATCCCAGATTCGCATGGAGGTCACGCCCGACGGGCTGCTGATCCAGATCGTGGATGACCAGAACCGCCCCATGTTCGACAGCGGCAGCGCAGTGGTCAAGACCTACATGCACGACATCCTGCGCGAAATCGGCTCGGCGCTCAACGGCATCGAAAACCGTGTCAGCCTGGCCGGTCACACCGATGCCACGCCCTACGGCGGGGGCGTGCGCGGCTACAGCAACTGGGAGTTGTCGGTGGATCGCGCCAATGCCTCGCGCCGCGAACTTGTGGCGGCCGGCCTGCCCGACGAACAACTGGCCCGCGTGGCCGGGTTCGCCGCGACCAATCTGCTGGAGGAGGCCAATCCCCGCAGTCCGGCGAACCGGAGAATTAGTATTACCATCATGACCCGGGAAGCGGAAGAACGACTGCTCAGCCGCCGGCCGGTCGCCCCCGCGGTGCCGGCGGAATCGGCGACGTCCCCGGCAGCCGCGGCTTCCGCGCCGGGGCATTGATGGGCACGTTACCATTCGAGTTCGCGACTGCTGTACGGCCCTTACGAAAGTCTTATTTACATGGCAAACGATCTCCGATTCCTGATCGTCGATGACTTCTCCACCATGCGACGCATCGTGCGCAACCTGCTCAAGGAGAGCGGCTACACCGACGCAGACGAGGCGGAGGATGGCGTGGTGGCGCTGAACAAGCTGCGCAGCGCCAAATTTGACTTCGTCGTGTCGGACATCAACATGCCCAACATGAATGGCTTCCAGCTGCTCTCGGAAATCAAGAAGGACGACAAGCTCAAACACCTGCCGGTGCTGATGGTGACCGCCGAGGCCCGCAAGGAAGACATCGTCGCCGCGGCCCAGGGCGGCGCCGCAGGCTATATCGTCAAGCCCTTCACCAAGGCGACGCTGGAGGACAAGGTTTCCGGCATCTTGAAGAAGCTCGGGATCGGAGGCTGACATGCAGACCCCTGAGCCGACAGCCCCCGCTCCCGCGGGCGCCGACCCCGCCGACGTGCATCACAAGATTGGCCTGCTGACACGGCAGTTGCACGACGCACTCAAGGGCTTGGGTTACGCCGATTCGCTACGCGGGGCCGTGGACGAGCTGCCCGACGCCAAGAGCCGTCTGTCGTACATCGCGCGACTCACCGGCGAAGCCGCTGACAAGGTGCTCAACCGCGTCGAACTGGCCAAGGCGCAGCACGATCATCTGTCGGCCGAAGCCCAACGTATCGAGGAACTGCTCAAGAAGGACCCCGTCGCCGCGGTGGCCAGGGGACATGTGCTGAACTTCGCCCACGATGTGCAGAAGAGTTCCAGGGAGGTGGACCATCACCTCACGGAAATCATGATGGCGCAGGACTTTCACGACCTCACCGGTCAGGTGATTTCGCGCGTGGTCAACCTCACATCCTCCATCGAGGAGCAGTTGGTGCGCCTGCTGATCCTGACCGCGCCTGCAACGCAAGGCGGACACGAAGCGCCCAAGGGTTTGTCCGGTCCCGTGGTCAACCCCGAAGGCAATCCGGACGTGGTCACGGACCAGGCCCAGGTTGACGACTTGCTGGCCAGTCTGGGGTTCTGACATCCATGCATTTCCCGCTCGTGAATAGCGGGTCAAACGCAGCCTTTATCGAGCTTTAGTTCCCGGACTGTTTTCCGACAATGGGGTCACTTCAACGGTGCACCCCACATGGACTCCAGTCAGGATCGCAACCTTCCCGCGTCACAACGCAAGCTGCAAAAGGCTCGCGACGACGGTCAGGTCACCCGTTCCCGTGATCTGGGCAACCTCGCCGTCCTCGGCACCGGGGCCTTGACCATGCTGATGCTGGCACCGATGGTGCTCGACCAGTTGAAGCACGCCCTGTCCCAGCAACTCACCTTCAACGCCAGCACCGTGCGTCAAACCGCAGACGTGCTGTTGCGCCTGCAGGACGCCACGCTCACCGGCCTGGGCGTGAGCACGGTCTTTGCCCTGGTCATTCTGCCGGCAGTGATCATCAGCACGATCGCCACGGGTGGTTGGGTGCTGAGTCTCAAGCCCCTGATGCCGGACTTCAGCCGCATCAACCCCCTGTCCGGCTTTGGCCGATTGTTCTCGCGTGAGCAGTTTGCCCACGTGGCCAAGCTTCTGCTCATGACGGGTGCGCTGGTGGCCGTGGCGGCCAGCTTCTTCATGTCCAACCTGGACCGCGTGGCCGGGCTGGTGATGCAACCCTCCGTGGCAGCATTGCCCGAGCTGGGGCGCTGGATCACCGCTGGCGTAGGTCTGCTGCTGCTGGTGGTGCTGGCGCTGGCCGCGGTGGACGTGCCCCTGCAAGCCTTCATGTTCAAGTCCCGCATGCGCATGTCGCACGAGGAAGTGAAGCAGGAACACAAGGAATCCGAAGGCAACCCGATGATGAAGGGCAAGCTGCGAGCCCGCCAGCGCGAGATCGCCCAGCGCAACAGCGTGGGCGCCGTGCCCAAGGCCGACTTCGTGGTCATGAACCCGACGCACTTCGCGGTGGCATTGAAGTACGACGAATCCCGGATGGGCGCCCCCCAGGTCATATCCAAAGGTGCCGATCTGCTCGCCCTGAAGATCCGTGACCTGGCCAAGTCGCACAAGATCCCCGTGCTTCAGTCGCCCATGCTGGCGCGCGCCTTGTACACGCACGCCGAGTTGAACCAGGAAATCCCCGCCAAGCTGTACACCGCCGTGGCCCAGGTGCTGGCCTACGTGTACCGGCTCAAGGCCGCCCTGCAGGGTGAAGGCCCCATGCCCGATCCGTGCCCGCAACCCTTCGTTCCACCAGAGATGGACCCCTTCACTTCCAGCCCCCTTGAGGTGGTGCACGCATGAACGCGCCGATGCAAACAATGCAGCAGTGGCTCGGCCGCAACGCGACCCTGGTCAATGGCGCCGCGGCGCCGCTGCTGGTGGTCGCCATCCTGGCGATGATGGTTCTTCCCATGCCGGCGTGGCTGTTGGATACGTTTTTCACGCTGAACATCGCCGTCGCACTGATGGTGATGATGGTCGCGGCCTACATGCTCAAGCCGCTGGATTTCGCCGCTTTCCCCACCGTGCTGTTGTTGTCCACCCTGATGCGCCTGTCGCTCAACGTGGCCTCCACCCGCGTCGTGCTGCTGGACGGCCACACCGGTCCGGCTGCCGCCGGGCACGTGATCGAGGCCTTCGGCCATTTCCTGATCGGCGGCAACTTCGCCGTGGGCCTGATCGTGTTCGCCATCCTGGTGGTCATCAACTACATCGTCGTGACCAAGGGTTCGGAGCGCATTGCCGAGGTGTCGGCGCGCTTCACCCTGGACGCCATGCCCGGCAAGCAGATGGCCGTGGACGCGGACCTGAACGCGGGGCTGATCGATGAACAGGAAGCCAAGCGCCGGCGCGCGGAAGTGGCCGATGAAGCAGACTTCTTCGGCTCCATGGACGGCGCCTCCAAGTTCGTGCGCGGCGACGCCATCGCCGGCATCCTGATCCTGCTCATCAACATCATCGGCGGCTTTGCCGTGGGCATGTTCCAGCATGACCTGTCCGCCTCCAAAGCCGCCGACACCTATATCCTGCTGGCCGTGGGCGACGCGCTCGTGGCGCAGATCCCTGGTTTGCTGATCTCGGTGGCCGCCGCCATGGTGGTATCGCGCGTGGGCAAGGACCGCGACATCGGTGGCCAGATCGTGACACAGATGTTCGTCTCACCCCGCGTGCTCGGCATCACCGGCAGCATTCTGATCCTGCTGGGCATCGTGCCGGGCATGCCCCATGTCGTGTTCCTCACGATGGGCACGCTGCTCGTCTACGGGGCCTGGGTCATCTCACGGCGCCCGCCCCCCGCGCCACCGGTGGAGGAAACCAAAGCACCACACGACGGCGAGGCCACCTGGGACGACCTGCAGCCCGTGGACCTTCTGGGACTGGAACTGGGCTACCGACTGATCGCGCTGGTGGACAAGAACCGCCAGGGCGACCTGCTGGCGCGCATCAAGGGCGTTCGCAAGAAGTTCGCGCAGGAGGTCGGCTTCCTGCCACCAGCCGTGCATGTGCGCGACAACCTGGAACTCAAACCCAGCGGCTACCGCATCACGCTGCGCGGCGTGGTCGTGGGCGAAGGAGAAGCCTTCCCCGGCATGTATCTGGCCATCAATCCCGGCGGCATCAGCACACCACTGATCGGTACAGCCACCACGGACCCGGCATTCGGCCTGCCGGCCCACTGGATCGATGAACGTCAGCGCGAACCCGCACAAATGGCAGGGTTTACCGTCGTTGATTCGGAAACCGTGATGGCCACGCATTTGTCACACTTGATGCAGGTGCAGGCGGCCAGGCTGCTCAGCCGCACAGAGACCCAGCAACTCGTGGAACACGTCGCCCGGCTGGCACCCAAATTGATCGAGGAAGTCGTACCCAAAATGGTGTCCATCGCCACCTTCCAGAAAGTGCTGCAACTGCTGCTGGACGAAGGTGTTCACATCCGCGACATCCGCACCATCATCGAATCCCTGGCCGAACACGCCAGCACGGTCACCGATCCCGTGGAACTGGCGCGGCGCATCCGCATCGCGCTCTCGCCGGCCATCGTGCAGCAGATCTACGGCCCGGTGCGTGAACTCAATGTGATCGCCATCGAGCCCAACCTGGAGCGGCTGCTGATGCAGGCTCTGGGAGGCTCCGGCGGGCCCGCGCTGGACCCGGCGATGGCCGAACTGCTGACCAAGTCGGCTGCGGACGTGGCGCAAAGGCAGGAGGAGATGGGCGTGCCCGCCTGCCTGCTGGTGCCCGATGCCATCCGCAATGCCATCGCGCGTCTGGTGCGCCGCATGGCTCCGCGCCTGCAGGTGCTGGCGCACAGTGAAATCCCTGAAACCCACACGATCCGCATAGGGCCGATTCTTCGAGGCGCAACATCATGAACATCCAACGATTCCAGGCCCCCACCGCCCGCGAAGCACTCACGCTGGCGCGCCAGGCGTTTGGGGAAGGCACGCTGATCCTGTCCAACCGCCCCACTGCCAATGGCGTCGAGGTGGTCGCCACCGCCGAGGAATCGCTGGCCACCCTGGCCCCTGCGTTGCAAAAGGCCACCCCCGACCGAACATCCGGCACGCGCCAGCCGGCCAGCCCCGCCAGCGCGCGAAGCAGCGTGGGACAAGACACGGAGGACATGGCCATGAGCACCCTGTCGTTCCAGAGCTACGTGCGGGAACGCATGCTGCGCCGCCGCCAGGAGGAGCGCGGCGAAGTGCCCGTCCCGCAACAGCAGCGCGCACAGGCCGCGCAGGCGGCCCCCACGCCCCAGCGCGCCCTGCACGCCGATTTGCTCCAGACCCTGCAACCGTCAACGCCCCCAGCCCCCGCGCCGGCGCGCTCCGCAGCACCGGCACCCGCAGCGGCGCAGGCGCAAGCGCAGGCTGCCGTCATGGCGTCCCAGGGCATCGTCAGCGAGCTTCAGGCGATGAAGGAGATGATCGAAGAACGCTTCAATACGCTGTCCTGGCTGGGGCAGGCACGGCAGGACCCCATCCAGTCCAACCTCATGCTCAAGCTTGTGCGCGCCGGCTACTCCCCCTCGTTGTCACGCGCCGTGCTGGAACGCCTGCCCAAGAGCGTGGACGCCGCACACGCGCTGCGCTGGGTCATGGACGTGCTGGAACGCAATTTGAAAACCGACATCGGCGAACCGCAACTGCACGAGGAAGGTGGCATCTTTGCCTTGGTAGGCTCCACCGGCGTGGGCAAGACCACGACCGCGGCCAAGCTGGCGGCCCAGTGTGTGCGCACCCATGGCGCGAACAGCGTGGGGCTGATCACGCTGGACACCTATCGCGTGGCCGCGTTGGAGCAGTTGCGCGGGTACGGACGCCAACTTGGCATCGTGGCGCATCTGGCCCACGACCGAGCGGCTCTCCAGGACCTGCTGAACCTGTTGGCCGGCAAGAAGATGATCCTGATCGACACCGCCGGCCTTGCGCCGCACGATCCGCGCAAGCGTGACATGGTGGACGATGCTTTGGACCTCCCCGGCATCAGACGCCTGCTGGTCCTCAATGCGGGCGGGCACGGTGACGCCCTGGACGACACCCTTGCCGCGTTCAGGATTGACGCCCCGCAGCAGGTCTTGCTCTCCAAGGTGGACGAGGCCGTCAAGCTGGGTCCGGCGCTGGACGCGATCATCCGCCACCAGGCCACCGTGCGCGGTGTGTGCAACGGCCAACGTGTGCCGGAAGACTGGGAACGCGCCGATCCGGGCAAGCTGGTGCGGGTTTCCATGCAGACCTCCGGCAAGTCCGCCTTCGACCCCAAGGCTGACGACCTGAGCTACTACTTTTCGCCAGCCACCGCGCCACAGCCTTACCAAGGCACCCTGAATGCATAATGAATCGTCCCTGGATGATGTCCTGTCGTTTGCCCGGAGTCACTGATGTACACCGCTAAAGGCCATCTCGACCGCGAAGCCACGCTGCGCCAATACGTGCCCCTGGTGCGCCGCCTGGCGCACCACATGATCGCCAAGCTGCCCCCCAGCGTGGAAGTGGATGACCTGATCCAGGTGGGCATGATCGGCTTGGCCGAAGCTCTGAGCCGCTACGAGGCCACGCAAGGCGTGCAGTTTGAAACCTTCGCCACCCAGCGCATTCGCGGCGCCATGATCGACGAACTGCGCGAGGGCGACTGGATGTCGCGCGGCGGACGCAAGAGCCAGAAGGACATCGAGGAGGCCGTGCGCAAGCTGGAACACCAGCTGGGCCGCAGTCCCATGGAGTCGGAAATCGCCACCCAGTTGGGCATGAGCCTGGATGGCTACCAATCCCTTCTGGGCAAGGTGCGCGGTACGCAACTGGTGTATCTGGAAGACATGGCTCGGGGTGACGACTCGGAGGAAGGATTCCTGGACCGCTACGTCAGCGACAGCGACATCGACCCCATGAACGTGCTGCGCGACCAGCGCATCCGGGAGTCACTGGTCAACGCCATCAAGAGCCTGCCCGAGCGCGAGCAGTACATCATGAGCATGTATTACGAGCACGACATGAACCTCAAGGAAATCGCCGCCGTGCTGGACATCACCGAGTCGCGCGTGTGCCAGCTGCACAGCCAGTCCGTGGCGCGGCTGCGGGCCAAGATGCGGGATCACTGAGGCTGGCCAGGGTTTCGATCCGGCGCCCGTCGTGGTGTCGGGATGTGCGCCCGACAGCGAACTCCCTTTCTCTTGCGTCGCCAAAGAAAGTGCCTCACCGGCCGTGGCAAAGCCCGGCCGGCGACACGTGCGTGTCCACCCCAACCCGCTTTGCGAATTGTCAACCACACCGCCCCGCGAATCACTAGCCTTCACCTTGATTGACTCGGTTTGTTCTTTCAATGTTTAGGAGATCCAAGATGAACACAATTCGCAAACTCGCGCTGAATCTCACAATCGCCGGAACTGTCTCGGTATTGGCAGTGATGGATCCAGCGCTGGCCCAGGGTTTTCCCAAGGAAGGCAGCTACGATTTCACCGCGTGTCTGGCCGGCACGTCCTCCCTGATCGCCTTCTCCAAGACCCAGGCCGGATACAGTTACGAAGCAACAGGCACGACGCGCAGCAATCCTCCCGGCGGCATGATGGACAACACGTCGGTGCGATGCGTGGGACTGACCACCACCCTGGATGGAAAGAGAACCCAGAACACGTTGTGCGAAACCGTGGACCGCGACGGTGACAAGCAGCTGGCCTCCCTGACCATGGCCAGCGATGGCAAGGTCACCCGCGAAGTTGTTTCGGGTACCGGGAAATTCGAAGGCTTGCAGATGAGTGGTGTTGTGATGCCCTTGGGCCCGTTCCCCACGATCAAGCCTGGAACGTTCCAGACCTGCAACCGTCAGACGGGCACCTACAAAATGAAGTAACCCAGCGGCTGCGGCGCGCGCAACCCGCCGCGGTGTGCCCGAAAGCCCTAGGCCGAAAGGGAAGTGAACGCGGCCACCGTCTTGTCGCCTCGCGTAAAGGCTGCCGCTTGCCGGCCGTAGGTGGTAGGTCCGCTGCTGGGCAGCAGAGTTTGCAGTGAGCGCTGAGTCATGGAGGCCTGACGCGCCAAGCCCTCGCGTGCCAAGGCAAAACCCGCATACAGCTTTTGCAGACGCAAAGGGCGCTGGCTGCCGAACTGCCCGTCGCCAGCACTGTGCGAACACGCGAGAATGGCCTGTTGCAAGGTTTGGCAAGCGGCTTCCAAGCCATCCACTTCTCGTGTGGCTAAACGTTGCGTCACCTGCTCGAGCGCCTGCTCCGCATGCTCCAGGGCTGCGTCAAAGGGCGTGACAGGTGACGAAACAGGATGGGTCATGGATGACTCAGTTGCGCTGACCTCGCAAAATCTCCTCCGCATTCGCCAACATCTTGTCGGCAATGGCTTCGGCGTTGACTTTGAAGGTTCTCTTCTCGATGGCGGTGCGCACGGATTCGACCTTTTTCTGATCCACGTCGGCGGCGGCACTTTGGCGCGCTTGCGCCAGGTTGACCGCCATACGGGACACGGACACCGGCACGCCCTTGTCGGTCGAGGGTTGCTTGGCCGGGGCCGCCTGGACCTCGCGCTCGTTCTTCTCGGGAGCATGGGTGACCGCCGTCCCGGTTCTTTCCGGACGTGCGGTGTTGGTGACAACAGGGATGACGGTGGTAGGGCCTAGTTTCATCACACTCTCCAAGTCGCCCGAGAAAGGCGCTATTGCAGACTGTATCGACGATTTCCATCCAAGCTTTAGCTCATTTCGCAAAAATTTCCGGGCTACAAGGTGATTTTGACTGTATGGGCATCCAGAACCACGCCGGATATCACCTTCCCACCCTCGGTTCGAACCCGCGCTGACTGCCCCACGACACCGTGGCTGATGGCCTGCCCCTGCGCACTGACTCTGAATCCCGCGCCTTCGGCCACGAGTTGAACTGTGGCGCCTGCCTGGAATACCTGTGTAGGCCGTATCATGGCCTGGCGCAGGGACTGCCCAGGCAGCAGCCCGTAGGCGGCCGTCTGGCCCACCCACTGAGCCGCATCCGCCAGAACGGGCGAGGCCTCGCTGGCCCAGTCGACTTCCGATTGCACGGCATCCTCCTCGCGCAGGCTGGCACCCGCCGCCACCGTGCTGCGCAATACCCAGGCTGGACCGAATGCCTTGATCGTCACGGGCAGGAACACATTCCAGCGAGATGGCCCCTCCAGGCAACGCAGGCCGATGCGGGTCTTGCCCCACAGTCGGGTATTGGCGGGCAAGTAGGGTTCAATGCGGCCACACGCCGCGAGACGCAGTCGGCCATCAAGTTGGCCCACGCTCACTTCCATGCGCAGCTTGGCGCCGTCAGCGGCGTTGAAACGGCTCAGCGTCGTGTCCAGCCATCGCTGCGTAGACTCCACCATGCCATCCAACGAAGCCAGTTCCTGCGCTGGTGCAGTTGCCGCCAGGCACCACAGAATGGCACCGCCCAGACGACGGACCAGACGCGCCACGCGAGTGAAAAGTGCATTGCAGTCCATGAAGGTGCTCGTATCAAAATTGCCAGACGCCGCGCCCGCAGGCACCATGGCATCACGCTAGCAACTGTAGGCTCGCGCACGGCGGTCGAAGCGGCGAACAACAGGCTCTTACCCCCGCTGTTTCCCGCATCAAAAATTCAAGTTCTTCCCATAATTTGCCCACGCCCCGAGCCCGGCGGCACTCTGTATCAAGGGCTTTGACTCCGCGAGGTGCGCCATGTTGGACAAATTGACCGGTGATCTGGACTTCCATGCGAAGGCCCTGGTGCTGCGCTCGCAACGCCAGCAACTCATCGCCAGCAACATCGCCAACGCCGACACGCCGGGCTTCGTCGCACGCGACTTCAACTTCCGACAGGCCATGCAAAGCGCCTTGTCCACCGGCTCCCACGGAGGCGGTCCCGCAGCCCAGGGCGGTGTGGCCGGCCTGAGTCCGGTGGCCACCCACGCCGGCCACCTGGGCGCGCGGATGTCGTCGGATCCCACCGTCCCGGCATCGCAGCTGGCCTACGCGGTGCAAAGCCAGCCGAGTATGGACAACAACAGTGTGGACATGGACCGCGAACGCGCCAACTTCGTGGACAACACGGTGCGCTATGAATCCACGCTGCGCTTCATCAACGGCCAGGCCAAGACGCTGCTGGCCGCGATCCAGGGCCAATGACGGCCTGACGCAAGGAGATCGACATGTCCATGTTTTCCATCTTCGGTGTTTCCGGCAGTGCCGTCAGCGCGCAGTCACAGCGTCTCAATGTCGTGGCCAGCAACCTGGCCAATGTCGACACAACCGCCGGGCCTGATGGCCAACCCTACAAGGCGCGCCAGGTGGTATTCCAGACTGCCTTGCTTGGAGCGGACAGCGCCGCGGGCGTGCAAGTCAACGGCATCACCGAAAGCAATGCGCCCGGCCGCAAGGTGCACGATCCGAGCAACCCCTCGGCGGATGCGCAGGGCTACGTCACGCACTCCAACGTGAACGCCGTGGAGGAGATGGTGAACATGATCTCCGCCTCGCGCTCCTACCAGAACAACATCGAGGTGATGAACACCGCCAAGTCCCTCCTGCTCAAGACCCTCCAACTGGGGCAATGAGTCCACTGAAAGCACATCATGGCCAACACGATTGACACGTCCTACAGCACGGCGGCCACCTCCGGCACTGGCAGCAAGGCCAACGCGAACACCGATCCCACGGCTGCGCAGGATCGGTTCCTCACGCTGCTGGTGGCGCAGTTGAACAACCAGGACCCGATGAACCCGATGGACAACGCGCAGATGACATCGCAGATGGCGCAGATCAATACGGTCACAGGCATCCAGCAGGTCAACCAGACCTTGAAAAACATGGCCGAGCAGTTCACTTCGCTGCAGGTGCTGCAAGGCGCCTCCATGGTCGGACGTGACGTGATCGTCAGTGGCTCCACACTGACGCTGAACAACGGCACGGCCAAGGCGGCCATTGATCTGGCGGCCGACGCCGACAGCGTCAAGATCGAAGTCGTCACGCCCGGCGGGCAGGTGGTGGACACGATCAACCTGGGTGCGCAGAAACAGGGCCAGCACAGCTTCGACTGGGCCAGTTCCACCTATGCCAACAGCACGGATCTGAGTTTCCGCATCAAGGCCACCAGCGGGGGCAAGAACGTGCCCGCGTCGCCGCTCACCCAGAGCAAGGTGGTGTCCGTGAGCACCGGCGCCAGCGGTCTGAGCCTGCAGCTGCAGGGACGAACCGACCCGGTTGCCTATGGCGACATCAGGACCATTCTCTGAACCTTCACCCCACGCCAACCGCAGGAGTCCACCATGAGTTTCCAACAAGGTCTTTCCGGGCTGAATGCCTCCAGTCGCAGCCTGGATGTGATCGGCCACAACATCGCCAATGCCAACACCACGGGCATGAAGGCGTCGCGCGCCGAGTTCGCCGAGCTGTACGCATCCTCGCTGGGCTCCAGCGGTGGCAACAATGCGGGCATCGGTGTGGAAGTGAGCAACATCGCGCAACTTTTCACGCAGGGCAACATCAGCATCACGGGCAACTCGCTGGACGTGGCGATCAACGGCAACGGCTTCTACCAACTGGATCTGCCCAACGGAAACCGTGCCTACAGCCGCTCCGGTGAATTCAAGCTGGACGTGAACGGCAACATCGTGACCAACGACGGGTCCAAGCTGCTGGGCATCAACCCGGACCCAACCACGGGCAATATCCTGCCCGGCGGCACGCTCGGCCCGCTGAAGATCCCCTCCGGTGACGGCATCCCGGCAGCGGCCACGACGTCCATCGCAGCCACCCTGAACCTGGACGCGAACGCCGTCATCAACAACGGCGGAAACCCCGCCGCCACGCCGCCGACACTGGTGCCGCCGCTGGCCACCTACGGCACTTCGGTCATCGCCTACGACGGCCAGGGCGTGCCCATCCCGGTGAGCCTGTACTTCACGAAATCGGCGCTGAACACATGGCAGGTCTGGACCAACGACCTCAGCGGCACGGTTCCGCCAGGACCTCCCGTGCAACTGGGTGCCAATATGCAGTTCGACCCGGCCACCGGCAAGCTGGACGCCGCCAGCCCCTGGCAATCGGGGGTGAACATTCCCATGTCGTCGGTCAATGGCGCGCTGGCGACCATTCCCAAGCTGGATCTCTCCAAGGTCACCCAGTTCGGATCCAGCTTTGCCGTCACGAGCCTGTCCCAGGACGGGCAGAAGCCTGGCAAGCTCACAGGCATCAACATCGACGAAAAGGGCGTGATCCTGGGCCGCTACGACAACGGCAAGCAGATTCCCGCCGGTCAGATCCAGCTCGCCACGTTCGCCAACGTGCAAGGCCTGGCGCCGATTGGCGCGGGCAACTGGTTGCGCACGCCGGAATCCGGCGAGCCCGTGTCCGGGTCGCCCGGCGCGGGCAACCTGGGTGCCTTGCGTTCCGGAGCGCTGGAGGACTCCAATGTTGACCTGACCAAGGAGCTGGTGGACATGATGGCGGCGCAGCGCTCCTATCAGGCAAATGCGCAGACCATCAAGACGCAGGACCAGGTGATGTCCACGCTGGTGAACCTGCGGTAAGCGCTGAACTTTCGCACGGAGCCGCGTCATGGACCGTCTCATCTACACATCGCTGTCGGGTGCCAGTGCCGCGGAACAACGCCAGACGGTGCTGGCCAACAATCTGGCCAACGCATCCACCAACGGCTTTCGCGCGGAAGTGGCCATGTTCCGCTCGGTGCCGCTCAACGGCGAGGGCGCCAGCACGCGCGTGTTCGCCCTGACCGCCACCGCTGGCCAGCGCGACGGGCCCGGCTCGATCCAGAACACGGGCCGCCCCATGGATGCCATGGCCGTGGGCAAGGCCTGGTTCGGCATCCAGGGGCTGGACGGCACCGAGGCCTATACCCGCAACGGCGCCTTCGAAGTATCCACCGAGGGCAACCTGGTCACGGGCGGCGGCATGACCGTGCTGTCCGATGGCGGTGCTCCCATCGCGGTGCCACCCGGTGCCTCGCTGACGCTGGGCTCCGACGGCACCATCACCGCGAAGGTGGGCAACCAGCCCGCCAGCGCGCTGGGGCGCGTGAAGATGGTCACCCCCACCGCCGAGGACCCGCTCGTGCGAGGCGACGATGGCCTGTTCCGCGCCCGTTCCGGCGAACCCCTGACGTCCGACCCGAACGCCCGGTTGCAGCCGGGCGCGCTGGACAGCTCCAACGTCAACTCGATCGCAACCATGATCGAGATGATCCAGGCGGCACGCCAGTTCGAGTCGCAGACGCGGCTGATGCAGACCGCGGAATCCAACGACAAGTCGGCCACCCAACTGCTCAGCCTGCAGGGCTGAGGCCCGGTCCGCAGCCCCCTATCGACGTGAACATTTCAGAGGCAACACCATGATCAACTCCCTGTGGATTTCCAAGACCGGCATGGAGGCCCAGCAAACCCAGCTGGATGTCATCTCCCACAACCTGGCCAATGTCTCGACCACGGGCTTCAAGCGCGGCAACGCCGTGTTCGAGGACCTGATGTACCAGAACCTGCGTCAGGTCGGCGCGAACAACACCGACCAGTCGCAATTGCCCACCGGGCTGCACCTGGGCCTGGGCGTGCGCACCGTGGCCACGACGCGCGCGTTCACGCAGGGCAGCCTGCAGCAGTCGGGCAACAACCTGGACGTGGCGATCAAGGGCAACGGCTTCTTCCAGGTGACCCAGCCCGACGGTACCGTCGCCTACACCCGCGACGGCTCTTTCCAGGTGGACTCGCAGGGACGTCTGGTCACCTCCAATGGCCTGCCCATCGCCAATGGCGTCACCATTCCGCCGAACGCGCAGAGCGTGACCATCAGCGCCGAGGGTACCGTCACCGCCATGGTGCCTGGCAACACGGCACCCCAGCCCATCGGCACGATTGCTCTGGCCAACTTCGTGAATCCGGCGGGTCTGGAACCCAAGGGCCAGAACCTGTTTACCGAAACCGCGGCCTCGGGTCAGCCCACCAGCGGCACCCCCGGTGCCAACGGCCTGGGCGCGCTGATGCAGGGCTATCTGGAAACCTCCAACGTGAACGTGGTGCAGGAACTGGTGAGCATGATCCAGACGCAGCGCGCCTACGAGATGAATTCCAAGGCCATCCAGACCTCGGACCAGATGTTGCAAAAGCTCGGCCAACTCTGAGGACGCGACTCATGAACACTCTGGCCCGCTCTCCCTTTCTGCGTGCCGTGCCCTGGGTGCTGGGCCTGGCCTGCGGTGCCTGCTCGGTCATGCCCAAGGCACCCACCGTGGATTTCGTGGACGCTGCCAGCATCCGGCACCCGGTGCCCGGACCGCAGGCAGCCGCACCGGTCACAGGCAGCCTGTTCCAGTCGACCTCCTACCGTCCGGGCTTCGAGGACCGGCGCGCGCGCCTGGTGGGCGACACCGTGACCATCCAGATCGTGGAAAACGTCAGCGCGAGTCAGAAGTCCGCCTCCACCGTGGATCGCAGCGCCAACAACCTGGCCGGCATCACGGCGTTTCCGCTGCTGCGCAAGGCCGACCTGGACAAGGCCGCCATCGGCGCCTCGTCCAGCAATGCGTTCTCCGGCAAGGGTGGCACGGAGAGCACCAACACCTTTTCAGGCGTCATCACGACCACCGTGGCGGACGTGCTGCCCAACGGGCATCTGGTGGTGGTGGGCGAAAAGCAGATCGGCGTGAACCAGAACGTGGACGTGCTGCGCTTTTCCGGCACGGTGGACCCGCGCCAGTTGCAGCCGGGCAGCATCATCGCCTCCACCCAGGTGGCCAACGCCCGTATCGAGTCCAAGGGGCGCGGCGCCCAGGAGGAGGCCCAGACAATTGGCTGGTTGTCGCGCTTCTTTTTGACCGTTCTCCCCTTCTGAGCCGCCGCACAATGTCCTTCCATCGGCCATCCGCCGGACTCCGCACCCCAGGGCTCACGCCATGAACACCTCACCTTGCACCACTCTGCGTCACATGCCTCTTTGGGTCATGGGCCTGTGCCTGGTCCTGGGCCTGTCGTGGGCGACTCCCGCCCATGCCGTGCGCGTGAAGGAAGTGGCCAGCGTGCAAGGCGTGCGCAGCAACCAGTTGACCGGTTTCGGTCTGGTCGTGGGACTGGACGGCACGGGCGACCAGACCACGCAGATGCCCTACACCTCGCAAGGCCTGTCCAACTACCTGCAGCAAATGGGCATCACCCTGCCCGCCAGCGCGGCCTCGCAGCTCCAGCTCAAGAACGTGGCCGCCGTGCTGGTCACGGCGCAACTGCCGGCCTTTGCCCAGCCCGGTCAGACCATCGATGTCAGCGTGTCCTCCATGGGCAACGCGAAGTCACTCAAGGGCGGCACACTCATCACCACGCCGCTCAAGGGTGCGGACGGAGAAATCTATGCCCTGGCCCAGGGCAACCTCGTGGTGGCCGGCGCGGGGGCCGCCGCCGGCGGCAGCAAGGTCCAGGTCAACCACCTGAGCGCCGGGCGCATCCCGGGAGGTGCCCAGGTGGAACGCGCCGTGCCCACACCGCTGCAGGTGGGCGACAGCATCAGCCTGAATCTCAACGCCTCTGACTTTCAGACCGCTCGGCGCGTGGCCCAGGCCATCAACGCGCAACTGGGTGAAGGTCTGGCACGTGCTCTGGATGGGCGCACGGTGCAGGTCAAGGCCCCCACCGACGCGGATGCACGCGTGTCCTTCATCGCCGACCTGGAGGAACTGTCCCTGGAGAGCGCCACGCCAGCGGCCAAGGTGGTGATCAACGCTCGTACGGGTTCCGTGGTGTTGAACCAGGCTGTGACCCTGGGGCCATGCGCCATCGCGCACGGCAACCTGTCCATCAGCATCAGTTCCACGCCCTCCGTGAGTCAGCCCAACGCCTTTTCCGGCGGACAGACCGCCGTGACCGAGAAGGCCAACATCCAGATCAAGCAGGAACCCGGCATGCTGGTGCAATTGCCGCCCTCGCCACAATTGACCGACGTGGTGCGCGCACTGAACTCGCTGGGCGCCACGCCACAGGATCTGTTGGCCATCCTGCAGGCCATCAAGGCCGCAGGCGCGTTGAACGCGGAACTGGAGGTGATCTGACATGAGCCTCTCGCCTCTCCCCACCAGCGCACTGGCCGCCGATGCGCGCTCGCTCAATGCCCTCAAGCTGCAAGCGGGCCAGGCCACGCCTGCGGCCATCAAGGAAGCGGCCAAGCAGTTCGAATCGCTGTTCATGCGCGAGCTCATCAAAAGCATGCGCGAAGCCACCATGAAGTCCGGCATGACAGACAGCGCCCAGGGTGACCTGGGGCAGGATCTGCTGGATCAGCAACTTGCGGTGCAGATGTCGGGCCAGCCCGGCGGCCTGTCGGACGCCATCGCGCGCCAACTGTCCAAGCAGATGGGCTTGCCCGTGGCACCGGCTCCGACCCCAGCGACGGGCGCCCCAGGCACCACGGACCCCACGCCCAAGGCCACGGGTGCTGCCGCAAGCGTGAGTCAGAGCGGCTTCGTGCAGCGCATGAGCGCCGTCGCCGCCAAGGTGGAGCAGACCAGCGGCATCCCGGCGAGCTTCATGATCGGCCAGGCTGGACACGAAACCGGCTGGGGGCGGCATGAAATCCGTATGGCCGACGGCTCGACATCTTTCAACCTGTTTGGAATCAAGGCCGGACCCGGATGGAAAGGCAAGGTGGCCGAGGTCACCACCACCGAATACGTCAACGGCGCGCCGCAAAAGGTAGTGGCGCGGTTTCGGGCCTACGACTCGTACGAGGATTCGTTTCGCGACTACGCGCGTCTGATCAATGAGAGCCCTCGCTACGCCCAGGCGCGGCAGCAGACAGGTTCGGCCATGGCCTATGCCAGCGGACTGCAGCGCGCCGGGTATGCGACGGACCCGGCGTACGCCTCGAAATTGAGTCAGGCCATCAACAGCACGCTGCGCCTGCAGCGTGTGATGGCCTAGGAGAGCACGCATGGCTGGTGGCTTGCTCAATGTCGGTACCCGCGCCCTGCTGGCCAATCAGGCGGCGTTGCAGACGGCCGGTCACAACATCGCCAACGTGAACACGCCGGGCTACTCGCGTCAGACCGTGGTGCTCCAGGAAACTCCGGGGCAGTTCAGCGGTGCCGGCTACATCGGCAAGGGTGTGGAGATCACCACCATCCAGCGCAACTACAGCGAGTTCCTCACACGCCAGGCGGCCGTCGCCACTGCCCAGCAGTCCGCGGACAGCACGCGAGCGGAACGCCTGCGCCAACTGGAAGATGTGTTCCAGGGTGGCACCAGCGGGTTGGGCGCCGCGGTGAACGACATGCTCAATGCGCTCGCGGACGTGGCCAGCGCCCCCACCGATTTGACCGCGCGCACCGTGGTGCTGACCCGCGCCGACGAAGCCGCCGCGCGCTTTCGTGCCAGCTCCGCGCGGCTGGACGATTTGCAGGCGGGCGTGCAGACGCAGTTGCAGCAGTCGGTGGACGCGATCAACAGCCTGGCCGCGCGCATCGCCGCGGCCAACGACCAGATTGCCCGCGAGTCCGGCAGCGGTCAACCACCGAACGACTTGCTGGACCAGCGTGACCAACTCATCCAGGAACTCAACACCTACGTGCAGACCTCCGCGCTGCCGGCCCCCGATGGCAGTCTGGGCATATTCCTCGCCAACAGTCAGGCACTGGTGCTGGGCAACAGCGCCAACAAGGTGTCCCTGGGTACCGGCGACTTTCCCGGCGACCCCACGAGCAGTACCTTGATCATCCAGCAGGGCGGATTGAGCGTGCCCCTGGATGAGAACAATCTGAGTGGCGGCGAAGTCAAGGGCTTGCTGACCTTTCTCCACCGCGATTTGACGGAGGGACGCAATCTGTTGGGGCGCATGGCCCTGGCCGTCAGTTCGGTGATGAACGACCAGCACCGTCTTGGGCTGGACCTCAATGGCAACCCCGGCGGCGACCTCTTCCTGCCAGCCACGCTGCCCACCGGCATGCCCGCCTCCACCAATGCGGGCGTCGCCATCGTGAGCATGAGCGTGAGCAACCCCAGCGCGTTGGTGGCGTCCGACTACGAGATGCGCTTTACCGGTGCGACCGCGGGCAATCTGGTACGACTGTCGGACGGCGCGACCACGGCCTTCGACTTCGCCACGCCGCCGGTCCAGATGGATGGTTTGAGCTTCGCCACCTCCGCCGTCTCCGTGGCCGGGGACCGTTACCTGCTCAAGCCCTTTTCCACACCCGCGGCGCAGGTTGATACGGCCTTGACATCCGCGCGTGAGCTGGCCATGGCCAGCCAGATCCAGGTGCGCGCGGGCGGCAGCAATCAGGGCGGCCTGGCAGTGAGCGGCTTGCAGGCCAAGACCGCCAACGTCAACCTGACCGCCACCGTGACGCTGACCTTCAATGCCGCAGCAGGCACCTTCGACGTGGTTGGCGTCGGCACTGGCAATCCCTTGGGCGTGCCCTATACGCCGGGCCAACCCATCAGCTACAACGGCTGGACGCTCACACTGACCGGCACGCCCAAGACCAGCGATACCATCACGGTGCAGGCCACCACGCCTGCGTATGTACCCAACAACTCCGGCAACGCAAGTGCCATGATGGGCCTGCGCGACATGGCCCTGTTCGATGGGGCGCCATTGAGCGATGGCTACGCCGCGTTGATGTCGCAGGTGGGCATCCGATCGCAAAGCGCCAAGTACGCAGCCGACATCTCGCAATCGATCGCCACCAACATCGAAAAGGATCGCGCCAGCGTCTCCGGCGTGAATCTGGACGAGGAGGCCGCCAAACTGTTGCAGTTCCAGCAGTCGTACCAGGCATCGGCCAAGATGATGCAGATCGCCCAGAATATCTTCGATACGCTGATGCAGAGCATGACACGCTGAACCGGTTCTGATCTCAGGAGTTCCCATGACATCCAACACCCTCATGCGACTGGGCTCGGCCAACACCTACGACACGGCCCTGCGCCAGCTCAACACACGCCAGGCATCGCTTTCGGCGCTACAGGAAAACCTCACTTCCGGAAAACGTGTGGTGCGCCCCAGCGACGACCCCACGGGCGCCGCCCAGGCCGAGCGTGCGCTCACACGCATCTCCCGCATTCAGACCGACCAGCGAGCGCTGGCACTGCAAAAGAACGCGATTGCCAACGCCGAGTCCACGCTGTCCGACGCCGTGAGCGCCGTGCAGACCTTCCGGGAACTGGTGGTCAGCGCGGGCAACCCCGCCTACAACACCCAGGAACGCCAGGCCATCGCACAGCAGCTCAGTGGCCTGCGCGACCAGGTGTTCGCACTGGCGAACCGCAAGGACACCAACGGACTGCCTCTGTTCAGCGCCTTGGGTAGCGCGCTGGCACCCTTTGTGCAGCAAAGCAGCCCGCCGCCGGACTACACCTTTGACGGTGTTCCGGGCCAGGCTGCCAGCACCGAGGTTTCGATACCGTTCGCACTCGATGGCGACAAGGCGTTCATGTTCAAGCCCGCTACCGACGGCAGCTTCAACGCCAGGTACGGCGCCAATCTGGGGTTGTCCACCAGTGGTCCGGTCACGCTGCAGAACCCGGCCCTGGTCACTGGCAACAATTACCAGATCCAGTTCAGCGTGGTCGCGGGTGTAACCCAATACACGGTGAACCAGGTGGCCCCACCCGCGGTGGTGGTGCCAGCCAACAACTACGTCTCCGGCACGCCCATCGCCTTCGACGGACTGTCCGTGACCGTGACCGGCCAGCCGCAGGCCGGCGACACGCTGGACATCCAACCCAACACCAGCATCTTCAGCGTGCTCGATCACGCCATTGCCGACATCGGTGGCGCCGGCTCGAACGCCGCCACCATGCAGGCCGTGGGCCAGGCCCTGGCCAATATCGACATCGGCATGAATCGCCTGCAGGCCGCGCAGGGACGCGCGGGCGACCTGCTCAACCGCGCTGACCGCATCAGCGAGAACCAGGAAAAGCGCTCCATCCAGCTCGAGGATGATCGATCACGTGCCGAGGATCTGGACATGATCAAGGGCATCTCCGACTTCCAGAACCAGCAGACCGGCTACGATGCGGCTCTGAAATCGTATGCTCAAGTCCAGCGCCTGTCACTTTTCAACTACCTCGGCTGATATTCCATGACCAAGTCGGTGCTCGGAACCATCGTGCTGGGCTACCGACCCCTGTGGAACCGGCGGCGTGATCTCGCCGGAGTCCAACTGTTCATCGAGGTTGATCCCGTGCATCCGGTGGATGCTCGACACCTGCTGCGCACCCTGGAGGAAATGTGGACCCCCTATTCCCCACCGCTGTTGCTGTCGCCCCATACCCGTGGCCTGTTGCACGACCTGCTGGAGCACGCTCCGGCGAAAGCGCCCTGGATCGAGGTGCGCAACGAGTGGCTGGACGATGTGGCCACGGTAAAGGCCGTGTTCGCCGCGCGTGATCGTGACCTCTATCTGGTATGGCGTGGCAACTCCGGGCAATTGCCCGATCCGGAAATCGCCGCCTGCTTTGAGAAGTGCCTGCTCACTCTGAGCGAGGAAGACACGTTGGTCGCGGCCCGCGCCGCTGCGCGCTCGCCCTCTGCGGCTGAGGAGCTCGTGGACGATCCCGTGCTGCCCGACCAGTTGTACGAAGGGTTGGCCAGCCGTGCTCTGATGCACTACTGCCTGGACCAGCGCCGTGCGCAGGCGCTGGCGGGCTGGCCCTCGGACGACGTGTTGCACGAATACCGCAACAGCGTCATGCAGCCTTCGCGCGAGGTGATCATCAAGCTCATCCGCATCGTCCTGGCCGACGAATCCATGGAGGTCATCGAGCAGGTCATGAGTGAGGACCCGGTACTGGTGTACCGCTTTCTGGTGCATGCCAATTCGCCCACGCTGGGTCTGCAGACCGGCATCGACTCGCTGCGGCGCGCCCTGATGATGATCGGCTACACGCGGCTGGAGCAGTGGCTGGCGCAGCAATTGCCGTTCGGCCTGGAAGATCCCGACCTCAAACCAATCAAGACCGCGATGGTGCTGCGCGCGCGCCTCATGGAAGTCCTGCTGGATGCCGGCGAGGACCACGAGCTGCAGCGCGAGGTGTACCTGTGCGGACTGTTCTCGCAGTTGGACAACCTGCTCAACGAACCACTGGGCACGGCGGTGCAGTCGCTGCCGCTATCGGACCGCATCTTTGACGCCACCGTGGTCCGCACGGGTCCCTATGAACCCTGTCTGTCCGTGGCGCGCGCCATGGAACGCGAAGACACGGTGGAAATCCGTACCCTGTGCGAGCGGCACGAGTTGGGCATCGAAGACGTGAACCGCGACCTGCTGCGCACGTTGGCAGCGCTCTACGTTGCGCCAGAAAATGGCGAGTTCGGGGAGCGACGCCGGCGCAGCCGGACCAAGGGATTCGGAACCTGAGGATTCCGACCGGCAGGAAAATACCGATCACTTGCCCGTCTTGCCCAGGCAGGTTACCACTTCATCCAGAAACTTGTCGCGCAGGACCTCGTAGTCGGCCATGGTCTTGAAGACCCGCACCTTCGGGTCCTGATTGAGCAGGAACACCGTGGCCACGGTCGTCGATTTTCCAGACAGCAGGGTATAGAAGCTGATCGGACCGGCACCGTCCAGATTGGGCTTGTCCAGCGCGAATATCTCCACACCATTGCGCGTGCTGATCTGCAGATCGTGGGCCCCCGGGAGCCTGCGTTTCGACACCTCCTGCATCTGGTCCAGGATGGCCGCACGATCCTCGGCAAAAAGACCGTCGCGCGACCGCTCCAGTTTCACGTCTGCGAATGGAGTATCCGAACCAGACCCAAGCACGACTCGATAACCATCCGCCAGACTTACGTTGACGT